>Ga0187824_10000092_pt1 | contig 14025 bp, 5 predicted proteins | sample NC_wetland_sal_i_13_FD_132437 | JGI IMG/M metagenome (GOLD analysis project Ga0187824, IMG submission 132437) | Wetland sediment microbial communities from Neuse River Estuary, North Carolina, USA - SourceSoil_4 | ecosystem: Environmental > Aquatic > Freshwater > Wetlands > Sediment | place... | reverse complement strand
TCGAGTGGGGAGTGGTCATGCTGCTGTTCGGCGCGGTCATGCTCTTTCTGGGGCGGCGGGGGACCAAAGTCTGAGCGGACATCGGACCTCGGGCGTCAGACGTCGGACCTCGGGTGCCGGACAGCAGAGAGCAGCCACGATCTCATTTCAGCAAAAATCAGGAGTCACCATGCGCACGATTCGATCACGGGCTATGGAATTCGTCTTCTTTTGGGCGGTTGCTGTCATCCTTCTGTCAGCCCCCACCCTCAGGGCGCAAACGCCGCCACCTCCGCCGATCATGATGGGCACCGCCTGGTATCCGGAACAATGGCCGGAGTCGCGTTGGGAGGCCGACCTCACCCTGATGCAGCAAGCCGGAATCCACATGGTGCGGGTGGGCGAATTTGCCTGGAGCCGAATGGAGCCGAGCGAAGGCAACTACGACCTGGACTGGCTGGATCGGGCGGTCACCGCCGCCTCAAAACACGGCATCTACACGGTCGTTGGCACGCCCACTGCCGCCCCGCCGGCCTGGCTCACCCAGAAATATCCCGAAACCTTGCGGGTAGATGAAGAAGGCCACCGCCTTGAGCACGGAAATCGGCAGCAGTTCAACTTTGCCGATCCCAAATATCGCGAACTGGCGCGCAAGATCGCCGAACAGCTGGCCAAGCGCTTCGGACACAATCCCTACGTACTGGGCTGGCAAATTGACAATGAGTATTCCGACATCTCGTTCGATCCCGACACCAAGGCGCAATTCCAGCAATGGCTCAAGGCGCGTTACGGCACCCTGGACAATCTGAATACGCGCTGGACCACTTCCTACTGGAGCGAAACCATTTTCGACTGGAGCCAGATTCCGATTCAGACGCAATACGGCAATCCCGGCCTGCTGCTGGCCTGGAAACGCTTTGTCAGCGACACCTGGCGCAGTTATCAGAAGAACCAGCTGGAGGTCATTCGCGCCAATGCCGATCCCAAACAGTTCATCACGACAAACACCATGGGCTGGTATGACGGCTTCGATCACTACGTGGTCGAGAAAGATCTCGACCTCGCCGCCTGGGACGATTACGTCGGCCAGGGACACCTCGATCCCGCCAAAAATGGCTTTGCCCACGACCTGACTCGCGGCTTTAAAGGCAAGAATTTCTGGGTCATGGAAACCCAGCCCGGCTCGGTCAACTGGGCGCCCATCAACAACTCCCTGGACAAAGGAGAGGTGCGGGCGATGGCCTGGCACGCCGTCGGACATGGCGCCGATGTGGTCAGCTACTGGCAGTGGCGCAGCGCCTTGAACGGCCAGGAGGAATACCACGGCACCCTTCTCGGGGCGGACGGCACGCCTGTCCCCTTATATAAGGAAGCGCAGCAGATCGGCCAGGAGTTTGCCAAAGCCGGTTCGGCGCTGGCGGGCACATCGGTGAAATCTGAAGTCGCGATCCTGCACTCTTACGACAGCCGCTGGGCCATCAACTGGCAACGCCACAATAAAAACTACGACCCCGACGCAGAACTAGTCAGCTACTACGGACCGTTGCGGGCTATCAGCCAGTCCATCGACGTGGTCGAGCCGGTGGCGCCTCTGAACCAGTACAAGCTGGTGGTCGCCCCCGGGCTCAACGTGCTCTCAGATGCAGCCGCCAAAAACCTGATTGAATATGTGCGACAGGGCGGACACCTGGTGTTGGGCCAGCGCTCCGGCATGAAAGATGAGGACAACAGCTTGCAGCCTGAACGCCAACCCGGCCCGCTCGCGGACCTGCTGGGCGGGCGAGTCGAGCAATACTACGCGCTGGTCGATCCCGTGGCGATCGAGGGAAAGTTTGGCCCGGGACAGAGCAAGTGGTGGGCTGAGTTGCTGAGCGCCAATGACAAAGACACCGAAGTGCTCGAAACCTACGGCAAGAGCAACGGCTGGCTGGACGGCAAGCCCGCAGCCATCACGCGAAAAGTCGGGAAAGGGCGCATCACCTACATCGGGGCCTGGCTCGACGGCTCCGCCATGACCGCGGCGGCGAAATGGATGACCGACATCAGCGGCGTGAAACCCGCGCTGGGTGCGGTTCCGCAAGGGGTCGAAGTGTATCCGCGCTACGGCAATCGGGGAACAGTTTACATTCTGGTAAACCTGTCAAAGACTGACCAGACCGTCGCACTGCCATCCGCCATGAATGACGTTCTCGAAGGCGGATCGAAGCAATCGGTCAAGCTTCCGGTTTATGGAGTGGCGGTCTTGTCCAAATAATCTACCCGTGTGGGGCGGACACTCTTGTCCGCCGCTTTTGACTTTGATTTTGGCTTGAGTTTGACTTCGCGTTCTCAAACTTTCGCACTCGGCCGGCCCCGACAACCAGCAACCCTAAAGTCAACTTCAAAAGCGGCGGACAGGAGTGTCCGCCCCACACGTGCGGACTAACTGATCCAGCTGAGCAACTGCTTGAGGTCGGTCGGATTCGCCGACTGCGTCCCGCCCGGCATTGCCGGGCCAATCGCCACCGCTTCGTTGTGGCCTTCGAACCATACCAGGAACGAAGACTTCTCAGCTCCGGCCAGGCGTTGCTGGTTCAGATAGGTGTAGTAGGATCCCATATCCGCGTCCACCAGGGAGCCGGCAGGATCGAGGTCGGCGTTGGTCTGACTTGCCGACAGCAACTCATTCATCGGCTTCTGCCTCTGGCGTGGAGCAAATCGCACCAGCAAGGTGAGAGGCTGGGCCCGTCGCAGGGTTTCGCGCGCCGCCCACTGCGCGAAGGTGGTGCTGAAAATCTGCGTTCCCGAACCCTCGGTCAACAGCTTGACCTGGAAGCGATCGAGCACCTCGTCGCCTTTACCCGATTTGCCCATTCCGAGGTCCGCGGGACGCATCTGCGCCAGCAGCGTGCGCAACGCTTCCGGCCCCATGCCGGGCTTCTCGATCTCTCCGTGCATTTTGCGCAAGAGCACCGCGCGCTCGGGGGCCAGCGCGCCGTAGGAGACACAGGTGAGCGCGGAATCGTGGTCGGCTTCCTCACCTCCATCGATGTACCAATGGCCATACGGAGCAGGATGCGCCTTGGCCCTGGCCGCCACCGTATTCAGCAGCGTCTCCAGTCCATTTTCGGGATTCACGCGGCTGAAATATCCGCCATGGGCGCGCAGTTTGCGAAACAGGGGCTCCTCATGTGCATCCACGCCCTGCCCGATGACGGCGATTCCAAGCCGGGGCACCGGAGGCGGCTCCGGCGGCGCCACGGCCTGCAGACGGCCCGCGTACTCGATCGCCGCCTTGCGAAAGGCATCCAGTTGATGAGTGGCCCAAAGGTGGGCTGACAGCTGCTCGACAAACAGGCCGGGAGAGTTCACCCAATCAACACTTTCGAGCTTCGGGGAGGGAGTGATCTGGGCGAATCCCTGGAACCATTCTTTCAGCTGGGAAGGGGACAGAGAATTCAGATTCGCCAGTTCCTTCTCGATGGCGTTGCGCTCGGGAGGAAACTTGAAATCGTAGTCGATGACCTCGCGCAACAGGCTCGGGACAAAAGTCAGCGGCAGCTGTTGCAGAGCCGCCACGCAGCCCGTCACCAGTTTTCGGGCCTGAGGCGGATAGCCCTTGAACTGCTCCGGCTTGAGGTCGCCTGGAAGCATAAGCGCTACAACAGCTCCGGAATCGGCTTGCCCTGCGCCAGGGCAGCGGAAAAATCCAGCATCGACCCCAGGGTCGGCACCAGGTCGGTCGACTCCATGGCGCGGTCGAAAACTACACCCGGGCGCACACCCGCGCCCAGAGCCATCATCCAGGTGGTGCGGGAGAGCGTGTCGCCGGTGCGATGATGCTGAAACCCGTTGCCCCCGGAGTCGTCATCCGCATCGCGCCCAAAATCCGGCAGGATGAAGAGCGTGGTGTTGCCGGCATATTCCGGCTCGGTCTGGATGGCTTGCCATATTTCGGCGCACAGCCGGTCGGTCCTCCGGATGCCGTCGATGTAGAGCGAATAGGCTCCGGCGTGGGCGATATCGATGTCGTGCATGGTGATCCACAAGAGGCTGGGCGCCACCTGCTTCATCAATTGACGCGCGATATACACCGAGAGTTCGTCCGGACTCGAAAGCGTCCGCGCATGGGTTTTGAAATCATTCACGGAGAGCTTCAGCAGATTCTCCAGCTGCTCTAGCTCAAACTCGCGGCCTCCGAGTTCAGGAGCGTAAAAGGGCGTCTCGTAGTTGTCCCGCAGCAGATGGTCGAAGTCGCCGCTGGCGCCTGACATGGCTGCGGTCAACAGATGCTTCGGCAGAATCACGGTCGCGCCCGATCCTCCGCCATACGAAGGATGATTGCTTTCGCCAATGCGGTTGAAACCGTTGCTGGGAGCCACAACCCAGGCATCCGAGGGTGGCCGCCTCAAGTCTTTGCGGAAATACTCGAACACGGTCGGGTTCGCGGGAGGGACAGCAGCAAAGTTATTGAAAGTCTCGTAAACGCCCGTGACCAGGCTGGCGGTGGCCACGTAGTGCCCCAGGATTCCTCGATTGACGACCTGGGTGAAGAAAGCCGACTGCGGAATGAGCTCGCGCATCAGGTGCGGAATGTTCTCCTGCCCTTCCGGCGCAAACGTCTCCTGGTCCCGGGCACCGCCGCCGAACGTGATGACCACCACTTTTCTCTTTTTACGCGGCGCCAGGGCCCGCGCCATCGCGCTCGGGGCCAGCATCGTGCTGCCCAGCGCCAGCCCGGCCGCGGTCCGCAGGAAGTCGCGGCGGGTGCAGGCCAGCTGCCGGGCCAGTTCGCGAGGGGAGCACGCCGCGGCCGCGGCCCGGCCCCTGCCGGTCTGCAATGAAAAGTGTGTCATGACAAGTTTTCTTCGATGTAGGCGCGAGCGCCCGCGCTGGCCCTTGCACGAGCGCGGGCGCTCGCGCCTACATTAATCCATCACTTCGTCGACGGCCCATCTTTCGCCGAGTAGACGAACTGCCGAATGTCGGCCCGCTGCTTGTCGATCTCCGCCAGGTGCTCCGCGCGGAGTTGCTGGTACACCTGAAACTGTTGCTGGGCGCGGTCTTTGTCGCCAGTACGAACATACGCCTGGCCCAGCCGGTAGTGCGCATCCGCCAAATCCGGACTGAGTTGGAGCGCTTTCTCATACTCGGGAACCGCCTCGGCGTACTTGTTCTGGTCCGAGTAAAGATTCCCCAACTGCAGGTGCGCCTCGGCCAGCTTCGGATCGAGCGCAATCGCCGACTTCAGCAGGGTTTCAATCTGCTGGAGATTCAAGTCCGGATCCTGCGCCCGCTTTCCTTTCCACAAACTCATGGCATAGTAGTACGACGCGCGCGCATTGCGCGGCTGAAGTTCAGCGAAGCGGCGAAAGCGCTCGATCACCTCATTGGCCTGGCTCGGCGAACTGTCGTACGCCTTCGACAGAAACAGGTAGCAGCTGGGATCCGAGGGGTCGAGGTCGGCCCCCTGCAGCAGGGCCTTCACGGCCTCGTCGTAGTTGCCGCGCGAGTACAGGGCCATGCCCAGGCCAATGACCAGGCGAGGTGATTTGGGATAGCGCTCGGTGGCATGCTGGAACACTTCAATGGCGGGCCCCAGCGTGCGGTGAATGAGCAGTTCACTGCCCCAGTCGAACAGATTGCTCTCGCTCGGGTCCATGTGGGCCGCGGTTTCGTATTCATTGGCCGCTTCCACGAATTTCCCGTCCTTCTCTTCGATCTCTCCCAGCAGGTTGTGCAGTTCCGCAGTGTTCTTTTTTTTCAACAGATCTTGCACCAATTGCCGGGCATCCGTGAGCTTGCCGGTCAAAACATAAGCCAGGGACAGATCGTAGCCATTATCGTAGGACGACGGATCGATCTTTTGGGCCTGAGCGAGAAAAGGAACCGCGGCGGCGACTTTTCCCGAGCGGACGTAGAACTCACCCAGGTTGTGGTTGGTGTCGAAGTTTCCCGGATCCAGCTCAGCCGCCTTCTTGAATTCGATTCCCGCCTGCTCCGCCTTGCCCAGACGCATCAGGTTGGCTGCCAGGTTGGTCCTGGCGGACGCGGAGCCCGGTTTCAGGCGGACAGCAGTCTGCAGGTGCGGGCTGGCTTTCGCGTCCTCGGATTGCGCCGAATAGACCAGGCCCAGGAGTTCGTGCACATCGAAGCTTTGTGGAACCTCATGCACCAGGCTCTCCAGCTGTTGGGCGGCTTCGGCGAAATGGCCCGACTCGTATTGCGCCACCGCGGCCTGGAACTCGCGCTCCAGGAGCGGTTTCTGGGCCTCGGTTGCCGGCAGCCGCGGGACCAGCGCCAGCCCGAGCAGGGAAACGAGAGGAATAAACCGAAGCGACCGATGCCGGATGATCACGGTCTTCCATGCTACACCGCACCCGAACGGGCCGGATAGTCTGACCTATCGTATAACGGGCGGAAGGCTCTGCTACCCAGCGCCTTCCGCCCGTGATTACCTCGCTTTAGCTCGAACCGCTTTTAGAACCGCAACTTCAAGGCCAACTGGATCTGCCTCGGATCGTAGGGAGCATCGCGAGTTGAACCCACTTCGCCAAAGTTGGAGCTGGTGAAATTGCCCGATCCACCGATCGCAACCACTCCGTTGCCGCCGAAATTCGGAGCGTTAAAGTTCGGATGATTGACGATATTGAAGAACTCAGCCCGGAACTGCAAGGCAAACCGTTCGCCGAGCTTGAAGTCCTTGAAGGTGGAGAAATCAATCCGCTTGAAGGGCGGGCCGGCAAGCTGGGTGGGAGAGCCGCCCAACAGTCCAAGGCCGCCATTAATTGGAATGCAACCCGGAACCGATGTGGGATCGGGTCCGGTGGACCGGAACACGCAGGGCTGAGTGAAGGCCGCCGGGTTGCCGAGGAAGCTCGGCTGCCCGTTAGCATCGATGTGCATCCCTCTCTTGAAGTCCTGGCCCGGAACCACGATGTCGTAGCATCCCGTACCGTTGCCGGTGCCTGAAGGACAACTCAGGGTCATCGGCTGTCCGCCCTGCAGCACCACGCCCCAACTCAGCGTCCACCCTCCGAGCAAGGCGTTGGCCAGGCCGCCTGCATTCGCCAGGTACGGCTTGTTGTGACCGAAAGGAAGCTCGTAGCTGCCGCTCAAGTGCACGACGTTGCGGATGTCGAACGAAGCCAGGCCGTAGTCGTACTGAATTCCGGCGCCGGGAACATCCGGAGCGCGGAAGCCCGCCGTGCTGCCGCCGTTGAGCAGATCGCCGGCATCGGTGCGCGCCTGCGACCAGGTGTAGGTCGCCAGGAAGCTCAGCCCGTTAGCGAATTGCTTCTCCGCCTTGGTCTGAAGCGAATGATAGTGGCTGTTGCCGTTGGTGGTCGCATAACTCCCGCCTTGCCCGAAATCCGGGAAGGGCAGCCCGCCTTGTGAGGCGGGAAGAGTGCCGAGGTTGGCGTCCACCGGCAGGATTTGAGTGGGATGGTTGGAGTTGGGGAACGTCTCCAAATGCCGGCCCAGCGAAGTCACGTAGCCCATCTGGAAGGTCAGGGTGGGCGTTATTTGATATTGCAGTGTGAGGTTACCGCTCATGGAGTACGGAGTCTTGTAGTCGAACTGGATGCCGCGCAGCGCCAGGCCGCTGGCATTGACCAGAGTTGGATCGAGCGGCGTGCAAGTGAAGCCAACTTCAAAGGTGGTTGCAGGGGCGGCGCACCCGGGAATTGTGATGGGGTGACCGTCGTTCGGGGCGGAGTATTGGAAGTTAAACTGGAAGGGATAGTTTTCTCCCAGGTTGGGTGAAAATCCGCGGTTTTCAAACCCGTTGTAGAAGAGGCCAAACCCGCCGCGGGCGACCAGTTTGGGTGTGACTTCGTAGGCGAAGCCGAACCGGGGCGCAAAGTTATATTTCTGCGAGTTCCCCAGCCCCTTACCGAACTTATTACCGATCACAACCCCAATGCCATCGAGCGCAGTCAAAGCGTTGAAGCTGGGGGAGAAGCTCGCAGCATTGGCTCCCGACGGTAGCAGGTACAGCGGGGTGTTGCTGGGCGGTCCGGACGGGACAAAGTTGGCCTGCGCCCCGTGGTGCTCAAATACCAGACCGAAGAAGTCCCAGCGCAAGCCGAGGTTTACCGTCAGTTTGGGCGTGACCTTCCAATCGTCGTTGATGTAGCTGCCGTAGTAATTCTTTCCGTTGTCAGTCAGCGAGATGTTGGAGACGAACACGCTGTTGTTGCCCGCGCCGGTCGAGGCGCCTCCAACATTGTCAATTCCATTCGCTATGGTCGGGTCGTGGAGTGTCGGCGTCAGCAGGAACTGCGCGCGCCCGGTATTGCCGTTGCGCACGTTGGGGACGTCGGTGTAAACGCTGCCGTAGTCGAACTCACCACGCGACCACGGTGGTTGCAGGGTCGAGAACTTCACATGCTGCCACTCAAAACCCATTTTGAAAGTGTGCTTGCCATAGATTTTGGTGAAGTCGTCTGTCACCTGGAAAGTAGAAGTCACCTCGTCAGAGGGCAGGAAGGCGTTGCTGCCCAGAGTGGACAGTCCATTGATGCCGAAGGCAGGCAAGCCGCCATTCTCGTGCAATTGCGGAATGCCCTGGATACCGAATTGTCCGGGGATATCGCTCAGATCATTGGCGGAAGGTGAAACGCGCGTGGTGTGGAGATAGTTGAGACCGGCGCGGGCCACGTTCACCATGGTCGGCGAGAACACATGGGTCCAGGCCAGGGCGCTCTGTTGCGCGTTCGCGGTCTGGTTGCCCTGCTGGAATCCGCCACCGTCAGCGATGCCACCGAAAATTCCGGGGATGAACTGGGGATCGTCCACCAGGCTGAAGCGGTAAAACAACTGATTCTTGGTGCTGAAGTTGAGGTCCAACCGGGTATCAAACGAGTTGCGGAACTCAGTCAGCTTGGGAGAGTTTCCAAAGTTCGAAAACAGAGTCCCGCTGGTGGGCAAGGGATACAGGTTCAACAATTTAATGGCGTTCGGATCCAGCCGGTTGAGCGGCAGCTGATTCAGGGTGCAGTTCGCGAGACTGTAAGCCGCAGTGCTGGGTGCGCAGTTGGTGTTAATGGGGTCGCGGGCAAAACCCGTGGCGGTTGCGACCCGGCCTGAAGTCGGATCGACCACGCCGACCGTGACCGGCCGGGTGGTGGCAGGATCAAGGATCGTTCCCAGGGGAACGGTGCGGCCTAGCGCATCCGTTTCGAGTTTCCCGTTTTGACCCGTAATCAAGTCGGAGAAGTCCGCAATAGTAGGATCGACGCCCAGGCCATTGATGCCGTTTCGCTCCAGCACGGTGGGGACAGAACCGCTCAGGATGGTGCCCTGAACCCGGGCTAGCCGTTCGTAGTCGCCGAAGATGAAGATCTTGTTCTTGATAATCGGTCCGCCGATCGATGCCCCGAACTGATTCTGTCGAAGTTCGCCCTTGGGCACGTTGTGGAAATTTTCAAACCAGTCGGCGGCATCCAGTTTGTCGTTCCTCAAATATTCCCAGGCCGCGCCGTGGAAGCTGTTGGTGCCGGACTTGATGGTGGCGTTCAGCACGGCGGCGCCGGAGCGCCCGAACTCGGCGCTGAAGCCGGAAGTCTGCACCTTGAACTCCTGGATCGCTTCCAGGGGAGGCAGCACCACGTAGTTGGTTCCGTTCAGGAAATCGACGGTGTCGGAGTTGTTGTCAATGCCGTCCAGCATGTAGTTGTTCTGCGCCGGGCGGTTGCCGTTGGCCGCGAAAGCCCCGGTGGCCGCGTTGCCACGAGTGTCCGCCTGCGGAGAGTTCACGCCGGCAGCGAGCTGCGCCAGGAAGGTGAAATTCCGGCCGTTCAGGGCTTGATTTTCGATCTGGTGACTACCGATGACCTGCCCGACCGAAGCGTCCTCGGTCTGCATCAACGGCACGCTCGAGGTGACTTCGACGGTTTCGGTCGCGGCGCCCGGCTTGAGCTGGAGATTCGCCACCACGTGCTGTTGCACGGCAACCGTCAAGGCCTGCTGGGTGGTGGAAAACCCGCTCGCGGTCGCGGCGACCTGGTAGTTTCCAATTCTCACCGGCGAGAAGGTGTATCCGCCGCTGGGGTCGCTGTGGGTCTGCAGCACCAGTCCATTGTCCGTGTTGGTCAAGGTGATGGTCGCGTTGGGAACGACCGCACCGCTGGTGTCCTGAATCACGCCGGTAATTGAACCTTGGTCAATCTGGCCGAACGCCAGCTGGCTCGTGAGCTGAACCAAGCCCAGGCAAATAAGCGCTACCCAGAGTAATCCTAAGCGTCGCGGCGAAGGGCGATTCTGATTTCCAGTCATGACCGAAGTCCTCTCATTGGTGAATCTCATTGAATTGGTGATTGGCCCAGGCGCAAAACCTTTGCCGACGGCTGTTCTGGGTGTAATCGCTTACTCACGCGATCCGTGTTCTGATCTGCCAGCAAAGTTTTGGTTAATGTAAACGTGTACATTAGCGAAACCGGGACAACCTTAGAACAGGTCTTTAGAACTTGTCAAGAATAAAACTAGTAGCTTTGTACTATTGAACCGCAGGCAGCAAACTGAGCCTCGGGCCGGCACGGAAACCCTCTCGCCCCAGGTGCTTATCCCGGTAACCAGCGTAATTCAACGGGGTTGCGCCGGATGGGGCCCTTTCCCGGCAGGCTGTCCGTGGCCTGCGCTCAGGCTTTTGCCGGACTCTTGCGCATCACCCCCGCCCGCGGTTTGGTTTAAGGTCATGCCGGGTGCTAACATGCGCTGCGGTGGGCCATCGGGAAGGGATTTTTGATGATGGCGCGTCACAAAGACGAAAACCACATTGTTTTCAAGCCGAACGTTTTCACGTCGAACCTTCTTAAGGGGAATCCGCTGGGCGCCCGTGCTCTTTCTTCCCGCGCCCTTCCATGCATCTCCCCTCCCTCGGTGGCTACCAGAAACTCCCCGGGCCGGAACTCCATCGTTTCCCTTCGCTGATCTTCGCCTGACCCCTCACTATCCCGCGAAGTCTGCCCTGGACAGCGTTCTGCTCAGGGTGGTTCCCGGCGCGGACGAGTACATCACGGAAAAGTATGCATTTGAAATCGCGCAACTTCTCGGCGAATTTAGCCTGGCGCTCAAGACGGCGCCGCCGGCGCTCGCGACTCTAAGCAAATTCCTCGACCCGTCCATCGCGGCCGCTTCGCTGCAGCCGGCTCGCGAGGTGGAGCAACGTTCGGGAGCTGGAGTCGAAGTCTTCCGCAGGCGATTTCCCCGGGACCTGGTGCCGGGCCGCGACAAATTTCTCCGCGAAATCGAAAGCTATCTCTCCCCGATGACGCGACTGGAGACGGCTGAATTCCAGATTGTCGCGATCGAGGAAACTGCAGGCCCGCCGGCGGAATTCGATATCAGCATTCGTTACGACCTGGTGGGCACGCGAAAAGATCAGGGACGCGAGCAGCGCGTGGGTCATTGGCAGACTCGCTGGTCGCGCGACGAAAGCCGCGGCTGGCGCGCCCTGCGATGGCAGGCGACCGAAGAGACCCTGGCGCGCGCCCGCCCGCCGGTTTTCATCGACGTTACGGCGCAGGCCCTGGGCCAGACGGCTTCGTACCGGGACCAGATGCTGCGCGGCGTGGATCACTGGCGCACCGTCCTCGATGGAGCTTGCGGGATCGACGTCTACGGCAACGCCGGGCTGGCCGCGGGGGATTTCGACAATGACGGATTTGATGATCTCTACGTGTGCCAGCCGGCGGGACTGCCCAATCGCCTCTATCGCAACCGCGGCGATGGAACTTTCGAGGATGTGACCGAATCATCCGGCGTCGGGGTGCTGGATGACACGGCCTGCGCCCTGTTCGCCGACTTTGAAAACAAGGGAGCGCAGGACCTGCTGGTGGTTTGCGGCGGCGGCCCGCTGCTGTTTCTGAACCAGGGCAATGGGAAATTTTCGCTCAAGCCCGATGCCTTCAAATTTGCCCGGCCTCCGCTGGGGACCTTCACCCACGCCGCCATCGCCGATTACGATCGCGACGGGCGTCTCGATATTTATTTCTGTCTTTACAGCTATTACGTGGGCCTGGACCAATACCACTATCCCGTCCCTTATTTTGACGCCCGCAACGGGCCTCCGAATTTTCTGCTGCACAACGACGGCAACGCCACCTTCAGCGACCGGACGCAGGCTGCCGGGCTGAATGCCGAAAACGACCGCTACAGTTTTGCCTGCGCCTGGGGCGATCTCAACGCTGACGGGTCGCCCGACCTCTATGTGGCCAACGACTTTGGGCGCAGCAATCTCTATCGCAATAACGGAGACGGAACCTTCACTGCCATCTCCTCCGAAGCGGGCGTGGAAGACGCCGGCGCCGGCATGAGCGCCACCTGGTTGGATTTCGACAATGACGGAAATCAGGACATCTACGTGGCCAACATGTGGTCCGCGGCCGGCCTGCGGGTTTCGGAACAGAAGATCTTCCATCCGGGCGACCCGGAGAATGTCCGCGCCCTGTATCGCGGGCACGCGCGCGGCAACTCGCTGTATCGAAATCAGGGAGGCGGGAAGTTTCAAAACGTAAGCGGGCCGGCAGGGGCCGAGATGGGCCGCTGGGCTTGGTCTTCCGACGCCTGGGACTTCGACCACGACGGCTATCCCGACCTGTACATCGCCAACGGATATATTTCCGGGCCCGACCCTCTCGATGTCTCGAGTTTTTTCTGGCGCCAGGTGGTGGGAAAGTCGCCGCAGAATTCCAACCCCTCGGCCAATTACGAACAGGGGTGGAACGCCATCAACGAACTGATCCGCTCGGACTCTTCCTGGGCTGCGCCGGAGAGAAACGTTTTATATGCCAACGATCGCGATGGCACATTTTCTGAAGTTTTGGGCGCCGTCGGCCTGGATTTCCCGGACGACAGCCGCACCTTCGTCCTGGCTGACATCGACCACGACGGGCGGCTCGAAGTCGTCCTGAAGAACCGGAACGCGCCGCAGTTGCGTGTGCTGCGCAACGCCATGAAAGATATTGGCCACGGCATCGTATTCCGCCTGCGCGGCCAGAAAAGCAATCGCGACGCGATCGGCTCGGCGGTGACGGTCGAAGCCGGAAGTCATCGTCAGACCAGATATCTGCAGGCGGGTTCGGGTTTTCTGGCGCAGCACAGCAAGGAACTTTTCTTTGGACTGGGAACCGCTGAGGGCGCGGTCCGCGCCACGGTGCGCTGGCCCAGCGGCCTCACCCAGACTTTCGAGAATGTGCCGGTAGACCGCCGCATTGAAATTCAGGAAGGTGCGAACGATTTTCGGGTCCAACCCTACTCATTGCCACCTCCTTCTTATGCGCACCCCGGCGATCCCGCCAGACTGGAGCCTCTGCCGACCTCGGTCGAGACCTGGCTCATCGAACCTTTGAGCGCCCCGGACTTTTCGCTGCCTGACCTCGCGGGGAAGTCGTGGACCCTGCAATCGCTACGCGGCAGCTTCGCCCTGCTCAATTTCTGGTCCACGGCATCGCCCGCCTGCGCGGAACAGATGCGGCGATTCCGCGAGTCGCCGAGATCCTTCGCCTCCAGCGGCCTTCAGGTGATTGGCATCAATGTGGACGATCCCCGCAATCCGCAAGCGGTGCAGGCGTTCGTGGCCAGGGAGAGAGTAGCCTTTCCCACCCTGCTCGCCACGCCGGACGTGGCCGGCGTCTACAACATTGTTTATCGCTACCTGTTCGACCGTCGCCGCGATCTTCCGCTTCCTGCGTCGTTCCTCCTTAACAAGGAGGGCTTGATCGTCAAGGTCTACCAGGGGCCGGTAAGTCCCGAACGGCTGATCGAGGACGTGAAAGCGGTCCCGGGCACTCCGGCCGATCGCGTACAGAGAGCGCTGCCCTTCCCCGGAACGCTCTTCCTGAGCGCCTTCCAGCGCAACGACTTCACTTACGGAGTTTCTTTCTTCCAGCACGGCTATCTGGAACAGGCCGAGGCCTCGTTCCGGCAGGTGATCGCCGCCAAGCCGGACAATCCCGAAGCCCATTACAACCTCGGAACACTTTACCTGCGCCGAAACGACTTTCAGGATGCCCGCGAGTATCTGGAGCAAACGGTGAAACTGCGTCCCGATTACCCGGAGGC
>Ga0187824_10000089_pt1 | contig 14063 bp, 9 predicted proteins | sample NC_wetland_sal_i_13_FD_132437 | JGI IMG/M metagenome (GOLD analysis project Ga0187824, IMG submission 132437) | Wetland sediment microbial communities from Neuse River Estuary, North Carolina, USA - SourceSoil_4 | ecosystem: Environmental > Aquatic > Freshwater > Wetlands > Sediment | place... | reverse complement strand
TTGTCAGGCTGGATCGTGCGCCTTGTTTCTGAGTTTAATGAAACTTAATCTTCTCGATGAAGCTCTGCAATCGCCCCAAGATTTCATCAGAACGCTTCTGTGTTTCAGCTGCTGCCCACAGCTTCGCGAAGAACATCGAGCCAATCGCCGCTCTTCTAACCTCGATTCTGGCCTTGAGATCGAGCACAATCCATGTTGGTGCGTGGTCGGGGGTAATCCCAGGAGGGCGCGCAGGATCTTGTGGACAGAAATTGATTTATTGCTATAATCGCGGCTGGACACACCTACGATGGTGGAACGCCCAGATTTCCGGTGTCTTTCAAGGCGCGCAATGCGCTTCTACTGGGTTGCAATTGTTCTGTCGATCGTTGCATTGACCGCGACGCTAGCTACCCGAACCAGCGTTGTAACTCTTTCCCACGGTGTCTCGGTTGCTTCCCAACGTTCCAACCCTTCGAGACAGCACCTTGACAGGGATGCTGTGGGGTGGGCGCCTCCCGTTGCCACACCCGTGATAGCGGAGGATGTGTCGTTTTATCCGTTAGTTTCGCCTGCGGGACCGCCTGTCTCCGGCTTATTGTTTGACAAAGCACTCTACAACCGTCCCCCTCCTTCCTGCTGAATGCTCCCCATGCTTGTGCAGATAATTCTGCGCTCCTGCTAATCCTGCCTGGTCATTGATCAGGCGCCTTCATGGTGTGTCTTTGGCACGCCATGAAGTCGGCTCGAACGAATTATCGAAATACGAACGTGTGTTTTTACTCACGTTACTTCGGAACCGAAGGTCGGAGAACTCTACGTCGCACTCGGTTCGCGCGCGCCGTCACTATAAGCGGAGATCATCAATTGCAGACTTGTTTTCGATCGCTCCGGTTATGCCAATTCGCTTCACATACGACACGTAAGAACATTGCCGGTAGTTCGGAGTGCCATCCGGAACGACGGAAAACCAATGTGCACTGTACCCGATTCGCACGGGGCCCCGCGATCCGAACACTGTGGATTCCCAGGTTCGAGTGGTCGGTGTCAGGAGCACCTGATCGCCGCGTTCAAGCAGTCGCGGACCGATACATAACAACGCGGAGGCGAGGTTTTACTCGGTTGTCGGCAAACGTCTTTGGGTAAGACACAACGAATGAAACGCAAGTTGAAACACATCACCATCTCTGGAGTCATCATTTTTGCGATATGCCTGGTTATTCTTGTCCGGGCGTCGGGGAAGAAAGCCAAGGCCGACCAGAGGGAAGAATCTGCTCTTCGCCCCGTGGCCGTGGCGTTGGTCAAGCGGGTTCCGTTGGTGGATACGCTGACCCTTTCGGGTGCCTTCCGCCCCTATCAGGAAGTGGATGTCCATGCCAAAGTGGCGGGTTATATCCGCCACATCTTTGTTGATGTAGGGGACAAGGTAAAGAAAGATCAGGTGCTGGCCATTTTGGAGGTTCCTGAATTGAGCGCCCAGGTGGCTGGGGCGAAAGCCTCGATTGGGCTCAACCAAAATTCAATTCACCGCTCGGAGAGCGAAATCCAGCGCGCCCTATCGACTCATGCCGCCTATCACTCCGCTTACAACCGCTTGAAGCAGGCATCCGAAGCCAAACCTGGGCTCATTGCGGAACAGGAACTGGATGATTCTCTGGCGAAAGACAAAGAGTCGGAGGCTCAGGTCGCCGTTGCTCGCGCTGCCCTCGCCGAGTCGGAAAATCAACTTGCCATTGCCCAGGCGAATTTCGATCGACTTTCCGCACTGGAAGCGTACTCGCGAATCACCGCACCGTTCGCTGGAGTTGTAACCAAACGATACGCCGACACCGGAGCGTTAATCCAGGCTGGAACCGCTTCGGATACGCAGGCCATGCCGGTGGTGCAGTTGGCCGAGTGGTCTCGCCTGCGCCTGGTGGTTCCGGTGCCCGAGTCCGCGGTACCACAGATCCGTCTGGGTTCGGCCGTGCAGGTGCGAGTGCCCGCACTGCAACGCCGCTTTCAGGGAGTGGTCGCTCGTTTTGCCGATGCACTCGATCGGCAAACCCGAACCATGGAAACCGAGATTGACGTCGAGAACCGGGATGGAACTCTGGTGGATGGTATGTATGCGGAAACCGACCTCACCCTCAAGCGCAGTGATGGCGGGCTGACCGTGCCGATCCAGGCAGTGGATCGTAATGGTTCCGAAGCCACCGTCATGGTTGTGAACAGCCAGGGCCAAATCGAGGAGCGCAAAGTGACGCTGGGAGATGAGGGATCCGATCAGGTCGAAGTCAAATCAGGTGTCTCCGAAAAAGATGAAGTAGTGGTGGGAAGTCGCAGCGAGTTCAGGCCCGGGGAAAGAGTCGTACCGAAGATTGTACCCACGCAGGCCGCCGACGCGAAGGCAGGCTCCTAATGTCGGGCTTCGCGATCCGGAATCCATACTTCATCATCGTTTGCTGCTTGGTGATTGCGATCGTGGGGACAACGGTCCTGGTGCGGATGCCGGTGGACCTGTTTCCGCCCATCAATATCCCCGTAGTTGTAGTAGCGACCTTTTATTCGGGGATGCCTCCGGAGCAGATCGAGACCGATATCACCGGGCGTTTCGAACGCTTCTTCACGCTGGGCAGCAACATTGATCACATGGAGTCGCGCTCGTTACCCGGCGTGAGCCTGATCAAAATCTATTTTCAGCCGGGGACTGATCCTGATGCCGACCTCAGCGAGATCTCGAATCTGGCGATGGCAGACCTCCGAAAGCTTCCACCGGGCACGCTGCCGCCGGTAGTGCTGAAGTTCGATGCATCCAGCCTTCCGGTTTGCCTGATTACGCTCAAAGGCGAAGGCCTGAGCGAGACCAAACTTCGCGATCTCGGCCAGTACGACGTCCGCAACCAGGTGGCCAATGTTCAAGGCGCATCGGTTCCGCAACCCTTTGGCGGCCGCTACCGGCAGATCATGGTCTATGTCGATCCACTGAAGCTGCAGGCCCACGAACTGAGCGTGATGGACGTGGTCCGGACGGTCAATGACAGCAATCTGATTTTGCCGGCCGGTGATGTGAAGATCGGGCCGATTGACTACAACCTCTACACCAACAGCCAGTTGCCAAACACGCGAGAAATAAACAGCCTTCCCCTAAAAACCGTGGGCAACGCGTCGGTGCTGGTGCAGGACGTTGGCAAGGCGCTGGACTCGCACGAGATTCAGACGAATGTAGTGCGAGTGGACGGCCAGCCATCGGTATATCTGCCCATCCTGAAGCAAGGTGGGGATACAAACACAATTGCGATCGTAAACGGCATCAAGAACGCGGTCAGAGATCTGACTGACGTTCCGAAGCAGTTGGTCGCCAAGGTGGTGTTCGACCAGTCCATCTTCGTCAAGAAAGCAATCGAGAACCTGCTGCACGAAGGCGGTATCGGCCTGGTGCTGACCGGGCTGATGATCCTCCTGTTCCTCGGAAGCATGCGCGCGACCGCGGCCGTCTTCCTTTCGATCCCTCTCTCGGCACTGGCGGCGTTTCTGGCCATCAGCGCCCTGGGTGGCACGGTTAACACCATGGTGTTGGGCGGTCTGGCCCTGGCTTTTTCCCGGCTCATCGACAACTCGGTTGTGGTCTTGGAAAACATTTTCCGCCATATGGAAATGGGCGAGTCTCCCGAAGTCGCCTCCGAGAAGGGCGGACAGGAAGTTGCGTTGCCGGTACTCGCTGCCACCCTGACCACAATCGTCGTGTTCTTCCCGGTCGTCTTCCTCTACGGCGTCAGCCGATTTCTCTTTGTCGCACTGGCCTCGGCCGTTGTGCTGTCAATGCTGGCCTCGTTCTTTGTCGCGATGACGGTGGTCCCGTTGTTTTGCGCCAACCTACTGAAGTCACCTCACCTTGTGCATGAGCATCAGGTATCAAATTCTCGTTTCGGGTATGTCGTCACCGGATTCAACCGGTATTTCGAAAAACTCGTGACCTTTTACGACCGCACCGTCGCCCGTGCGCTGCTCCGCCCTGCGGCCACCACGCTGGGATTGGTTGGGATCGCGCTACTCAGCTTTTCACTCTACCCGCTAGTCGGGGTTGCGTATTTCCCACGCACCGACCCCGGGCAGTTTGTCATTAATCTCAAAGCTCCGTCGGGGACGCGGCTGGAATTGACCGAACAAGACGTCAAGCGCGTCGAAGATGAAATACGCAGAGTGGTTCCGCCGAATGAACTCTCGATGATCGTGTCAAACATCGGAATTACTCCCGGTTTTTCGGCGATCTACACGCCGAATTCGGCGGAGCACACGGCTTTCGTTCAAGTCAGTCTGAAAGACGGCCACAAGGTCAACAGCTACGAATATATGAATCGCATGCGCATTGCGCTACGGGCAGACATCCCAGAGCTAAGCGCATATTTTCAGGCGGGTGGACTGGTAGATTCGGTGCTCAATCTTGGCCTGCCGGCACCGATTGACGTTCAACTGAGCGGCTCGAATCTGGATCGAACCTATCGCAGCGCCAGCCTGATCGCCAATCAGATTCGCCATCTGAACGGAGTCAGCGACGTTTTGATTCCCCAGGATGTGGACTACCCCGCATTGCAACTCAATATTGATCGTGAACGCGCCAGCCTGATGGGACTCAGCCAGAAGGAAGTGGTGGACAACGTGGTCACTGCCCTCACCTCCAACCAGATGATCGCTCCCAGCTACTGGGTGGATCCAAAAAGCGGAAACGACTACCTGCTGACGGTGCAGTATCCGGAGACCCAGGTGCACACGCTCAACGACCTGAAGCAAATTCCGATCCGGGCTGCAGCCAATCAACAGACCACCCAACTGGATTCGGTAGCAAGCATTTCGCCCATCGAATCGCCCACTGAGGTGGACCATTACCAGCTACGCCGGGTCATCGATGTGTACGTGGCGCCGAAGACCGAGGAACTGGGAAGACTCACGAGTTCCATAGACAAAGTCATTTCTCAAAGCAAACTGCCGGAAGGTGTGAGGGCCACGCTTCGCGGCTCCGTGCAGGGCATGCGCTCCTCATTTAAGAGCTTTGGCATTGGCCTGCTGCTCTCGGTCGCGCTGGTTTACCTGATTCTCGTGGCGCAATTCAAGTCCTTTTTGGATCCCTTCATCATTCTGTTTGCCATTCCGCCGGGGTTGAGCGGTGTGTTGCTGATCCTGCTGCTGACCGGTACGACGTTGAACATCATGTCGCTCATGGGACTAGTCATGATGGTCGGCATCGTGGTCTCGAACAGCATTCTGATCGTGGATTTTGCGCGCAGTCTGTGGCAGCAGGGCACTCCTCTGAAAGAAGCGGTCGCAGTCGCGAGCCGGATTCGTTTGCGGCCCGTGCTGATGACTTCACTGGCGACGGTCATTGGCCTGATTCCGATGGCGCTCAAACTCGGAACAGGTTCGGAAGCCTACGCACCGCTGGCTCGCGCCATCATCGGAGGGCTCCTGGTTTCGGTTGTGGTCACGGTTTACCTGGTCCCTGCAGGTTATCTCTGGGCGCACGGACGAGATGAGAAACGCGGACAGGAGCTGCCCGCATGACCGGTACGACCGGCAAGACCACCTTCCTTCTTCTCTGTGCACTGCTCGTGCCAGGATGCGGTCTCGCGCAAACAAGTCTTCCGGATGATCCGGCGACTGCCAATTTATGGGCCCGAGCTGGCTCGGCGGCGCCGCCCACTGCCTTGCCGGACCCCCAGAATGCGAAGGACGCCCAAGCGTCGATGCTCTCAGGTCGACGCCTGTCGCTCAAAGACGCCGAACAAATCGCGCTAAGAAACAATCCCGCAATTTCAGTGGCGCGGCTAAGCGCCCTGGCTTCGCAGCAAACCACCCGCGAAGTCAGGTCCAGTCTCTGGCCTGCCGTGTATGCCAACCTGACCGCTGTCGACGCCCACGATGACAGCCGCATCGCGGCGGGCGGATTGAACAACCCAATCATTTTGGAGCGCGCGGCGGCAGGCACGACAGTGAGTCAGCTGATTACCGACTTCGGCCATACCACGAACCTGGTTGCCAGCGCACGATTACGGGCCAGAGCCGAGGACCAAAATGCGATCGCCACAAAAGAGCAGGTGCTGCTGGCGGTCGATCAGGCGTTTTACAACGCCCTTCAGGCACAGGCCGTATTGAGGGTTGCTGAACAGACGGTCAACTCGCGTCAGACCGTGAGCGACCAGATTTCAGCCCTGGCAAAAAGCAAGCTGAAGTCCGAATTGGACCTCAGTTTCGCCAGCGTGAACCTTTCCCAGGCGATGCTGCTCAAGTTGGACGCGGAAAATAACGCGCAGGCTGCGCTGGCCAGCCTCTCGGCTGTGCTCGGATACTCCAGTCTGCAAACCATCACCCTGGTCGAAGAAACCGAACCTCTCTTCCCTCCCGACGAAAGTCCCGACCATCTCATTTCAGATGCATTCAGCAGACGTCCGGAACTTCTGGCGCTGGGCTTCGAATCGGAGTCAGAGCAGAAACTGCGTAATGCCGAGCGGGATCAGAACCTGCCGACCATCAGCGCCCTTGGTGCGATCGGAGATACCCCCATTCGGGATAACCGCCTCTCGAATTGGTATGGCGCGGTCGGAGTCAACGTTCAAGTCCCTATTTTCAACGGGTTTCTTTTCACAGCAAGAACCCGCGAAGCGGACCTGCGCGCCCAGGCGTCCGAGCAAAGAGTGTTGGACTTACGCAACCGGATTTCCCGCGATGTCCGCAACGCCTGGCTCAACGCGCGCACGGCGTATCAGCGTTTGAGCGTCAGCAGTCAACTCTTGGACCAGGCGAACCGCGCTCTCGACCTGTCGCAAACGCGCTACAGGCTGGGACTGGGCTCCATCGTGGAGCTCAGCCAGGCGCAGCTTCAACAAACGCAGGCTCAGATTGGAAACGCCCAGGCTGGATATGAATACAGGCTCGCTCAATCCGTACTGCGCTACCAAACAGGGAGTCTCTGAGTACAAGGAGGAAACAAATGTCACTTCACGGAATAAGTCCGAAGCCACGACTGAGAGCGTCCCTTGGCAGGCTTGTGATCCTGATAGTGGCAGGCGGTGCCCTGATGGTGCTGGTGCCAGGAACGCTCGCGGCCAGTGTCCCAATGACCCGAATCAAAATTGACACGGTTCCCGACCAATATATGCCGGCGAACGTCACCATGCGGGAGCCTGTATCCATGCAGGAGTTTCATTTTGAAGTGAACACGGAAACGAAACGGGCACGGGTGTTTGTCGGGTACACCTACCCGGACGAGTTGATCAATGATGGGGAAGATGACAATGGCGGGCCAGCACCGACCGTCAAACAGATTCCGGGGCTCAACTATGACGCGGCGGCACATGAAGTTGTGTACGAGGCGAACGGCAGACGAACGGTCTGTGCGGACGTTCTCCCGCACAAAGGCCTTTTTGGTCGGCACCTGAAAATCAAGAACACGGGTACCTGCACCGTGACCGCGGAAGATGTGAAGCACGCCGAAGACGATGGTTGGGCAATTCAACGCTTCCGCGCGATCGACACCTATTTTGAGGTCCGTTGAAGCGATGGATTCTTCGTTCCCATCGCCGAGAAAAGGGACGCACCGGACCAGCTTGCGGACTTTCATGCTTGTTCGTGTACTGGTCCTTTTCCTCTTTGTTTGCTGCCCTGTCTTTGCGCAAGAAAAGGTAGCAGTCAGACTGACGAACAATACCGTCTTGGTTCCAGTGCGAATCAATCACCGCGACCTTACTTTCATTCTGGATACAGGAAGCGAGTTGTCCGCTTTGGACAGCTCAATGGCGCAGCAGTTGGGACTCACGGACATTGCGACGATTCCGGTACTAAAGAATTATCGCGAACGGGGGTCCGAGATGATTGAAGTCCCATCACTTGGAATCGGAAGTCGCGTGTTTGCTCATAAGGACCTCGGTACATCAGACTTCAGGCATGTCAGTGCCGCGATCGGAGTCCGAGTGGATGGAGTTTTAGGCAACGATATTCTGCAGAGCATGCCGTTCCAGCTGAATTACTCGAAACGAGAGATGACCATTGGTCCTTTCGCAAGGGGTGAGGGGCTAGGGAAGGCGATCCAGTTGCGCCGGGATGGTGATCAGTTTTACGTTCCGCTCCAGATTGTTTCGGTCCCGGTCGAACTTCTGCTGGATACCGGCACCAACTCGACCAATCTTTCGTCGGAAACCTGGCAGAGTGTCTTCCGGGTATGGCAACCCAATGTCGTCATCGACGGCGTGGTGCGGGCTGGTTCTCCGACCCCGCCAGCATTTCTGGTTTGCCTTCCAAGTATCTCGTTAGAAGATCTGACCCTGACCAATCAGGTCATGCGCGTGCAACGTGCCGTCAATTCCGGCGCTTTCTCGGATGCGGGTTTCGGGGGAATCCTCGGATCCGATTTCCTACGCCAGTTTGAAGTGACACTCGACCTGGCACGCGGGCGGCTTTTTCTGAAGAAAGATTCTCGGTTCAGGCGTGACCCGTATCTCTACACTACGGTTGGGATTCAATTTGCAAAAGACGCGCGCAACCAATACATCGTAATGGCGGTCTGGAAAAACTCGCCCGCGGAAGAGGCGGGGCTGAAGGTGGGCGACCGAATTGAAAGCGTTAACGGCCAACCTTCCAAAACCTTAAGTCTCGCACAACTTAGAAACCAAATGCACGGACCGGAGGGAATGGCGGTACAGTTAGTCATGGAAAGGGACTCGGTTCCGTATGCCGTGACAGTACGCACTCGCCAGATGCTTTGTTCTCCGCAAAGTGCTCGGACTACGTTGCGGGCTGCGCGGAAATAATCGCAAAAATGGAATCTCGACAGCATCAAGAGCACACCGTCCGTTGCGACGGTGCTCACCAACCGCGGGTCAGGGCTCATGCCGAGCAGTTTTGCGACGATTTCGTCCGCCAGCAAATTTGAGCGATGAGATCGAAGGCATGTACGAAGACAAGGCTGTGCAGTAGGAACCGGTGTTCGATGTCATTCGCATGTCAGTCAAGCTTGACCGACGCCTTCATCTTGAAGTTTGGCGGGGCGAGCAGATTCGTTAAAACCTTACCTATAGCCCCTTCCGCCGCCTCCACGCTTTATAGGAATTGATGAGGAGCTAGAACCCCGATGTTCCGGGAACCGGCGATCGATCTTCATCTCTTCCACGAACCCCCTCAGGGCGAACGGAGGATCCGCGAGCGCTGTATTTGAGCCTTTTCAGAACCGCGAGAATGCGGGCAGCCTCATTCGGCTGGAAGTTAAGAGCCTGCATCGCCTCAATAATTCGGTTGGCTGTTTCGGGGGACACTCTTGCGGCGCCTGTGAGGAGGCGAGACACAGTCGCGGTCGAAACTGAGGCCATTTTAGCGACTTCTCGAATCCCCATGTTAGATCTCGCCCTAAGTCAAAACCTATTTCTTATCTTCCCGCTTTGAATTGGGGAAGAGTATTGAATGGGAGTTGTTGTCGCGGCATACGGTACCAGAGCGATGGACTCCCCGGCCTGAACACTTGGGACGGGACTGGCCGGCTTACCAATACATCCGAAGACACTCCCTACTGCGAGTTCTGTAAAGCAGATTTCACGCGAGAAATGCCCTGTCTCATTGTTGCCGCGGACGCAGAGGAGAGACGCGTGTCACGTATGCTAAGTGCCTCAGTGTATTCTGGCTCAACGTTGTCGAAGAAAACCCCCTGGAATGATCCTCCGGCTAGGTCCGAAAGGTTAATCTCGAGAGTATGCACAACATCTGGTTTGGTGCTCGACATATCGGCATAGAAGCCAACGAACGATGCTGAATGTACCCGAACCGAGCTGTACGCTTTTCTCAGGTTCACAGGTTCACCGTCGATTTTTATTTGAACCTGCCCGCCATCACTTGGTTCTGCGATCTGCACAAACAGCAGCAGGCGTTCCGGGACAAGCCACGTATTCTCATAGTCCTCGGGACTCCATCGAATAGGCCAACGCACCCGACGAGCGGACAACTGAGACTTTACGCGCTCCGGAATCAGGAAGGTGCCGGCTAGCGTCTTGCCGTCGCCTTGTGCCACAAGGTCAACTTGCTGGGATTGAACAAAGAGCTGTCCTGCAAATCGTAGCGGAACGGAAACATAGTTCGCACTTTGGTGAAATGCCGTTAGCCGGCCGTTAACAGAGACGGCGGATATTTTCGAAGCTCCAGGCAGAAGGACGCCTATTTCTTCGTCCAATCCGGGTTGCCCGGAAATGTGGTTAAGCCTCAGAATGCCGTCCCGCAAACTGGCTTTGGCATTCGAATGTGGGGAGTCGAAAACGATGGGCGTTGCCGGCAGGGTCTCAATCGGAACCAGCTTGAGGATCGTAGCACTCGTGCCCGACAGATCGAGATGGACCGTATCCCCCTTGCTCCAGATCCCGGCGCCTTTTTTCGCAATCAGCGTTCCCTCTCGCGGATAAAGCTCTTGCAGCAGAAACTTGCTTCCTGCCGACAGCCCGATAGTCGTGTCGAGCGGGACATCCGCGCCGACTACCTTATAGTTGGGATTGAATAGGAAAACGTACCCTCGATTGCCAATGATGGCCGATGTTCCATCGGCCTTTCCGATCGCCGGTTGCCCCAGGATGGTCTTCGTATGACGGAGATATTCTGAATGCGTAGTGGTCCACTGCAGCCAACGTCGGATCCATGATTTGTCTGAATCCGAAAAGTGCAGGAATTCTTCTCTATCGCGCGCTGGGATCATATTCACGACATTATTCCAACCGCCGGTGGCGATTGAAGAGATGAATGAATACCGGTACCCAAGATAGTCCCAGTCCCGCTGGCGGTATGGGGTGTACATCATCTTCACTATCTGTTCACGGTGATCCGTACCATTCGCTTCCGATACATTCATAGCTCTTTCGGTCTGATGCGTGGCATAACCGGGGATCAATTCTTCCGGTGCAAATTGATAGTTGCGATACCAGTAGTTAACAAAACGCTCTCGGTCGGCTGAGACTCGATCAAAATGCAGATCTGGAAACGGCTGAAAGCTTTCGGCCTGCTCATCGTTCCCGGTCGGATGCGGGTAACTCCCCGCTAACCAACTCCATGGGCCGTATGCTTGATAGGTCTGGCGTCCATCAATCACGATTTTAGGATCGGCCCGCCGCAGAGATTCCATTACCCTTCTCCAACCCCGCCACTGCGAATAATGGCTGCCTCCCGGCAAGTTCAGGAACGTGTAGTCGAATGAGTAGCCGGCAATTCCGGTGCGGCGCTTAAAAGCGAGCAGCTCTGTTATCAGAAAATCCTGAAACTCGCGGGATGCCAGGTTGGCGTAGACATTCTTCTCCTTCCGGTTCGGATCCGTAACGAGCCAATTCGCGTTTTGAGCAAACGGCAAGGAGGGATAGACGTAAGCCAGCACTCCGACATGCCTGGTCTTCGCGTAGTCCAGCATCTCCTTGATGCTGGCTGGCAGGGGGCTGTTGTTAACATCCCAACGCCCCTCGCGAATCTGTTGTCCGAGACCCAGCCACAAAACATGTTCCCAATTCCAGTCGTCCGTGTCCTTCTCTATCCGTGCCAGCGCGTAATTTGCGGGCGCATACAAGAGGTCCTGGATGCCAAGCTCAGAGGTCACGTCGATGATGCGCTTGTATTCCTCTCTTCCTTCAGCTGTCGAGACATCAATCTGGTAGTCATTCAACGTCCAACCGACTTCGACGCTAATGGGCTTGGGGGAGGGTGACATCAGGAATTCTCGAACACAATTGGAAAACGCGATGATCTCGCTCTTGTCAGCGCCGTCAGCCGTGGGTTCCCGCAACGGCGCCCTCCATTCAAGCAGCATCTGTGCTGGAATCCGTTCGTTGCTGAGACCATAGAGGCCAAGACAGGAAATGTCCGAGGAAAATGGGCCCCATTTTGTCTGCCACTTCATGTCAGCGGCATAGCTTACGGACACCGTCTGGTCTTGTCGCGAGATTTCCAGGAATGGATTTTGCGTGAGCAGCATCACTCCATAGTTCTGAGAAAAACGCAGGAAGTCCCCGAACTTTCTTGCCGGAATACCCTTCGCGAAGTCGGAGTCTTTGCCAAACTGAGGTAGGTACGCTCCAGGCGTGAACTCCGACGAGATGGGCTCCCGCAAAGATGTGTGCAAAGGCTGAACGTTGTGGACGAAGAAGGAGTCTTTTGGTGCCGCGATGACCTGCAGCTGCTTCGACACAAAGTCCCAATTCGGTTCAACCCTATACACGACTTTCAACACATATCCATTAAAAGAGTAGGTGTAGATCAGAGACCCGGCTGAGCCCGAACGAGTGGGCGTCAACTTCGCTCCGTTAATCTCGATGCCATCAATGGTTATGGAAAAGCTGTCGTCCTCAAAATGAACGGTGTGACCGATTGATCGATTTGTAATCGAGGTCAGGCCGGCAGGACCAAACACCGCAGTGATCCTGGCATTCGACAATTCAAAACTCTGTGCCCCGGCGAACTGTGTGCAGATGAGAAAGGCGAGCAAGAGCGCGGCCTGGGCGTAGAAGCAGGGCCTGGTCTTCCACGAAGAACGCAGCATGGCACTAAAAGGCTTTTCAGAACGCATTCCTCACCCTCAACTCCAACGCTATGAGACGGCAGGTTCGCGACATTCGACAATGCAGTGTAAAGATCAGCGCATAAAGAGTGTCAGTTGCAGATGACCCAGCCTCCAATAGTTCAAACGAACTAGTGTGTGGACTGGCGGCTACGAACAAGGAAGAAAGCGTCTTCCTGCGGATGGGAGCTCAAGGAACGCTACGAAATGATTCCTCTCTGGATGGCGGCCGTCGCCGCCTCGGTGCGGTCTGACACATCGAGTTTCTCTATGATATTGACAACATGATTGCGAACGGTGTTATCGCTAATGTTGAGCGCTCGGCCAATTTCTTTGTTGGTCAATCCCTTGGCCAGCATCTCCAGGATCTCGAGTTCACGTGTTGTAAGCTCGGTTCGCATGAGCCGTTCGGCCAGATGCGCAGCGATGTGACTCGGGACATAGCGCTTTCCCGCGTACACCGCCCTAATGGCCTCGACCATTTCTTCTTGCGGGGTGTTCTTGAGCAGATATCCTTGGGCACCTGCGCTGACCGCCCGATAGACATCCTCGTCCGTTTCATAGCTGGTCAGCACAATAGCTCGGGCATTCGACCCGAGCTTTTGGAGTGCCTGTAAAAGCTGAATTCCACTCATCCCCGGCATTCTGAGATCCAACAGCACGATATCCGCGACTTCGGTTCGCAGCGTCGCAAGCGCTTCCTCCCCGCTCGACGCGCACCCTACGACGGAGAATCCCGGTTGGGTTCCGAGCATGCTGGCGAGCCCGACTCTCACGACCGGATGATCATCGACGATGAGGATACGAATGGGAGCGGCTATTTTGTCCATTTGAGGGGAACTCCTTTGAGGTAATGCCAAATGCGCAGGGACCAGTCTCTGGTTGCAAATCTCGGTGGCAGCGGAGCTCTGACCTGTACTCGAGTGCCTCCACCTAAGGAACTTACAATCTGGAATGTAGCCGAAATCGCTTCCGCTCGTTTCCGCATTCCACGTACGCCGAATCCCAGCGTGTCTCCCGAATCCGTGAAACCGATCCCGTCATCTTCTACCATGAGTCTTACGACACTCTTCTCGTAGATAAGCAAGATGCCAAGCGTGGTGGGGCGGGCATGCCTGACGGCATTAGCGATCGCCTCCTGGCCAATGCGAAAAAGCGTATCTGAAATACGGATCGGAATGGGTCTCGGGTCGCCTGACTCCGATACGTGGATGCGAACCGATCCTCCGTCTACCATTCTGCGAGCGCAGGAATGTAAGGCGGACATGAGCCCGACGGACTCGATCGACTCGGGACGCAGGGTTGCAATGCTGCGGCGCGCCTCTTCGTGACTGTGCCGCACTAGATCGCGAGCTACGTCAAGCTGGTTGTGTACGGAAGACACCTGATCCGGGAGATTGTTGCGAATGGCCTGCAGTTGAAAACCAATGCCCGCGAAACTCTGCGCAATCGTATCGTGCATTTCATGGGCCAACCTCTCACGTTCATCGAGCACAGCGCGCAGCCTCCAGTGTGCGACTCGGCTATGGATCACCTGAGCCAC
>Ga0187824_10000084_pt1 | contig 14259 bp, 15 predicted proteins | sample NC_wetland_sal_i_13_FD_132437 | JGI IMG/M metagenome (GOLD analysis project Ga0187824, IMG submission 132437) | Wetland sediment microbial communities from Neuse River Estuary, North Carolina, USA - SourceSoil_4 | ecosystem: Environmental > Aquatic > Freshwater > Wetlands > Sediment | place... | reverse complement strand
GTCTTGCCGGACCTGACCCTGGGCATCGTCAAGCCCGACGCCATCGAGACCGGCAAGGCCGGCCTGATCCTCGCCCACCTCCAACGGGACGGGTTCGTGTTGCGCGCCGCGCGTCTGGTGCGGCTCACGCCGGCGCAGGCGGGCGAGTTCTACGCCGTGCATCGCGGCCGTCCTTTCTATCAGGACCTGGTGCACTTCATGACCAGCGGGCCGTGCCTCCCCATGGCTCTGGAGCGCGACGACGCCGTGGCCCGGCTCCGGACCGTCATCGGTGCCACGGACCCGGCGGAGGCCGCGCCGGGCACGATCCGGAAGCTCTACGCCGAATCCAAGGGCCGGAACGCCATCCACGCCTCGGACAGCGCGGAGAACGCGGCGCGGGAGGTCGCGTTCTTCTTCCCCGAAGGGGAGCTGGCCGGGCTCTGGGGCAAAGGGTGACCCGCTCCGCGCAGCCGCCGGCTTGACGTAAGTCTGGTCGCCGGAGTAGTTTACCCGGCTATGCTTCGGGTCGATCTTCGCGATCTCAACCGGGGTCCGGTGGAGACCGTCGGGCGGCTCGAGCCGGACGATCCGGTCTTCGCGGGGCTCGAGCTGGACCTGATCGGCCCTGTGTCCGTGGAGGGCCGCCTCCAGGCCACCGGGCCGGGCGAGTACTTCTGGCGGGCGCGGCTCCAGGCCGACGTGCGGAGCGACTGCCGCCGCTGCCTCTCCGACGTCGTCCGGCACGTAGACGAGCACGTGGACGTTCTGTTCAGCGACGACCCCGACGCCGCCGAAGACCCGGCGGTGTACCTGCTCCCGCCGGCGGCCGGGGTCATCGACCTGGGCGAGGCGGTGCGGGAAGAGCTGGCGCTCGCGGTGGAGCCGTATCCTGTCTGCCGCGAGGATTGCGCGGGGCTCTGCCCCCGCTGCGGGGCCGATCTCAATGCCGGCGCGTGCGCGTGCGCCCCGGCGGAACCAGTCTGAGGATCTCATGGCAGTTCCGAAGCGACGCACCTCCAAGTCGAAGAAGCGGCTCCGCCGCGGCCACCACACCGGCGCCGGCGTGCGCCCGCAGGCCTGCCCCCGGTGCGGGTCGCCCAAGCTCTCGCACCGCGTGTGCGACTCCTGCGGCTATTATCGCGGCAAGAAGCAGGTCGAGGTCGAGGACGCCTGAGGGTGATCCGCGTCGCCGTAGACGCGATGGGGGGCGACCACGCCCCCCGGGTTGAGATCGAAGGGGTCGCCGAGGCGCTCCGCGCGCGACCCGACTCCTTGCACGTCCAGCTCGTCGGCCGCCCCGAGGCCATCGAGGCGGAGCTCGCGCGGCATCCCGCGATCGACCGCTCCCGGATCGAGGTCCATCCCGCCCCCGACGTGATCGGCATGGCGGAGAAGCCGCTCGCGGCCGTCCGCCGGAAGCCGCAGTCGAGCCTCGTGGTGGGTCTCCGCCTCCAGGCGGAGGGCAAGTCCGACGCGTTTCTCTCGGCGGGCAATACCGGCGCCGTCCTCGCCGCCTCGACCATGATCCTCGGCCTCCACGACGGCGTCGGCCGCGCCACCGTCGGCACCCTGTTTCCCACCGCCGAAGGGCCCGTCTTCGTGCTCGACGCGGGGGCCAACATCGACTGCTCCCCCCGCGAGCTGGTCAACTTCGCCTACCTCGGCACCGTGTACATGCGGGACCTCCACGGCCGGCCCAACCCGAGCGTCGGGCTGCTCAATGTCGGCGAGGAGGAGGAGAAGGGGAACGCCGTCGCCAAGGAGGCCCACCGGCTGCTCCGGCAGGCGACCGGCCTCAACTACATCGGGAACGTCGAGGGGCGCGACATTCTCGGGCACCCGCGGCACGGGCGGATCGACGTGATCGTGTGCGACGGCTTCGTGGGCAACATCGTGCTCAAGTTCTACGAGTCCGCGGCCCGCCTCCTCGTGGGCATCGTCAAGCGCGAGGCCCCCGAGGTGCTCGCCCGGGAGGACTTCGGACGCGTGCTCCGCTTTCTCGACTACTCCGAGTACGGCGGCGCCCCCCTGCTCGGCGTGAAGGGCGTCACCGTCATGTGCCACGGCTCCTCCAGCCCCAATGCCATCAAGAACGCCATCCGGGTGGCGGCCCAGGCGGTGGAGAGCCAGCTCGACGTCCACATCGGCGCCCAGCTCGCCCAGCGCGCCGCGGCGACCTCCGCATGACGCTCCGCCCCGTGGCCGAGATTGCCAGCATTGGTACCGCCGTGCCGGCGCAGGTCGTCACCAACGAGGATCTCTCGCGCACGCTCGATACGTCGGACGCCTGGATCGTCGAGCGGACGGGCATCCGCGAGCGGCGGATCGCGCGGCCCGACGAGTCGCTCGCGTCGCTCTGCGTCACCGCCGCGCACAAGGCGATGGACCGGGCCGAGGTGGGGCCGGAGGAGCTCGACGCGATCGTGCTGGCCACCGTGTCGCCCGACCGGCGCATGCCCGGCACCGCGTGCGACGTGCAGGCGCTCCTGGGCGCCAATAACGCGGCCGCCTTCGACATCTCCGCCGCCTGCCCGGGCTTCATCTACGGGCTCGGCATCGCCGAGGGATTCATCGCGGCCGGGACCAGCCGGACGGTGCTGGTCCTGGGCGGCGAGAAGCTGTCGTGCATCACCGACTGGCAGGACCGCTCCACCGCCGTGCTCTTCGGCGACGGCGCCGGGGCCGCGATCGTGCGGCCGGCCAAGGCCGACGGCCGCGGCATCCTGTCCACGTTCCTCAAGACGGACGGGCGGTTGGCGCCGCTGCTGTGGATTCCCGGCGGCGGGTCGCTCGAGCCGATGAGCGAGAAAGTGCTGCACGACCGCTCGTACCTGATGCAGATGAAGGGGCGGGAAGTCTTCAAGGCCGCGGTGCTGGCCATGGCCGAGGCCACCGACGAGGCCCTCCGGCGCGCGTGCGTGAGCGCCGACCAAATCGACCTCTTCGTGCCCCACCAGGCCAACCTCAGGATCATCGAGGCCACGGCCAAGCATGCCGGGATCCCGATGGACAAGGTGATGGTGAACCTGGAGAAGTACGGCAACACCTCGGCCGCTTCGATCCCGATCGCGCTGGAGCAGGCGCTGGACGAAGGCCGGATCGGGAAGGGCTCGCTGCTGCTGTTCGTGGCGTTCGGGGCCGGCTTCACCTGGGGGAGCGCCGTCGTCCGGTGGTGACGGTGGTCATGTGCCCTGGGCAGGGGGCGCAGAAGGTGGGGATGGGGAAGGACCTCGCCGAGCGGTTCCCCGCGGCCCGGGCGCTGTTCGAAGCGGTGGATGACGCCCTGGGCGTCGGGCTCTCGCGGATCATGTGGGAAGGCCCCGAAGAGGAGCTCACCCGCACCCACAACGCGCAGCCGGCCATCCTCGCCCACTCGGCGGCCGTGCTCGCCCTGATCGGCGAGGTGCTGGGCCGGCCGGCGGCGGCCGCGGGCCACAGCCTGGGCGAGTACAGCGCCCACGTGGCCGCCGGTAGCCTGCCGGCGGCCGTGGCGGCCCGGCTGGTGCGCCGCCGCGGCGAGCTCATGTTCCAGGCGGGACGCGAGCGGCCCGGTGCCATGGCCGCCGTGCTCGGGCTCGACACCGCGCTGGTCGAGGCGGCCTGCGCCGAGGCCTCGAGCGGGAGCGGCGTCGCGGTGCCGGCCAACCTCAACACGCCGGAGCAGACGGTCATCTCCGGCGATCCCGAGGCCGTGGCCCGGGCGGGGGAAGGGTGCCGGGCTCGCGGGGCCAAGCGGGTGGTGCCGCTCAAGGTGAGCGGCGCATTCCACTCGCCGCTGATGGCGCCGGCCGTCGCGGGGCTCCGCGTCGCGCTGGCGGAGGCGGGCTTCGGCGACCCGCATTGTCCCGTGATCGCCAACGCGACGGCGGAGCCGGTCACGACCGCGGCTGAGGCGCTGCGCACGCTGGCCGAGCAGCTCACGGCGCCGGTACGCTGGGTGGAGTGCATGCGGCGGGCGGCGGCGCTGGCGCCGGGCGCCGTGTTTGTCGAAGTCGGACCAGGCAACGTGCTCACCGGCCTGCTCAAGCGGATCGTGCCGGAGGCGCGGGCGGTGACGCTGGGGACGGCGGAGGACGTGGAGCGGTTCCTGACGGCGTGAGACGTAGGAGGTGAGAGGTAAGAGGGAACAGGCCCTCTCCCCTCTTACCTCTCACCTCTTACCTCTCACCTCTCACCTCTCACCTGAAAGGTCGGATGCACACCATCGACCTGACCGGCAAGGTGGCCTTGGTCACCGGCGGGACCCGCGGCATCGGGCGCGCCATCGCCCAGACGCTCCGCGGCGCGGGGGCGCGGGTCGCCATCACCGGCCGGGACGCCGGGCGGGCCCGGGCCGCGGCGGCCGAGCTGGGCGACGGCGTGGCGGGCTTCGGCTGCGAGCTGGCCGACCCGGCGCAGATCGAAGCGGCCGTCGCCGCGGCGGAGGCGGCCCTCGGGCCGATCGATATCCTGGTGAACAACGCCGGTCTCACCCGCGACCAGATCGTGCTGCGGATGAGCGAAAGCGACTGGGACACGGTGCTGGACGCCAACCTGAAGGGCGCGTTCCTGGCGATCCGGGCGGTCCTCAAGGGCATGATGAAGCGGAAGGCCGGCCGGATCATCAATGTCACCAGCATCGTCGGCCTCACCGGCAACAAGGGGCAGGCGAACTATGCGGCCTCCAAGGCCGGGCTGATCGGGCTCACGAAATCGGTCGCCAAGGAGTACGCCAGCCGGAACATCCTGGTGAATTGCGTGGCGCCGGGATTCGTGGAAACGGACATGACCGGCGGCTTGCCGGTCGAGGCGCGGGCGTCATTATTACAGCAGATCGCCCTGGGGCGACTCGGGCGGCCGGAGGACGTCGCCGGCGCGGTGCTGTTCCTGGCCTCGGACATGGCGGCGTACATCACGGGGCAGGTGCTGGTCGTTGACGGTGGGATGGTCATCTAGGCACCCTCAATCGCGAACGAGGACGACATGAGCGACGTCGAAGAGAAGGTCAAGGACATCATCGTCGAGGAGCTCGGGGTGGAGCGCGAGAAGCTCAAGCCCGACGCCAGCTTCATGGAGGACCTTGGCGCCGACAGCCTGGACACGGTCGAGCTGGTGATGGCCTTCGAGAAGGAATTCGACATCGACATCCCGGACGAAGAGGCGGAGAAGCTCCGCACCGTCGGGGATGCCATGAACTACCTGCACCAGAAGATCGGGAAGTAGCTTGACCCACCGCGTTGTCGTCACCGGCCTCGGGGCGGTGACCCCCCTCGGCACCGACGTCGACTCGACCTGGGCCGGCCTTCTGGCCGGCCGGTCGGGAGCAGGGCCGATCACCAAGTTCGATCCGGCCAGGCTCCATGTCCGCTTCGCGTGCGAGGTGAAGGGGTTCGATCCCTCCCGCTACATGGACAAGAAGGAAGCCCGCCGCTACGACCTGTTCGCGCAGTTCGCCCTCGCGGCCGCGCACCAGGCCATCACCCAGGCCGGGCTCGAGGGGAAGTTCCCCGTGCCCGAGCGCACCGGGGTCATCATCGGCAGCGGCATCGGCGGGATGCAGACCTACGAGGAGAACTGCTCCATCTATCTCACGAAGGGGCCCGACCGCGTGTCGCCCTTCTTCGTGCCGATGTACATCCCGGACATCGCGGCCGGGCTGGTGTCGATGCGTTACGGGCTCCGCGGCCCCAACTTCTGCACCGTCTCCGCCTGCGCCTCGTCCGCCCACGCGCTGGGCGAGGCCTATACCATGATCCGGACCGGCATGGCCGACGCCATGGTGGGCGGCGGCTCGGAGGCCGCCATCACCGGCCTCACCGTCGCCGGGTTCCAGAACATGAAGGCCCTCTCCACCCGGAACGACTCGCCCGAAACGGCCAGCCGCCCGTTCGACCTGGACCGGGACGGCTTCGTGCTGGGCGACGGCGCCGCCGTCGTCATGCTCGAGAGCCTGGAGCACGCCCGCCGCCGCGGGGCCCGGATCCTGGGCGAGATGATCGGCTACGGCCTGAGCGCCGACGCCCATCACCTGACCCAGCCGGCGCCCGAGGGACGGGGCGCTGCGCAGGCCATGCGCGACTGCCTGGCCGACGGCAGGATCGCGCTCGAGGATGTGGGCTACATCAATGCCCACGGCACCTCCACGCCCCAGGGCGATGTCGCCGAAACCCAGGCGGTGAAGGCCGTGTTCGGCGAGCGGGCCCGCCAGCTGGTATTCGGCTCGACCAAGTCCATGACCGGGCACCTCCTGGGCGGAGCGGGCGCGCTCGAGTTCCTGATTTCCTTGCTGGTCACCACCTGCGGCGTGATCCCGCCCACGACCAACCAGTTCACGCCCGACCCCGAGTGCGACCTGCCGTCGGCACCGAACGAGAAGCTCAACCGGGACGTGAAGGTGGCGCTGTCGAATTCGTTCGGCTTCGGCGGGCACAACGTGACGCTGGCGGTGAAGCGATTTGAAGAGTAGCTGACCTCCTCGGCGGGCCGTTGGCGTTCCTCGCAGCCTTCAGGACTGATGGCTAACGGCCTTATTGCCATATAGCTTACGTGCCATGCCCACCTCCCCGGACCTCTCACGGCTCACCGACCCGACCCTCCGCCCGATCGGCGAGAAGCTCCTCCGGGGGGACCGCCTCGACTCGTCCGACGGCCTGGCCCTCTACGCCACCACCGACCTGCTCGGGCTCGGCCTCCTGGCCGACTTCGCCAACCGGCGCCGGAACGGCGACCGCGTGTTCTTTTCCGCCAACCAGCACATCAACCCCACCAACGTCTGCGTCCTCCGGAACACCTGCGTCTTCTGCTCCTTCGCGCGGATGCCGAAGGAGGACGGGGCGTACACCCGGTCGCTGGACGAGGTGTTCGCCGAGGCGGAGCAGGCCCGGGGCGGGCCGACCCGGGAATTCCATATCGTGGGCGGGCTCCATCCCAAGCTGCGGCTCAGCTACTACACCGACATGATCCGCGGACTCCGGGAGCGCCACCCCGGGGTCCACATCAAGGCGCTCACGGCGGTCGAGATCGCCCACCTGGTCCGGATCGAGAAATCCACCGCGCGGGAGGTGCTGCTCGCGCTCAAGGACGCCGGGCTCACCAGCCTTCCCGGCGGCGGCGCCGAGGTGTTCAGCACCGCCGTGCGGGCGACGATCGCCGAGCGCAAGCTCACCGGCAGCGAGTGGCTCGAGGTGCACCGTGTGGCGCACGAGCTGGGGATCCCCAGCAACTGCACCATGCTCTACGGTCACGTGGAGACCGCGGCCGACCGGATCGAGCACCTGAGCATGCTCCGCGCGCTCCAGGACGAGACCGGCGGCTTCCTCACCTACATCCCGCTCGCGTATCACCCCGACCACAACGAGCTGGGCGAGGAGCTGGGCCGCGTGGGCACGGCAACGACCGGCTACGAGGACCTGAAGGCCATCGCCGTGGGGCGGCTGTTCCTCGACAACATTCCCCACGTGAAGACCCACTGGCCCATGGTGACGCCGTTCCTCTCCCAGATCGCGCTGGGGTTCGGGTGCGACGACGTCGAGGGAACGGTGGTGTACGAGCGGATCTACCACGAGGCGGGCGCGCACACCGACATGGGGATGCCGTATCTCGAGCTGGTGCGCCTGATCCGCGGGGCGGGGAAGCGCCCCGTGGAGCGCGACAGCCTCTACAACCCGGTGCGGGAGACGTTCGACGACCCGCCGCCGGAGGAGCCCGTCCGGCGGGGCATGAGCCTTCCCGTGGTGCACGCCGCATGAGGCTCGGCCGGATCCCCTGGATCAACTGCTATCCGGTGTACGGCGCCATCGACCGGGCGCTCGTGCCCGTGCCCGCCGAGCTGGTGACCGGAACCGCGTCCGAGCTCAACGACCTGCTGGCCGCGGGGGAGCTCGACGTGAGCGCCGTCTCCGCCGTCGAGTACGCGCGCAACGCCGCCGCGTACCATCTCCTGCCCGACCTCGCCATCACCTGCGACGGGCCGGTGCACAGCGTCGCCCTCTTCTCCCGCCGGCCGGTGGAGGAACTCTCCGGCTCCACCGTGCTCCTGACGGCATCCTCGCGGACGTCGATCCTCCTGCTCGAGCTTCTGTGCCGCCACCGGTGGGGCATCTCCCCCCGCTTCGCGACCGTGCGCGCCGAGGCGACCGATCTGGAGGCCCTGGCCGGCCTGCCGCACGAGGCGGTGCTCGTGATCGGCGACGCGGCGCTGCTGCTCTCCGCTCGCCGCGACTACCCGATCAAGGTGGACCTGGGCGCCGAGTGGGGTGCGTGGACGGGGCTGCCGTTCGTCTTCGCGGTCTGGGCGGCCCGGCGGGAGGCGGCGGCCGGGCCGGTGCGGGCAATCCACGCTCGCCTGCTCGAATCCCGGTCCTGGGGCCTGGCCCATCTGGACGAGCTGGCTGCCGACGCGGCGCGGCGCACCGGGGTGGACGAGGCGGCCTGCCGGGCGTATCTGGGCGACCTGGACTACGCGCTGTCGTACCGGCACCTGGCCGGGCTCACCGACTTCTTCCGCCGGCTGGCGCAGGACGGGCTCGTGCCCGACGGATCACTTTCCTTTATCTCTGCCGCGTAAGCGATTGATGCCATGAGCGTTGTCGATCGCACTTCGAGTGAGTTCAAGGGCTATCTGGAGCTCTACGACCGCGCCGATCTGCTCGAGCTCGGCTCGCTCGCCGACGCCGAGCGGTGGCGGCTCCATCCCCAGAAGCTGGTCACGTACATCATCGACCGGAACATCAACTATACCAACGTCTGCGTGGCGGACTGCCAGTTCTGCGCGTTCTACCGGCGGCCCAAGCATCTCGAGGGCTACGTCCTGAGCTTCGAGGAGATCGGCCGGAAGATCGACGAGTGCAAGGCGCTCGGCGGGGTCCAGATCCTGATGCAAGGCGGGCACAACCCCTACATCCCCTTCGAGTGGTACCTCGACTTGATGCGCTACATCAAGCGGAACCACCCGATCCATATCCACGGGTTCTCGCCGTCGGAGGTGGTGTTCTTCGGCGAGCGGTTCGGGCTCTCGGTGCCGGACGTGATCCGCGAGCTCAAGGCGGCCGGCCTCGACAGCATTCCCGGCGGCGGCGGCGAGATCCTGGTGGACGCGGTCCGCGAAAGAGTCGCGAAGAAGAAGGCCCAGACCGATGAGTGGCTCGGCGTGCAGGAGGAGGCCCACCGCCAGGGGATGAAGACCTCGGTCACCATGATGTACGGCCTGGGCGAGAGCAGCGCCGACCGGATCGAGCACCTCTTCCGCGTGCGGGAGGTCCAGGAGCGAACCGGCGGCTTCACGGCGTTCATCTGCTGGCCGCTCCAGCCGGAGGGCACGCCGGGCATGTCGCATTACCGGAAGACCGACGCCGTCACGTATCTCCGCACCCTCGCGATCAGCCGCGTGGTGCTCGGCAACGTCCCCAACATCCAGTCGTCCTGGGTGACCATGGGGCACAAGGTGGGACAGGTGGCCCTCCGCTTCGGCGCCAACGACTACGGCAGCCTGATGATGGAGGAAAACGTGGTCTCGGCGGCGGGTACCACCCACCGCACCACGCTGGCCGAGATCGAGCGGCTGATCCGGGACGCGGGCTTCGAGCCGCGCCGCCGGCGCCAGGACTACTCGGTGATCGAGGAGCCGGTGGCGGCATGAGGGGGTCGGGGACCGTAAGAGTCCGGCAACCGGGTGGCGCGACGACCGGGGTGGGCGGCCCGAAGAGCGCGTCAGTTCCCGCCGCCGGATCCCGAAGCCGGCTGGGCGAGCGTAGCGGGAACTGCAGCGCCCGAAGGGCCGCCCACCCCGGCGGAGCGTCCACCGCCCGACGGCCGTGATCCGCGTCGGCATCGGCTACGACTCGCACCGGTTCGTCGCCGGCCGCGCGCTCGTGCTCGGCGGCGTCACCGTCCCGCACCCCTACGGCCTCGCCGGGCACTCGGACGCCGACGCCGTCGCCCACGCGCTCACCGACGCCATCCTCGGCGCGGCGGCGGCGGGCGACATCGGCCGGCTCTTTCCCGACACCGATCCCCGCTGGAAGGACGCCGACTCGCTCGAGCTTCTGGGCTCCGCGCACGAGGTCGTGCGCCGGCGCGGCCTCGCATTCCGGCAGGCGGACCTGACCATCATCACCGAGCAGCCCAAGCTCGGGCCGCACCTTGCCGCCATGGCCGAGCGGCTCGCGGGCCGCCTGGGCGTCGCGGCGGGCGATATCAACCTCAAGGCCAAGACGAACGAAGGCATGGGCTTCATCGGCCGCGGCGAAGGCCTCGCGGTGCTCGCGGTGGCCACCCTGGAGGCGCGCTGATCGAATCGGTCCTGGAGTGGCTGACGGGACTGCCGCCGCTCGCCGTGTACGGGTTCCTCGCGCTGATCGCGGCGGTGGAGAACGTGGCCCCGCCCGTTCCCGCCGACTTGGCCGCGCTGCTGGGCGCGTTCCTCTCCCAGCGCGGCGTCACGTCGTCGCCGGTCGTCTTCCTGGTCGTGTGGCTGGCGAACGTGGCCGGCGCCCTCGGCGTGTACTTCGTGGCCCGCCGCTACGGGCGGCGCGTGTTCAACACCGGGCCGGGGCGGCGCCTCCTTACGCCCGAGGCGATCGGCGTCATCGAGCGGGAGTACCTCCGCTTCGGCCTGGGCGGCATCTTCCTGGCGCGGTTTCTCCCCGGCATCCGGGCGGTCGTGCCGCCCTTCGCCGGGATCGTCAACCTGTCGCCGCTGCGCGCCGGCCTCCCCATCGCGCTCGCCTCCGCCATCTGGTACGGCGGGGTCACCTACCTCGGCACGGAGCTGGGGGCGAACTGGGACCGGATCAGCGTGATCCTGTCCGGCGTGAACCGGACGCTCGGCTGGATCGCGCTGGTGGTGGCGCTGGCCTGGATCGGGACGGCCTGGGTCCGGGCCCGGCGGCGCCGGCGGGAGCGCGTGTGGGACGTCGCCACCCGCGCACTCGGCGCGCAGCTCCCGACCGGGGAGCACCCCACGGTGAACCCGAGGAACGCCGCGATGCTCGTGCTCGAGCTGGCTTACGCGGACGCGGCGCTCACTCCGGAGGACCGCGCGCTGATCGAGCAGCATCTGCGGGAGCGCTGGGGGCTCGAGCCCGGCGCGGGTAAGCCCTCGGTGGAGACGGGCCGCTTCGAGCAGTATCGCGAGCGGCTGGCCGAGCGGTTCAGCCGCCCGCAGCGGCTCGCGCTGGTGGAGGAGATGTGGCACGCCGCGTTCAGTGACGGCGCCATCGGCGCGCAGGAGGAGCGGGTGATGGGCCGGGCGGGCGAGCTGCTGGGGCTGTCGCCGGCGGAGGTGAGCGAGGCGCTCCGGCGCTCGCGCCAGGGAGCGGAGGCCGGCAAATGACCGTGGCGCCCGGCGAGATCGAGCGGGACTTCCAGCTCGAGCCCTTCCGCGACTATCTGGCGCTCGAGGCCGGCCACAGCGCCAACACGGTGGAGGCCTACCTGCGCGACCTCCGCCGCCTCGGCGAGTTCGCCGCGACGAAGGGTGTGCGCGCCCCGGCGCAGCTCACCCGCACCCATCTGCGCGACTTCGTCTATCTGCTCAAGGACCTGGGCCTGAGCCCGGCGACGATCCGGCGGGAGGTCTCGGCGGTGCGGACCTACTTCGGGTTCCTGATCGGCGAGGGCCGGGTGGAGCAGGACCCGAGCGACCGCCTGGAAAGCCCGCAGCGTTGGCGGCGGCTGCCGGAGACGCTGTCGGTCAAGGAAGTCGAGGCCCTGCTCGCCGCCCCGAACGTGGACGAGCCGCTGGCGTGGCGGGACCGCGCCTTCCTCGAGCTGGCCTACGGCGCCGGGCTCCGGGTGTCCGAGCTGTGCGGGCTCGGGATCACCGGTCTCCTGCTGGAGGAGGGACTGGTGCGGGTCTTCGGGAAGGGCGGCAAGGAGCGACTGGTCCCGATCGGGCGGGGCGTGATCGGCGCGGTCTCGACCTATCTCCACACGCTGCGCCCGCGCCTCGACCGGGGGAAGTCCGGGGGCCGCGTGCTCCTCAACGTCCGGGGCGAGCCGCTCTCCCGCGTGGGGGCGTGGGGAATCGTGAAGCGCTGCGCCCGCCGGGCGGGAATCACCAAGCGGGTGACGCCCCACACGCTGCGCCATTCCTTCGCGACCCACCTGCTGGAGGGCGGCGCCGATCTCCGCGCCGTGCAGGAGATGCTCGGCCACGCCGACCTCTCCACCACCCAGATCTACACCCACGTGGACCGGGAGTATCTTCGCTCGGTCCACAAGCAGTTCCATCCCCGGGCCTGACCATGCGCCTGGCCGCCGTGCTGGGACTCGTGTGCACTGCCCTCGGCTGCGCCCGCTACACGCCCGCGCCGCTCGATCCGGCGGGCACGGCGGATGCCTACGCCGCCCGCCGGCTCGACGCGCCCGACCTGCGCGACTGGCTCGCCGCGCACGGAGCGACCGACAGCGCGTGGACCTCGGCGACGCTGGGTCTGGTGTCGCTCTACTACGGTCCGGCGGTGGCCACCGCGCGGGCCGCCTGGGAATCGGCCCGCGCCGCCGAGGGGACCGCCGGCGCCCGCCCGCAGCCGGACGTGCAGGGCGAGCTGGGCTACTCGACCTCGAGCGACGTCTTCCAGTCGCGCTGGCTGGCCGCGATCGGGGCGGTGTTCACGGTCGAGCTGGGAGGCAAACGGGGCGCACGCCTGATCGCGGCGCGCGCCCGGACGGCGGTGGCGGAAACCGATCTCGAGGACGCGGCCTGGCGATCGGTGCGGGCGGTGCGAACCGCCGCGGTGGACCTGGCCGGCGCTGAGGAGCGGCTGGCCGATGCCTCCGAGGGTGCGGACCGGGTCGCCGCGTTTGCCGCCCGGCTCCGGGGGCTTTACGAAGAGGGCACGCTCGGACGCGCCGATCTCGCCGCCGTCGAGAGCGAGCAGGCGGATGCCCGGGCCGCCGCGGACCGCGAGCACGCCGGCGTGGACGCGGGGCGGGTGGCGCTGGCCCGGGCGGCCGGGCTCCCGGCCGCGGCCCTGGACAGCATCGTCCTGGGAGCCGAGCCCGCGCCCGTCTGCGTCACCGCCGGTGCGGACAGCCTGCAGGCGCTCGCGCTTCGCCGCCGGCCCGAAGTCGGGCGGGCGCTGGCCCAGTACGCGGTAGCGGAGGGGGACTTGCGCGTCGCGGTGGCGGGATCATATCCCGACCTGAGCCTGGGCCCCGGCTACACCTGGGACCAGGGAATCGGACGCTGGTCGCTCCTGTTCGGCCTGCCGCGGCTGCCGCTCAACGGGAACCGCGGGCCGATCGCCGAAGCCGTGGCCCGGCGGCGCGAGGCCGCGGCCCGCTTCGCCGAGCGGCAGCAGGGCGTGCTGGCCGAGGTGAGCGGCGCGGTGGCGGGTTGCCGGGCCGCATTGGCCGACGCGGCGGGCGCTGACTCGGTCCGCGAGGCCACGGCGCGTCAGGCCGAGCTCGCCCGGGCCGCGTACGAGCGGGGTGAGATCGGCGCCGTGGCGCTCGAGCCGCTCGAGCTGGCGGAGACGCGCGCTCGGCGTGATCTCCATGCGGCGCGGCAGCGCCTGGCGACGGCCGGGCTCGCGCTGGAGACTGCGACGGGAGAGTGGCCGCCGGGGCCGGTGCGGTGGCCGGACCCGCGGGAGCCGGTAAGGCCGGAGGAGGGTTCGCGTTGATGCGGTGGACCGTGCGGGTGCTGGGCATCGTCTTCGTGGCCGCGGTGGCGGCCGTCCTGGTGCGCACCTACCGCGACCACCAGGCCCGCATCGCGGCCCAGGCGGCGCGCGCCGAGCCGGTCGTGGCGCCCAGCCGGGTGCAGGATGTCGCCGGCGCGGCGATGGTCGTGCTCGACAGCGCGGACCTCGTGCGCCTCGGCCTCCGCACTGCGGTGCTCAAGGCCACGGCATCGGCACCGGTTCGCCGGCTGGCCGGCGAGCTGGTGGCCGAGCCCGACCGCATCACCACGGTGCGCGCCCCCATCGCCGGCCGGCTCGCGCTGCCCGAGGGCGTCCGCTGGCCGTCGTTCGGGGAGCGGATGGCGGGCGGGACGGTGATCGCGCAGGTCTCCGACGCGAAGCCGCTCTTCCTGCCGCGTGGCGGGATCGTGACTCAGGTGGGCGCGCAGCCCGGGGAGATGGTGCAGCCGGGCCAGCTGCTGCTCGAGGTTACTGACTACGACCAGCCGCTGATCCGGGTGGCCTGGCCCGCCGACGTGCCCGGCCCGCCCGCGGAAGTCGGAATTTCCTCCGTCGAAGGCGGGCGGGCGGTGCGCGCGCGCCTCCTCGGCGCGGCGCCGGCCGCCGATCCGGTGACCCGCCTGCCGGCCTATCTCTTCCGGGCCGAGCG
>Ga0187824_10000081_pt1 | contig 14408 bp, 9 predicted proteins | sample NC_wetland_sal_i_13_FD_132437 | JGI IMG/M metagenome (GOLD analysis project Ga0187824, IMG submission 132437) | Wetland sediment microbial communities from Neuse River Estuary, North Carolina, USA - SourceSoil_4 | ecosystem: Environmental > Aquatic > Freshwater > Wetlands > Sediment | place... | reverse complement strand
ATGTTTTCGCGGCCGTAGCCCAGGCGCCCATCGCCCAGGAGAAAGCCTAAGCCGCCGAAATTGAGATATTCCTGGTGGATGCGAGAGATGCCGTTCGAAACGAATGCGAAACCGATGCGGTCAGATTTCCGTCGCCAGGGCCCGCCGCGACCAGCTACACCGAAAAGGAAGGTCTGATCCACTTCCGTGTAGGCGTAGGACTCGTGCTGGCCTTCGTTCCAGCCGATGCGCCCGAAAGCGCCGAGCCATCGGTTCAGCGGCTGTTCGAAATTGATGCCGAAACCGTATTTGGTCGTCGTCTGCAGCGGGTGGGCGGTGATGTCCGGAGTGGGAGTGAGTCCAGCTTCGAAGTCGTCGATCGCGCGGCTGTAGATGCCCATGTTGGCGTGATTGGCGAAGGCCAAAAGGCGCAGCGTACCTTCCTGGTGCAAGACCACGGTTCGGTGCAGTTCGAGTTCGACGTTTTCCGCCCTGGCGCGGGCTAAATCGGCATCGAGGTCGATGCCATTAGCCACTTTGGGCATGAGGGCCTCGGCAAAGCGCAGGGCTAAGTGCGGCTGGTCGTATTCGACCATGGCGCCGAACGTGTATCCCCTGGTATCCGCCGCGTAGTCATAGGCGCCGTTGTTGTCGATCGTCCAATTCATGAACTGAAAATTGGAGTCACTGGCGTAGGAATTGACGTCGAAGAAATCGACCATGCTGATCTTGCCGAAGCGAATCTCCAGGCGGCGGTTCGGGAGAGTTGAGAAGAGAGAAAAGGGCGTTCTCCCGGATGGGGCCGACCCGCCTCCGAGGGGGATAACCGCGTGAAACGTCAGCCTTGCGATATAGGGCGCCTTGCTTAGGGTAGGATTTCGAACGACGTCGAGGTTCGTGAACCCGGCTAGCCCTAGCGCTTGGCCGACGCCGTGTCCCCCGGTCTCCTGAACATCGAGAATGAGTTCCGTGGAGTTACTGATGCGGAGGCCAGTGAAGAGCGTTAGCACGCGTGAGGTCGCATCTTGAGACCTTGCCGACAGGCTGTTAGCGCCGGAATACCGAGCGTTGAACGTCGGATGCCACTGGGTGATGAAATTGACCTGGCCGGAGAGCCAAAAACGGTCGCTCTCGAAGTGGGGGACCATCGTCGGCGTGGAATCTGAGTCGTCAGGTGAGACCCCTGCATTCGGAGTGGGCGTGGTCTGGGCGGGATCGGAATCCTGCGCGAGGAGGTTAGATGGCAAGAACTGAAGGAGCGCGAGAAGCAAAAGAGCAGCCGCTATCGGGGCCAAATAGGTTTTGAGCCATACACAGTGCTTGTATTTCATTCGTGAGCAGGCACGTTGGGCCGACGTAACAGTTCTACCCGACCCAGATGAAGGGCAGGTTAAAATCGTGTCCGACCGCCGACGGGCCAGAGCTTAGCAGACTGCACGAAGATGCTCTGCGGCGTTTGCAAGTGCCGTATAATCAATTTGCGTTTTATTGTCGGGGCGTAGCGCAGCCTGGTAGCGCGCCTGCCTTGGGCGCAGGAGGCCCCCGGTTCAAATCCGGGCGCCCCGACCATTTGAACGCGAGTCTATCGTCTGTATTCGGCTGCTGAACTCTAGCTGAGCCGCTGCGAGCATTATCAGACTGCCTGCTTCCGCTATTCCGTACTGATCTCCACGTCGCCTTGTTGCCTTGTGGTTTCGACGGAGATGCCTTTTTTTGTGCGGTGAAGAGCCAGTCCGACGCTCGCGTCTCCAATTTGCAGGTGATCGATGTAAACGCTGTCGAACGCCTCCGGAAGACTTGGCTGCGTTACAGACAGGCTTGCTTTTTCTGCATTGGTAATGCGGACGGAGAGGCAAGCTTGAAGCAACAGGAAAACTGAACCAGCAGCCCACGCTTGGGGAGCGCAAGCGACTGGATACAGAGTCGGTCCGCTACCGTCAGCTCTTCTGTGGAATCCGCAAAAGAGCTCGGGCACCCGCTGCAATTCAAAGTGACGGCTGGCCTCGTGAAGCCCTTGAAGAATCTGGGCTGCGCAGTGTGGCATGCGGTAGTTCGAGAGGCCCATGGCCACGATGGCCGTGTCATGCGGCCAAACCGATCCATTGTGATACGCCATGGGGTTGTAGCGCCGCTCGGAGGACGAGACAGTGCGGACGCCCCAGCCGGAAAATAGCTGCTCGCGCATGATGGCGGACGCTACGGAGTCCGCATGGCGGCGGCTGGCGATCTCGCAGAACAGCGCGTGACCTGCGTTAGAAGTGCTCACGACGCAGGGCTTTTTGTCGCGATCGAGAGCAATCACGTAACTTCCGATATCGTCGCTCCAAAAGAATTTTTCGAAGCGTTCCTGCAGAGAGCTGGCCGTGTTTTCATATTGCGCGGCGAGTTCTGCATCGCCCATTGCGCGGGAGAGCCGCGCGGCGGCGCGAAGGGCGGCGTACTTGTAGGCTTGTACTTCACAAAGAGCGATGGGGGGCTGCGCAATCGTTCCGTCCGAATGGAACACTGAGTCGAAAGAGTCTTTCCATCCCTGTTGCTTCAGGCCGTGGGCGGAACGCGTTTGGTATTCAATGAAGCCGTCGCCGTCACGGTCGCCGTAGGTGTCGATCCATGTCAGCGCGCTCTTGAGATTCGGCCAGATTTGGCGGATCAGGGAAATATTTCCGGTGCGTTCGAAGTAGGCTCCGGCGAGCATCACGAAAAGAGGCGTGGCGTCGACACTTCCGTAGTAACGGCCAAACGGTACTTCTTTCGTCGTGGCCATTTCGCCCTGCCGAATCTCGTGCAGGATTTTGCCGGGTTCGGCATCTTGTTCGGGAATATCTTCGGTGGCCTGCGTCAGAGCGAGATACCTCAGCACCGCTTCCGAGAGCACCGGGCTTAACCACAAGCACTCCAGAGCGGTGATGATGCTGTCCCGGCCGAAGACTGTGCTGAACCAGGGGACGCCGGCGTACGGAACTGGACCTTCCGAATTTCCGTCAACGAGCATCCGGAGATCCTCGCAGGACCGATTAATCCATGCGTTGAATCCCTCACTGGAGGTGCGGATGTTACACGTCCGCAGGCCGGTGAGATCGGCGTTCGCCTCCGCTCGAATATCGGGTTTGCGAACTATGCTCCCAGGAGGCGAATCGCGTTCGCAAGAGACTGCCGCTTTCAGGAATTTCTCCTCACCCGGTTTCAGGCGGAGCTTGAAGGAAATCTCACACTCTCCCGTGGCGACCGCTTTTTCGGAGAACTCCAGCCGAGTGCGGCGGAGGACGCCGTCAAGTCCCAAATACTCGAGTACTAAACTATCGCCATCGACGCGATCGTTTAGGCGCTGGCCGCGGACCTTTCGGGACGTGCCCCGCACTTCAAATATGTCGGCAAAATCAGCATCAAAGGCGATGCGAATCGATACTTCGGCTTCCGCAGGCCCATAATTCAGGAGCCGAATTTGAGTGTGGAATGTGGCCCATTCGAGATACTGCGAACGGAATACGTGAAGCGTCCCTCGCGGCGGTGCCTTTCCATCGTGAGCAATGCCATCCGCATTGGTAAGGTCCACGGACAGGAAGGCATTGTCATTCCGGACGTTGGAGCTCAGAAGCAGCGGCTGCCGGTCGTCCAAGAGGACGGTGAAGCGCGACAGATGACGGCAATCTTCGTGGAACAGGCCGACCTGCGAAGGTCCGACAGGTTCAATGTCGCCGAAGCGATTGAAGACGGCGAACGTGGAACCATACTTCAGTACGCGGGTTCGATCGTCCGCCAGGGCCGATGATGCCCGGATGTAATATTCATTGGCGAGCTTCAGGAGATCGTTCACACTGCGGCCACATCCGGCGTCGAGTCATCTATCAGTTCCAGTTCTGCGTGCTCGGGAAGATCAACGTGGTCCGATAGAGACTCGTAAATTCTGACGTAATCCTCTGCCATCCTCAAAGAGTCGAAGCGCTCCTCAAACTCGAGGCGGCACATACCGCGGTCGAGCGTCGCAATCTTGGGCACAGCTTCGACAGCGGCTTCGATACTGTCCACCACAAACCCAGAGACACCGTGATTCAACACTTCAGGAACGGACCCATTGCCGAAGGCAATCGTCGGCGTACCGCAAGCCATCGCTTCAATCATGCACATTCCGAACGGCTCGGGCCAATCGATGGGAAACAGATGCGCATAGGCGTTGCCCAGAAAATCGCATTTCTCCTTCTCGGAAATCTCTCCGATGTACTCGATCCCGGGTTGGGACAAAAGGGGGCGTATCTCGGATTCGTAATAATCGCGGTCCGCCCGATCGATCTTGGCCGCGATCTTCAGCGGCATGCCGGCTTCGACGGCAATTTGGATGGCACGGTCCACGCGCTTTTCGCGCGCAATTCGGCCGAGAAAAGTGAGGTAGCCGCCTTTTCCTGTCCCACAACGAAAACTCCGGGCGGGGAGACCATGATAGACGTTGCTGATCCAACGAACCCAGCGGAGCGGCTTGCGCTGACTAAATGAGATCGAAACGAGGGGTTCGTTCGCATGTCTTCGATACAGAGGCCACAACTCGGGGATATCCAAGCGCCCGTGCAGCGTGGCGACATACGGAACTCTGCATCCGCGCATGAAGGGATAGTGGAGGTAGTCAAGGTGAAAATGGAGGACATCGAATTCCCTCGCCATCTCGCACACCTGGTCGAGCATGACGTAGTGATAAAGAAGGTGGTCACCCGTTTTGTCGTCGAGACGCAAAGATCGCTTGCAGGGTGAGAGCAGACGCGCGGCCGTGACGGAGTCTCCACTAGCGAATAAAGTGACGTCGTGGCCCAGCGTCACCAGTGCCTCGGTGAGGTAGGAGATGACCCGCTCCGTACCTCCGTACAGCTTTGGGGGAACACTTTCGAACAATGGCGCGATTTGCGCGATTCTCATGCCCTCTCCTTGTTCCGACACTCAAGACAAAAGATAGACGAATATCTTCCGAACAAAAATCGAGGAAAGTAATTAGTTGTACTCGTACTGAATGCTTAGAAAGTGTCCGGCAGGGAGTCCACCGAAAGCCAGCAACTCCACTGTGCCACAGGTCTTTTGGATAACCTTGGCGGGACTTGTACTCGATTCGTCGAGGGCGCTGTCCCAAAAGGCTACTGAACCGGGCGGCCAGTGTTCAGTGCATGCTTTAAGCTCCTTCTCAATTCTGTATGCGTTGCATTCCACAACGGGGTTACAGCCATCGTTGTATTGCGCCGTACCGCTGCTCACGTTAAAGCTGGTTTGGAGTCTGCGGAGGGCGATCATGAGTCCAACAGCTACCGTGATTGTTATCGTGGCAATCATTGTTGCCGTGGGTGCGATCGTTTTCGCACTGATGCAACGGCGAAGCGCGCGTCTCCGGCAGCGTTTTGGCCCTGAGTACGATCGCGCGGTACGGGAGACGGGCAACCGCTATCGCGCGGAGGCCCAGCTGGAGCGGCTCGAGAACCGGATGAAAAAAGTAGACATTCGCAGTCTGCAGCCGGAAGAGCGAGCGCGCTACCGCGACAAATGGACAGCGATTCAGGCGAGGTTTGTGGACGATCCCAATCTTGCGCTGCAGCAAGCTGACGAGATCGTGCGGGACGTGATGGGAACCTGTGGCTATCCATTGACTGGCTTTGAGGACCAAGCAGCACAGTTGTCTGTCGACCACCCGCGTGTTGTCGAGCACTACCGAGAAGGGCGTGCGGTTGCTGTAAAACAAACTAGGCACGAAGCGTCCACGGAAGAAGTGCGACGCGGATTGATTCATTACCGGACGTTGTTCGACGAGCTCGTTGGCGTGCCGGTTCACACCAGAGCCACTGCCGGCGTCAACAGAGCGTAATCACTTTTGGGGGATACAGGAGATAAGAATGAGCGACGAACTGATCCGCGATCGAACTACTACTGAGAGCAATATAAGCACTTCCGATTTGGCGGAAGCGGCAAGAAAACGCTCCCGGACCTCGGATTCACCCCAGCGACCTTCCGACCCCTCCGCGGCCCAAACCGCCATTATTACCCCTAGCCCTGGAAAGACATCGCCCAACGCATCTGTTCCGAACATGGGGCAGCAGGATGGCAACCAGGGCCCGCTTTTTTCAGGGGACGAGACGAATCACCTTCGCTCTGAATGGGACACGATCCAAGGCGAGTTCGTGGATGAGCCTCGCCGGGCGGTACAGGAGGCCGATCAACTCGTTGCCAAGACAATGAAGCGTCTTGCCGAAATCTTCGCTGACGAGCGGAAAAATATGGAGCATCAGTGGGAAGCGGGTGACAGTGTCTCCACGGAAGACCTGCGTATTGATCTGCGGCGCTATCGCTCGTTCTTCGGGCGTCTGCTAGCCGTCTGAAGACTCGACACCCGCAATTTTGCGGCGAGCCAGCACAGCCGCTTGAACGTGAGGCTTGCCACCCGCAAGCCTCGCCCGAACATCCAAGTATCATGCTGGTGAACGATCGAGTGCTGGCACTGATCCTAGGGGGCGGCCAGGGGACTCGGCTATTCCCTCTAACGCTTTACCGTTCGAAGCCTGCAGTGCCGATCGGCGGAAAATACCGTCTGATTGACATCCCCGTTAGCAACTGCCTGCACGCTGAGATCCGCCGGATGTTCGTACTGACGCAATTCAACTCGGCTTCCCTGAACCGTCATATCTCCGTGACCTATCGGATGGATCCCTTTAGCGGGGGGTTCGTGGAGGTTCTCGCGGCTGAGCAGACGCCTGACAATCCCAACTGGTATCAAGGCACGGCTGACGCTGTGCGGCAGGCACAACGTCATTTCGTGCGTTATCCGGCGGACTACTACCTGATCCTTGCAGGCGATCAGCTCTACCGAATGGACTACAACAGTTTGATCCAGTCCCATATCGACAGCCAGGCTGACATTACGCTCGCCGCACTCCCCGCTACGCCTCAAGACGCGACAGCAATGGGCATTTTTAAGTTTGATACCAAGGGACAAATCACCGGTTTCGAGGAAAAACCGAACGCGGAGAGGTTGCGCCAAATCGGACCGAGCATTCCGCCGGGAGCGGAGTTCGGGGCTCACACACCGGACAAGCCATTTATCGCCTCGATGGGCGTCTATGTTTTCTCTCGCGATGTGTTGCTGGACGTCTTGCACCGGGACTCTGCGACCGATTTCGGCCGCGAAGTGATCCCACAAGCGCTCGGACGATATCGCGTCCGATCGTTTATATTTTCGGGCTACTGGGCAGATGTCGGAACAGTTGAATCCTTCTACGACGCGAATATCCTGTTGACGCGCAGCGATGCGCCCGCCATCTTCGACGACCCGATTCAGCCCGTCTATACGGAGTCCAGGCTTTTCCCAGCCTCTAAACTCGAAAATTGCAAGGTTCGGGAGAGCATCGTCGCCGGAGGGTGTTCGATCGCTCGCTGCGAGATCGAGGAGTCCGTTGTTGGGATCCGCACCCAGATCCGAGCGGGCGCCAAGATCAGTCGCTCAGTCCTGCTCGGCGCCGATTTTTACGAAGCGGATGAAGGTAAAGACGCGGAAAACGGGAAAGTCCCACTGGGAATTGGCAAAAATGTCGTACTTGATCGCGTTATCGTTGACAAGAATGCGCGCGTGGGCGAGGGTGCCCGGCTAGTTAACGAGCGCCGCCAAACGCATTGTGACGGCGATGGTTATTACATTCGCAGTGGAATCATTATCGTGCCCAAGGGCGGCGTCATTCAAACTGGCACAGTGGTGTAAGCCTAGCCAGCGGATTCAGCACACATCAGCCAGACACTCCGGGCCGTCACGCGGTCTTGCGCCATCTCTGTAGACGGCAGTAATGCCCGCCTAGAAACCGCTTCTCACATGTATATTGCAGTTAGATTGCCTTGAAATATACTTACACTGACTCCAGTCCGGCGAAGCGGTTACCCCTTCCATTTGAGCTGTTTGGCTTCTGAATCACCAAATAAAGAAAGAAGGCTGCAGGCGTATTTGACGTTACGGGCTTTGAGATGAACAAAAAGCGGAGCCTTGACACCATTCCATTGACAAAGAGTGATCCGCGCAGTCTTGCGGAACTGCAAGTAGCAGCGGCCAAAGCCACCGCCAATGCCATGGTAATTACGGACCGGGCGGGGAACATCGTTTGGTCAAATAGAGCTTTCGAGCAATTGACTGGGTATGAGGCCGCTGAAGTCCTCGGGCAGAACCCCCGCATTCTTAAATCGGGCCACGGTCCACAGCAACTCTATGCAGAAATGTGGAAGACGATTCTGAACGGGCACGTTTGGCAGGGGGAACTCCTCAATCGGCGCAAAGACGGAAGCCTGTACCACGAAGAAATGACGATCACTCCCCTGACGGACAATAACGGAGGAATCGGCTATTTCGTGGCCGTAAAGAAAGACATTAGCAAGCGCAAACGCGCAGAAGAACGAAACAATCTGATTTCTCAAGTATTACACGGGACCTCTGAATTCATCGCTCTCGGCGACACTGGCGCTCGCATTACGTTCGCCAATCGCGCCTGGCTGGGAGCCCTCGGGTACACGGAACAGGAACTGCTCGGCCAAAGTTTTGACTTCATCCTTTCACCTAATAACTCCGCCGAACTCGTTCAGGACATCCACAGCAAATCCGCCGCGGGCGGATGGACTGGTGAGTGCCTCCAGCGCTGCAAGGATGGGCGGGACATATCGGTCCTCCTGAGTACAGGAACATTGACGGACAGCGGTGGAAACTTCGCCGGCACTTTTGGAATTGGCCGGGATATTACCGAGCGCAAACGAATTGAGCAGGAAGTTCTGTTCAAGAACACACTTCTGGAGACCCAAACCGAAACGACCATGGACGGTATTCTGGCCGTGGACGATGCTAATCGGATCATTCTGTTTAACCGTCAGTTCGCAAAACTTTGGAAGGTGCCCGCCGAACTTTTGCATGCCGGAAATGATAACCACTTGCTTCCATACGTTGCAGAGCAGACCGAAGATTACGACGAGTTTGTTAAAAGGGTGGAATATCTCTACAGGCACCCGGAGGAGAAGAGCAAGGACCAGATTAGGGTAAAGGACGGAAGGATAGTCGATCGCTACTCGTCACCACTAACGGGCGCCGATGGCCGGTATTATGGCCGCGTCTGGTATTTTCGCGACATCACTGACCAGATTAAGGCGCAGGAGCGTCTGCAACTCTGGTCTCAGGTCCTGAACCACAGTGCCGAAGGCATTTTCGTTTGCGACCCCGAAGAGCGTATTTTGCTCGTGAACTCTGCATTCGAGAAGCTCACAGGGTTTTCCGCGGCCGAGGCCACGGGCAAGACGCCACGGATACTCCACTCCGGCCTTCAGAAGCGTGACTTTTACACCGACATGTGGAAGAGCGTGCTCGAAAAAGGCAAGTGGCAGGGAGAGATTTGGAATCGCCGGAAATCCGGCGAGTCCTATGTCGAATGGCTATCCATAAGTGCCGTGAAGGGTCTCAACGGAATCGTGACGCATTACGTGGGAATCTTCTCGGACATCACCACCCGGAAGGAAAATGAGGAACGGATCATTCGTTTAGCGCATCACGACCCCCTGACAGATCTGCCAAACAGAACCCTTCTCATGGACCGGATCGATCAGGCCATCAGCGCCGCACACCGTAGAAATCGCAAAGTTGCTGTCGTCTTCATCGATCTCGACCGCTTCAAGGAGGTGAACGACTCCTTGGGCCATGACGTCGGCGACCTGCTCATCCAGGCCTCCGCCAAAAGATTCTTGGAAGTAATCCGGCGCGAGGACACGCTCGCCCGAATTGGCGGCGACGAATTTGTCGCGGTGATTCAGGGCCTTCAGGACAGCCAGGACGCGGCCCTTGTGGCGCGAAAGCTGCTTTCGTCACTGACTCAACCCGTCGTCCTGAACGGCTATGAACTGACGACTACGGCGAGCATGGGCATTTCTCTCTTTCCAGATGACTCCAACAACGGTCAGGAACTGGTTCGAGATGCCGACGCTGCGATGTACCAAGCCAAAGGAGCAGGACGCAACGCCTACCACTTTTATACCCGGGACCTGAATCGCCGCGCGCTGGAAATGTTATCGATTGAGAGTTCGCTGCGGCGCGCGATTGAATGCCAGGAGTTCGTCCTCCACTATCAGCCTCAAGTCGATCTTCGGTCCGGTCGCATTATCGGCGCGGAAGGGCTGATCCGCTGGAATCACCCCGAAAAAGGCCTGATCATGCCGGGAAAGTTCATTCCAGTAGCCGAGGAACGCGGGCTCATCGGACGCCTGGGCGAGTGGGTCATTGAGGAAGCTGCCCGCCAAACTGCGCTTTGGAGACAAGCAGGGATCTCGGTCGCGATTGCCGTGAATGTCTCGGCAATGCAATTCCGGCAGAAAAACTTCGCCGAGGAACTTGTCCGCATCGTCGATAAACATCGAGTTCCCGTCAATAGTCTGGAGCTGGAGTTGACCGAAAGCAGCGTCATGCGCGACGCGGCAACCACTATTGAAATCCTCGAGAAGTTGCACTCTATTGGCTTTCAGCTGTCGATCGACGATTTCGGGACTGGGTATTCGTCGCTGAACTACCTGCGGCACTTTCCCGTCGACAAGATCAAGATCGACCAGTCGTTCGTCAGAGACATGATGACTCACGAGAGTGCCGGAAGCATTGTGACAGCTATTATCGCCTTAGCGCGCAGCCTCAAACTGAAAGTGACAGCTGAAGGGGTGGAAACAAAAGAGCAGCTGCGCATTCTACGGGCCCAAGACTGCGACGAGGCGCAGGGGTTTTTATTCAGTCCTGGACTCGGCGTACCGGAATTTGAACTATTGCTCCGAGATTCGAAATTAAACAGCTTCTCGGCGAATGGGTTTCATGAAGAGCTGAAACCATCGAACTAAGTCACCGGGAGTGCGCCTGATCTGACGGGACACTCGACATGCCGCAATTTCACGCCCCCTGTTCAGGCACAGAAGGCGGTTCTGCGTTGGAAGCGTGATCCCCTCCAGCCTTGTACATCTCCCTCGGGCGCCATGCGCCGGAAGCTCTGTGCTTCTCAAGCTGCTGCTCGACCTCTTCGCCTAGCATCGGCTTCGAGAAATAGAAGCCTTGGCCTTGGGTGCAACCGATCATGTCCAGCACTTCGGCGTTGTTGCCGTTCTCGATTCCCTCGGCGATAAGCCCGATATTCAGTCTCTTCGCGAGGGCTACCACGCCTCGGATCACGTCCGCGGAGCGCTTGTCCGTTCCCATGCGGAAGACAAACGATTGATCAATTTTGATGGCGTCGAAGGGGTACCTATCCAAACGGTTCAAAGAGGAATATCCGGTTCCGAAATCGTCTACTTCCAGCAACACTCCAAGCGCTTTGAGGGAGTCAAGAATCTGCTCGATGTTTCCGGTCTCCTGGAAAACCACACTTTCGGTGATTTCCAGGCTCAAGCTGGCGGGCGGTATTTCGGTAACCTCAAGCACACGATGAACCACGTCCACGAAGTCCGGCTGCAAGAGCTGCTTCACCGATATGTTCACTGCCATGCTGAGCGGAGGATCCGCCGGAAAGTGGTCCTGCCACTGTTTCAGTTTGCGGCATGCCTCCTCGAGGATTGAAGTGCCGATCGGGACGATCAGTCCTGTTTCTTCAGCGATGGGAATAACTTTTCCGGGAGAGATAATACCGTGCTTGGGATGACGCCATCGTAGCAGCGCCTCAAATCCCGCAACTCTTCCGGTATTCAGCTGGACCTTGGGCTGAAAATACAATAAGAGTTCCTTGTTTTGTAGAGCGCGACGCAGATCGTTTTCTAATTCGAGGCGTTCCTGGGCGTCGGTGCGCATTCCCTCAGTAAACACCTGATATCGGCCGCCGCCGGCCGACTTCGCGCGATACATGGCGGTGTCGGCATCTCGCAACATGTCGGCAGCCGAGGCGTAGTGACAATCCCCAAGGGCGACGCCAATGCTGAGACCTATGAAGACTTCGCGTCCCTCTAGTTGGAACGGCGCCCGAATGCGGTCGAGAAGCCGCATGGCGACGAGCACGGGATCGTTCGGGTTCTTAATATCCGAAAGGAGGACGGCGAATTCGTCGCCTCCGAAGCGGGCGAGACCGAACCGCGCGAGCTTGTCCGGGTTCTTGTGATCCCGACTCAGTCGCACGGAACTTTCCAGACGTCGTGCGACCCTTTCCAGAAGGCGGTCTCCCACCATGTGCCCGAGAGAGTCATTCACAACCTTGAAGCGATCCAGATCGAGGAAGAGCAACGCAAAGCGCTTCTCATGATCGCTCGCGCACTCCCGAATGGCTTCTGTGAGGCTCTCGATAAAAAGAAGGCGATTAGGCAGGCCCGTCAACGTATCGAATGCTTTGCTCGTTGTGATATCTGTTACGGAACCGACCATCCGGAGCGGGGCGCCTTCCGAAGAGCGGATAATCACGCCGCGAGTGAGCACCCATCGATAGTCGCAATCCTTGTGGTGAATTCGATACTCACTCGTGAATTGATTCTGCTGTTCGTCGGCCAAACTTGCTCCAAGTTCAGACTCTATACGCCCGCGATCCTCCTCATGGATGCGCGAAAACCATTCTTCGGTCGAACTTTCGATGGCCTGATCGGCGCAGCCGAATAAGGCCTTCCACTGCGTGGAGTATTCGATCCGGTTTGACGGAATATCCCAATCCCAGAGGCCTTCGTTGGTGCCCCTCGCCGCTAATGCGTATCGCTCTTCGCTCTTCCGAACCGCTTCTTCGGACCGCTTTCGGCTTACCTGCATCTTGATCCTCGCGATCGCAACGGGTAAGTCAACGGGCTTAGTAATGTAGTCATTGGCACCGAGATTCAAAGCTTCGACAACCTCGTTGCTTTCCGTGAGCGCCGACACCATCACAACAGGTAGGTCCACCGGCGAGTGACTAGTGCGGAGAATCTTCAACACCTCGATTCCGCTCATGCCAGGCATCATGATGTCGAGCAGCACGAGACTGACTTCCTTCTCCTCAATGATGCGCAGAGCCTCCGGGCCATTTTCCGCGGTTAGTACGCCATAGCCTGCTCGTTCAAGGCGGCGGCCTAACAGATCACGGTTCTCTGCAACATCGTCGACGATTAAGAGTATTTCGCCTGAAACGGGGTCTGGCAGCGCGGCCTTATCATCAGCTACGGTATTCACCTCGCGGTTGGGAAGCGTATTCATTGTTTTGCTCTCCTGGAATTTCAGGTCTTAATCCCGCTTCGAAAATAAGAACGTCATCTTGTCCAATAACCGGGTCATATCGATCGGCTTCGTGTCATAGTCTTCGCAGCCGGCGTCCAGTGCAGCTTCGCGATCTCCGTGCATCGCATGGGCCGTCAGCGCAATGACGGGAATGTTGTGAGTGATAACGTCGCCCTTGAGCTGTCGCGCGACTTCCCAACCGTCCATTTCCGGCAGGCTCATGTCCAGCAGAATCAGATCCGGCAACTGCGTCCGAGCTAGGGCTAGCCCTCCCTTGCCGTCGCCAGCGGTGCACACTTCGAAGCCGCGGCGCTCCAGTCGGCGAACGAGCATGTCCCGATTCATTTCGTTGTCTTCGACGAGGAGTATTTTGGGCATCGGCATTTCTTCGGCTAACGTGACGGTGCTCCCACCTCGATGGGTACACCTCCGGGCTTCTTCTCACGAGCTTGAGGCGTCGCGGGAATCAAAACCGTGAACCGCGAGCCTTTGCCCAGTTCGCTTGAAAATTCGATAGTGCCGCCCATCCTCTCGCAAAACGTTTTGCTAATCGCCAGACCCAAACCGGTGCCCTCATGCCGCCGGGTCGCCGACGAGTCAATTTGAGAGAATGATTTGAACAACTTGTCGTAATTCTCTTTTGCGATGCCGATTCCCGTGTCCGTCACGCTCCAGCAAACCCACGTCTTCTGATCCGTGGTCTTCGAATGCACACCCAGCGTGATCGTGCCGTTTTCCGTGAATTTGCAGGCATTTGAAAGCAGATTAAGAAGTACTTGGCAGAAGCGCGTGCGATCGGCAAGAAATGCATAGTCTTCTTCGGGCCGAACAATGAAACGGTTTCTCTTGCTCTTGGCAAGAACCTCCGCCGTCGGAGTGACAAATGCCAAAATCGAAGAAGCCAAAAGCGGCTCCGAGTTGAACGTCATTCTTCCCGATTCGACTTTGGACAAATCCAGCACGTCGCTAATCAGCGCCAGGAGGTTCTTGCCCGCAGCATGGATTTTTCGCAGGTCGGGCACCGCCTCCTTCAACGATCGTTCATCAGCCTCTTCCTGCAACAGCTCGCTATAACCGATAATGGCGTTCAGGGGAGTTCGCAGTTCATGACTCATGTTTGCTAAGAAGGTGCTTTTGATACGATTCGCGTCCTCCGCTGCCTCCTTCGCAGCCTCCAACTCCGTCGTTCTCATCTTCACGCGTGCCTCGAGCTGGGTCTGGCCACTTCTGAGCATCTCGTCCCGAATCGAGATCTGCT
>Ga0187824_10000078_pt1 | contig 14535 bp, 10 predicted proteins | sample NC_wetland_sal_i_13_FD_132437 | JGI IMG/M metagenome (GOLD analysis project Ga0187824, IMG submission 132437) | Wetland sediment microbial communities from Neuse River Estuary, North Carolina, USA - SourceSoil_4 | ecosystem: Environmental > Aquatic > Freshwater > Wetlands > Sediment | place... | reverse complement strand
GGCCCCAGCGTGCTGGCCGGGAACAAGCCCTGGTTGTTGCTGGCGAAGAAGTTTGAAGTCGCGCTGCTGACCGGGTCGATGTACGGATTGGTCCCGAACGAAACATAGTTCGGAATGAAGAAGATTCCGTAGCCGCCCCGGATGACCGTCTTCTGGTCGAAGCTGTAAGCGAACCCGACCCTGGGCAGGATTTCCTTGTAGGACAGAGGCAGGTTGTTGCGGCTGGTATTCGATCCCGTCTTGACCAGGAAGAGGTCTCCGGGACACGCACTGCCCGCTACGCCGCTGCATCCGGTCACCGAGGAGTTGGACACGGCCGGATCAAAATAAGTCATCCGGTCGAAACGCTCCGACCACGGACCCTGAAGTTCGTAGCGCAGGCCGATGTTGATGGTCAGCTTGCTGGTGGGGTGGTAGTTGTCGCCAAAGTAAAACGCCCGATAGGTCTGCTTGCCGGAAACTGGTCCCGAGATCACGAGTGAGCCAGTGGTCTGGTTGCCAAAGGCAGCGCCCTGGCCCAGGCCGTATCCCAGCAGGAAGTCAGCGAAGTCAATTCCGCCGGTGGCGCCGGATGCGTTCTTAGCCAGGCTGGACGTCCACGAACCGCCGAAAGAGATCAGTCCGCCGCCCGTATTGGTTTGCAGGTAATTGTCGTAGCCCTCCTCGAGTTGTCCGCCCCACACGAAGGTGTGGCGTCCGCGAATCATGGTGATCTGCGGCGAGAAGTTCCACTGGGTATTGAAATCATTGATCGAGCTCTGCCCCTGACTGCAGGTAACGGTCGGGTCAGACACCGCAAAGCACGGCGTCAGAGGTGTGCGCTCGGTGTCAGGCACCAGGCCGTTGTAGGAAGCAGGCCATCCTTCCTGCGTCATGTCGAAGCCCGCGTTGATGGGCAACCGCAGGTAGTGGAAGCGGCTGATGCTGATGTTGAAATCGGCGATGGTGGTCGGACTGAAAGTGTGGGTGTAACCGATGGCCAGGCTCTTACTGCGAGTGTTCTCCGCGCAACGGTCCTTGCAAAGTCCAGTGCCGAACGGATCCTGGGCCAGGCTCAGCAGCTTCCAGTAGGAGAAGCGTCCAAATATGCGGTTGTTGTTGGTGATGTTCTGGTCCACGCGGCCCACATACTCGTCCACGTTGCCGCCGGTGCTGGTGGCCTTAATAAAGTTGTTGGTGCCCGGCGCTGCGGAGGGGTTGGTCGGAAGGGGAATGAATCCGAGCAAAAACGCCGACGTGGGATTGATGCGATTCGCCGGAATCACGTTGCCGGCAAACGCGGTACGGGGACAAGTGCTGTTCGCGGGGCAAGCCGGATCGACAGATAGCGGGTCAAAGATGGTGGGCACGCCGGCGGCGGAAAAGTCGCCAGTCCGTTCGGCGGCGGTGGGCACGATCGTCGAAAACACTGTGCCGGAGCGCAGGCGATAGGCTTCCCAGCTGAAGAAGAAGAAAGTCTTGTCTTTGACCACGGGGCCGCCCAGGGTGGCTCCGTACTGGTTCTGGGTAAACGGCGGCGGCTCATTCTTGAGGCCGGAAGCGATCTGCGATCCCTTCAGGAAATATTCGTTGGAGTTGAAAACCTTGTTGCGGAGATACTCGTAGGCTGATCCGTGCCAGCGGTTGGTTCCCGACTTCGTGCTCAGATTGATCACACCGCCGGAGAACTTGCCCCACTCCGGACCCAGGTTGTTGTATTGCACTTTGAATTCGCCGATGGAGTCCTGGGTCGGGGTCAAGAGCGGCAAATTGATGTAGCCGATGTTGAGCGGCTGGCCATCGAGATATTCCGCGCTCTGGTTCGCGAAAGAACCGCCAATCTGGTAGTTGGCAAAGTCAAAAGGATTCTTGCCCACGGGCGAGCCGGTGGTGCTTCCCTGCGGAACCACTGAGGGAGCGACGGCCGCGAGGCTGTAAATGTTGCGTCCGTTCAAGGGCAGTTCGTTGGCCTTGCGCTGCTCGACCACCTGACCGAGGGACGAAGTTTCCGACTGCAGGAGCGGAGTTTCGGAAGTCACTTCGACCGTTTCCGAGGCCTGGCCGATGGGCAACGACACGTCGATCTTCGAAGTCTGCTGCACCTGCACCACAACCGGCTCTTGCGTGATCCGCTTGAACCCCGCCTTCTCAACTTCAATGCGGTAGTTGCCCGGAATCAGGTTCACGAAGGAGTACAACCCGTCGGATCCAGTGGGCTGAGTCCGCTTTTCCGCTGTCCCCAAGTTGGTCAACGTGACCCGGGCATCGCTGATGGCGGCGCCCGAGGGGTCGGTCACCAACCCCGTGATCGAGCCGTAGGTCGACTGACCCTGGACGAAGATGGAGGTTGAGAGGACAAGAACGAAAAGTGAGAGAAGCAGCGACGACGCTCGGCGAGAAATCATTACCCACCCCCACGCGAAGTGCACAGAGTTGAAACCTGTGTGATCCGACCGTCATGGGTCGAATTCTGGCGCAACTTAGGGTTGCAGTTCGCGTTTTGTCATACCCCGTAGATCGTTGTCAAGAACAAAGACAGTTAAAGGCGCGGTAAACGCTTACCTACAGACCTTTTCGCGTGTCTCCGTAGAACCGGAGTAATGCAGCGCTGGTGCTGCTGCGCGAAAAATGCGGGTTGCGAACGAATCGCGTTTACGTTAACGCTGGCGGTTCCAGTGGACTCGGTTCGCTTAGAGCGGACCTGCGATTCGGCACACTGGTTTGCGCTGCGGAATTCGCTCCCTCTCGGCTGTGCAATCGTCAGCCGGGCGCGATATGCTAACCAGCAAGGTTCCCACGTTGCCTATTGCCACGCGGCGCATCGCACTCATTCCGCTTCTGCTGTGCTGCATCGCCCTGGGCATGGCGGCGGTGCCGGTGTCCCTGTTCGAAGTCAGATCGCCGCGCGGACTGGATTTCGTCCTGCAGAATTCGCCCACGCCGCAGAAATACCTCATCGAGACCATGCCCGGCGGGGTCGCATTGTTCGATTACAACAACGACGGCTTGCTCGATATTTTTCTGGTGAACGGCGGCCGGGTTACCAGCCCGATGCGCCTGCCGGAGAATTTCGATCGCAAGAATCCGCGCTACTGGAACCGCCTGTACCGGCAGAACAAAGACGGCAGCTTCACCGACGTCACCGAAAAATCCGGGTTGGCGAATGCCGGAGACGGAAATTACGGCATGGGCGTGGCCGTGGGCGACTACGACAATGACGGCTTTCCCGACCTCTACGTGACCAGCTACGGAAAGAATGTTCTCTATCACAACAATGGCGACGGCACGTTCACGGATGTGACGGCAAAAGCCGGAGTCGCGGCCGGAGGCTGGTCAGTTTCCGCGGGCTTCTTCGATTACGACAACGATGGAAAGCTCGATCTCTTCGTCACCCGTTACATGGAGTGGGACACGCAACACAGCAAGACTTGCGGCGGCGAATGGCACACCTACTGTCCCCCCGAAGAGTTTCCCGCCACCACCAGCATTCTTTATCACAATAACGGGGACGGCACGTTTACCGATGTCAGCCAGAAATCGGGAATTGCGGCGAAGAAAGGCCGGGCGCTGGGCGTGGCCTTCGCGGACTACGATGACGACGGCTTCACTGATATATTCGTCGCCAACGACGGCATGCAACAGTACCTTTACCACAACAACCGGGACGGCACGTTTACCGAGCGGGCGCTCGAAGCCGGGGCGGCGCTCTCTGAAGATGGACGTCGATTGTCTGGTATGGGAGTGATTTTTCAGGACTACGATAACGACGGCCGGCCGGACGTGATCGTGACCGAACTTCCCCGGGAAATTTATGGCGTCTATCATAACGAGGGCAACGGCACGTTCAGTTACGGCAGTCTCGAGACCGGCCTGGGCGTGCTCTCGAGTGGAAGCTCGGGTTGGGGGGTGGGTCTGGAGGATTTCAGCAACGACGGATGGAAGGACCTTTTCGTCGCGCAGGGCCATGTTCTGGACAATGTCGAACAGATCGATCCTTCCCTTCACTATTGGGAGCTGCCCCTGTTCGCCATGAATCACGCCGGCCGGTTCGAGCGTGCTGATTCGGGCAGCCTTGCTCCAGCCGCGGGCCGGGGGGCCGCTTTCGGCGACCTGAACAACGACGGGTGGCAGGACGTCGTCATGACGACTCTGGGTAGTGCTCCACAAGTCTTTTTCAATCGCGGCGGCAAACAGCACTGGCTGGTCATCTCGTTGCGCGGCACGCGCAGCAATCGGGACGGCTTCGGAGCACGCGTCCGGGTCAACGGCCAGACGCGCTTCGCCACTTCAGCAGGAAGCTATGTTTCATCGAGCGACAAGCGTCTGCATTTTGGACTGGGATCGGCCGAAACTGCGAAAGTTGAAATCGCCTGGCCTTCCGGGACCCGCCAGACGTTTACTGACGTTCATGCCGACCAGTTTCTGGAAGTCCGTGAACCGGAGAAACCGTGATTCGAATCCTCTTGGCGTTTTGGCTGCTGTGGCAGGCGGTGTCACCGGAAGCGCTGCAACATATGCAGGCCGGCGCGGAAGCCGAGAAACAGAAGCGCTTCGACGTCGCCATCGCGGAATACAAGCATGTGACCGAGCTCGCGCCCACCCAGCCGGAAGGTTTCGTGAGTCTTGGTCAGGCATATATGGAGCACCAGGATTACGGGGCCGCGATCGCGCCGCTCAAGCACGCGCTGGAGTTGTCGCCCGGGCTGGCGGCCGCGCACCAGTTGCTGGGCTACGCGCTGCTGGCACAAGGCTATAACGCCGAAGCCATTCCGCATCTGGAGAAGGTCCAGGAACGGACAGCGCTGGGAATCGCGCAGATCGGCGCCGGACAGCTGCAACCGGCGGTGGAAAATCTGCAGGCTGCGCTGGCCCAGCACCCCAACGATCCAGACTTGCTTTACTATCTGGGTCGCGCCAGCGGCCTGCTTTCCAAACAATCGATAGATACGCTGCTGGCGGCGTACCCTGATTCGGCGCGCGCCCACCAGGCTCTCGCGGAGAACTATTACGTGCTGCGGCAGATGCCCCAGGCGGAAAGAGAATTTCTCGAAGCGTTGCGACTTCGGCCCGATACCCCGGAACTGCACCTGGAACTCGGCCTGGTTTATGCCGGCTCGGCGCAGTGGCCGAAGGCTGAAGAACAATTCCGCGCCCAGACCAAACTCCAGCCCGGGAATGCGGAAGGGGCCTATCGATTGGGCACGGCGCTCTTGCAACAAGGGAAGGCCCGCGAAGCCAGAATAGAATTGCAACGCGCCGACCGGCTGCAGCCCGATATGCCTGAGACTCTGTATTCGCTGGGCAAGGCGGCTGCGCTTGCCGGTGATCCCCCGGCCGCCGAAAAGGCCTGGATGAAACTGTTGACCGTCGAGAAGACTTCCGATCTCGCGGCCCAGACTCATTTCGCGCTGGCCGGTCTTTATCGCAAACAGGGGAAGACGGCGGACGCCGAGCGGGAGACCAGGGAATTTCAGAAATTGCAAAGTCCCGCGACTCAACCAGAAAGGACACAATAGTACGCAGTCCCCAAAACCCACACGACTATGCTGAAACTCAAGGTCCTCGGAAAAGTTCTTGAATCGGGACTGGTCGCCATCGTGCGAACCCATAGTTCCGATCAGGCGGCGCGCATCGCGGAGGCGTGCGCTCTGGGCGGCGCGGCGGCGATTGAGATCACGTTCACCGTTCCCGGCGCAGCCGCAGTCATCGAAGCGCTCGCCAGGAAATATCAATCGGGCGAAATTCTCATCGGCGCGGGAACCGTTCTCGATCCCGAGACCGCGCGCATCGCCATTCTGGCCGGAGCGCAGTACATCGTCAGTCCATCGGTGAGCGCTGAGACTGCGCGCTTGTGTAACCGTTATCAGATTCCTTACATGCCCGGCGCCGGGACCATGCGCGAGATTGTGGATGCGATGGAATGCGGCGCGGACATCGTGAAACTGTTTCCGGGCGAAACTCTTGGACCGGCTTTCGTGAAAGCGGTGAAAGGACCGCTGCCCCAGGCTTCGCTGATGCCGACCGGCGGGGTCAGCATCGACAACGTGGCGGACTGGATCAAGGCGGGCGCGGTTGCGGTGGGCGTCGGGGGCAGCCTGACTGCGGGCGCGGAAAAAGGCAACCTGCAACTGGTCACCGATACCGCCAGGCAGTTCGTCGAGAAGATTCGCCACGCGCGCGGAAAATCGTAGCGACTTATGAGTGCCTGGAAAACAGACGACGAACTCTTCTCCATCGTGCGCAAGGAGCTGTTCACCTGTGTGGTGGGCGACGTGATGGACAAACTGGAACTGCAGCACCAGTTTCTCCCGCCGCAGATCCGCCCGCTTCGAGCGGACATGGTGGTGGTCGGGCGCGCCATGCCGGTGCTGGCGGTCGATGTTTTCGCCGAGAAAGTGACCGGCACCGCGAACCAGTTGATGGCGAAACCTTTCGGCCTGATGCTCGAAGCGCTGGATGATCTCCATCGCAACGAGGTTTATGTGAGTACCGGTTCGTCTCCGCGCAACGCGCTGTGGGGCGAACTGATGAGCATCCGGGCCCGCAAGCTGGGCGCGAGCGGGGCCGTCCTGAACGGCTACACTCGCGACACCAGGGCCATCCTCGACCTGAATTTCCCGACTTTCTCCTGGGGACCGTACGGGCAGGACTCATCGCCGCGCTACAAAGTTGTAGATTTTCGCGTCCCTCTGGAAATCGGCGCGGTGCGCCTGCGGCCGGGCGACATCCTCTTTGGAGACATTGACGGAGTATGCGTCATTCCAACCCATGCCGCGGACGAAGTTTTCGCCAACGCCCTGGAAAAAGTTCGCGGTGAAAAACTGGTTCGCAAGGCCCTGGAAGAAGGCAGCAGCGCGGTGGCCGCCTTCGAGAAACACGGCATCATGTAATCGCCGCTGAGAACGGAGAACCACAAACTGGCAACTGATTTTTAATGGTTTTAATCATCAAAGCACCGCAATAGCGTTCACCATGAAACTAGTGGCAACCAGCGAATGATATCCATCGACCTATCCGGCAAATCGATCCTCATCACCGGCGCGCTCGGGGCAATCGCCGAGCCCATGGTCCGCAAACTGGTGGAGGCGGGGGCACGCCTGGTCCTGCTCGACATCAAGCCCCAAGCCGTGGCCGGCAAGACTCTCACCGACTGGAAAATTCCTCCCGCATCTTATGTTTACTTTTCGCTCGACATCACAGACTCGGCCCAGCTGGCCGGGGTGGTGAAAGAATCTTTCCGCCGCTTCCCTGCCCTCGACACCGTGCTCGGTCACGCCGGCGGCTGCGGTTTGCATCCGTTCGCGACCACTTCCGAGGCCGACTACGACCGCATCTTCCGCTTCAACTATTTCGCTCAGGTCAATCTGGCCCGCTTCGTCTTCGCGGAATGGGTCGAGCGCAAGATTCCCGGTCACATGGTCTTCACCTCCTCTTACGTGGCCCGCATGCCGCACACCCAGATCCCGGCCTACGCTTCGGCGAAGGCGGCGCTGGAAAACTTTGCCCGCTGCATGGCGCTGGAGTATGCGGAGACGGGTATTCGCGTCAACGCGGTTTCTCCGGGCAACGTCGCGGCCGGCAGTTCGCTTAAGGTATTCGAGGAAGATCCCGCCTACCGGGAATTTGTGCTGCGGGTTTCTCTGGGAAGGAGAAACAGTCCGGAGTCGATCGCGGACGCGTTTGTGTTCCTCTGTTCCCAGCTGGCCAACGAAATCAACGGTCAGATCCTAAGTCCTGACTACGGCGCCGGCATCGGCAATCGCTTATGAAAATCGGCCTGGGCCTGTATCGCCATATGCTGACGCGCGACTACTACGACTTCGCACGCCAGGCCGGCTGCACCCACGTGGTGGTCCACCTGGTCGACTATTTCAACCAGGGCGCGTCGAACCCGCGCAACAATCAGCCCTCAGGCGGGAAATACGAACCCTGGGGAGTGGCGGGTGATCCCGGGAAATTGTGGACGGTCGAGGAACTACGAAATCTCCGGCGCGAAATTGAAAACGCAGGCCTGGTCCTGGCCGCCATCGAGAATCTCGATCCGGCGCATTGGCACGATATTCTTCTCGATGGCCCGCAGCGGCCGCAGCAGATCGAGAAGGTCAAAACAATTATTCGGCGTATGGGTGAAGCGGGTGTCCCCGTCCTGGGATACAACTTCAGCCTGGCCGGAGTATGTGGACGCGTCACCGCTCCCCTGGGGCGTGGACATGCCGTGACCCTCGGTATGGACGGACCGGCCGAAGACATTCCCATTCCTAACGGAATGATCTGGAACATGGTGTACGACGCCAACGCGCCGAAAGGCACCCTGCCATCCATCTCGCACGAAGAATTGTGGCGCCGCCTGGAAAGATTTCTTTCAGATGTAATCCCAGTTGCCGAACAGTCCGGCGTGCGCCTGGCTGCCCATCCCGACGATCCGCCCATGCCCACCATGCGCCGCCAGCCCCGCCTGGTATATCAACCGCGCATGTATCAGCGTTTGATCGATCTCGCTCCCAGCCCCAGTAACGCACTGGAACTCTGCGTGGGAACGCTGGCGGAGATGACTGAAGGCGACATCTACGAGGCCGTGGACAACTACAGCCGTCAGGGAAAGATTGCATACATCCATCTGCGCAATGTGGTGGGAAAAGTTCCGAGCTATCGCGAGACTTTCATCGATGAGGGTGACGTGGACATGGTTCGCATCCTCGGCATCCTGGCGAGGAATAATTTCGACGGCGTCGTGATTCCCGATCACACGCCGCAGATGACGTGTCCGGCGCCCTGGCACGCCGGCATGGCCCACACCATCGGCTTCATCCTGGCGGCCCAAGCGATGTTCAGGACGCCTGCGAAAAAGCCGGGAGCAGTTCCGGCGGAACAGCCCGACGAACGCCGGCGCCCGCGAGGCGGAAAATCTTGACGCCAGCGGCTGGCGCTGCTCCTTCGCAGCCCAAGGCCCCACTGTTTATTGCCGCATCCGTTTCTGCGCTCGGCGGCCTGTTGTTTGGTTACGACAACATCGTCATCAGCGGCGCCATTCATTACTTGGCGCTCTGTTTCAGGCTCGATGCCGCGGGCATCGGCTGGGCCGCAGGGTGCGCGCTTATCGGATGCACGGTCGGCGCCGCCGGCGCGGGGGCGGTGGTCGATCGCATCGGCCTGAAAAAAGGTCTCGGGATTTGTGCCGCGTGTTTTGCGCTGTCATCGGTCGGCATGTGGTTCGCCGCCAGCCTGACCCAGTTCGTCATCTGGAGATTGATTGGCGGTCTGGGGATTGGCGCGGCCTCGATTATCGCCCCCATGTACATTGCCGAGATCGCGCCCGCCCGGCTTCGCGGCCGCCTGGTCACGCTGTATCAGTTGGGAATTGTGCTGGGCATCCTGGCCGCGGTATTCGTCAACATGCTGATCCAGCGCATGGGAGACGAAGCCTGGAACACGAGCGTGGGCTGGCGCTGGATGTTTTTTGTCGGCGTGATTCCCGCGCTGCTGTTCGGGATGACCATCGTTCCCGCGGTCGAGAGCCCGCGCTGGCTCATGAAGATGGGCCGGCGGGAAAACGCGCTGTCCGTGCTCTGCAAGATAAACGACCGCACTACCGCGTTAGCGGAGGCGGCGCAGATTCAGGAATCGCTCACGCTCGAGGAAGGACACATCTCTGAATTATTCACGACCTTCCGGCGTCCTTTGCTGATTGGAATCATGCTGGCGGGATTCTCGCAGCTGAGCGGCATCACGCCGCTGTTTTCTTTTCTCCCGGAAATCTTCAGGTCGGCGGGAACCGCCACCAGTGACGCTTTCCGCCAGTCGGTGCTGGTCAGCCTGGTGAATCTGGTTTTCACCCTCTTCGCGCTCTGGCTGGTCGATCTCTCGGGGCGCAAGAAGCTGATTCTCGCGGGCACGTTTTTGCAGTCTCTCTCGTTTGGCATGGTCGGCTGGTTTTATCACATCCATGGAAGCGGCCTAGCGGTGCTGATCTTCGTCATGACGTTCGTCGCCGGTCACGCCTTCGGCAATGGAGTCGCATGTTGGGTCATCATTTCCGAAATCTATCCGACCAAGGTCCGCGGACGCGCCATGTCGATCGCCACCACCGCGCTCTGGGTCGTGGGATACCTGGGCAATCAGAGCTTCCCGCTCATGCAGAAGCATCTGGGCAGCGACGGCACGTTCTGGTGCTTCAGCGCAGCCGCCCTGCTGAATCTGTTGTGCGTGCTATGGCTGGTGCCTGAAACCCGCGGACGGACTCTCGAGGACATCACGCGATTCTGGACGGCGCGAAAGCCAATTTCCGTGGAGCATTCTTAACGATAGGAGACCTTGATGTCTAGCGGAATCCTGCGTTCTATCTTCCTGTTTCTGGTTACCTGCGCTGCCGCAGCGGCGCAAACTCCGGCTCCGCCTCAAGGCCCATCGCCCTCGAGTCTCCGCGGTGTACAAGTCGATGCCGGCAAAGTCGTGGGCACGATCCACTCATTTCAGGGACTCAACGGCCCTCCGTTTCCCATCATGGAAGGGCTTCCAAACCTGGTTCAGCAATACAAGGCCTTGCACATCGACATGGTCCGCACCCATGACATCATGGGACCGACCGATATTGGCGCACGATACTCGGTAGACAATCCGCTGCTCGCCTGGCTGGTTCCGGCTTCCAAGCAGAGGACCGCCCTGGTGCTTTCCGCGCAAACCGGGCAGATTTTTCCTGACTGGAATGCCGATCCGGAGAAGGCCGCGAGCTATCACTTCGCCGCGTCCGATAAATTCATCCAGGCCATCCGGGAATCCGGCGCTGAGGTGTACTACCGTGTTGGCCGCAGTTTTGGCGCGGACTACACCGAACTCCCGGACTTCGACAAGTTTGCCGCGGTGGTGAAGCACATCGCCTTGCACTACAACCAGGGCTGGGCCAACGGATTTCACGACAACATCCGCTACTGGGAATTCTGGAACGAACCCGACCTGGCGTTTTTCTGGACAGAAACGCCGGAGACTTTCTATCGGCTGTACGAGAAGACCGCGCGGGCCTTGAAGGCGGTCGATCCCTCCTTAAAAGTTGGGGCCGATGCCCAGGCTCTGGCTTTCAATGCGGGCCCTTACCGCGAGGGCCTGATCGAATATTGTGCTCGCCACCAGGTCCCGCTCGATTTTTATTCCTGGCACCACTATGCGATGGTTTCAGCCGATCCTTACGACATGGTCCGCATCGGCGCCGATATCCGCAAGCTGCTGGATGCCCAGGGATTTTCCAAAACGGAAAGCGTGCTGAGCGAATGGAACCTGAGTCCGGACTTCACCGAACGGGAGCGCGCCCGCCTCCAGGGGATGGACAACGCCGCGTTCATGGGCGATGTCCTGATCTATTTGCAGGACTCGGCCGTCGACCGCGCTCATTTCTACCGGGGCGACGCCGCGTGGATGGGGCTGTTCGGGCCGCATGGCGAATATTTCAAGACGGCCAATACATTCCGCGCCACCGGCGCCATGCTGCAAACTCCCGAGCGGCTCCAGTTAAGTGGAGCGGATACGTTCGGCTTTGCCGCCATCGCCGGACGTTCTCGCGATGGCAAATCCGTGCAGGTCCTGATCAGCAACTACCAGATTCCGGATAACTATCAGCCTCCTCCCATGACAGCTCCCGCGGGCTCGGCTCCTAAGAACATGCCCATGCCCGATTTTTCCAAGATCAAGTTTCTGGCGCCAAGAAAAGAAATCGCGTACCGGGAGAACCGGGGGTACAGGCTGACGATCGAGAATCTCCCGTGGGGAAAAAATGCGTCGTTTACGCTCAAACGATATCGCCTCACGGGAGATCATGACTTCGACGTAGTCGAGGAAAGAAAAGCTGCGGGCGACCATCTCGAGATTTCAAATCCACTGCCGCCGCCTGGTCTCGAACTTATCGTATTGGGCAGCAACTAGGTAGTTGCCGATCAGCCGCAAGATTCCTTTCGAGTGTTCAAAGGGGATGTCACGCTCGATGTTCGAAGCGCCGCCGTCCCGGCGGCGGCCCCTAGGGCGTCCCGCCCTCAGATCGACCGGTTATGCGCTCACGAACAACACTCAAAGACCTTCAGCGGGCGGGGTGCGATGGTGCAGCGGAATCGGGAGCAGGATGCTCCCAAGCCAGCCGACGGGATGGCGGCTCTACGAACCCGCCGGAGAATTCGCGGGAACCGGCAGAACGGGAAATCCTAATTCTTGCAGGTCGCTTCTGAGCTGCTCGACCGAGAGGAATCGAAGAGCGCGAAGTCCCACCGCACGCGCTCCTTCAACATTCGGTTCCTTATCATCCACAAAAAGCGCTTCGGAAGCGGCCACGCCAACTCCGCGCAAACTGTGCTGATAGATGGCCGCATCGGGCTTGATCAGGCTGACTTCGGCGGAGAACGTCAGATGGTCGAACTGGTCGAGCCAATCGAACTGCTGCCGCACATGGCGGACCATGTCGTGCGGCATATTGGAAAGGAGCGCCGTCTTGACTCCGGAGGAATGAACCTGCCTCAACCATTCGACCATGGTGGGATTGTCGTGTGCCCACATTTCAAGGTCCCACTGGCGGAGCTGCACGAATTGTTCGTCGGTTAGCCGAGTGCCCGCGTCCCTTGCCAGCGCCGACCAATAGGCCTCGGGTGAGAGATCGCCGCGATCGTAGAGCAGCCGGTTCCGATCCCACAATTTACGGAAAGGGACCGGCTCCATGCCAAACGGTGCGGCCATGCGTCCCATTTCTTCAGCGGTCGGCGGATAGCAGAGAACTTCGCCGTAGTCCAGAATCACGGCTTTGATCTGCGAGGGATTCGAGCGTTCCATTCAGCCTCCACGTTCATATTCTCCCGTTCCTGGCTATTCAGTCCAATGAATTGAAGTTTGCTCTGTGATAACTTGTGGGCGGCCGACGATGCCGGAGAAGTTCGCCGGGCACAATTTCAAAAGGTTGGAGTCCGCATGAAGCTCAACGCAGTCTTGCTGAGGAGTACGGCGGTGGCCGCTCTCGGCGGTCTTCTCTTTGGATTCGACACGGCGGTCATCTCAGGTACCACCAGCGCCCTGACCCAGACTTTTAGCCTGACCCCATTCCTTTTGGGCGTCACTGTCTTCAGCGCGCTATTTGGCACGGTCCTGGGCGCGATGCTGGCCGGCTTCCCGGGAGAACGTTTCGGACGGCGCGACAGCCTGCGGGTGATGGCGGTCCTCTACCTGATCTCGGGATTGGGTTGCGCCATCGCCTGGAACTGGTCTGCCCTGGTGGCGTTTCGCTTCATCGGGGGCTTGGGCGTGGGTGGTTCCTCGGTGCTGGGGCCCATGTACATCGCAGAAATTGCTCCGGCCAGGTTGCGCGGCCGGCTGGTGGGTGTTTTCCAGTTCAATGTGGTGTTCGGGATCCTGGTGGCGTACTTCTCGAACTACATCATCAGCCTGCAACATTTCGGCGCTGCGGAATGGCGTTGGGAACTGGGGGTGACCGCGATCCCGGCAGCTTTATTCTTCGTCATGTTGTTTACTATTCCTCGCAGCCCGCGCTGGCTGGTCAAGAAGGGACGAGTGGCCGACGCCCGCGCTGTCCTGCAGGCGACGGGAGACGAGAACTACGAACACGACCTGCAGGAGATCGTCGCCTCCATCGGACAGGAGCAGAGCCAGGCCACAGAAAAACTCTTCTCGCGAAAATTCGCCTTCCCGATTTTTCTGGCGGTCAGCATCGGGATGTTCAACCAGCTTTCCGGCATCAATGCCATCCTCTACTACCTGAATGACATTTTCGGCCACGCCGGTTTCAGTAAAGTCTCCGGCAACCTGCAGGCGGTGGCGATCGGCGCCACCAACCTGCTGTTCACCATGATCGCCATGTCGGTGATCGACCATCTCGGGCGCAAGACCCTGCTGCTGGTCGGTTCCGTCGGCACCGCCCTGTGTCTGGCCGGTGTGTCGGTAATTTTCTTCACCGGTCAACATCAGAGTCTTCTGGTCTGGCTCCTGGTGGGCTACATTGCGTTCTTCGCGTTCTCCCAGGGCGCGGTCATCTGGGTCTATCTTTCGGAGGTTTTTCCTAACTCGGTCCGCGCCCAGGGCCAGAGCCTGGGCAGTTTCTCGCACTGGTTTATGAACGCAGCCATCTCTCTGATTTTCCCCCTGATGGCGGCGTCCTCCGGAGCTTATCCTTTCGTATTCTTTTCCCTGATGATGGTGTTGCAGTTCTTCGTCGTGCTATTCGTTTACCCGGAAACCAAGGGCTTGTCGCTGGAAGAGATGCAGAAGAAGTTGGGAATCGCCTAAAGGATCCCTTCGGGCCTGCTTTTCAAATTCAGCCACTACCCTTCCGTTCCAAACCATTATGATGTTCGCGCGATTCTAGGTTAGGATTCGCTCTATGTCGACGCACTCACTCTCCCGACGCTCCTTCCTGGCTTTGTCCGCCATGCTTCCGTTTTCCCTGCGCTCCTTCGCAGGCGCGTCGATTCCTGTCGGCCTCGAACTGTATTCCGTCCGCAACGCATTGAAGGACGATCCCATAGGAACAGTGCGCGCCGTGGCGCAAATGGGATACCAGTGCGTCGAGTTCTACGC
>Ga0187824_10000077_pt1 | contig 14587 bp, 8 predicted proteins | sample NC_wetland_sal_i_13_FD_132437 | JGI IMG/M metagenome (GOLD analysis project Ga0187824, IMG submission 132437) | Wetland sediment microbial communities from Neuse River Estuary, North Carolina, USA - SourceSoil_4 | ecosystem: Environmental > Aquatic > Freshwater > Wetlands > Sediment | place... | reverse complement strand
TTAATAAAAAGACTTTGCAATTCTTGAAACGGCACGAGCGGGCTGTCACGACTGGCGCAGCTTAGCTGTTTCTATTCCTCATTGGGCTGCGCAACCGCGTCAAGACGGTCGAGCAGGAAAACCGTGACTTGCTCATAGGCTGGCTTCCCGACATTTACCGCCCGATGGACACGTAAGGTGGGCTCTTCCTACTCAGAGTTTACCGCCCACCCACTCCAGCCCTGCAAGTTGTTGATTCAAACATTCTATAATTCAGGGTTCCACGGTATCTCTGAGGCAACTGGATGTCCCAATCCCGGTTTTGTCTTACTACGACGGTTTTCGTGCTCACATTCACCGCGTTTTCGGCGGCTGCTCATGCTGCCGCTAACCCTGCTCCCGGTTTTTTCCCCTACGCCGTCGAAACCAGGACTCTGGCCAACGGGTTGAACGTGGTGGTGATTGCCACGCCTGAATTTCGCGGCATGGTGACCTACTCCACTGCGGTCTTGGCCGGTTCGCGCAACGAAACCCAGGCGGGCAAGACCGGCCTGGCGCACCTGTTCGAGCACATCATGTTCCTGCACGAGTATGACGGGCAGCGGGATGGCTATGAGCAAGCCATGCGCCGCCTGGGCGCGTTCAACAACGCCTGGACCGACTACGACCTCACCTTCTACCATCCCACCACTTTCACCTCCAACCTGGCGGGACCGGTGCAAACGCCGGAGGGACCCACGCCCGGGCTAATACAGCTGGAAGCCTCGCGCTTTGAAAACCTCAAGCTCGACCGCAAGACTTTTGAGGTGGAGGCGGGGGCGGTTCTGGGCGAGTACCGCCGCACCTTTTCCGATCCTGGGGAGAAGATGATCGAGGAGATGTCGCCGCTGGCATTTCCCCACCACCCCTACGGCCACACCGTGATCGGCTACGAAAAAGATGTGGAGAACATGCCCAACGCCTGGGACGCGGCGTGGGAGTTCTACGGCAATTACTACAAGCCCAATAACGTGGCCCTGATTGTGGTGGGCGATGTTCAGCCCAAGACGGTATTTGCCCAGGTGGAGAAGTACTACGCGGACTGGAAGCCCTCGCACCCGCCACAGATTCCGCCAGAGGAACCGCCGAGCGGCCCCAAAGCCGTGCATGTGAACTGGGAAGCGGATGTTTCGCCGCGCCTGGTGGTGGCTTATCACACGCCGGCCATGCACCCGGGCAGCAAGGAGACGGCGGTCACCATGATTCTGCCGGAACTGCTGGTCTCGCGCTCGGCCCCGCTGTTTCAGAAGCTGCGCTACCAGAAGCAGACGGTCACCAGCTTCTCCATTCTCGACGGCACCGAATTGCTGCAGTCCACTGATCCGCACCTGCTGCTGCTCGACTCCGAACTGAGGCTCGACCGCTTCCGCAGGGAGGGCCAGGCCTACCTCAATGACGTGCAGAACGACGTGATCAGCGGGGTGGACGGGTTGCAGCATTTTTCCCGCCAGCCCGGCTCCGGCCGCGTGCTCAAAGTGGTCAAGAGCAAAGTGCGTTACGATTTCCTGGCCGGACTGGATTCCACCTACGATATAGCCCAGACCTTCGCCTGGTACTACCGTTTCAACCGCGACCCCGCGGTAATAGACAGCCTGATGCAGGCCATTGAGGCGCTGACACCCCGGGATATTGACCGCTACGCGCAAAAGTACTTCACCCCGCAGGGCCGAATTGTGACCACCTTATGGCACGGACCTGCGCCGGAGGCTTCCAGTGCCGCTCCGGCAGCGGGGGTAAAGTGATGCGTGGCGCGGGGCTGAGCGCGGTCACTCTGCTGCTCTGCGCGGTGGCCCTAAATGCGCAATACAAGCCCTCCAGCAAGCACATCAAGCCGCAAAAAGTGCACGTCTTCCCTACCGACCTGGTGACGGTGGCTTCCGATTCGCCGCTCTACCAGATCAAAATCATGGTGCGCACCGGCTCGGCGGATGACCCCGCCGGCAAGGAAGGCACGGCCAGCCTGGCGGCGCGGGCGTTGATTGAGGGGGGATTCGGCAATTCCACAGACGCGGTCACCACCCAGAAGCTGGCCGAGATTACCCGCCCCTGGGGCGATGCCGCGTTTCCGACGGTGCTGGTGGACAAGCAAGCCACCACATTCTCCATGACTGTGCCGCATGCCGTCTTTGCCCAGTACGTCGGGCGCGTGCTCAAGCCGATGTTTACCCAGCCCCTGTGGCTGCCCAAAGAAGTGGACCGACTGCGACGGGATGCGCTCACCGGCATTCAGTCGGGCCTGCGCTTTGAAGATGAGGAGAGCCTGGGCCTGCTGGCGCTCGACAATTATCTGTTTTCCGGCACGCCGCTGGGGCACCTGGCGGCGGGCACAGTGAAAGGGCTGCAGGCCGTCACTCCCGCCGACCTGAACGGGTTTTATAAAAAGTACTACACGGTGGGAAACATGTACGTGGCCACCACCATAAACAACCAGCAGGACCTGGGCAGGCTGGTGGCGGCGCTGCCCGCGGGTGAACCGGTGTATCGGCCGGCCAACCTGCGCCGGTCAGTGGTGGCGCCGGGACGGCATGTGCTCATCATCACGCAGCCCAATGCCATCGCTACCGGGCTGCACCTGGGGTATCCCAACTTCCTGCAGCGTACCGACCCCGACTACTGGCCGCTGTTCGTAGCCAATGTTTTCTTCGGGCTGCATCGCGACAGCTTTGGCCACCTTTACCAGGAAATCCGCGAGCAACGCGGCTACAATTATGGCGACTACTCCTATATCGAGTATGAGTACGGGCGGCCGCAGTTTTCATTTCCCCCGCCCACCACGCCGCGCGAGCAGCAGTATTTCAGCATTTGGATCCGGCCCGTTGGCCACCAGTACGCCCACTTCATCATGAAGGCGATGACCGCGGAACTCGACCGTTTTGCCCGCGATGGCATGACGCCGGAACAGGTGGCCGACGCCAAGATCAAGGCGCGCGCTCAGTATTTAAACTATGCGGAGAGCGTGTCGCGGCAGCTTGGTTACCGTCTGGATGACATGTTTTACGGTATGCGCGAGCAGGGCTATCTGGAGCACATGCTTGCCGGTATTGACGCGGTCACGCCGCAGCAGGTGAACGCCGCCATTAAGAAACACCTGCAGGCTCAGAACCTCGATTACGTGATCGTGACCAGCGAGGCGCAGGGTGAGAAACTGGCGAATGACATCGCCAGCGATTCCGGCGTGCAGTCGAAAACGCCCGAGGAATATCACATGGCGCAGCCGGTTCCGCCCGACAAGCAGAAGATGCTGGAAAGGGACAAACAGTGGGCGGCGTACCCGCTGGGCATTTCACGAGCTAATATTAGTGTCGTTAAAGCTGCCGACATGTTTCAAAGCGCCTCAGAAACGGAAGGCGGAACGCGGTGAGTACGGCGACTCCGGTGAAACACAAAGATCCTTCGACTCGGACGCGCGCCTCCATGGCGCGTCCTCGCTCAGTGACATTTATGAGAATTACCAGCCAATATATTGCGACATCTCTCTTCATCATTCTTGCTCTAGCCCTGTGTGCCTACGGGGCCGAGCCGGCGACGCAGCGCGGGGTGATGGTCCGCATAGCCACAATTTACATTTCGCCCGACCCCAACTCCGCCAAGCTGGCACAGATTGAGCGCGGCCGGGAGGTCGCCATCCTGGAGCACAGCAACCAGTGGCTGCACGTGTACGCGACCCTGGCCGGACAGCGCAGCGAGAACCCCATCACCGAGGAAGACAGCGACATTGCCGATGTTCGCGATGTGAGCGGGTGGATTGTGGGCAAGGGCGTGGTGACTTCCTCCACACCCAACGGCGATAAAATACTTTACGGCGCGGCGGCCGATGCCGAGGCCGAAGCCAGCCGCCGCGGCGGCCGCAAAGGCGCCGCCGGCGACGCCTTCTTTCTCTACCTGCGCGCCGAGGAATATTTTCCCAATTCGCCTCTGGCCGGCGAGGCCCTCTACCGCGCCGCCGACATCAAGTGGCAGCTCGATCGCCTCGACGTGATGAGCCGCCCCTCGGCGCGCACCCGCCAAGCCTACCTGCGCGAGGGCATGAATCAGGACCTGATGAAGAAGGTGATGAAGAAGTATCCCCACACCAAGTGGGCCGACCGCGCCGCTTTCCACCTGATCGAGAATAAGCTCTGCGGCGACTGGCAGGGCAGCTCCAGCTGTCCCAAGAAAGAATCGGAAATCTACGAAAAATACGCGCGCGAGCGCCCCGAATCACCGGATGCGCCCGAAGCCCTCTACGACGCCGCCTGGCGGCAGGCCGCGCTGATTCAGATTTATAAAACGGAAGAAAAGGCCAAGGACTCCGATGCGGCCAAAGCGCACGCCATCGCGGTGGCCCAGCAGGTCATTTCCCAATATCCGCAAAGCGAGTGGAGCGACCGCGCCCAGACTCTGCTGTTCCTGGTGCAGCAGGACATTCCCATGTACGGAAATGCGGTGGAATAACGGCGTCCTTTAGACGGCGACCGTGACTGAGGTTTCGGTGCGGGTGACCGGGCGGTAGAGAGTGTCGCGCTCCACCGGAACGCGGCCGGCTTCGCGGATCAGTCGTTCCAGTTCCTGGCGCCGCATTCCCTGGGGCGTGGTGGCGCCGGCGTCGTGGTAAATCTTCTCTTCAATCACCGTGCCGTCCAGGTCGTCGGCCCCGAAACGCAACGAAATCTGGGCGATGCGCGGGGTCAGCATCTGCCAGTACGCCTTGATGTGGACAAAGTTGTCGAGCACCAGGCGGCTGACCGCGATCTGGCGCAGATCAAGCATTCCCGTGGTGGTGGGCAGGTGCTCCAGCGGCGTGTTCGCCGGGTGGAAGGCCAGGGGGATGAAGGTCTGGAAGCCGCCGGTCTCGTCCTGCAGAGCGCGCAGCTTCAGCAGGTGGTCCACACGGTCTTCGTCGCTCTCGATGTGCCCGTAGAGCATGGTGGCATTGGAGCGTAGCCCGATCTGGTGGGCGGTGCGCGCCGTATCCAGCCACTGGTCGCCGTCAATTTTGTGGTCGCAGATGATGTGCCGGATGCGATCGGCGAAAATTTCCGCTCCGCCCCCGGGAAGCGAATCCACGCCCGCGGCCTTCAATTGCTCCAGGGTTTCGCGGATGGAAAGCTTGGCCCGCTTCGCCAGGTACGCCACCTCAACCATGGTGAAGGCCTTCAGGTGGACGTTGGGAAAACGTTCCTTGAGTCCGCGGATCAGGTCGAGAAAGTACTGGAACGGGAGGTCGGGATGCAGCCCGCCCACAATGTGAAACTCGGTCACCGCCTCGCTGTAGCCGGAAGCGGCGGTCTGCCAGGCTTCTTCCAGGGCCATGGTGTAAGCGCCGGGAGTATCTTTCTTGCGGCCAAAGGCACACAGGCGGCAGGCGGCCACGCAGACGTTGGTGGGATTGATGTGGCGGTTGACGTTGAAATACGTCTTGTCGCCGTGCCGGCGCTCGCGCACGTGATTGGCCAGCCAGCCCACGGCCAGAATGTCGGGCGAAGCGTAGAGCGTGAGCGCGTCGGCGGCGCTGAGCCGCTGGCCGCCCAATACCTTATCGGCGATGGGGCGCAAGCGCGCGTCGTCGGTCTGGAAGGGGTGCGTCTGGGCCACGAAATGATGATATCGCAGGCGCCTGGAGTTCGTCACAGAGTGTGATGCGGGGCCGGATACTGGGGCTGAAGACCAGGTCCGGGCTGGCGGCCAGTCAGCCCACAGCAATTACCGCCGCAGCAGCAGGTCCGCCGCTACAAACAGGAAGAACACCACTGAGATCACGCCGTTCATGGTGAAAAATGCGGCGTTGAGGCGGCTGAGGTCGTCGCGCGATACCAGCGAGTGCTCGTAAGCCAGCAGCAGCCCAACCACCGCCACGCCCGCCAGCCCTAGCCCGCCGAGATGAAAACTAAGCACCAGGGCAATGAGCAAAAGCATCATGGCTGTGTGGAACAAGCGGGCGATGAGCAGGGAGCGGCCAATCCCCAGGTAACGCGGAAGGGAATGCAAACCGTTGCGCAGGTCGAAATCGTAATCCTGGCAGGCGTAGAGCACGTCAAAGCCGCCCACCCAGAATGTAACGGCAGCGGTGAGCAGCAGAATGCGCGGATCGAGCGCGCCGCGGACGGCGATCCAGGCGGCGGCGGGGGCCACTCCCAGGGCGAATCCCAGCACCAGGTGCGACCAGCGGGTAAAGCGCTTGGTGTAGGAGTAGAGCAGAACGATGGCCAGGGCGACGGGCGAGAGCAGGAGCGTAAGACGGTTCAACTGCGAAGCCGCCAGCATGAATATCAGGCAGGCCACGGTAACGAAGACGCCCACAAAGCCGCGGGAGAGGGTGCCGGCGGGCAGGGCGCGGGTCCGGGTGCGGGGGTTGACGGCATCAATTTCGGCATCTGCCAGGCGATTGAATGCCATGGCGGCGGAGCGCGCCGCCACCATGGCCACAATAATCCAGGTCAGCTGCGCGGCAGTAGGCCAGCCTCCCGCGGCCAGCATGGCTCCGCAGAGCGCAAAGGGGAGCGCAAATACCGAGTGCTCCCACTTGATCATCTCCAGGGTGGTGCGCAGGTTATGCAGGACGGGCACGAGCAATATTGTAGCGGAGGAACGCTGCAGGAAGTGGACTGGCCAGCCGGGCAGCTAGCCGGCCAGCCAGTCAGCTCAATTACTTCTGTTTCCCTGCCACCATCAACTGGTCGTCCACGCTGAACACGCCCGGCACAGACTTGGCCTGGGTCTCAGCAATTTGTTTGTCCATCTGGCTGTCAACCACGCCCTGCAAGGTGACGTGGCCGTTGTTCACGATAATGCGAATCGGTGCCTGGGGAACCATGGCGTACTTCTGCATGGCAGGCTGGCCATAGATGGCGCGCGCCAGGCGAATACGCAGTCCATCATCGAAGTTGGAGGTAGGCTGCACCTGGATGTTATCCATGACTCCGCGCACCCCCGGCGTGGTCTCCACGATGGCCAGCGCGGAATCGCGGCTGGGATAATCGTGCACGCTGCCGCCAACCGCCACTATGCCGTCATGCACCCCCAGCGTAAGCGAGTTGAAGACAATGCCGTAGCCGATGCGGTCGTAACGCAGCTTGTTGGCCAGCTCCGATTGTAGTTGCTGGTCGGAGACTCCGCCCTTCACCTGGATGTCGTTGCGTACCGCCTGCACATGGTCAATGTTGTGAGCGTGCTTGTCGGCATCGAGCTTGTCCATGAGCAGCGGCACTTCGCCGCTCAGGTTTACCACGTTATCCTGCACCGAGACCTGCACGTTGTTGTACTTGCTGCCGTGGTCCTTCAACCACTTCTGCATGCTGGTCTGAATCCCCTGGTCATACTTGCCGCCGGACTTCGAGTTATCCTTCGCCAGGGCGGGCATACACAAGGCAAACGCCAGCAGCACGGCCGGGAAACAAAAGCCTATCTTTCTCATGTTGTTTCTCACCTTGCCTTTCCGTTCTTATATCCAAAACTGTGCCCTTGTATTTAGATGAGATTAAAGCCCCAATGTTGCGTCCTGTTTTCATTTTAGTGCTCGCCAGGTGAAATAGCTGTCCGGTACAGGGCACGTAGTTCCAAGCTTCCCCTTTTGGGAGGGCTCCAAAGCAGTGGCCGAGTACCTGCCAACGGGGAACGGGCCGGTAGTTGGTGTTTGCAGCCCGGCTTTATCGCTTGCGATGGCGGATACTGATGTCGAAGCTGACCACGCCGTTCTGGTCGCGCAGCGCAATGAGGGAGATATTGCGAGTGAGGTAGTACTCGGCCTGAATAATCTGCTGCTGGGCCTGGGAGACGTTGGTGATGTAGGTGAGGGTGAGCGCGTTGGAGATCTGCTGCTCGATGGTGACCCGGGTCCAACTGGGGTTGTTTTCCGCGCCCCCTGCCTCGGGGTCAATTTTGACCCGGCTGACGCCGAAGATTTTTTCCAGGCGGTTGCTGTTGGCGGCGTTCAAAGCTTCGCTGAGGATGGCGTTGGAGGCGGTGCGGGTATAACTGCTATCGCTTTGCTGCTGCAGCAGGGCGGATTCCTCGCGCGTGCGGCCCATGGCCAGCAGCGCGATGATGTCGGCCGTGGGCAGAGGCGGCTCGGAGCTGTAGGTGGCGTTGAGCTTGTCTATCTGGCCATGGAAACCGAGGGTGATGTCGTAGTCGCGGACGCGGGCGCTGGCCTCCAGGTCCAGAATTGGTTCGACGCGCACCGGATTGCTGAAGGTGATGTCGCCGCGCTCCAGGTGGTACCTGGTGCCGCTGAAGTTCACGTCGCCGCGCGCAATATCCACCCGGCCGAGGACGACGGGTTTGGCGGCGGTGCCGCGCAGACGCAGATCGGCGTCGCCGGCCACGCGCGCAATCGCGGTTTGCACATCCAGTTCGGGGGTGGTGGTGACGTGCACGTCAAGCCGCAGGTTGTTCAGCGGGGACTGCGGGTTGGGCAGGCCAGCCGGGGTTTTGGCGCGGGCTAAATAACTGGCCAGGTCAAAATTGCGTGCGAGCTGGAAGCGAGTAACCAGGATATCGCCGGAGAGAGTGGAGCGGTTGAGTGCTCCCACCAGATGGAGATTGACATCGGCGGTGGTGCTCATGCCGGGCGGATAGCGCAGGCGAATGTCCTTGCCCTGGGCGGTAAGGTCGAAATTCAGGTTGCGGTTATAAGTAATAAAACCACCCAGGTTCAACAGACCGCCGCCGGTCTGTGCCGTGAGCGTCTGCACCCGCAGGCGGTCCTGGTTGAACACCAGCGTGCCATTGATGTTGCTGAGCCCGCTGGGCAGATCAATGTAAGCCAGAGACCCGTTGCTGATCTGCACCCGGCCCCTGACGTCCGGAGCCGCCATGGTCCCGCCAAAGCGCAGGGCCACGGTCATGACGCCGGAAGACATGTAGTCCGGGTTCAACGTTTGCACCACCTTGAGGTTAATGGTGCCATTCGCCTGCAGGTTGAGCACCCGGGGCGGCGCCAGTTGGGCCGTGCCCGTGGCCTCGAAATCCGTCCCGTCGCCCTGCAGGTGGAAGCGCTGCAGAGTAATCGTCTGCTGTGCCAGCGCAAATTGCAGGGGACCGCTGTTCTGGATCTTGAGATTTTCAATGTCGGCGCGGAACTCAGCCACATCGGCCCGCATCTCCAGGTCACGGGGGCGAAGCAGCGGCCCACTCACCACGAGCGTGCCCGCGCTGGAGGAATGTCCGGTGAGCCGTCCCCGGAAATACGCCTGCAGCAGAGGATCCAGGTCCAGGCGCGAAAAGCGCAGTGTCAGCCGCATGGGGAAATCGCCCTGCAGCCGGAGGTCCCCATCCAGGTTAAGGCTGGCTTGAGCAAACCGGGAGCGGCCCTCAAGGTGGGTGTTGCCTTCGCGGGTAGCAGCCGAAAGCGTGAAGTCGCCCACGGGTTCGGTATCGAGAACCAGCCGGCGCAAGCGTAATGTGCCCTCCAGCATGGGCGCCTGCCGAGTGCCGGAGCCCTGGACGGTAAAATCCATTCGTCCGGCCATTCTGATGCGGCTTCCCTGCAAGCTGGGGAATTTGCTCAAATCAAATTCCCCGCCCTGCAGATTGAAGTGGAACTGGGTAGTATGAAAATCGTACCCGGCAACGCCCGTAATCCTGGTAGCCTCCTGAGTCAGGGCGAAGTTATCAAGCTCGGCTTGGGTGCCGGCGAAACGCAGGTTTGCAGTGAACTTGTCGAATTTCCTCGCCCCGTAGGCGGGATGGCTAACCTGGATGACGCCCTCGCCGCGGGGTATTTGCCAGCTTCCATCGGCGCGTAGGGTGGCGTCCACTTGCCCGCTGAGCGGGTAGCCATACCCGGCCAGGGCGGTCACGTCGGCCAGTTCGCCACCCTTTAGTTCCAGGCGGGTGGAGAGAGGGCTGGCGGGGCTCACACCATACTTTTTCAGACCGAGGTTGCCGTCAAAGTCCAGTTCCGCCGACCCGCGACGCAGGATGCCGCGATGAGCGGCCAGGCGGGCAGGTGAAAGCTGCACGTCGGCGCTTAGCAGGTCCCAATGAATTTGAGGGGGCCTGTTGGAGGGCCGGCCCGCCGGGAACGCGGTATCAAAGTCCGTAACCTGCAGGTGCCCGGTGAAGGTGGGCGCGGCAATCCTGCCAGCCACACTCCCGCTGAACATGGCCTTGCCGTGCACAATGAGGGGAATGCGCCGGGGACCCTGGAGAGCCGCCAGCACAGTTTGCAGTTCTCCCACATTGCTGGTAACGAGATTCAAGTTGAGATTTGCGGATGAGGAACCCAGGGTACCGCTGGCCATCAGGTTACTGGCCGGGCTGGCGGCGTTAAGCTGGGAAAAAGTCAGGAGATGTTTGGAACCGCTGTAGTTGGCCAGCACCCGTCCCTTGAGGGGCAATTCATTCGGCCCGGAGCGGGCCGGCGGAAGCAGCGTTAAATCCAGCCGGGCTTCGAGTTTGCTGGGCGACCCGCGCCAGGTACCCTGCATGGTGCCGGAAGCAGTCCCGGCGGGGTGCAAGCGGCCCACCGGAAATGAGCGGGTGGAAACGCTTTGCGCCAGCTCCACTAGGGATATGCCATCGAGGCGGAGATGGGCCACCCCGCGCTCCTGGCGCGGTGGGGGCGGCAAGGGGTGATGCTGCGAAGCGCGGATAGTGGGCTCTACCGCATTGACGATTTCCAGGTCGCCGTTCAGCTTGCCTCCCATGGCATGGCCCGAGAAGTCTGATAAGGCGAGCCGCTCGTTATCCACTAAATAGTTTCCGGAGAGGCTGGCGCGGTTCAGAACCCCGGAAGGAGTGGCCAGTTCTACGTCGGTGGCCTGCACTCGCCCATTTGCCTGGTAGTTGCCCGCCTCGTAGGTAGCGTGCCCCTTTATGGCGGCGGTACCGGCACGCAGTTGTTGCCGCCGCAAAACAGCGCCCAGTTCGCCCACATCCAGCGAGCCCTGGTAGGCCGCAGTCATAATGGGGTGGCTGAAATTATCCAGATGACCGCTGGCGCTCAGGTGCGATCTGCCCGAGGTCCACTTTAACCAGTTTACCTGCGCCGCGGTGGGCCACAGCGTAAACTCCAGGTCGGCGGTGGAAGCAAAGGGACGCATGTCCGTGAGGCGGGTGTCGAGCTTTCCCAGGTGCACCTTGCCCTGGTAGTGCTGGGGCATAAAAGCGTAATCCATGCTGGCTACGACATCGTCGGCGGTGAGGTCGAGGGGAAAACTGCGGTCGTTGAACACCAGGGCGCCCTGCTGCACATCCAGGCGCCGCACGGCGAGCCGGAAGAGCTCCTGCACGTCAGCTTGCAGCGTGGGCGGGCTGATGGCGGGCTGCGGCTGATTGGTGGTGCCGTCGGCATAAGTCACGATATGGACGACGGGGCGCTCAATGCCGAGATAACTCAAAACCACGCGCTCGCTGACCACGGAAGCAATGCGCATGCGAACTACAACCCGATCGGCATGAAAGAAAGGCAATTCCCCGGGCGCTTCCCTGCCGCGAATGGTCAGGTTGCGGGCCTCGAACTGCAACTGGGACAGATTCCACTGGAAAGCGCCTAGTTCGATCCGCCCCCCGGTGGCACGCTGCAATTCGGCAATCACGTAAGCGCGCACCCGCGCCTGGAAACGCGGGCTGGTGAGGTACCAGCCGGCGGACACAAAAAACAGCAGCGTGAGAATGCCGACCGTTGCAGGCAGAAGGAGGCGGTTGCGGGGAGCACCCGCCCTGCCGCCGGGCGTGGCTGGACCCTGGTTGGGGCTGATGCCCGTCACTGACTGACTCCTGGCTGGGGGGCGCCCATTCTGATGTCGCTCTGGGAACGCAGATCGTGCAGCCAGGACGCAAGCAGTTCATTCATGCGGCGCTGGGTGAGCAGTTCCTCGATCTTGGGAGAAACCTCCACCAGGGGAACGTCTTTGACCCCCGACTTACGCAGTTCAGGCAACAATTGCTGCTGGTAATAGCTTTCGATGCTGCTGTGGCTGATGTGGATGGTGGGCCGCAGGCGCACGTCAATCAACCGCTCCAGGCGGGCCTGCACAGCAATATGGCGGACCAGGTCCTGCTCGCGAAGCCCGTAACGCTGCAAATCCGCCCGCCATATAGCGGCCTTCTCCGCCCCCGGATATTGTTGGCGAATGGCTTGCAGGTTCTTTTCGACGTTGGGGGCAGGAATTTTGAGCACCCCCTCCTGCTCGTCCTCCTTGATCTGCTGGCGGAGCAGTTCCTGGTCAATCAGGCGGTCCAGCGCAGCTTTGCGGTCAGCCGCGGTCAGGCTGGAAAGAGCACGCCGGTTGACAAAGGCCTCATAACGAACCTCCTCATCCCAGTCGCTCTGCAGGATGGGTTGGTTGTTAACCGTTGCCACCACCCGCTCGATGATGTCGGCGGCAAGGGCGGCGCTGGCCGCCAATAGGACAATCAGCACGAGTTGGAAGCAGCGCCGCAGCATCAGAATGTCTGCCCAATACTAAAGAAAAAGTTTATGCGGCGGCCAGTCTCCACGTGGGGATAAGGGAAAGCCTGGTCTCCGGTCGCCTGGTTGACGGGAAAGACGGGAGGGTTGAGGTTGTAGCCCACGTCAAAGCGCAGGGGGCCGATAGGGGTTCTGTAACGAATGCCGCCCCCCACGTTCTGAGATATGTAAGAAAAATTGCAGGTAAGGCTGCCGACAGTGCAGTGGCTGGTGTCCTGGTTGAAACGGGTCAGGCCCTTGGCCATCTGGTTAGGATTGGCGAAGACATTGCCCGCGTCCTGGAAGACGACAAAACCCATGTTGTTGCCCAGCCAGGGCAGGGGAACGGGGGGCGTGCGCACCTCCAGGTTGTTGATGAACAGCGCCTCTCCACCCAGGGGAGCGCCGGTGGCGGGATCGCGGGGTCCGGCCTGATTGATGGCAAAGCCGCGCAGGGTGTTGCCGCCGCCGGAGAGGAATCGTTCCGGAAGAGGAATGACCTGGCTGGCGCCGAACTGGTTTTCCACCCCCACCGTAGTGGACCGGGCAAATACCCACTTGTTTTTGCTGCGGCTGGACCCGAAGGGCAAATAAGTCGCGTTTTGCGCCAGCAAACGGCTGAAGTTGGACTCGGAGCCGAAGAATCCGGCGGCTACGCCGGCGTCGAAGGTTGTGTAGTTGCCCCGCGTGGTCTCGATGGGATTGTCGCGCTTATCGCGGATGTAGGTGATGCTGGGCATGCCCACGCGTACCGGTTGCGAAAGCGTGGGAAACAGATTGGGCGACAGCGGAACCAGGTTGGTGGCCTGAACCCGGCGGTAGGTGAAACGGTAAAGAGTAGTGGTGGCTTTGCTCCAGCTCTGCTCGATTTGCGCCGAGCCTTCCAGCCGGTTGGAAGTGTAGGTAACGACGTCGAGCGAATTGTCGTAAAAGCCGGCGAGCGTGAAGCGCAGCTTATCGTTATTAAGCCAGTGCGGCGCATCGTAACTGACCAGCGCGCGCTGCTCCAGACGGCCCACGTGCGATTTGAAGGAGATGGTGTGGTCGCGTCCGCGGAAGTTCAGCCGAGTCACCCCGAAGGACACTCGCGGGCTGACCCCGGTTTCTCCCTGGGGCTGGGTGGGACCGGCCGGCTGCCCGGTTTGCGCTTCAAATCCGAAGCCGTAATTAAAAGTGTAGCGGCGGGCCTCCTTCACGCTGAAGAGCACGTTCTTGTCAGGTACGTCGCCTTCCGGATTCTGCACCGCCGTGTCCACCTCGTTGAAGATGCCGAGGTTATAAAGCTGGCTCTGGCTGTCGTACATCTGGTTCTGGCTGATGGGATCGCCGGTGTGAACCTGCAACTCGCGGCGGACCACATATGGGCGAGTGTAGTTCAGCCCGTCCACCAGCACGCGATTCACAAAGAACTGCTGCCCCTCACGAATGGTGTAGGTAAGGTCCATGCGGTTGGGCTGCCCGGGCGCGGGGGTGGCGGCGTATTCGAAGGCGGCATCGGGAAAGCCGTTGTTGAAGTAATAAGTAAGAATGGAATCGCGGTCACTGGCGATATTGGCTTCTGAAAATGGCTGCCCTTCAACGTTGGAGAGATTGGCGCGCAGGACCGGCTCGGGAATGGCGCGATTGCCGGCGATGTGCAGGGCTCCGACTACCGTCTGCGGTCCCTCGTCAACGTTGATCTCCACCGCGATGCGCCCCGTCTGCCCCAGGTAATTGTCGTGCACGGCGGGCGTGACCTTCACTTGCTGGAAGCCGTTGGCGTGATAGAGATTTTCGATAGCGGCCACATCGCCGGCCAGGAGTTGCTGGCTGTACATGCCGTGGGAGAACAGCCGCCCCGCAGGCTGGACCTGCATGCGTTCGCGGATCATGCCGGCATCAAAGTAGGAATTGCCGGTGATATCAATGTTGCTGAGCTTATGCCGGATGCCGCGTTCGACAATGTAAATGATCTGGCGTTCATTCTTCTTTTCGTCGAATTCGGAGCGCACGTTCACTTCCGCGTCGAAGTAGCCGCGGGTCTGCATGTAGTCCCGCAAACTGCGGCGGCCCTCATTCACCAGATCCTCGTCCACGGCGTTCTCTTCGTAAACCGGGATCAGCTTTTTAATCTCGCCGCCGCGCAGGCCCACTCCTTGCACGCGCACCAGAACGATGGGGCCGGGCTCGACGTGGAGCACGTAGTCCACGGTATTG
>Ga0187824_10000076_pt1 | contig 14624 bp, 11 predicted proteins | sample NC_wetland_sal_i_13_FD_132437 | JGI IMG/M metagenome (GOLD analysis project Ga0187824, IMG submission 132437) | Wetland sediment microbial communities from Neuse River Estuary, North Carolina, USA - SourceSoil_4 | ecosystem: Environmental > Aquatic > Freshwater > Wetlands > Sediment | place... | reverse complement strand
GGCGCAAGCGCGGGTGGGCATCCATGGCAAGCATGAGCCTGGACATGATGCGAGTCGGCCTGCCGATGCGATTGTGAGCCGCCTGATACGGCCGCAGATCGTTGCGTTCGATCGTTTCAATCAAAGCATGCGCCTGCTTGAAAGCCAAACCAATTCCCTCGCCCGTGAGCGGGTCGACGGAGCCGGAAGCATCTCCGACCAGCGCGAACCGGCCATGACAGACGCGCCTCAAACGGCGCGTCGCGGCGCGAGCGCCACGCAATTTGTCCAAAGCGGACAAATGGTGCAGCCGAGCAGCAAGCGCCGGAACCTGGGTGAGTGCATCGTGAAATCGCAAATTGTGGCTGCGGGAAGTCACTGCGACACACAACTCTTCCGAACCTACAGGAGCGACCACAATTTGGCAATCGCGCGCCCAGTAGACCTCGACAAAATCAGTCCACGGAGCGATACGGAAATGCTGCCGCGTGGCAAACCGAATCTGCTCGTATCGGGCCTCGTCCAGGGCCGCCCGTTTTCGGAAGGGCGAAGCTTCACCATCCGCCCCAACCACCCATTTAGAGCGCACAGGCTGCCGTTCGCAGAACACGCGGCCGGCGCCGTCGAGAGTGACGCGACTGCCCCAAAGAAGCGCGACGCCGACGTCGGCGGCCCGCGCTACAAGCTTCGCGTGCAGCACGGTTCGGCGGACACCCAGGCCACAACCATCATGGAAATCTGCTTCGACGCAAGTCGGTCCGTTCGCCTCTCGAAAGCGAATACCACGAAATGGAGCTGCCTCATGAGGACTTAGATCGATGCCCAAACTTCTCAGGGCCGCCACCGTGTCCGGCATCAGGCCCTCACCGCAGGCTTTATCGATCGGAAAACAATTGTGATCGGCCAGGGTGACACTTAATCCGCGCTGTGCGGCCACGATTGCGGTGGCCAGCCCTGCCGGACCGCCGCCAATAACGAAAAGATCCGGAGAATGTGCGAGGGAGTTCATCTCTGTGTTTGGCGCGGCATGCAAGATTGTTCGAGGAAGTTTAGACGACAAAGAACGGCGGCGGGTTGGAAGCGCAGTTCAGATTTCTGGTGCGCAATAGCGCAGTTGCAAAGCGGTACTAGCCGGCCTTGCGAGTAGGTCGCAGGGCCCGGTCCGCTACCGGTTCCAGCAAGCGGAGGATGTGTTCCCCTGACGCTGGATCGAATCGATAAGATAAAACCGCATCGGCGGCGGCAGGATCGGCAGCCAATTCCAACTCGGGATTATCCAGAATAATATCGCCATTATTGCGGATGCGGAACTCAGTCCCCACCTGCATTGGAATTCTTATTTCTGCTCGACTCTCGGCCATAAGCTTCTCCTCTGCGGCCAATCGCGGCCGCAAATATCACTCTTTTTGATGCAGAAAAATAGGCGCCGAGTACCGCCGCGGACTACAATAGAGATATGCGTTATCTGGTTCGTGCACGAGTCAAGGCCGGTCGCGAGGCCGATCTGCTGGAAGCAATCGAACGGTGCACGCTGGGGCGCGGCTCTGTTGCCGAAGGCGAATACCTCCGCAACATGAAAGATGCGCGGCTCTGCGAGGATGAAACCGCGCGCTGGGTGGAGGTTTGTTATTGTCCGAGCCCGCTCCTTGAGGAGCGGCCCTACTGGGAGGAATTTTTCCATCTCACCAAGGTGCAGGACGCGCATGATCGCCGTCGCTGTAAGGACGAAAATGGAAGCGAAGCCTGGGCATGCAGTAACTGCGACTGCACGCAAAAGCTCGAGCAACGCCTAACTGAGAAAGGCGCATCGTTTCTTGACGTGCTCCGCCGAAAAGTTAAAGAAGAGTCAACGGAGGAACACGCAGACAGGCAGTCATAAGTAATAATGCTTTGCTTCTGAAGCCTCTCTTAGTCACCCGCCCACAGGCTAACCGCAAAGCGTGTAGAATCATCCAACGATAGTCCCGAAAATTAATGCGACGAGGAGTTTAGTTTGCGTGTTTTCGTGCACGTAGTTAGCCGTTCTAAATGGCGCCGCAATGTCGGGCGCATTACGAAGATGAATATCTGGTTGTGGACGCTGGCGCCTGCACTTTGCGTTCTTGCCGGGTTTTTTGTTTTTGCATTCGCCCAGAACTCTGGAGGGAATGCGTCTCCTGCCACTCTCGACGGCTCTCGCATTATTCCCTACCTCAATCAAACGCTGGTCTGGTATCGGCAAATGATGGTCGTTCAGCAAATAGCGAACGATCCGAGCGAAGTGACGATTGTGAGCGATAACCGGCAACTCGCGAACCAGATTGTGCGCCTGAGTTTTGACTTTGCGAGGGCAGAGGCCGATGCGATCGCCAGCAGTCAGCGTTCGACTCAGGTTCAAGCACAAAACGGAGGCTCGCCGGAACAGCAGGCCATTGTAAAAGCCGAGGATCAGATCGATCAGCAAATCAAGGAGTCCGAATCAGAATTGAACTCGTTGAAACGGAAGCTCGCAACAGCCAGCGGAAGGCAGCGATCGCTCTTGGAATCACAGATCACAGAAACTCAGAGTGAGATCGAGGTTGAAAAAACGCGCAAGGACGCCATCCACAGCATGAGCGAGTTTGTTGCTGGCGCCGGGGGCGAAGCAGGCGGACTCAAGGGGCAGATTGATGCGCTCGCCGCTACGATCCCTGCCATCGGCGCAGCGCCGACTGCCACGGCAAATCAGTCCAATGCGAAGGACCAAGCCAATACGAATATAGAAGCGACCACCGATGAGCCCACGGGAATCTGGGGCCTGGGAGCCGAACTTTTCGGCATTGGCCACAAGCTCAACACCATCGACGGCGCGATCAGGCAGACGCAAACGCTGGCGCAAGCTTCCGCTAGTTTGCGAACACCGCTGGCGGATCGATGGCGCGCGCTTACGCAGCAAGCGGATCAAATCGCGAATCAGCCCCCGGCCAAAGATCCTGCTACGGCTACGCAGCAACGCCAGCAATTGGACCAAATCGGAACGGCATTCAAGCAACTTGCGGCGATTGGCGTTCCTTTGGGCAAGCAGAACATCTTATTCGGGCTGTATCAGAAGAGTTTGGAGAACTGGCATAGCGAAGTAAGAGGCGATCTGAAAGGCGTAGTGGAACGCCTCGCCGGACGGCTGCTAATTCTGGGGATATTCGTTGGATTTGTCCTCGTGCTTGGAGAAATCGGAAAGAGGACGATTTTTCGCTATGTGCACGAGCCTCACCGCCGGTATCAATTCCTGCTACTGCGCAAAATAGCTTTGGGAGTGGCGATTACTATCATCGTAGGTTTAGGTTTTGCCAGCCGGCTGGATTCTGCCGTAACGTATGCGGGCCTGCTCACCGCAGGCATCGCGGTAGCGCTGCAAAACGTGATCGTCGCGGTCGTCGGTTACTTTTTCCTGATCGGCCGGTACGGGATTCGCGTGGGTGACCGCGTCCAAATTAGCGGCGTAACCGGGGAAGTTGTCGATATCGGGCTCGTACGGATGCAGGTGATGGAGCTTGGAGGAAGCGCCGCAGACACGCCGACGGGACGCGTAGTCGCCTTCTCAAATTCGGTTGTGTTCCAGCCAACTGCGGGAATCTTCAGACAAATTCCGGGGACGGATTTTGTGTGGCACGAAGTGTCGCTAACGTTGGCTGCGGATAGCGATTTCAAAGTAGCGCGTGAACGATTGCTCAAGGCGGCGGAAAGCGCGCTTGCCGATTACGGAGAGGAATTGGAGAGACAGAGTCGAGCGATGCAACGGAATCTGATGGCTGTTCCGGACGGAGCGCTCAAGCCAAGCGCTCACTTGCGACTCACACCCGTTGGTCTCGAAGTACTGATCCGCTTTCCTGTGGATTTGCGTCACGCGGGAGAGATTGACGAACGGATCACACGCGAACTTCTGAAAGCCGTGGATCAGGAACCAAAACTGACCTTGGCAGGCTCTGCGCCGGCCGTCACTCTACGAACTGCCGCCACCAGCGCGGGCTGAGAAGATCCCTCAAGAGCAAACGGTGCGGCCAGGTGCTGTTTAGCTTCTGGCAATTGTTGACTGCGACTCGGTTGCTGCCAGGCTCAAAATCTCGGCAAGGTGGAAAGCTCTTCGACCGGTAAGCTGCGCGATCTGTTCGCGGCAACTGAAACCATCCGAAACGATAAGCGTTTCGGGCGCAGCGTTCCTTACCGCAGGCAAAAGCACCCTCTCCCCTATGGCGCGGGATATTTGGTATTTCTCGCGCTCGAATCCAAACGCGCCGGCCATTCCGCAGCAGCCTGAGTCTGGAGAGTTAAGCCTGACGCCCATGCTTCGCAGCAGGGCTTCTTCGTGAGTAAGAGTCATCAGGGATTTGTGGTGGCAATGTCCATGCAAAAGTACCTCACGACGAAGCTGCGGAGGCTGATAATCCGCATGGGAGCGCAAGAATTCGCTCAGGAGAAAGGTTTGCTCTCGTAAACGCGCGGCACGCGTCTCTTTGGGAAAAAGCCCGCGCAGTTCGTCTCGAAACACCGAGGCGCAACTTGGCTCCAGGACCACGATCGGCACGCCTGCATCTATTTCGGGTCCCAGGACTTGCATGATTCGTGTGAGATATTGTTTCGCCTGATCGAGCATCCCGAAATCGTAGAGCGGCCGGCCACAACAGAAATGCGATTGTGGAACCGTAACCTGAAAACCAGCTGCCTCCAAGACTTCGAACGCCGCGCGGCCGATCTCCGGATGAAAATAATTCGTGAATGTGTCCGGCCACAGAATGACTCTGCCATTGCTGGCGGCAGCTTGTGCTCCAGATGTTGAGCTCGGCCCGGCCGAAGGCCTCCGCGTGCGTACCCAATGCTGAAATGTGTGATTAGCGAACCGCGGTAGTTTTCTTTGCTTCGGAAGGCCCAGCAACGAGCGAAGCAATTGATCGAAGCCGGGCGCGTGGCTGAAGAAATTTGCCGTGCGCGGAGCAATTGAGGCAAGTTTCGCCCAGCGGTCAATAGCACCGAAAAAATGGGCGTGCAAGGGACGACTCTTGCTCTCGTAATAATGCGAAAGGAATTCGGCGCGATAGGTGGCGATATCCACGTTGGTGGGACATTCCGATTTGCACGCTTTGCAGGAAAGGCAAAGATCCAGAGCCTTTTTGACGTGCTCATCTTGCCAGGCATCGCGGACCACTTCACCCTGCAGCAGTTCAAACAGCATGTGCGCTCGTCCGCGAGTGCTGTGCTGCTCCTCCATAGTGACCATATAACTGGGGCACATCGCGCCGGCATGCGTTTTCCGGCATTCGCCGAGGCCGACACAACGCACTGTGGCTTTGGCGAAGGACCCGCCGTCATCAGGGAAGTGAAAGTGAGTCTTCGACTCGCGGGGCTTGTAATCCGCTCCCAGGCGCAGATTTTCCGTCGGCAAATAGGCGTTCACGACCTTATTGGGATTCATCTTGTTGTCCGGATCCCAAGCGGCCTTGAACTCACCAAACGCCTTCACCAATTCCGGACCAAACATCTTCGGCAGCAACGCGCCGCGCGATTGCCCGTCACCGTGCTCTCCGGAAAGCGAGCCGCCATAGCTGACCACAAGATCGGCCGCGCGCTCCACGAATTCGCCGTACTTGCGAATGCCGGACTCGCTTTCCAGATCAAAGCTCACGCGCATGTGAATGCAGCCGTGGCCGAAATGGCCGTAGAACGCAGCCTGGTAGTTGTATTCGTCGAGAAGCTTGCGAATATCGCGAAGGTAGGGGCTCACTTTTTCGGGAGCGACTGCGGCATCGTCCCAGCCTTCCCATTCGGGAGGCGCGCCGGGCGCCGCCGCTGCTGCGCGTGCACCGGATTCGCGTATCTTCCAGACCCACTTGGCTTGGCTGTCGTTATAAAGACGAACGTCGGGTTTGCCGGGAGACTGCCTGAAGAGGGCTGCGAGTTTGAGAGCCAACTCCTGAGCTTCGTGCGCATCATCGCGGCCAAATTCGACGAGCAGGATACCTCTTCCATCGGGAAGCAATTCGAGATTGGGTGTGCCTTTCTTGCGGAGGCCGTCGACGATGCGGCCTTCAAATCCTTCCAGGCCGATGGGGCCGAATTCCAGGATCGCAGGCACCTGTTCAGCGGCGATGAAAATGTCAGGGTAGCCCAGTCCAACCAATGTTCTGTGCTGGGGACTGTGAATCAGGCGGAGCTTGGCTTCTAGTATCGTAACGCAGGTGCCTTCGGTGCCGACGAGCGCCCGCGCTACATGGAAACCATTTTCGGGGAGAAGCTGATCCAGATTGTAGCCGGAAACACGACGGGGAATTTTCGGATAGCGCGCGCGGATGAGAGTGCTGTATTGATCTCGAATCGCCCGCAGCCTGGAATAGATCTCCGCGCTGCGGCCGCCGCGAGCAATGATTGAATTCAGTTCCTCTTCTGACGTGGCGCCAACGGTCAATTGCGTGCCGTCGTAGAGCAGAATGCGGAGTTCCTCGACATTATCAACGGTTTTGCCGGCGAGTAAGGAATGAGTCCCGCAGGAATTGTTCCCCATCATTCCGCCTAGCGTGCAGCGGCTGTGCGTGGAAGGATCGGGGCCGAACGTCAGATGGTGAATCTCGGCGCTCTCGCGCAGCCGATCCAGAACGAGTCCCGGCTGTACACGCGCAACCTTGTTCGCCGTATCAAGGTCCAGGATTCGATTCATGTATTTCGTGAAATCGAGCACAACCGCCACATTGCAGCACTGTCCGGCAAGGCTCGTGCCTGCTCCGCGCGGCAAGACGGGTGCATCGTATCCCTTGCATGCGGCTACCGTGGCGATCACATCCTCTGCGTCGCGCGGGACGACCAGACCGATGGGAATCTGGCGGTAATTGGAGGCATCGGACGCGTAGAGCGCCCGACTGCCGCGATCGAAGCGCACTTCGCCCTTGACCGTTCTTTGGAGTTCTCTTTCCAGCTCCGCCGCCGCGGCAAAAGAATCGACCGGCTTGGCGTGAGAACTGAGCGGCAGGGGCGAAAGTTGGGTCAAAGAACCGCTGGAGGTCGAAGCTACAGGGTTCATGAGGAGACTACCGGCTGAACGGCGGTACTTGCGGCCGCACTGGGCTCGGAAGGCATTTCTTCGGTTTTCATCCACAGCGCGAGGATCGCTCCAAACAAGAGCAGCGCAATGCTGCCCACAAAAGGCAACTCCCAGTTGCCGGTCCTGTCGATGATCATGCCGGCCAAAACGGGCGAGATGATCGCCGCCAAAGCCGATCCGGAATTCATAAAACCACTGGCAAAGCCGGAAAACTTCGGAGCGATATCCATGGGAATCGCCCACATGGGAGCAACGGTAAATTCAGCGAAGAAGAATGCCAGGCTGAGGAAAATGGCCGCAGAAGTCAAATTGTGAAGGAGGAGAATCGGCACCATCATTACAAGCGAACATAGAAACCCGAAGACGACCAGGTTGCGCCGCGCTTTTTTGCGATCGCCGGTCTTTTCGAAAATGCGATCGCTGACCACGCCGCCCAGAACGTCACCAAGCACTCCGCCAAGAAACACTCCGGCCGCAAACAGCGATGAATTGTTCAGGCGCAGCTTGTAACTGTGCAGAAAATACTGCGGTATCCAAGCCAGGAAAAACCAAAGCGTCCAGCCATAACAGAAATAGACGACAGTTACCAAAAACATGCGGCGGGCCAGTCGGAAAAAGGGGACCGGCTCCGTCTTGTGCGCGCCGCGCGGGCGGTGCTTGGGGAGCACTTCGAGCTCAGCCGGCGTGATCGCGGGATGCTCCGCAGGGTTATCGCGAAAATACCAGCCCCAGAGGACGGCCCAGCCGAGGCTGGCGATTCCGAGGACGACGAAAGAACCGCGCCACGCAACCAGCGCAATCAGCCAGGCCACCAGGGGAGGCGTGATCATGTTTCCGACTCGCGCTGCCGAATGCGTGATTCCTTGCGCGAAGGCCCGCCTTCCCGGCGGCATCCACGCGGACATCGCTCGGGTGGCCGTGGGCAAGGCAGAGACTCCGATGCCGAGCATGACGCGGCCAAAAAGCATAGACGGCATACCGCCGGCCAAGCCCATGAATATGGTCGCCGCGGACCAGATGACCGCGCACACGGTGAGCGCCAGGCGCGGACCGACGCGATCGCTCACCCAACCGCTAACGACTTGGAAAAGCAGATAAGGATAAGCAAAAGCGGAGAAGATCCAGCCCAAATCGGTGTTGTTCAGGTGCAGCTCGTCCTTGAACACGGCGGCCGCCGTGCTTACGTTGACTCTGACGATGTAGTTGATGGCATACATCAGGCAGAGCAAGATCAGGACGGTCGTGGTGGCCGGGAGACCCTTTGCTTTCGGTGCCGTTTCCGCTTGTGGACTCTGCACTTAGTGCTCCGAAGAGGACGCCGGGCTCGATCAGAAGACAGATACTATCGCGAGACTGTGGCCGGTTCGCTCATTTTGCCTGCCGGCGTAAGGCTATTCAGGGCTGCCATCACGCCGCCTTCCTTATGCGGTATGCCCGCAAGGCGCAGGCCCATCTCGACTCCGCTGAGAGTTCCCGCAAGCATAAGATCGTTGAAGTTGCCGAGATGGCCGATGCGAAAGGCCTTGCCGACCAGTTTGCCTAGTCCGGCCCCAAGAGCCATATCAAAATTTTCGAGGATGATCTTGCGGAGCCTGTCCGCATCGTGACCCGCGGGAGTGAATACGGCCGTCATCGAATTGGAATATTCCAGCGGCTCTTCGCACACGATCTCGAGTCCCCAGGCACGTACGGCGGCGCGCGTGGCTTCGGCATGCCGGGCGTGGCGACGAAAAACGTTCGGCAGGCCCTCCTCGTTAAGCATTTTGAGCGCTTCGCGCAAACCGAACAGGAGGTTCGTGGCCGGAGTATATGGGAAAAACCCCGCCTCATTCTGCTTGAGCATGTCCTGCCAGTCCCAATAAGATCGCGGCAATTTTGCAGTCTTATTTGCAGCGATCGCCCTTTCGGAAATGGCATTGAAGCCGAGGCCCGGGGGCACCATCAGCCCTTTCTGCGAACCGCAAACGGTGACGTCCACTTCCCATTCGTCCATTCGGTAATCGATGCAAGCCAAGGACGAAATTGCATCCACAATCAGCAGAGATGGATGCCGCAAGCGGCTCAGCACGCGACGGAGTTCGGGTATGCGGCTGGTGACGCCGGTGGCCGTTTCGTTGTGGACACACACAACGGCCTTAACCGCGTGCCGCGTATCTGCGCTTAGCCGCGCCTCCAGATCGGCGGCCGAAGCTCCACGCCGCCAATTTCCAGGCACGTAATCGACGTCGAGGCCGAGGCGTTCCGCCACTTGGCGCCAGACGCCCGAGAACTGGCCCGTTTCGAAAATGATCACCCGATCGCCGGCCGAGAGTGTATTCACCAGAGCGGCCTCGCAAGCCCCCGTCCCCGATGAGGGATACACAATGACATGGCCCGCGGTCTGGAAAATCTGCCGCAAACCTGAAAGTACTGCCAACCCGAGTTCGGCAAATTCGGGTCCGCGGTGATCGATAACCGGCTGATCCATCGCGCGCAGGACTCGGTCTGGAACGTTTGTGGGACCTGGAATCTGAAGGAAGTGGCGACCTGTGTGAATCATTTCACCCTCGAAACGAGATAAAGTCTTTGCCTTTATATCACATCGCGCGTGTGGCGTCGGGGCGATGCGCGATGGCAATGCAGACGCTGGGAAACAAGAAAGGTTCCGCAATAAAGGGGCACAACCCACACTTTTCCATTCTAGCGAGCGACAAACAGTGGCGCAGGCCGGATAAGGTAGAATGCTCGATCATGCGCTACCGTTTTCAATAAGACGCTCGCAGAGGAGAAAGAACATGCGGGAGACCGCACAAGAATATAAGCAGCGAATTTTCGGCTATCTTGGCCAAAACGATCCACTGAAGATTCAGTCTGCGACGCCGAAGAAGATCGAGCGACTAGTTTCGCGGGCATCAGCCGCAAAATTGCGAAAGCAGCCGGCGCCGGGGAAATGGTCGATTTCGGAGATTCTGGCGCATTTGGCGGACGTGGAACTGGTAGTCGGCTACCGAATTCGCACGATTCTGGGCGCCCCTGGCAGTCCGATTCAAGCCTTCGATCAAGATAAATGGGCGCAAGCGATGGTTTATGGCAAAGCGAATGCGCGCAAGTCGCTCGAACGCTTCAGTGCTTTTCGGAAAGCGAACCTTGACCTGCTGAAATCACTTTCTGCTGCCCAGTGGAAATTCCATGGCATGCATGCGGAACGTGGCGAGGAATCGATCGAGACAATTGCCAAGCTCAACGCCGGCCACGACATCAATCACCTGAGACAAATCGAAAAGATCCTTTCGCAATAGATGCGCCGTCGGCTGGTCGCCGAATCGTCCGAAGCAAGTTGAGCAGCGCTCGTCTCCGTGCTACGCCACGGGTCTGCACTAGATCGGCTGTTTCCAATCGGAACAGGCGCATGCGTCTCGGAACAGTTCGGCGTCATTAGATCAACAGGTGATGGTCTATCCGCTTTGCTTTCAGTCGATCGCGCTTACGGCCTTTGGCCAATCCCTTGCCACTAGATTCTCGGTAGTGATACACAAGGAGAAAACGAAATGGCCGAGGGCAGCGAGGAACGGGAGATCGTGGTCGCGGGAGAAACGGTAGGCGAAATTCGACTGTGGCAGGCCGTCGTCGTGAGGGCAATCGAAGACTGGATGTCCGGACCGCTTAGGCAAAGGCTGCAAGCCGATCACTATATTTTCGCAGACAACGACTTTGTCGCGGTCTGCCAATCCGCTGGATTGGACGCCGACAGTCTGCGAGTGCGCCTATCCAAGATGCGGAGCCAACGCTTGCAGGACGACCGACCACTCGCTGCGTAGAACGCAGATTGGGGTTCGGGGCAATCACCAGCGCGTTCGGCTATAGTTACGGCACCGGTTTGACGGAATCCATCAAGCCGAACAAGCCCTCAGCAAGCGTTGGATGGATGTAGACGGCGCCTTTCAACACGGTGTACGGTGCGCCAGCCAACATCATGGCGCCGAGGATCTGCACGACTTCTCCGCCTTCGATGCCCAGGATGGCAGCGCCGAGAATCCGATCCGTTTCCGCGTTGACGATCAGCTTCATCAATCCCGCGGTTTCGTCTCGTTCGATGGCACGGGCGACGCGCGACATTGCGTAGGTACCCATTTTTAACTTTTGGCCTGAAGATCGAGCTTCGTTCTCCGTCATGCCAACGCGGCCAAGCTGCGGATCCGTAAAAAGCGAATAAGGAACGTAGCGATTCGCCGTGCTCAGATTCTTCTGCTCTATCAAATTGCCGAAAATGATCTGGTAATCGTTATAGGAGATGTGCGTGAAGGCCGGCCCGCCCTTGACGTCGCCGAGCGCCCAAATTCCGCGGACATTGGTCTCCAGCCGCGAGTTGACCTTTATATAGCCGTGTTCATCGAGCTCCACACCCGCTTTGTCTAATCCAAGGTCGTCTGTGTTCGGGCGGCGGCCCGTCGCGACCAGAAGATGTGAACCTGTGATCGTTTCTCTGCGCCCGGCGGATTCGAGCGTCAAAACGACTTGGCCTGCCTTCTTCTCGACGTGGAGGGAGTTGGAATTCAGGCGGAATTCGATTCCTTCGGCTTCGAGGGCCTTTTGCAATTCCTTGGCGATGTCCTCATCTTCGTGCGGCAGAAGCTGTGGACCTTTGTGCACGATCGTCACGCGGCTGCCAAAGCGTCGAAACATCTGGCCGAACTCCAGGCCGATGTAGCCGCCGCCAAGAGTTAACAGGTGCTCGGGCAGTTCGCGTAATTCCATCAGGGATTCGTTGGTCAGGTAGTCGATGGTATGGAGGCCGGAGAGTCGCGGAGGATTGGGCCGAGTGCCTGTATCGATGAAGATGCGCTCGCTTTGCAACACTTCGGCATCGACTTGAACCTCATGTCCGGAAACAAAATGTGCATGACCGCGGTACAGGTGCAGACTCGGATGATTCGCAACGTTGCGTTCATGGTTGCCACGGAATCGCTGAACGACCGCGTTCTTGCGGCCCACGACAAAAGTGAGATCCACTTCAACATGGTTGGTGCGTACTCCCCAGCGCGCACCGTTGCGCGCGTAATGCGCCACTTGCGCGGAGGCGATCATCGTCTTGGTGGGAGTGCAGCCGGTGTTAACACAGGTGCCGCCCAAATGGGATTTCTCGATGAGAGCTACGGTCCAGCCGCGTTCGGCGAGGGCATAGGAAAGCGGATTGCCCCCTTGTCCGGAGCCAATCACGATGGCGTCGTATTTTTTCACGCGTATTTTCCCGGAGAGCGGGCAATCTTAGCACTTTTGGCTAAGCGAACGATCTCATCGGCGGCGCGAGCGCCAGGGATTCCGGGAGGGTCATCGTATACTCGCATGGGAGAGGTGAATGCGAAACTCAACAGCGCCAAAATCGGCCGCGCAAGGCCCCCAGTTCCGAGCCGCAAGCGATCAGTCGCTTCTGGTTTCGCTAGGCCAAGAGATCACGCACGAGAACCATCAGCGCGTGGTGAAGCTGCTCCATTTGCTGCAAGCTGACCCCATCGAAGGGATTCGTAATCTCCATCCCGCCTACTGCTCAGTCCTGATCAAATTTGATCCGCTCAGGCTCGATCACGATAAATTGCAGGCGACACTAATTCCCTATCTGGCGCGCTTGGAGGAGGCGCTGCTTCCGGAGCCGAAGGAAGTGGAAATCCCCGTTTGCTACGGCGGAGAATTCGGGCCCGACCTGAATGATGTGGCGGCTATGCACGGGCTGACTCCCGCGCAAGCCATTGGGTTGCATTCTTCCGCGACTTACATCGTTTATTTCCTCGGATTCGCCCCAGGCTTCGGCTACTTGGGAGGATTGCCGGACGAGCTGACTTGCCCGCGACTCGAGACGCCGCGCGCGAAAGTGCCGCAAGGCAGCGTGGGAATCGGCGGGAATCAGACCGCCGTGTATCCGTTTGCGACTCCGGGGGGCTGGAGATTGATCGGACGCACGCCAGTGGCCATGTTTCGTCGCGATTCGGAGCCGATGAGCCTTTTGCAGATCGGCGACCATCTGCGCTTTCGGGCCATTTCCGAAAAGGAGTTCGCGGAGTTCGGAAGGAAATGAGTGCGATCATCGTCCAGGCCCCGGGCCTATTCACGACTGTACAAGACTTGGGTCGCGAGGGTTTTGGTCCAGTGGGCGTCTCGGCTTCGGGAGCGGCCGATGCCATTTCTCTACGTGTGGGAAATCGGCTGGTGGGCAATACGGAGGGTGCGGCGGCACTGGAGATGACACTTGTGGGCGGCGCGTTTACATTCGAACGGCCGGCGGTTATCGCTGTGACGGGAGCGGATTTTGGGCCTACGTTGGATGGCGTCCCGCTGCCGATGTGGACGTCAGTCGAGATCCGGAAGGGGCAAACCGTCACGTTCGGCCCCTCGCGCACTGGCGCACGCACGTATCTGTGTATTCAGGGTGGAATCAGCGTGGAGCTCCTCCTGGGAAGCGCTTCAACTCATGTGCTTAGCGGCCTCGGCGGCTTCGAAGGCAGAGCTTTGCGAAAAGGCGATCGGGTTGAGCTCGGCGCGGCCAATTCCCTCTTTCGAAAAAAGTCACTATCGCCGAAAGGCCTCGAAAGCTTACACCCTCGCAAGGTGATCCGAATTACCGACGGCCCGCAAAGCGATTGGTTTGCGACCTCGTCCTGGAAAACGCTGTGCGAGAATCCGTTTCTTGTAACTGAGCAATCGAATCGCATGGGCATTCGTCTTCAAGGTCCGCCAATTCCGCTCGAGACTGCTCGAGAGATGATCACCGAGGGCGTTTCGCTCGGCGCGATCCAGGTGCCTCCTTCGGGGCAGCCGATCATTCTCTTTGTCGAGCAGCAGACCACTGGTGGTTATCCTAAAATCGCCAATGTAATTTCGGCTGACTTGCACTCCATCGGGCAACTGCGGCCACGAGACGAGATCCGTTTCGAGCGAGTGGAAATGAGCGCAGCGCGGTCTTTGCTGATGCAGCAGGAAGCGCTGCTGGCGTCAAAGGAGCTCATTCAGGAGTGAAGTCCATCGACTTGAATTGCGATATGGGCGAAATGCCTGAGGCAATTGCCGACGGCACTCAGGAATCGCTCATGGCGTCTCTGACTTCGGTGAATATTGCTTGTGGAGGCCACGCGGGCGACGAAGTCACGATGAGAACCACTGTTGAGCAGGCGCTTCGAAGGAAACTCGCAATTGGCGCCCATCCGGGTTACGCCGACCGCGCGAACTTTGGCCGCGTGGAGCTCGATCTGACTTCGGAAGCCATAGCGGAGAGCGTATTCGAACAGCTGTCGAAGCTCGCTGAAATCGTCACGAAATGCGGCGCTCGCATTTCTCATGTGAAGGCGCACGGCGCACTCTACAATCAGGCGGCGAGGGACGCCGCCGTCGCCGGAGCCATAGCAGATGGCGTGGCGCGATGGCGACGCGATGTGGTGCTAGTGGGCCTTGCGGGATCGCCTATGCTTGAAGTTTTTCGTGGTTCAGGCTTTTCAGTTGCGGCTGAGGCGTTCGCGGATCGGAGATACGAACCCAATGGCTCATTACGATCGCGAAAATTCGCCGACGCCTTGATTCTCACTCCCGCGGAAGCTGCCTCACAAGCATTAAGAATTGCTCAAAATGGCAGCGT
>Ga0187824_10000075_pt1 | contig 14683 bp, 13 predicted proteins | sample NC_wetland_sal_i_13_FD_132437 | JGI IMG/M metagenome (GOLD analysis project Ga0187824, IMG submission 132437) | Wetland sediment microbial communities from Neuse River Estuary, North Carolina, USA - SourceSoil_4 | ecosystem: Environmental > Aquatic > Freshwater > Wetlands > Sediment | place... | reverse complement strand
AGATGCCGCCGAAGCCCACGCCGTGGTAAGCACGCTCGCGGCCGATCAGGCGCGTGCGCGTACCCTCGCCGCGCAAGCGGTGATAGGCGAGGGCGATCTTGAGCGCGGTGTCGACCGCCTCCGAGCCGGAGTTGGTGAAGAACACGTGATCGAGCCCGGCGGGAGCAATCTTCACCAGCTCGTTTGCGAGCTTGAACGCGCCCGGGTGCCCCATCTGGAACGGCGGCGCGTAGTCGAGCGTCTCCAGCTGACTGGCGACCGCCTGCGTAATCTCGCGCCGGCCGTGCCCGGCGTTCACGCACCACAGACCTGCGACAGCATCCAGGATCTGCCGGCCGTCGGGCGTCCAGTAGTACATGCCGCTCGCCTTGGCGAGCAGCCGCGGCTTCGCCTTGAACTGGCGGTTGGCGGTGAAGGGCAGCCACAGGGCTTCGAGATCGGAGCGGCTCAGTGCGGAAGTGCTGGGCATGGCAGGCTCGGTTGCCGGGGGAATCGGGGGCGGAGAATGATAAATAAAGTGGACAAAATGAGCCACCCGGGGGATATTTTTGCCCCCTTTGTCTAAGATCATAAACACCATGACCATTGATGTAGGGGCGCGCCTGCGCGGTGTCCGGACCTCGATCGGACTGTCCCAGCGCGAGCTGGCCCGGCGGGCGGGCGTCACCAACGGCTTGATTTCACTCATCGAACAGAACCGCGTGAGCCCGTCGGTGAGCTCACTGAAGAAAGTGCTCGACGGCGTGCCCATGTCGCTCGCCGAGTTCTTCACCCTGGACCTGGGCGCAGCCCCGCAGGCGTTCTTCGGCGCCGAGGAACTGGTCGAGCTCGGTAATCCGGAGGTATCCCTGAGGCTGGTGGCCGCCCAGCGACCGGGACGGCAGCTGACGCTGCTGCACGAGCGCTACGCTCCCGGGGCCGCCACCGGGGAGGAGATGCTGGCGCACCGCGGCGAGGAGGCCGGCATGGTGATCCGCGGACGCATCGAGCTCACCGTCAGCGGTGCGGCGCGCGTGCTCGGTCCGGGCGAGGCCTATTATTTTGCCAGCCAGCTCCCGCACCGCTTCCGCAACGTGGGGCGCGAGCCGTGTGAGATCATCAGTGCCTGCACTCCTCCGACTTTCTGAACGAGACCGAGAGCCAAGTCATGAACGCAAAACCCGATCAGATTTCCTGGCACGAGCGCGCCCGGGCGCTCGAGTTCCGCACGCAGGCGTTTATCGACGGGCGCTACCTCGATGCTGCTTCGGGTGCCACGTTCGACTCCATCAACCCGGCGACCGGCAAACTGCTGGCGCGGGTGGCTTCGGGTGACCAGGAAGACATCAACCGCGCCGTGACCTCGGCGCGCGCCACGTTCCGCAAGGGCGCCTGGGTGGGCATGCGGCCCGCCAAGCGCAAGAAGATCCTGCTGCAGTTCGCCGACCTGATCATGAAGCACGCCGAGGAGCTGGCGCTGCTCGAGACGCTCGACATGGGCAAGCCCATCTCCAGCAGCCTCAAGGGCGATGTCCCCGGGGCCGCCGCCTGCGTGCGCTGGTATGCCGAGGCACTCGACAAGGTGTACGACGAGGTGGCGCCGACCGGACCGGGCGCGCTGGCATTCGTCACGCGCGAGCCGCTCGGCGTCGTCGGCGCGATCGTGCCGTGGAACTACCCGCTGCTCATGGCGGCGTGGAAGTTCGCGCCGATCCTGGCGACGGGCAATTCGCTGGTGCTCAAGCCTTCGGAGAAGTCCCCGCTCACCGCGCTCAAGGTGGCCGAGCTCGCGGTCGAGGCGGGCCTGCCGCCCGGCGTCTTCAACGTCGTCCCGGGCCTCGGCCAGACGGCCGGCAAGGCGCTGGCGCTGCACATGGACGTCGACTGCATCGCCTTCACCGGCTCGACCGCCACCGGACGCATGGTGATGCAGTACGCCGGGCAGTCGAACCTCAAGCGCGTCTCGCTCGAGTGCGGCGGCAAGTCGCCGAACATCGTGCTGGCGGACTATCCGGACCTGGACAAGGCGGCCACGGCGGCGGCACACGCCATCTTCGACAACCAGGGTGAGGTGTGCTCGGCCGGCTCGCGGCTGCTGCTGCAGGAGGGCATCAAGGACGCAGTGCTGGAGAAGGTGCAGGCGATGGCGCGCACCATGCAGCCCGGGGATCCGCTCGATGCCGCCACGCAGATGGGCGCGATCGTCGATGAGACGCAGATGAAGCGCGTGCTCGGCTACATAGACGCCGGCCGCAACGCCGGTGCCAGCATCCGCTTCGGTGGCCGGCGCGTGCGCGAGGAGAGCGGCGGCTACTTCATCGAGCCGACCGTGTTCGAGGGCGTCAAGCCGGCGATGTCGATCGCGCGCGAGGAGATCTTCGGGCCGGTGCTGTCGGCGATCACCTTCAAGACCGTGGACGAGGCGATCGAGATCGCCAATGACGTCATCTACGGCCTGGTGTCGGCGATCTGGACGCGCGATGTCACCATCGCGCACCGCGTGGCGCGCGCGCTGCGTGCCGGCACCGTGTACATCAACTGCTACGACGCGGACGACATCACCGTGCCGTTCGGCGGCTTCAAGCAGTCCGGCATCGGGCGCGACAAGTCGCTGCACGCGCTGGAGAAGTACACCGAGCTGAAGACCACGTGGCTCGACCTCTCCTGAGCGGTTGCCGCCCGCCGCCGTGAGCGCGGCACCGCTGCGGTTTCTGGCCAGCGCGCCGCGCGGGCTGGCGGACCTGCTGGCGCGCGAACTGAGCAGCTGCGGCGCAAGCGAGCCGCGCGAGCGCGCCGGCGGCGTCGCCTTCCACGGTTCGCTCGAGAGCGCCTATCGCGCCTGCCTGTGGTCGCGCGTCGCCAACCGCGTGTTTCTCGAGGTGGCGCAGTTCGAAGCCGGCGACGCGGACGAGTTCCTCGCACAGGTGCGCCGCATCGACTGGACCGCGCACCTGGCAGCGGGTGCGACGCTGGCCTGCGACTTCAGCGGCCGCCACCCGGCCATCACCCATACGCACTTCGGTGCCCTCAAGCTCAAGGACGGCATCGTCGATGCGCTGCGCGCGGCGCGCGGCGCGCGTCCCGACGTCGCCCCCGACCGCCCCGACGTGCGGGTGCATGCGCACGCGCACAACGCCAGCGTTACCCTCGCCATCGACCTGTCCGGCGACAGCCTGCACCGGCGCGGCTACCGGGCACAGGGCGGCGAGGCGCCGCTGAAAGAGAACGTCGCCGCCGGCGTGCTGCTGCGCGCCGGCTGGGCGGAGCTGGCGGCGGCGGACGCCGAATTCCTCGATCCGTTGTGCGGCTCGGGCACGTTCTGCATCGAGGCCGCGCTCATCGCCGGCGACCGGGCGCCTGGCCTGACGCGCAGCTATTTCGGCTTCCTCGGCTGGCAGGGGCATGACCCCGCGCTGTGGGAGCGGCTGAAGACCGAGGCCGTGGCGCGCGCCAGCGCCGCCCGCCGCCCGCTGTGCGTGCGCGGCAGCGATCACGATGCCGCGGCGATCCGCGCGGCGCAGGAGAACGCGCGGCGCGCAGGCCTCGAGGGACAGGTGCACTTTGCTGCCGGGGCGCTCGCGGCGGCGGCCCCGGCGACCGAGCACGGCGGCCTGGTGTGCACCAATCCGCCCTACGGGGTGCGTCTCGAGGATCGCGAACGGGCACGCGCCGTGCATCGCGAGCTCGGCGTGGTGCTGCGCGAGCGCTTCCAGGGCTGGGATGTCGCGGTGCTCACCGGTGCCCCCGAACTCGGGCGCGAGCTCGGTCTGCGGGCCCACCGCACGCACGTGATCTGGAATGGCGGCCTCGAGTGCCGCCTGCTGCGCCTGCGGGTCGACAGCGCCAGCACGCGCGTACCGGGGACGCTGGGACACGGGCTGGCGCGGCACCGCGACTCGCCCGGGGCGCAGATGTTTGCCAACCGCATCGCGAAGAACCTCAAGCGCCTCAGGTCCTGGTCGCAGCGCGAGGGGATTTCCTGCTATCGCCTCTACGACGCCGACATGCCCGAGTACGCCTTCGCGGTCGACAGTTACACCGTCATCGAACCGCAGCAGCAGTGGCTGTGCGTGCAGGAATACGCCGCGCCGGCCGAGATCGAGGCCGAGGCGGTGCGCCGGCGCCGCGCCGAAGTGCTGGCCAGCCTGCCCGAGGCCACCGGAGTCGCGCCGGAGCGCGTGCGCGTGCGCACCACGCGCCGGCGCACGCGCCGCGGCGAGCAGTACCAGAAAGCGGACGAGCAGGGGCAGTTTCACGTGGTGATGGAGGCGGGCCTTAAGTTCTATGTGAACTTCGAGGACTACCTCGATACCGGGCTGTTTCTCGACCACCGCCTGACGCGCGCGCGGCTGCGCGCCGCGGCGCGCGGTGCGCGGTTCCTCAACCTGTTCGGCTACACCGGCACGGCGACGGTGTACGCCGCCGCGGGCGGCGCGGCTGCGACCACGACAGTGGACCTGTCACGGACCTACCTCGAGTGGGCGCAGCGCAACCTCGCGCTCAACGGCCTGGCGGGCGCCAGCCATGCCTTCGTGCAGGCCGACTGCCGCGCCTGGCTCGAGCAGGCGGCGCACGCCGCCGCGCGCTACGAGCTGGTGTTCCTCGATCCACCGACCTTCTCCAACTCCAAGCGCATGGAAGGTGTGCTGGACATCGAGCGCGACCATGCGCAGCTCATCGACGCCTGCGTGCGGCTGCTGGCCCCTGGCGGACTGCTGCTGTTCTCGACCAATGCCCAGCGCTTCCGTCTCGACGAGGCACTGCAGGCGCGCTGCGCCATCCGCGACATCTCGGCAGCGACCCTGCCGCAGGACTTCGCGCGCAATCCGCGCGTGCATCGCTGCTACGAGGTGCGTGGCAGCTGAACGCGCATGATGCGCGGCGGCGAAGGGTGCGCATCGGACTTCAGCGCACCGTGCTCGTCGAGCAGGTCCCAGCCGGAGTTGGCGATGTAGTAGAAGTCGTTGCCCACGATCACACCATGGGTCGGATCACCGAGGGTTGCGGTCGAGCGCTCGATGACCGTCTCGGCGACGATGTGGTCGAAGGTGGGGTCCAGCGTGAACAGCACCACGCGCTCCGGCAGGGTGCCGTTCTGCACCGCGATCAGCCGACCGTGCTGGAAGTACAGCCCGTCGATACCGCTCAGCGCGAAGCGCCCCTGCATCGACAGCCAGCGCAGCTCGCCGCTGGCGAGGTCCAGCACGGCGATGCCGCGTACGTAGTCCGGGACGAACACCTGCCGGCCGTCCGGGTGCAGCGCCGGTGTCTGCGGTGAGACGAGGTCGGTGCTGTTCAGGACCTGCAGTGCCGTGCCGCCGGCGGGCAGTCGGTACAGGCCGCCGCCCTCACCGTCGCTGGCGATGACGTCACCGCGCGGCGTGATGACCAGGTCGCCGAGCGCTGCCGCGTGCGGCGCCTCGATGCGGTGCACCAGGGTGCCGGTGGTGAGCTCGAAGCACAGCAGCGCCGAACGCCCCCAGTCAGCTGCCGGGGCGAGGGCCGAGCCCTGGAAGGCGACTTCGGTCGCCCAGACCAGGCCGTGCTGCGCGTCGATCCGCAGTGCCACCATCGGCCAGCCGTCGGGAGAGCGGGCGAAGTCCGTGCTGCGGCCGTGGCGGCTGAGCGCGACGATCTTGCGCTCGCGGATGCTGCTCACCAGGAAGCGCTTGCCGGAACGATCGTAGTCGAGGTCCTCCGCCAGCAGGCCGGCATCGGCGAGCACCAAGGCGCTCGCGCCCAGCGCCACCGGGCGGGCATTGGCGGACATGCGCTCCTGCAGCCGCTGCAGCGCGGGGCCCTGGGGGAGCGTGGCGAACTCCTGCGCCAGGCCGGGCAGGTCGGCGGCCTGGCCCATGGCCGCGAACTGCGACAGCGCCTGCAGTGCCGCGTCCGTGTTGCCCACGTGCAGCTGCGCGCGCGACACCTCGAGCAGCGACCTGGGGGCCGCGTTGAGGAACGTCTGCAGCTTCGTGGCGGTGGCCAGGTAAGCCGGCCAGTCGTTGGCGGCACGCGCCTGCCGCAGCCCGCCCTGCAGCTGCCGCAGCTGCTCGGTCGCGGGTGCGGCGTACGCGTGCGCCGCGAGCAGCAGCCAGCCGAATGCCGCCACGGACGGTGTGCTCCGGATCATTCCGCCTCCGCTGCGCCGATCGTGCCCCGGGTCATCATGCCCGAGGAGTCCGGGCGCGGTAAGCAGCGCTCAGGAGCTCAGTAGGCAGTCAGCGGCTGCGCGGTGGCCGGCGTCACGGCCAGGCCGCCGGGGCCGGCGAACTGCACCGGCACCGAGACGTCAACTGAGCCGCTGTTGCGCCACACGGCGAAGTGCAGGTGCGGTCCGGTCGTGAAGCCGGTGTTGCCGGAGTTGGCGAGGTACTCGCCCAGCTGTACACGCTGGCCGATGCGTACCCGGATCGAGTCCCAGTGCAGGTGCGCATAGATGGCGATGGTGCCGTCCTCGTGCAGCACCTCGACGACGTTGGCCTGGTCGAGCAGTGCCGGCAGTGGCGCGCCGCTGAAGGAGTCGTGGCGCACGTTGATCACCGTGCCGGCGCGCGCGGCGTATACCGGCGTGCCGTCGGGCAGCGCGATGTCGACGGCGTAGACGCTGTCGGGGGTGACGTGGGTGACGCGTGTCGGAAAGGCCTGTGACACCAGGAACGTGGCGCCGAGCGCAAACGGCGCGCGGTAGGGGCGCGGCGGGGTGTGCACTGCGTCGGGCGCGCCGAGCGTGCGGCGCCAGGCGAACTGCAGCTGGCCCTTGGCGCCGTCCGCGCGCTGTGCCTCGACGAGTGTGCGGCTGGCACCGGGCTGCAGCGTGGCCTGGTAGCTGGTGCCGGCAGGAATCTGCGCCAGATCCGAGCGCTGGATCCAGGCCCGCAGCGTGACGACGCACAGGCAGTCGTTGACGGCCACCAGCCGGGTGGAGCTGCCGAGATCGACGCGCTCGATGTCGGCGTGCAGGGCGTCGGGCTCATGCGCGAGGCTGAGTGGTGCACCGCCGGAGGCCGTGTCGCCGGCGGTGCGGTCCGTGAACACCCACTGGCCGTTGGCGTCACGGAAGCGATAGCCCGATTGGGACTGGGCCGCTGCCACGGACGCCGCGCAGCCGAACACCAGCGTCGCGAGCAGCGCAAGGAGGCGACGCCGGCGCATGCGCAGGTCCTGCGGCCCCGTCAGCCGCAGGCGGAGGTCATGGCCTGCTTGGCCTGCTGACGCAGCGTGTCGGCCTCGGCGTCGGAGTAGTACACACGGTTGCCGTCGGCGTCACGCTTGTACAGGCGGTTCGTTTCCTGCAGCCGGAAGTAATTGTTGCGGGCGTTCTCGCAGGACTTCTCTTTCTGCTGGCGCTTGTGGTCCTCGAGCGCCTTGGCGTGGTCGCTGGCGACCTGCTCCTTCGCGCGCTGCTGCTCCTGGGCGTCCAGGATCTGCTGCTGCTTGGCGAGCCGTGCCGCCTCGGCCGGGTCCGGCTCCTCGACGTGCAGGGCGGTCTTGGGGGCGGTCTTGGTGCTGCCGCGGTCCGAGTAGACCACGTGGCCCTGCGCGTCTACGGACTTGTAGACCTCCTGAGCTGGCAGCGGCAGGCAGGCGAGCGCGACCAGGACGCCGAGCGCTGCGCGCCATGAGCTGCCATACATCGTTCGCACCTTGCCCACCGTACCCTCCGACCGGCCAAGGATACGTCCGCGCCACGCCCGCTCCGGTGACTGCCGTCACATAACAGTCCCGGCCGCAGCGGCAGCCGTGAGCTGCGTCGCGCCCCACTCAGCTCTCGACCAGCGACTTGAGGCGCCCCAGCACCTGGTCCCACTGCTCCGCGACCCGGCCCAGATACTCCTGCATCTCGGTAAGCGGCGCCGGATCGAGCTCGAACAGGCTGTGGCGGCCGCGGCGCGCGCTGCGCACGACGCCGACGCTCTCCAATACCCGCAGGTGCTTGGTGATTGCCTGGCGGGTGATCCGGCTGCCGCCCGTGAGCTGCGCGATGGAGCGGGGCGCACCGGCCGCCAGCGCTGCGACCAGCGCCAGGCGCGTTTCGTCGCCGAGCGCTGAGAATACCGCGGCGTGGTGGCGGCGCAGCGCGACACCGCCCTCAACCGCGCTGCGTGACATGGTCGGTGATGTTCTGCATCTGCGCGCTCCAGCCGCCGTCGTTCATGCGGAAGGCCTCGGCACGGCGGCCGGCGGGCACTCTGTCGAAACCCGACTCGGTGAGCACCAGCAGCGTGCCGTCCGCGATGGGCTCGAGGCGGAACTCGACCAGCGTCGGCGTCTCGGCCGAGTAGTCGACCGCCGGGTCGATTGCGTAGGGATGCCAGGTGAAGCTGAACAGCCGCTCGGGCTCCATCTTCTGCACCACCGCCTTCCAGCGCACGTGCTCGTAGCCGGGGTGGGTGATCTGGCCCTCCGCCGGCTGGCCCGGCACGAACGGGCCGTCCAGCTTTACGCGGAACCAGGTGCCGAACTCGCGGTGGTCGGTGAGGGCGCGCCACACCCGGGCGGGCGGGGCCTTGAGCTCCAGGCGTTTCTCGATGCGATCTTTCATATAGCAACCTCCTGGTTGCATATTAGGCCCACCTCGCCCAATGAGCAACCTCATGGTTGCATGAGGCGACGGCGGTCGTCCGGGGGAACCTGCGTCCGGCGCGGCGCTTGTGATATTGGTAGCGGGCCCCGCGGAGTCTCGGGGTGCGCTGGGTGGAGACCTGGATGACTGAGCCATCGCGACGGGCACCGGTGTTCGCGATCGTGGGTGCGACCGGCGCCGTGGGCGTCGAGCTGCTGCATTGCCTCGAGCAGCGCAGCCAGCCCTTGGCGGAGCTGCGGCTGTTCGCCTCGGCACGCTCGGCCGGCAGGCAGCTGCCGTTCCGTGGCGAGCAGCTCACCGTGCGTGAGCTCGGCGCGGACAGCTTCCAGGGTGTCGACGTCGCGTTGTTCTCCGCCGGCAGCGCCACCTCGAAGCGCTTCGCGCCGCTCGCCGTGCAGGCCGGTGCCACGGTGATCGACAACTCTTCGGCCTTCCGCATGGACCCGCAGGTGCCGCTCGTGGTTCCCGAGATCAACCGCGCCGCGCTGCGCACGCACCGGGGCATCATCGCCAACCCCAACTGCTGCGCCATCATCTCGATCACGCCGCTGTGGCCGGTGCACCAGGTGAACCGCATCGCGCGGCTGCAGCTCGCCACCTACCAGGCCGCCTCGGGTGGCGGCGCCGCCGCCATGCAGGAGCTGCTCGAGTCGACCCGCGCCTACCTCGACGGGCGGGAGTACCGCCCGCAGGTGCTGCCGCACCCGTACGCCTTCAACCTCTTCAGTCACAACACCCGGATCGACCCGGTGACCGGCTACAACGAAGAGGAGACCAAAGTCATCAACGAGACGCGCAAGATCTTTGGCGACGACACGATCCGCGTCTCCGCGACCTGCGTGCGCGTGCCGGTGCTGCGCGCACACTCGGTCGCGATCACCTTCGAGTGCGAGCGTCCGATCACGCCGGCCGAAGTGCGCAGCCTGCTGCAGTCAGCCCCGGGCGTGGAGCTGGTGGACGACGCCGAGCGCAACTACTTTCCCATGCCGCAGGACGCCTCGGGCCGGGATCCGATCCTGGTCGGCCGCATTCGCCAGGACCTGAGCGACCCCAGCGGCCGCTCCATCTGCCTGTTCGTGGCGGGGGATCAGCTGCTGAAGGGCGCCGCGCTCAACGCGCTGCAGATTGCCGAGGCTTTGTGAAGGGAACTAAGGCCGGCACCGCCGCGCTGTAGCGCTGATACTCGCGCGGGAAGGTCTCGCGCATGAACGCTTCCTCGGTGCGCAGCTTGCGCAGCAGTGAGACGACGACGATCACGAGCGCCAGCAGCGCGCGCACTGTGCCCGAAGCGATCACGGTGCCCAGCATCGCCGCGATGAGGCCGGTGTAGATCGGGTGGCGCACGTAGCCATACGGACCGGTGCGGATCAGCTCGTGGGCCTCCTTGACCGTAACCGAGCCGCTCCAGTTGCGCCCGAGGTGCACGCGCGCCCAGACGGCGAAGGCCAGCCCGGCGGCGACCAGCGCCACGCCGAGCCAGTACAGCGACAGCGAGCGTGGCCACACGCGCAGCATGAGCGGCCACGGCATATCGCGCACGCCGATCAGTACGCCGGCGACCACTAGCGGCACGACGTGTAGCAGGCGCGCGGACAGCGGCTCACGGCGTCGGGTCGCCTTGTTGCTGAACGCCGTAACCAGCCAGTACAGCGCCCAGGCACACCACAGCCACCCGATGAGATGGCGGTGAAAAGCCGGGTCGCTGTGCATGGCGCGCATCCTAGCGGAAGGCGGCCGGGTGCGTACCCCTACAGCAGGTCCCTGAGCCTGTAGTACAGCATCGCCAGTACCAGCGCCGGGCGCCGCAGCGCCAGACCGCCGGGGAAATTGGCGTGCGGGATGCGCGCGAACACGTCGAAGCGTGACGCGGTGCCGGCGATGGCCTGCGCCAGCAGTTTGCCGGCGATGCCGGTGAGCGCGATGCCGTGGCCGGAGAACCCCTGCAGGAAGTACACGTTCGGCGCCAGGCGTCCAAAATGCGGGGCGCGGTTCAGGGTAATGTCCACCTCACCCCCCCAGGCGTATTCGATGCGCACGTCCTTCAGCTGCGGGAACACCGCCAGCATGCGTGCACGGGTGGCGCCCGGCGCATCAAAGGTCCTGAGGCCCGAGTAGTTGACGCGGCCGCCGAACAGCAGACGGTGGTCGGCGGAGCGGCGGAAATAGTCGAGCACCCAGTTCATATCGCTGACGGCGGCATTGTTGGCGATCAGCGCTCGCGCACGCTCCACACCCAGGGACTCGGTAGCCACGATGTAGGTCGCGACCGCCATGATCTTGCGCGCCAGCTGTGGTGCCATGGCGCCCAGGTACACGTTGCCGCACAGCGCCAGGAAGCGCGACCGCACCTCGCCACGCGGCGTGGTCACCCGCACTCCGGCGCGGCCGCCGGCGGCGAAGCGCAGGGCGCGGGTACCCTCGAAGATGCGCGCGCCGCCGGCCTCGGCCGCGGCCGCCAGCCCCTGGCAGTAGTTGAGCGGGTGCAGGTGTCCGCTGTTGCTGTCGTAGAGCGCGCCGAGGTAGCGCGCGGTGCCGAGCGTGGTCGCCAGCTCCTCGCGTGGCACGTAGCGCACGCTCCCATAGCCGTAGCGCTCGGTGAGTTCGGCGAGCTCGGCGCGCAGCTCGCGGACGTGACGCTCCTTGACCGCGGTGAGCAGGTAGCCGTCGGCCCAGTCGCAGGCGATGCCGTGCCGGGCGATGAGCTCGCGCATGAGCGCGAGGCCCTCGACGCTCACGTCCCACACCGTGCGGGCCGCGCCTGCGCCAATCAGGCGCTCAAGCTTGGCCTGCCCGGCCGCTACCCCGAACAGCGCCTGGGCGCCGCTGCGACCCGATGCGCCCCAGGAGACGCGGTGCTCTTCCAGCAGCACCACCGACAGCCCCGCCTGCGCCAGGTGCAGCGCGGTCGAGCAGCCGGCGATCCCGCCGCCGACCACGCACACGTCGCACTCGAGGGTCCCCTCGAGCGCCGGGCGCTCCGGCCAGGCGTGCGCGGAGGCGGCATAGTAAGAGGCGACATAATCGAGGCGGGACATGGAGTGTTTAAGATCTTCGCAATTTCGGGGTGAGGCGCGGGCCGGGCAGGATAGCGAGCCGCCCTGGGGGCCGGCAAATCGGGCCGGGCCCGCATGGACCCGTTAAAAGCGCAGTTTCGGCATTAGCGGACTTCCGGCCCGTGGCGCAAGGCTAAGCTTCCACACCGCACCTGTGGTCTAATGGCGGCCTACTTTGGAGAGTCGCCGGGGCCCTTTGTTTAAGATCTTAAACAGGCCTCGCAGCCGCCATGGCAGCCGTCCGCCCGCTCATTGGTATCCCCGCCGACCGGCGCATGGTCGGCAAACACCCGTTCCACATGGTGGGGGAGAAGTATGCCCGGGCGGTCATGGTGGCCTCCGGCGCGGCCCCGCTGCTGATCCCGGCGCTCGCCGAGGAGCTGCGTTTCGAGGAGCTGCTCGAGCGCCTGGATGGGCTGCTGTTCACGGGCAGCCCCTCGAACGTCGAGCCGCACCGTTACCAGGGCGAGCCGAGCGCGCCGGGAACGTTGCATGACCCGGCACGCGATGCCACGACGCTGCCGCTGATCCGCAAGGCGGTGGCCGGCGGGGTGCCGGTGTTCGGCATCTGCCGCGGCTTCCAGGAGATGAACGTTGCGTTCGGCGGCACGCTGCACCAGAAGCTGCACGAGGTGCCGGGCAACCTCGATCATCGCGATGATGAGTCGCAGCCGCTCGAAGTGCAGTACGGGCCCGCGCACGACGTAACACTCGAGCCCGGCGGCACGCTGCGCGCACTGAGCGGCACGGAGCGCGTGCGCGTGAACTCGCTCCACAGCCAGGGTATCGAGCGGCTGGGAGACGAGCTCGAGGTCGAGGCGCGCGCGCCCGACGGCGTGATCGAGGCGTTCCGCGTGCGCGCAGCGCGCGCCTTCGCGCTCGCGGTGCAGTGGCACCCGGAGTGGCACGTGATGAACAACCCGTTTTCGCGCGCGCTGTTCGCCGCCTTCGGGCAGGCGAGCCGCGAGCGCGCTCAGTCAAGATGAGAGGCTGCCGCCATGGTGAGTGAGATCCGGCAATTCTTCCGCGATCACGGCATCTCCGAGGTCGAGGCGATCATCCCCGACATGGCCGGCATTGCGCGCGGCAAGATCATGCCGGCGGAGAAGTTTGCCGAGGACGGCGGCATGCGCCTGCCCGAGAGCGTATTCCTGCAGACGGTGACCGGCGACTATCCGCCCGAGACCGGCGAGGCCATGAGCCCGGCCGAGATCGACATCATCCTCAAGGCCGATCCCAAGACGGTGCGGCGCGTGCCCTGGGCGGCGGAGCCGACCGCGCAGGTGATCCACGACTGCTTCTATTCCGACGGCCGGCGCGTCTCGATGGCGCCGCGCCACGTGCTGCGCAACGTGCTCGAGCTGTACGCGCAGCGTGGCTGGGAGCCGGTGGTGGCCCCGGAGCTCGAATTCTACCTGGTCGAGCAGAACAAGGACGCGGACTACCCGCTCAAGCCCCCGGTCGGGCGCTCCGGGCGTGCCGAGCCCGGACGCCAGTCCTACAGTATCGCGGCGGTCAACGAATTCGACCCGCTGTTCGACGACATCTACCAGTTCTGCGAGGACCAGGACATCGAGATCGATACCCTGATCCACGAGGATGGCCCGGCGCAGATGGAGATCAACCTGATCCACGGCTATCCGCTCGACCTCGCCGATCAGGCGTTCCTGTTCAAGCGCACGGCGCGCGAGGCGGCACTGCGCCACAAGATGTACGCCACCTTCATGGCCAAGCCGCACGCCAAGGAGCCCGGCAGCGCCATGCACATCCACCAGAGCGTCGTGGATGTGAAGACGCGCAAGAACATTTTCTCGAATCCCGATGGCACGCCCTCGCAGCTGTTCTTTGCGCACATCGGCGGCCTGCAGAAGTACCTGCCGGCGGCGATGGCGCTGTTCTGCGCCAACGTCAACTCCTACCGCCGCCTGACCCGTTACCTGTCGGCGCCCATCAACGTGCACTGGGGCTACGACAACCGTACTGCCGGGCTGCGCGTGCCGATGTCGGATGCGCAGGCGCGCCGCGTCGAGAACCGCGTCGGCGGCGCCGATGCCAACCCCTACATCGCGCTGGCTGCCTCGCTCGCCTGCGGCTACCTGGGCATGGTCGAGGGCGCGCAGCCGTCCGACCCGATCGTCGGCAGCGCCCACGACCTGCCGTTCGGCCTGCCGCGCTCGCTGGATGAAGCGCTGCGCGAGCTGCGCGCCTGCGAGCCGCTCGTGAAGCTGCTCAGCGAGCCGTTCGTGGAGGCCTTCACGATCGTCAAGGAAGCCGAATACGAGGTGTTTCTGCAGGTCATCAGCTCCTGGGAGCGCGAGCACCTGCTGCTCAACGTGTAGCGGCGGGGTCGCCGCCGCCGCGATGCCCGCGCGCCTTCTCAGGGCAGGCAGCACTGATATATAAGAACAAGCGTGACAGGTGTCCCCCGAGGTCTGACGATCAGCGCCGCTGCTGCGGCGCTGCTGCTGGCCGCCTGTGGCACGGATTCCGGCGCACACCCCGGTGCCGCCGGCGGCGACGAGCAGGTCCTCAACGTCTTCAACTGGTCGGACTACATCCAGCCCTCGGTGATCGAGGACTTCCAGAAGGAGTACGGCATTCACGTCAACTACGACGTGTTTGATTCCAACGAGATCCTCGAGACCAAGCTGCTCACCGGCCACACCAACTACGATATCGTGGTGCCATCGGCGGCGTTCCTCGAGCGCCAGATCCAGGCCGACATCTACCAGAAGCTGAACAAGTCGCTGCTGCCGAACCTCAAGAACGTCGATCCGCAGGTGGCGCACAACGAGGCGCTGTACGACCCGGGCAACCAGTACAGCGTCGATTACATGTGGATCACATCGGGCGTGGGTTACAACACCGCGGCCATCCGCCAGCGTCTGCCGGACGCGCCCGTGGACAGCTGGCGCATGATCTTCGACCCGGCCACCGTCGCGAAGTTTGCCGACTGCGGGGTGTCGATCCTGGATGCGCCCTCGGAAGTCGTGGGCACGGTGCTGCTCTACATCGGTCGCAATCCCACCAGTAACTCGCCCGAGGACCTGAAGGCGGCCGAGCAGGT
>Ga0187824_10000074_pt1 | contig 14840 bp, 9 predicted proteins | sample NC_wetland_sal_i_13_FD_132437 | JGI IMG/M metagenome (GOLD analysis project Ga0187824, IMG submission 132437) | Wetland sediment microbial communities from Neuse River Estuary, North Carolina, USA - SourceSoil_4 | ecosystem: Environmental > Aquatic > Freshwater > Wetlands > Sediment | place... | reverse complement strand
GGATGCGCCGCCAATCAGAAGCTAAATGTCACCTGCAAATCGAGGCGGCGATTCGCGGCGCCGGTCGAGAACGGCCCTCCCTGCAGCGCGTTGGCGGTGTCAAAGAAGGGCGAGCCCAGAATTCCACTGGGATTCGCCGTATTCACATTATTAAAGACGTTGCGGACCGAAACGCCGAGGGTGAGACCGAAACGGCGGTCCGAACCGGCTGACATTCCGGGCGGCCCGCCGCCGCCGAACAGCGGCCCGTGAGGACCGCCTCCGCCCCGGTGACCGCCTCCAGGACCACCCGGGCCGCCGGGCCCGCCCGGTCCCGGGCCGGCGGTTGCACCCTTCAGTTTTGGACCGAAGCCAAAGGTCTTGGTCAATCGCAGGTTCAGCACAAAATGGGCAGCGCTCGTCCCGAAGTTGATGGGAAGAATCCGTTGCTGGGTTATCGCCAGATCCGGCCGGGCATCAAAGGTCCCCAGCCGCGTGCAATAGACGTTGGGGTCGGTTGGACTGATCGTGGTTGTTGCGCACGTTGCAGAGGAGACGAATCCAGGACGATCATTGAACACTGAATCGCCGTTCAAATCGTTAGGCGAGGTAACGTTGAAAGGCGAACCCGCGCTCGCAATCATGAACGGGCTGAGTCGAAAGGCATAGGGCAGGGCGATGGTGCCGCCAAAAAAAAGGCGGTGGCGCGTGTCAAACGATCCCCGGCCATAATCCTGGCCGATGTTGTAGGAATTGGAAGGGAAACCGGAAACCCCGGAGGTATCGCTGTTGGCATAGTTGAGAGTGTAGAAGCCGAACACCTGGACCCGGGTCCCCACGCGTACATTGCCGTTGACGATCAACTGGTTCTGCTTGAAATTGCCTTCGGAAACGTAGCGGTAGATATTCCCCGCGCCAGGATCGGGGCGGGTGGTGCTGCCCGGCGTTCCGGGAAACGGGGCGTTGGCGTTGATGGTGAGCAGCTGATCGAAGCCGCGGGAATTCAAATAGGTGACCGACAGAGTCGCGGACTTGGTAAGCTGCCTCTCCGCGCTGATCGCCGACTGCAGCGTGTAGGGGGCGTGCAGGCCGGGATCAATCTGGTAGACCGTCGGGGTGGTGGCGCTGGAGGCGCCGCAAGTCGAAAGATCGAGGGGCACGCCAATTCCTGGAAAGCAGGTTGGATTGTTGATCACAAACTGCTGCTGGGTAATGCCGTTCAATCTCTCGGCCTGCAGCAGCTGCTCGGACTGAAATCGATCGTAGAAAATCCCGAAACCGCCGCGCAGGACAACTTTCGGCGGCGCGCTCTTCCCGCCGATTCCCCAGGCAATTCCCAGGCGCGGCGCCCAGTCGCCGTGATCGTGAATGTCGTTCTGGGTCTCAAAGCGCAGGCCGGCGCTGAGCGTAATGTTGGGCCGCACCCTCCAGTCATCCTGAGCGTACAAGCCTGCGTCATACGTTGTGACGTTGGCGCTGGGCAGGCCGCTGGTAAACGATAGCTGGGTGGCGTAGGGCGTTCCGCCCGGAACCGCCAGTTGCTGTACGGCAAATTGATATGAGATCGGGCACGGCGTGGCCGGGTCGGCGCCAATGTCGCAATTGGGATTCGAGGGCGTGTCTTGCGCCGCATCCAGGGAGGAAAAAATAAAGGTGCCGTTGAATCCGGATTGCGAAAAGCTGGCGTCGCGCACAGCCCGCACCCTACCTCCGAACTTGAAAATGTGGGTGCCGCGGACCACCGACGTGTAGTTCTGCAGCTCGTAGTGGTCCTGGTGATCGATGATGGCGCCCTGGCCATTACCGCCGGTGGTAAACGCCCCCAGGACATTGACCGCGGGCGTTGTGGTCACGGGCAGCTGGCTGTCGCGTTCACGTAGATACTGGAAGTGCGTCTCGTTGACGACTTTCGCGCCGAAAATCTGGGTGTCGCTGATCTGGAAAGTGTGCTCCGTGGATTCCGAGTCGTAGGCCTGGGGCGAGAGGTTGAACTGCCCGATTCCGTCGTTGTTCTGGGCGTCGCGGAAATACTGGTAGCGCGCGGTCAGCGTATTGTTCTTGCTGATCTGGTAGTCGAAACGCGGGCTGAGGTTGGTGCGCGTCCTCGGGTTGGGCACCGCATCAGTAAAGGGAACGGCGCTGCTGCTGTCGTTGGGATCGAGGATGACGGCGTTGATGGCGGCCAGGTCGTTGATGTTCCGCCGATCGATATTGAAGAAAAACGACGCCTTCTTGCCCAGCGGTCCGCCGACGCTCCCGCTGTACTGGGTCGAATCGTAAGCCGGCTCCGGGCCCGCGAAAGGATTTGCCGCATTGAAAGCAGAATCATTTCCATCGACATAAAACTGCCCGTGAAATTTGTCCGTGCCCGGCTTGGTGAAGATTTCGATGCGGCCATAGCCCAGTTTGTCGTATTCCGAGGAAAATGGATTCTGATTGATCCGGATCTCGCGAATGGACGACTTGGGCGGCAGCTGGCCGGCGGTGAAGCCATCGATGTACATCTGTCCGCCGTTCGGTCCGGCGGAAGGTCCGGCCAGAGCTTCGAGATCGGACTGCAACTCATCCGGATCGTCGGGCAGGGCCTCGAGTTCCTTGCCCGAAAGCACGATGGCGCCGGCATTGTTGGCGGGATTCACGTCCACCGTGGGCGCGGCGTCGGAGACCTGGATCTTCTGGTGCTCCACCGCAATGGCCAGCTGAACGTTCAACCGCAGCGGCTGGTCAGCGATGGCTGCGTTGTCGTTCTCATACACGGTGAACCCCTGCGCAATAACGTTCAAGGTGTATTTTCCCGCGGGCAGCCCCTTGAACTCATACATGCCCTGCGAGTCGGTCTGCGTGGTTACCGGAGAACCGGCCGGAGGCGTCATGACCACCGTGGCTCCGGTGATGGCCGCTCCGGAGGGGTCGGTGACCTGTCCCCGCAGAACGCCGGGTGCGGTTTGTGCCGGCGAAAGATTCGTGAACAGCAGTAATAAAAGAAGCCCGATCAAAAGGCCGGTGTATTTATCTACATTCATTCCCGAGTCCAGCTCCCTGGCCAAGATCTCCGCCGCTACCACGAACTGTCGATTCCGCGGGAGACTTTCTAGTTAACCCAATCTGCCGGCCGAATCTAGTGAACTAAACTTTCGTTTGACCTAACTCTATCGACCTAATTTATTGACCAAGGGCATCGCCCCCCGTGGGCGCGCCCAGGCTCCAGGGCGACATCATCATGGCCTGGCTTCCGCTGGGGGCCGCCTGCAGGATTGGCTCCACGCCGCTCAGTAAGGTAATCGCGGTGGGTCCCGCCGCCGGCGTGCCTTCCGTGGCGACGATCATTACGGCGTCACCTTTGTGGAGATCACCAAGAGCCACCACAGGCATGCGGCTGAGCATCTGCTGAAAATCCGGAGCTCCACCCGGACGCATTCCCCCAACCATTGCTCCTCCACCTCCCCCTGGCCTGGCCTCTCCGGCAGGCGGTCCGGCTGGGCCGGCTGGCGCGCCGCCGCCGGGCGCATTTGCGGGAGGACCTCCTGAACCCTGAGCTCCACCCATCGCGCCCGCCATGGCCGCCTTCAGCCGGATGGCGATCCGTTGCGCCATCTCAGGCGGCAGCTGGTGAAGCTGCGATTCCGCCGTGACTCTTAGCTGCACCAGCTTCTTGCTCAACAGGTCCTGAACGCTCAATGTCCCCGCGCCCGCATCAACCGAACTGACGATTCCCGCCACATTGCGAAAGCTTCCGGTAACAATCTCGTCCGCCGCCAGCTCGGTTCCATCGGGGCTGCGATTGCCGCGCGACCGCAACTGGTCGCCCGGCCGGATTTCTTGCAAGGTACTCGGCCGGGCGTCGTCGAATTTCATCGAGTCCGGAGCATAGCGGCGAACGACAGTATCTTTGGAAGCGTGGATGACGATGGTCCTGGCGCCTCCGAAGCCGGTGACAGAAATCGTGGCTGTTCCCGCCGCCGGATCCACCGTTTTCACCAGCCCGCCGAGGCCCCGCTTCTGCCAGTCCTGGCGCTCTTGTTCCTGGCGCGCCTCAACATCGGACCGCTTCATCACCACGATGGAGGCCGCGGCGAGCGACTTGGCATCGTCAGACGCAGTGCCCGCCACCAGAATCCGGTCTCCAACCTGCAGGTCCTGCAACTGCACCGGAGTGGCGTTCTTCAGGGTCTTTTCGCCCGGCGCAATGCGCACGATGTGCGTGGCAGCCTGCACCGTGACCACGATTTCAGCGCCGGAGTCCGGCGTAAGCGTGATCACGCTACCGGAGATCGCCTTGATGGCCCCAATGTGCCTTGCGGTTGCAGTCGCCGCGGTCGCTTCTGAAGTTTGTGGCGCATTCGACGGCATGGCCAGGCCGGCCGAGATCAACCGTGGACTTATGGCAGCGGCCGCGCAGAACGCAAAAATCGCGATCCCTGTTCTTCCCGCGCTCGTGTTTGTGCGCCCCATCCCTAATAATTTACATCCCCGAAACCCGTTGCCATTCGTGCTTTACAAAGTTTTACGCGGCGCGCGCGGGCATCCGCACGAGGTGAAAGTGCGCTTCTGTGCGTACTGAAGAGGGAGATCAAGACCAGACAGGAGCTGAAGAGGTGTCCACGCGTGCCGCGTGGCCGCGATCAGCTGCCTTCGCCGGCAGATGCCGCGCGCGCGCGGGAAAACGTGGCGAAGAGTGGGGAAGCGGAAGGAGCCTGGCATTGAATTTGCAGCATCTTGGCGAATTGTTGGGGGAGGACGGGGCGGCTGAAGTAATAACCCTGTGCCTCGTCACATTGGTGGGCTTGCAGAAACGCCAGCTCCTCCTGCGTTTCCACGCCTTCCGCAACTACGCGTAGCTTCAGGCTTCGGCCCATGCTGATCACCGCGGTCACAATCGTCGTCTCCTCGGGGGTGGTGGTGATCTGGCGGACGAATGACTGGTCGATCTTGAGCGCGTCGATGGGGAACTTTCTCAGGTAGCTGAGGCTGGAGTAGCCGGTGCCGAAGTCATCGACCGCCAGCTGTATCCCTCTGGCTCGCAGGGTCTTGAGGATGGCTTCGGTGGATCCGGCATGCTTCATGAGAACGCTCTCGGTCAGTTCGAGCTCGAGAAATTTCGGATCGAGGCCCGTTTCCTTGAGAATTGCGAATATCCCTTCCAGAAAGTTTTCGCCCCGGAACTCCATGGCGGAAATGTTCACCGCCATCGTGGCCAGCGGCATCCCGGCATCCAGCCAGGACCGGGCCTGCTGACAGGCCTCGCGGAGGACCCATCTGCCGATGGGCAAGATCAGTCCGCAGTCTTCCGCCACCGGAATAAATTGTGCCGGCGGGACCAGCCCGCGCACCGGATGCGTCCAGCGCAACAGGGCTTCCGCGCCGGTGATCATTCCCGTTTTCAGATTAATCATGGGCTGGTAATGCACTGCGAATTCGCGGCGGTCAAGCGCCCGGCGCAGGCTTTCCTCGATGGCCTGGCGCTCCACCGCCCGGACGTTCATGGCGGGCTTGAAAAACTGGTAGCTCTGACGCCCGTTTTCCTTGGCCTGGTACATCGCCGTGTCCGCGTTCTTGATCAGCGTCTCCGCATCCAGGCCGTCGTCGGGATAGACGCTCACTCCGATGCTGGTGGTGACATGGAGATCATGCTGGTCGATGGAATGCGCCTCGGCCACGGTCTGGAGCATTCGTCTGGCCGTGATGGCGGTGTCTTCCGAGCGTTCTACTTCTGAAAGCAGCACGACAAATTCGTCGCCCCCCTGGCGGCTCACCGTGTCCGCATTGCGCACGCAGTTGACCAGGCGTTTGGCGATGGATTGCAGCAGCTTGTCTCCGATGGGATGTCCCAGCGAGTCGTTGATGTGTTTGAAGCCATCCAGGTCGAGAAACAGCACGGCAACTTTTTTCGCGTGACGCGGCGCCATGGTGATGGCCTGATTGATCCGGTCGTTCAGCAGCATGCGATTGGGCAGCCCGGTGAGAAAGTCGTGTTCGGCCGAATGGGCGATCTGCAATGTCATGGCGCGGGCCGCGCTCACGTCGCGGAAAACGATGACCGCTCCCTCGGCCAGGCCTTGACGATCGTGGAGAGGGGAAACTGAGTCTTCGATGGGAATTTCAAGCCCGTCGCGCCGCACCAGAATCGAGTTGGACGGCAGGTGCATGGTCCGGTTTTGCCCGATCGCCATTTCCATCGGATTCGGGGTCGTCACGCGGCTGTCGCCGTCCATGATCCGTAAAACTTCGGCCATGGGACGGCCGATCGCATCGGCCAGCAGCCAGCCGGTCATTTTCTCCGCCACCAGGTTGAGGAAGGTAATGTCTCCCGAGCTGTCGGTGCAAGCCACGGCATCGCCAATACAGTTGAGCGTGATTTGCGCCCGCTCTTTCTCCACGAACAAAGCCTCTTCCATGTTCTTGCGTTCGATGGCATAGCGCAGCGCCTGCAGCAGGCCGCGGGCCTCGATCTGGCCTTTGATGAGATAGTCCTGCGCGCCTTCCTGCAAGGCCTGGGCGGCGAGCTGTTCATCGTCCATTCCGGTCAGCACGACCAGTGGGACGCGGGGCGCGAAGGCGTGCGCCCGCCGCACCGCTTCCAGCCCGTGGGCGTCGGGCAGTCCCAGGTCGAGCAGGATAATGTCGACCGAATTCTCCGCCACATGCTTCTCGGCATCGCTCAAGCGCCGCACGTGAGTCAACTGGTTGAGCTGCGGGCTTTGTTCCTTCAACATCTCGCGCAGCAGGCGAGCGTCTCCCGGATTATCTTCAACCAGCAGCAGGATCCTCATCGCTTTCTTCGTCATTATCGTCCGCCCTGCTCCTGCTGGGGCAGCTTGACCTTGGTCAACCAGAAATCGTTGATGCTCTTTACCAGGCCTTCGAAGGCGTCCAGCTGCACCGGCTTGGTGAGATAGCAATTGGCCTGCAGCTCGTAGCTCTTGACAATGTCCGCCTCGGCGTCGGAAGTAGTCAGCACCACCGTGGGAATGGTTTTCAGCCTCTCATCTTCCTTAATGTGGGCCAGCACTTCGCGGCCGTCCATTTTGGGGAGATTGAGGTCGAGGAGAATGAGGTCCGGGCGGGGCGCGTTCTGGTGGATTTCTTCACGCCGCAGAAAGGCCATGGCCTCCACCCCGTCCGAAGCCACATGCAAATTGATGGACCGATTGGCATCGCGAAAGGCTTCCTGCGTCAGCCGGACATCGCCGGGACTGTCTTCCACCAAGAGAACCTGAATGGGCATACCGTTTCCTCCGATGGCTTTCACGTTTGCCTCTCAATCAGCCGGGGTTTCCCAGGCTCAACTGCGTTGCGATGCTGCGGTAACTTGACCCGGGTGAGCCAGAAATCGTTAATGCTCTTCACCAGGTTGTGGAACGCCTCGAAATGCATGGGTTTGCTGAGGTAGCAGTTGGCCTGCAACTGATAGCTTTTGACCACATCCGATTCCGCCTCGGAAGAAGTCAGGATCACGGTAGGGATGGTTTTGAGGCCTGGATCGTCCTTGATATAAGCCAGAACTTCGCGTCCGTCCACTTTGGGCAGGTTCAGGTCGAGCAGGACCAGGTCGGGACGAGGGGCATCGAGGTAGCGCCCCTCCCGCTTCAAGAAGGCCATGGCTTCCACGCCATCGTTCGCGATGTGGAGCCGGACGAATGGATTGACATCCCGGAAAGCTTCCTGCGTGAGGCGCAGGTCTCCGGGACTGTCTTCGACCAAGAGAACTTGTAGAGGCATGCTCCGTTCCTCCGCTGAACATCATATTTTCCTCATGACTCCCGGCGAGGGCTATGGCCCTTACTTTCTGCGCTCCCGGGTCAGTTCTGTTGCGGCGGCAACTTGGCCATGTTCAGCCAGAAATCATTGATACTTTTCACCAGGTTCTCGAACGCGTCCAATTGCACCGGCTTGTTGAGATAACAGTTGGCCTTGAGTTGATAGCTTCTGACTACGTCCGCTTCCGCCTCGGAGGTGGTCAGAATCACCGTGGGAATGGTTTTCAGCCCTTCATCCTGCTTGATCTGCGCCAGGGCCTCGCGGCCATCCATTTTCGGCATATTCAGGTCCAACAGGATCAGGTCGGGGCGAGGGGCCGAGACGTGGACACCCTCCTGCCGCAGAAAGGCCAGGGCCTCGACGCCGTCATTGGCCACATGCAAACGGATGGCCGGATTGGTATCGCGAAAGGTTTCGAGGGTCAGCCGGATATCCCCCGGACTGTCTTCGACCAGCAGGACTTGCAGGGGCGGGTTTTTATCTTGCATGGGATCCTCCAGTAGCGGTCATGGCTTTCGTTTCGCTCCTCCCCAGGGCGAAGCGGAAGGTGGAACCTTGTCCCGGCTGCGACTCGACCGAGATGCTGCCGCCGTGCCGTTCGACGATCTTTTTACAGATGGCCAATCCGATGCCGGTGCCGGCAAACTCTTCCCGCTTGTGCAGCCGTTGGAACATGCCGAAAATCTTTTCGAAGTACTGCGAGTCGATGCCCAGCCCGTTGTCCCGCACCGAAAAAACCCATTCCTTTTCGCCCTGGGGGACGGCGGAAATGTGCACCTGGGGAATTCCCGGGCCCTGGTACTTGATGGCATTTCCCACCAGGTTCTGAAACAACTGGATCAACTGGGTCTCGTCCGCCAGCACTTCGGGGAGCGGATCGTGGGTGACCAGCGCTCCGCTTTCTTCGATGGCGCCGCGCAGATTGATCAGGGCGCGCCGCAGGGCTTCTTCGCTCGAGGTATCGACCAGGTCCTTGCCTTTGGTCCCGACGCGCGAGTAGGCCAGCAAGTCCTGGATCAGGCGCTGCATGCGGCTGGCCCCATCCACCGCGAAGGCGATGAACTCGTCCGCGTCCTTGTCCAGCTTGCCTTTGTAGCGCCGCGAAAGCAGCTGGGTGTAGCTGGCCACCATGCGCAACGGTTCCTGCAGATCGTGCGAGGCAATGTAGGCAAACTGGCCCAGCTCTTCGTTGGAGCGGTTCAGTTCTTCCATCTTCCGCAGCAGGTGCAGCTCGGCTTTTTTGCGCGTGCTGATGTCCCGAATCGCCGCCGTCACCAGGATGCCCTCCGCGCTTTCGAGCGGGCTCAGCATAAGTTCGATGGGGAAATCGCTGCCGTTCTTGTGCCGCGCAATGAGTTCGATGCCGGTGCCGATCTGCTGCGCCAGGGCATCTTCCGGGGAGCGCAGAGCGTCGGCAATCAGGCGTTCGGCGAAGCCTTCGGGGATGATGTTCTTCACCTCCTGGCCCACCAGCTCGTCGCGGCGGTAGCCGAACTGCTTTTCCGCCTGCACGTTCAGCAGAACGATCTCGCCCGCCTGGTTGACCACCACCATGGCGTCGGGGGCGGCCTCGAGCAGGCCGCGGTAACGGCCTTCCATCTGGGCCAGGTGCTCGTCGGCGGTCTTGCGCACGCTGATGTCGCGGATGGCCGCCGTGACCAGAATGCCCTCGGCGCTTTCGAGCGGGCTCAGCATGATCTCGATGGGAAACTCCGTGCCGTCCTTGCGCCGACCCAGCAGTTCAAGCCCGGTGCCGATCTGCTGGGCCAGCGCCTCCGCCGGGGTGCGGGTGCCGTCGGCGATCAGGCGTTCGGCGAAGCCCTCGGGAATGATGCTCTTCACTTTCTTGCCCAGTAGTTCGTCGCGGCGGTAGCCAAACTGCTTCTCCGCCTGCACGTTCAACAGAACGATTTCTCCGCCCGGCTTTACCACCACCATGGCGTCCGGGGCGGCTTCGAGCAGCCCGCGATAGCGCCCTTCCATCTGCGCCAGGTGTTTATCGGCGGCCTTGCGCACGCTGATGTCGCGGATGGCCGCCGTCACCAGGGTGCCCTCGGCGCTCTCGAGCGGGCTGAGCATGATTTCGATGGGGAATTCGCTGCCATCCTTGCGCCGTCCGGAAAGTTCGATCCCGGTGCCGATCTGCTGTGCCAGCGCTTCCGCCGCGGTCCGCGTGCCGTCGGCGATCAGCCGTTCGGCGAAGCCCTGGGGAATGATGTTCTTTACTTTCTGGCCGACCAGTTCATCGCGGCGGTAGCCGAACTGTTTCTCCGCCTGCACATTGAGCAGAACAATGTCTCCGCTCTGGTTGACCACCACCATGGCGTCGGGGGCGGCTTCGAGTAGGCCGCGATAGCGGCCTTCCATCTGCGCCAGGTGAGTTTCAGCGTTCTTGCGCACGCTGATGTCGCGGATGGCAGCCGTCACCAGGATGCCTTCCGCGCTTTCGAGCGGGCTCAGCATGATTTCGATGGGGAATTCGCTGCCGTCCTTGCGCCGCGCGGAGAGTTCGATCCCGGTGCCGATCTGCTGCGCCAGGGCTTCCGCCGCCGATCGAGTGCCGTCGGCGATCAGCCGTTCGGCGAAGCCCTGGGGAATGATGTTCTTGACTTTCTGTCCCACCAGCTCATCGCGGCGGTAGCCAAACTGTTTTTCGGCCTGCACATTCAGCAGAACGATCTCGCCGCCCTGGTTTACCACCACCATGGCGTCCGGAGCGGCTTCGAGCAGCCCGCGATAGCGGTTTTCCATCTGCGCCAGGTGCGCTTCCACCTCGTGGTCCGCGCTTTCTTCCCCCCGCCGGGCGGCTTCGACCAGAGCGCCCGCGGCGGCGCCGCTGCGCAGCACCCAGCCCGCTCCGGCGGTGATCACAAGGCCGAGGACGGTCCCGAGCAGCAGAATCCCCCGTGCCTGACTGAGGCGGCGCTCGGCATCCGCGCCGCGCGCCGCCAACAACTGCATTTCCTCGTCCTGCATCAGGCGCGCGCCCGCCTGAAACTCATCCCCCATCGCCGGCCCGGCCTGGTTGCGCAGTTCCTCCGCGGCCGCTTCAAGGCCCTGGGTGCGGCGCAGGCCCATGACCGCGTCGGCGCGCTCCAGTTGCCCGGCCGCCAGCGTTTCAAGCGCCGACAGACGGCTTTGTTGTTCAGGGTTGTCCACGGTCAGGCGGCGCACTGATGCCTGGTCCTGCTGCACCCGCAACCGGCTGGCCTGGTACTGTTCGCTATAGGATTCGCCCCCGGTCAGGGCAAAGCCGCGCCAGCTCGATTCGACACTCGCCATGGCGAACCGCAGGTCCTGAAGGTTTTCTAAAACCTGGTGAGTATGCTCGACCCAGCGGTCGCTTTCACTGGACCGGGCCAGGGCGCGATGGGAGACCGTGCCTACCACCAGCAAGGCCAGGATGGCGGTTCCAAGCGCGAGTTGCACTTTGTGATTCAAACGGACTGGGTTTCATTTCCCGCGTTGCTTTTTGAGGTAAGCCACGACGAAATTGCCGTATGAGCGACGGCTTAGTATTTCGCGGATTGATGGAGTTTAACGTTAGTAAAGTCTCACCGGGCGGATGGCGGATTTCAGATCGGGACTCGGCCCAAATTGTGTTTCGCGGGCTGGGTCAGGATGCGCCCTGGGCGCGTTTGAGCAGTCCGGATTCCGCGGCCAGGGCCTCCACCTGTTCCTGCAGCTGATTCTGGGTGGCCTCGTCCAGGCCGATGAACTCGACGCCCATTCCGACCCCGCCGTCGCAGGTCCGGACAATGGCCTGGGTTTGAATGCGCCGGGAATCCAGCCAGAAAGTGACCTCGATCAGCCTTCGCACCGGCAAAGGCTGCAAGGTCTCGACGTAACAGCCCCGGCCCGAAATGTCTTGCGTGACCGCCTGGGTGTGGCTGCCGACACTCTGCCCATCCTGGATCTCGATCGGAAAAGGGATGCGCAGCCGGCGAAATTTTCTCTGTTCTCTCGCCACCGGAACCGCCCTGGAAATAGGGACGGCGGCGGTATTCCTCTGCCGCTCGATCTCTTCCCGCCAGGGACAGGGCTGCCCTTCCACGATTTTCACTCCCGCTTCGGTTTCCGACGCCGGCCCGGCCTCGCCCGACCAGATCACTTTGCAGCGGGCCTTGGTGTCGCCGAACTGCACCCCGATGATGTCCCCCGGCCGCAGGTGTTTTTCCAGGCCGGAAAGTTGTGCGCCCCGGTCGCTGATGTTCGGGGCGTGCGCCTTCTGGGAGAAAGGGCGGCTGTCCGCATCCATGCCAAACACCCGGATTAAGAGGTCAACCCTGAAGCGGAATTCTGACGAGTCAGTCATGGAATCGAAGCTGCGGGTTACCCGATGAAACGTTCGACATGAAAAACCCGAGTGTGCCCGGCGCCGCCTGGTCGTCTTCCCATCGGGCGGGCTGGCCAACACCTTCAGGTCAGCCCGCTTCAACGGAATTGGGGATGCGGCTTATGTTTGAAGTATGCCTACGCAGATGTTCACACCAGATTGGAAAGTCCTCATGGGGGTACGGGAGAGTTTCAAATCCGGCGACGATCCAAAATGGCGCTGCGGTCCCGGCACTGCCGAGCCCTGCCTTGGGACTTCGAAATCTATGGTTAAATTGCGCTAAGATGTGGCCCGCGGTCTGCTGCTGCCAGGTCCGGCAGCTACCGCGCGGGTCGCGCCAGGCCCCGGGGTAAGGTAGAGTCTCGGTGGGGCAAGGGGAAGGCTGAAATGGCGGAAGCGGAAACTCGCCGTGGAACGCAACCCGTGATCTCCGAAATCGATGTCCTCTGGATCACCGCCGGGCTGGGCTGCGACGGGGACACGATTGCCATGACGGCTGCCACCCAGCCGAGCCTGGAAGACATCGTCACCGGCGCCCTGCCCTGGATTCCCAAAGTCAACTTCCTCAATCCTTTCCTTGCCATTGAAAATGGCGACGAGTTCATGAGGCGTTTTCACCTGGCGGCAGAAGGCCAGCTGGGCCCGTTCATTCTGGTCATCGAAGGTTCGATTCCGGACGAAACCAATAAAGAAGAAGGATACTGGGCTTCCTTCGGCACCGACTCGAAAACCGGCCAGCCCATCACCACCTGCGAATGGATCGATCGCCTGGCGCCCCAGGCCTGGGCCGTGGTCGCGGCCGGGACCTGCGCCACCTACGGCGGCATCCACGCCATGGAAGGAAATCCGACGGGCTGCATGGGGCTGGCCGACTACCTGGGATGGGAGTGGCGTTCGAAGGCCGGAATTCCCATCGTGTGCGTGCCCGGCTGTCCCGTGCAGCCGGACAATTTCATGGAGACGCTGCTGTATCTGCTTTACATGGCGGCCGGGCGCGCGCCCATGATTCCACTGGATGAGGCGTTGCGTCCGACCTGGCTCTTTGGCAACACGGTCCACGAAGGATGTGATCGCGGCGGCTTTTATGAGCAGGCCCAGTTTGCCGAGGAATATGGATCGCCGCTTTGTATCGTCAAGCTGGGATGCTGGGGGCCGGTGGTGCAGTGCAATGTCGGCAAGCGGGGCTGGATGGGCGGGATCGGCGGCTGTCCGAATGTGGGCGGGATCTGCATCGGTTGCACCATGCCCGGCTTTCCCGACAAATTCATGCCCTTCATGAATCAGCCGCCCGGATCGCTGCTATCGTCGGCTGCAGTCCAGACTTATGGGCGCGCGATTCATGCCTTGCGCCGTTTTACCCAGTCGTCGCTGAACAAAGAGCCCAGCTGGCGCAAGCGAAAGCGCTGAGTGTGTGGGGCGGACACTCTTGTCCGCCGCTTTTTATTTTGTTGTTGGGTTCAGTCGCAGCTGCGGAATTCGCATGTGGGAATGAGAATTGCGATGACAGAGTCAGAGTCAAAGGCGGCGGACAACCCTGCCCTGAGCGCAGTCGAAGGGAGTGCCCGCCCCACATTTCATCCCGCGGATGTCGCCGAGCCTGAGCTGAACCCGGCGCAGGCCGAAGAAATTCTCCAGAACCTGGCCGGAGTGTTCAGTCATCCCAATCCCGCCCGGGCCCGGCGCGTCGTGTACCCACCGGAGCGGCCGGACCAGCAATGGCCGGAAGATCCGCAACTCCCCAATCTCGAAGCCCGGTATCGCGCCCTGGTGGAACAGATTCCCGCGGTCGTCTTCATGGCGTATCTCGATCGGGGAATCGGCGAGGCTTACGTCAGCCCGCAGATTGAAGCCGCGCTGGGTTTTTCCCAGGAGGAGTGGCTGGAGGACCCGGTCCGCTGGTACAGCCACATTCATCCCGACGACAAGCAGCGCTGGAGCACCGAAGCGGCGGAGATGTTCCTGAACGGCAGCCCCCTGCGTTCGGCCTACCGGGTGGTGGCGCGTGACGGCCGGGTGATCTGGTTTCATTGTGAAGCCAAGATGATCCGCAAGGAGAACGGCGAGCCCTGGTTCATTCACGGCGTGGGCTTCGATATCACCGACCTGAAGCGGACCGAGGAAGCCTTGCAGGAAGAGCGCAACGTGGTTTCCGCCATCCTTCACACCGTGGGCGCGCTGGTGGTGGTGCTCGACCCAGAAGGCCGGATCATCCGCTGCAACCGGGCCTGCGAACAGACCAGCGGATACTCTCTGGCCGAAGTTTCCGGCCGGAAGATTTGGGATTTGTTCATGGTCCCGGAGGATGTGGACCGTTTCAGGTCCGTCTTTCAGCAACTGTGCTCGGACCAGGTGTCCAGCGACTATGAGGGCTACCTGGTAAAGCGGGACGGCACGCGCCGCTGGATTGCATGGTCGAGCACCGTGCTGCCGGGCAACGACGCTGCTCCAGCCTATGTTATTGCGACCGGAATCGACATCACCGAGCGCAAGCATCTGGAAAAAACCATTCTGGAAGTCAGCGGCCGGGAACAACGCCGCATCGGGCAAGATTTGCATGACGGGCTGGGCCAGCATCTGACCGGCATTGCCTTCATGAGCAAGGTGCAGGAACATAAGCTGATGGAAAAGAGCATGCCCGAGGCGGGCGACGCAGCCAAGATCGTCAGACTGGTGAACGAGGCCATCTATAAGACGCGCGAACTGGCGCGGGGCCTGCTGCCGGTGGTGTCTGACGCGCAGGGCCTGATGTCAGCTTTACAGCAGTGGG
>Ga0187824_10000073_pt1 | contig 14872 bp, 9 predicted proteins | sample NC_wetland_sal_i_13_FD_132437 | JGI IMG/M metagenome (GOLD analysis project Ga0187824, IMG submission 132437) | Wetland sediment microbial communities from Neuse River Estuary, North Carolina, USA - SourceSoil_4 | ecosystem: Environmental > Aquatic > Freshwater > Wetlands > Sediment | place... | reverse complement strand
TTATTATGTCTATGGACTGCGGGCGAAACCAGGGGTTAGCCGCTGACCGTGCGCTCAATCCTACCTGAGTCAGCGGCCCGGCGGCGTGCTGGGCGTCAGCATGGCCTGCTGGCACTCATGGGCGGAGGTCAGGATATCGTCGAACTCCCGCTCCCGGTGCAGGCTCCGTAACAGGGGGTCCGACAACAGGTTGGAGTAGGCGCAATAATTCAACTCGACCGCGGTTTTGAGCAGGTGGAGGGCGGCGGCATTTTTTCCGCAAGAGGCGAAGATCGTTCCCTGGTAATAGGCCAGCTCGGGGTCAGGATCCGCGGGCTGGCCGGTCTCCGCGTCATGCGCCAGCTTGTCCAGTTCGGAGGCCGGCCGCAGCCCGAGACAGGCTTCCAGAAGATCGCGATGGTAGTGGGGAGTCTGAGACATTCGCTTTACGGCCTCCCGGGCTTCCGCGGTTTTTCCTTCCCGCAGGAGAAGAGAAGGAGTGACGTAGGCCGCCCATTCCGATCCGGCGTCGAGCATGATGTAATCCCGGGCCCGGTCGAATTTGCTCAGTTCCATGAAAGCCCAGGCGCAGGAACGGAATTGATAGTTCCCGGGATCGAGCGCCAGAGCGTTATCGCACTCGCGCTCGGATTCTTCCAGCATTCCGCCATAACGGTAGACCACCGCCAATGTGAAATGGGCCTGCGCACTTTCGGGACGGCGTTTCACGAATTCCTGGGCGGCCTGATAGGCCTTGGCCAGTTCCCCACGTTCCACGCGGTTGGTAATGAACTGGCCGGCTGCGACCATGCGGTTGGGATCGAGAGTAAGAGCGCGCTCATAGGCCGTGTTCGAGCGCTGGAACAGTTCTTCTCCGCCGTCTGAATAGGTTGCATCGTAGTAATAGCGCAGGCCGAGCGCTTCCCAGGCGGGCGCGTATGAAGGATCCATTCCCACCGCGCGTTCCAGCATCCGGATAGCTTCTTTGTTGGGCGTAGCGTCGTGGGGCACCGCTACACTGCGCAAATAAAGATCGTAGGCTTCCTGATTGTTGGGCCGCGTGCCGGTTTCCAGGAATCCGCCGGCGGCGCCCATCATAGGCAGCAAGCCGGAGCGAACGTTTTTCGCCAGTTGCTCTTGCACGCCGATCAGGTCCTGCGTGGAACCCGTAAGATTGGTTTGCCAGACCAGCCGCTCGGTGCCGGTATCGATTGCTTCCAGCGTGACCAGCAGGCGGGTGCCCTGCTTCTGAAAGTGCCCGGTCAGGACGGTGGCCACGTGCAGCTCCTTTCCGACCGCCTGGGGATCGAGATCGGCGCTCACGTATTTTCTGGTGACGGTGGAAGGGCGGACGTCCAGGGTGCGGGAGTAAGTCAGCGTATTAGCGATTTCGTCGGCCAGGGCGTAGCGCAGATAGTCCACGCTGAAATCGCCGTTCAGGTTCTGCAGGGGCAGCACCGCGATGGAATTCTTGTTGGCTCCAATGACGGCGGCGCGATGCTTCAGAAACCAGGTTCCCCCCGCGGCCAGCACGGTGAGCAATAAAGCGGTCACCGCGATCAGGAGATAGTTCTGGGGCTTGCTGGAACTCTGGAAAGTCTTGCTGACCCCGCGCAAGGGAGAAATTTCCCGTCCGCCGGTCCGGGTCAATCCCGACTCGGTTTCCTTCTTCAGGTGCTGGAGGTCGGCTTTCATCTCCGCAGCGGTGGCGTAGCGCTTGCCGCGGTCTTTCTCCATTGCCTTGCCGATAATGGCCTCAAGTTCCTTGGGCAGGCCGGGATTCAGCGTAAGCGGAGAAGGCGGCTTGGTGTGCAAAACGGCATCCAGGGTCATGACCACGTTGTTGCCGCTGAACGGCTTTTTCCCGGTGGCCATCTCGTAGAGGACGACACCGAAGGAAAACAGGTCGGTCCGCGGATCCAGTTCCTCGCTGCGCGCCTGTTCCGGAGACATATAAACCGCGGTTCCGGGAATCACCCCGACCGCGGTGAGTGAATCTTCGATGGGGGTCTCTTCGCTGGTTGCCATCCGCTCATTCCGCAACAGCTTGGCCAGGCCAAAATCGAGGACCTTGGTCTGCCCGCTCGAGGTAATAAAGATGTTGGCGGGTTTGATATCGCGGTGAATGATGCCCTTGGCATGGGAGGCGGAAAGCGCATCGGCAACCTGGATGGAGACATCGAGCAGATCGTCAATGTCCATGGCCTTGCCCCGGATACGCTGCTTCAGGCTCTCGCCCTCCAGTTTTTCCATCACGATGAAGGGATGGCCGTCATGGTCCTCGACTTCGTGGATGGTGCAGATCGAAGGGTGATTGAGCAGGGACGCGGCCCGGGCCTCACGCTCAAAACGCTCCATGGCCTTGCTGTCGCCGGTGAGATTGTCGGGGAGGAATTTGATGGCGACGTGGCGGCCCAGGCGGGTGTCTTCCGCTTCGTAGACCACGCCCATCCCGCCGCCGCCCAGCTTGCCCAGAATGCGGTAGTGGGAGACCGTCCGGCCGATCATGGTCGTGCCGCTCGAACTTTGGCCAGACGCTTCGCGGTCCATGGCTAAGCTCCGCCCCTTTAGGCGGACAATGTTAGGCCGTGGGTCGTTTCTGGTCAACTATTTGGAGGGGAGGACAGTGGAAATGCACCCCGGAGGCCGGTCGGACGATGGGTGGCCCATCCTGGCGTACTCAGGAAGGGTGGGATTCCGCGGAGTCGTGGAGTGGAGGCTTCTTTCCGCGCTTGGAGGGCGATACTGATATCGCCTTGAAGGTCTTGCAACTCAATTAACGCTATAATTCTCGCCACTCATGGCACTTTCCTCAGGAACAAAGCTGGGCCCCTACGAGATTCAGTCCCTGGTCGGCGCGGGCGGGATGGGCGAAGTGTATCGCGCCAAAGATGCCCGGCTGGATCGCACCGTCGCGATCAAGATTCTGCCCGCATCTTTCTCCGCGGACCCGGACCGCATGCAACGCTTCGCGCAGGAAGCCCGCGCGGCGGCGGCGCTCAATCATCCCAACATTCTTTCGATCTTCGATATCGGAGATGAGAAGGGCTCGCCCTACGTTGTCTCCGAGTTGCTGGAAGGCGAGACGCTGCGCGAGCGCCTGCGGAATGGCGCGCTTTCTATCCGGAAAGCGATTGAGTACGGGTTGCAGGTGGCGAGGGGGTTGGCGGCGGCGCACGAAAAGGGCATCGTGCATCGCGACTTGAAGCCGGAAAACCTGTTCATCACCAGCGATGGCCGGGTGAAGATTCTGGACTTCGGCCTGGCCAAGCTGACCCGTCCGGAAGCCGTCAGCGGAGCCGATGCGCCGACAGTTCACGGCGTGACCGAGCCTGGTCTGATCATGGGCACGGCGGGTTACATGTCGCCGGAACAGGTGCGAGGCCAGGCGGCCGATCCGCGTTCGGACATTTTTGCCTTCGGCGCGATCCTCTACGAGATGCTCTCGGGCAAGCGTGCTTTCCACGGCGAAACCTCGGCTGACACCATGAGCGCGATCCTAAAAGAAGAAGTGCCCGAGCTTTCCGAAACCGCGCGCAATGTTCCGGCTGGTCTGGAACGGATCGTGCGGCACTGCCTGGAAAAACATCCTTCGCAGCGGTTTCATTCAGCCGGAGACCTGGCCTTTGACCTGGAGTCGCTGACCGAAATTTCCGCCACCAGCAGCAAGTCGGGGGCGCAGGCGGTGCTGTCGGAGGCCAGAGGCGCGGAGTCGCGCCGCAAGCTGGCTAGCGCGGTGGGCGCGATCGCGCTGGCGGCGGTGATGATCGGACTGGGCTGGTGGCTGGGGCGGGACAACGGCGCCGCGCCACCTCCGGAGTATCAGCAGATTACGTTCCGCACCGGTTCAATCGGGGATGCCCGGTTCACCCCCGATGGGAGCATCGTCTACAGCGCTTCCTGGGATGGAGGCGATTACCAGTTGTATCTGGCCCGCACCGATGACAATGGCTCGCGCGAACTGGGCCTCAAGGATGTAGACCTGCTTTCGATTTCGAAGCGAGGAGAACTGGCGATCCGGCTCAACACGGCGTATCTGGGCGGCTATGCCCGCGCAGGCACGCTGGCGCGGGTCCCCTTGAGCGGCGGAACACCGCGTGAAGTGCTGGATAACGTGCAGGACGCGGAGTGGGCGGCGGACGGCGAGAACATGGCGATCGTCCGCTTTGTTCCGGAGAACAGCCACTGGAGACTGGAGTATCCCGTGGGCAAGATATTGTTGGACAGCATCAACTGGATCAGCCAGCCCCGGATTTCGCCCGACGGCAAGCAGGTGGCATTTGCCGACCACGAAAACACCGGAGGCGACGACGAAGGCTCGGTGGCGGTGATCGAGGCGGATGGTCGCGAGAAGAAACTTGCTTCGGGTTTTGTTTCGATCGAAGGGATCATCTGGGCGAGCGCGGGCGATGAGCTATGGTTCACCGGCACTCGCACGGGCAGCGCGGAAAATCTTCGCGGAGTGACGCTCGCAGGCAAGGAACGGACGATCACAAACGTGCCCGGAGGCATGTGGCTGCAAGACTCGCGCAATGGACTGACGTTGATGGTTACCCACCAGATTCGCATCGGAATCCGAGGCATGCCGCCGAGCGGAAAAGAGGAACGGGAACTGGGTTGGCTGGGATGGTCGGTCCTGAGAGACGTAAGCCGTGACGGCAGAAAGGTTCTGTTCGAGGAGGACGGGGACGGGGGTGGGCCGAAGTACACGGTGTTTGTGCGCGATACGGACGGGTCGCCTCCGGTTCGGATCGGTAACGGCACGGGCTCGGCCATTTCGCCGGATGACAAATGGGTGATCACAAGACCAGCAAAAGAGGGTGCGCTGTTCGTGGTCCCTACCGGCGCCGGCGGGGCCCGGCAACTGACCCACGACAGCATAAGCTACGACTCGGTTCGCTATCTGCCGGACGGCAAACAATTGCTGGCCAGCGGGATCGAGGCCGGACACGGTGAGCGGGACTATCTGATTGATCTGAGCAACGGTAATGCCAAGCCAATCACCCCGGAAGGAGTTGCGGGCACCGCACTGTCCCCGGACGGGCGCAAGGCTGCAGTCCAGGGGCCGGATCGTACGTGGGGTATTTGGCCGCTGGACGGGGGCGGCCTGCGCCCCATCCCACAACTTGATTCGAAATACACAGTTACGGGGTGGACGCCGGATGGGGCATCACTCTACGTGATCCCCAGCCATCTTCGGGCCAGGACGGCGAAGGTCTATCGGATGAATATCTCCACCGGCAAACTGGAATTTTGGAAGACCTTCGGCGAGAGCATGCCTGTGGGGGTTACGCAAGTCGGTGGACCCAACTTCTCGAGCGATGGATACGCGTATGCCTATGTCTACGGACAGGCGCTATCGCAGGCCTACGTGGTGAAGGGATTGAAGTAGAGGATCGTGGAGCCGTTGCCAGGCCCAGGCTCAGAGGGTGCCCCGTCCAAGCTATGCTTGGGGCGGGGTTTTTGATGTTGACTTACTCCCGCGAAGTTCAAAAAAATCCCCGGAGCATGGACTGGGCACCCGCGAGAGTACTTAAGCGTAGAAGCCCGACGAAGAGCCCACCCATTCCATATTGCGATTGTGGTCGACGCCCATCATCAGTCCGCGGCCCATGCGGATGATGGTCATCACCGGCAGCGGTTCATCCAGCCAGATATACATGATGCGTACTTCCGCCTTGTTGCCGCCGAAGGGAGTTTCCACTACCGGCTCAAAATTCATCCGCTGTTGCAGTATGTACTGGGATCGCTGGTCCCGGGGAATGGCGGCGATGTCGCCGGGTTTGAGATTGATGATCACGCCCAGGCCGGCGAAGGAGAACAACGGTTTGACCACGTAGTTTTCGAGGTCTTTCGGTATCTGTTCCACGCGATCGAGGAACCAGGTCTGGGGCACGCACTCGTGCTTCAGATACGGCAGCGAAAACTTGCTCATGCGGAAGAACCAGTTGGGATGGCCTGCCCACTCCACTTCCACATCGTCGGTGAGCTGAAAGGAAAGCTTGAGGTCCTTGCGCACCATCTCATCCACGATGGCCCGGTTGTAAATGCGCATGATCGGGGTGCGCTTGCCGGCGTTCTCGTAGAACAGAAACTTGCCCACCTTGCGGACGTCGGTAATCGCGACGGTCTTGATTCCCAGCAGCTTTTCGGTGAGTAGAAAATCGGGCAGAGTTTTCTGGTGCAGCGGGTCGATTTCCATCAGAATGACGTGACTGGGATCGTGGTCGGCCACAATGGCCCGCCGCAACAGCTTCTTGTAGCCTTCCCAATCCAGACCGCCCAGCAGATATTTCAGTTTGGGGTCGAGACCAAAAATCTCTTCGTACGATTGCGAGAGCATGGGCTGGTAGGCGTAGAGAGAAGGGAAGCCCTGCAATTCAACCAGCTTGGGCTGCAGCTTGCCTGAGGGGTCGCGCACCAATCCAAAATCCACCTGCACAAACAGCGGACGAGCCGGCTCGCGCGGGACCCTGAAGGCATCCGGAATGGCCGCCGACGAAGCTTTGCGGTACTCGATGCTATTGAGCTGCTGGATCAGTTCCTTGCCGTAGTCACACATTTGGTCAAGCAATGGTTTGGGCAGAAAGACGGGCGTCTCACAGACCCGGAACTTGACCGGTGTCCCGCAGCGTTCTTCCAGAAGCTGGAGCAGGCGCTGATATTTTTCCGGAGTGTAGTTCGCGTTGAACTGCTGTCGCAGGGCGGGAATCATGATGAGGCTGACATCTGTACGGACCACGTGGGGACAGCCGCCCTCGGCTGTCGGGCGGAGCAACGCTCCGCTTATTTCTCGCCACAAAAAATTTGTCGAGTTTCGCTCGACCGGACAGCCGAGGGCGGCTGTTACCACGTGGCTGCTGATGGCCGCTACGCTTCCAGCAAAAACTGCCCGTTGCGCATGATCTGCGCCTCGTCTACCCAGATGTCGAAATTCCGTCCCACGACATCAATGTGCGTGGAAGAGTCCCACTTGGCCCCGGTATGCGCGCCGTAAGGATTGCCAAACGCAATATGCACGCCGGGATATTTCTCATCCTGCAGGATCTGCCCAATCACGTCTTTCAACTCGATGTTGGTGCCGATGGCAAATTCGCCCACGCGATCGCTGTTCTCGTCGGTATGGGTGTAACGCCAGAAATCATCTTCCAGTTCGCGGTTGGCGGAATGGGCTTCAGTCAGGCGGTTGCCCTTTATGTGGATGGTCAGCGGGTGCTCCTTCAGGCTGCCGAACTTCGCGCACAGCCAGTCGCCCACCACGCCATCAATCACAAAAGTCCCGTTGACCTCGCCTGGAGTGGTAAACACTTCTCCGCCGGGTAAGTTGCCCCATTTGTCGGGGCTGATAATGCCGCTGGTCTTGAGCCAGCGGTAATCCGGGTTCAGTTGGGCGGTAAGATCGGTCCCGGCGGATGTTTTCGCGCGCACCTGCTTGGCCCGCCGCACCGTCTCTACAACCTTGGTGCTGATGCGATCCACCTTGAGGAAATCGGCCCGCATGCCTTCCAGCATGATCTGATGATTGATGTTGACCATGTGAGCGTGCCGGATTTTGCGGCGGTTCACCACGTCGGTCATCTGCATCCGCGAGCGCAGTTCGTTGGCCTGCGCCTGCACCGCGAAGATGCTGACCTGGCTGGTTTCGAGGTCGTCGACGATCTCACGCGGCAGGTCGGTCAGCGGCCGGGGCGCAAGCTCTTCCAGAATCCATGCCTGGTAGGGAGAGCCCAGGGTCTCCAGTTCGTGGACGATGCTGGCCGCGATTTCCCTGGTCGCCTCGTCGGTGATGACGGTCACTTTCTCGCTGGGCTGGATGCGCAGGCACACCTTGACCGCATTGCGGGCGCCGGGAGTAAGTTCTGGATCGAAAGAGAGCGTGCTGAGCTCGCGCTTGGCTTGACTGGCGGGAACGGTCATTACCCTACTTTTCTAACGGGAGCCTGGGCCTCCGTCTCGGCCAGTCCCAGTTCCGTTTCTTCGATGATGTAGTCGACCACCTTTTTCAGGTCGCCGGTTTCACGAAATACTCGCAGCTGCCGATCGGCGCCGGTGCCGTTATCCAGGATCTGGTGGATGTAGTTCAGTTCTTCGCGGGAATCGAGCTCGTCCACCACATCGTCGATGAACTCAAGATATTCCAGCACCAGCTCGCGGGCGGGAACTTCCATCTGCTTGCCGAAATCGATCAGCTTGCCTTCGAGCCCGTAGCGCGAAGCCCGCCACTTGTTTTCCATGATCAAGGCGCGGCGATACAGCCGGAATCCCTGGTTCGCGGTGTAGAGCTTGTACAGCTTGGCCACGGTGGCCTGGATCAGCGCCGCCAGCGCGATGGTTTCTTCCACCCGCATGGGGATGTCGCACACCCGGAATTCCAGCGTGTTGAAGAACGGGTGGGGGCGGATGTCCCACCAGATTTTCTTGGCATTGTCGATGCAATTGGTCTTGATCAGCAGCTTGATGAAATTCTCGTACTCGCCGTAGCTGGGGAAGTAGTCCGGAATATTGGTGCGCGGGAACTTGTCGAAGACCTTGCAGCGATACGATTTCAACCCCGTGTTCATGCCCAGCCAGAACGGGGAATTGGTCGAAAGCGCGAGGATGTGCGGCAGAAAATAGCGGGCGTGGTTCATCAACTGGATCGCAGTCTCGCGGTCTTCCACGCCTATGTGCACGTGCAGGCCGAAGATCAGGTTGGCCCGTGCCACCAGTTGCAAATCTTCGACGATGTTCTTGTAGCGGATGTCTTCGGTAATTTCCTGCACCCGCCAGTCGGCAAAAGGATGAGTGGCGGCGGAGGCCAGGCGGAGGCCGTTTTCCTTGGCCAGAGCGATCATGTCGCGGCGCAGCTTCTTTACTTCTTCCTTGGCGTCCTTAATATTGCTGCAGACCGACGTCCCGACCTCGACCACCGACTGGTGCATCTCGGCCTTCACCCGCTCCTGCAAGAGCAGCTTGCCCTTCTCAATAATTTCGGCGTGGATATGGGAGCGCAGGTCGCGCGTGACCGGATCAACGGTCTGGTATTCCTCTTCGATTCCGATGGTGAAAGTCGGAAGCATGGGCAGCCTTCCTGAAGCGGGGACTAGTATAGCAATCCTCCGCCGAAAAGCCGAAAAGCGGGGAGATCCGCGAGTTACGCTTTGGCTTTCTTCTTTGCCGAAGGCTTTGCAGTTGGTGCTGCTCGCGGCATTTCTCCCGCCAGAAACGACGACCAACGCAATTCCCTGGCAGGATTTTCATCGCTAAGCGCTTTGGCTACAGCCATTTCCGCGACCGCATTCACGATCCAGTCGAAATTGGCCTGGCCCACCGAGTGAATATCGGCATCGGGCGCGGGATTCAGGAAGTCGATGGCGTAAGGCACGCCGTCTTCCACCGCAAACTCCACCGTGTTCAGGTCGTAGCCCAGGGCGCGGCAGAGCGTTCGCGAGTCTCTTACCACGCGATCCAGCAGTTTAGGATCGGCAGGCGCAGGATTTTTCACATAACGCTCGTGATGCGGCGCCTTGGGGTCATAGTGCATGACATGCACTTTCTCCTGCCCGACTACATAGCAGCGAAAATATTCCTTGAACTCGACGCCATGCTGCAGGGTCATGCACAAGTCGCCGGTCTGGTTGTAGTGATGGAAAAACTCCTGCGGCGAGTGCACCTTGTACACATGCTTCCAGCCTCCGCCGGAATACGGCTTGAGGAACGCGGGGAACCCCACGTAGTCGAAAATCTCTTCCCAGTTCAGGGGATAAATCAGGTTGCGCATGGACTGATCGGTCGTGCCCTCGGGATGCTTATGATGCGGCAGAATCACCGTGGGCGGAATGGCCACGCCCAGCTTCGACGCCAGCGCGTAGTTGAAGAACTTGTCATCGGCCGTCCACCAGAACGGGTTATTGATCACGATGGTTCCCGTGAGCGCGGCATTCTTCAGGTAAGCGCGATAAAAAGGAATGTCCTGCGAAATGCGATCGATGATGACGCGATACCCGCTGGGCTCGGCCATCTTCACTCCGCCCAGCTTGACGAACTCCGCCGTCACGCCATCGATCTTCATGCTCTTGATCTTTTCCACCAGCGCGGGAGGAAAAGTATTTTCCATGCCGAACATGATGCCGATTTTCTTCACGGTTGCCGCCTTTCGTAGCGCCGCCGTCCCGGCGCCTGTCCGGTGGGCGTCTCGCCCACCGCGGCGAGGGCGGGACGCTCTCGCGACAGCCGGCGAGACGCCGGCGCTACAAGTTCGCTCCGGACGAAAGCCTCAAGCAAAATATTTTACCGCCATCCTTTGCCACAGCGGCCAGTCGTGCTTGGAGTTGTCTCCCCACACGTCCAGCCAGTGCGGAATCGCCTTGGCATTCAAAATCGCGGAAAACTTGATGTTCTGGTCGAGACAAATGTCCCAGTCGGCCGATCCCAGCACGATGTTCATCTTCCGGTAGCGGCTCAGAAACCAATCGTCGCTCATATGCGGAAGAAAATCGGGGGGACAGTTGAAGTAGCAGTCGTCGTCGTAATATCCATCGAGAAACTGATGGATGTCGAAGGCTCCGCTCATGCTGACACAGTAAGTCACCACGTCGGGGTGCTTGAGCGAGAAATTCACCGCATGGTAGCCTCCGAAGCTGCAACCCGTCACCGCCAGCCGCGAGGCGTTGTTCTTCCAGCGCAGGAAGGGAAGCATTTCGTGCAGGATGTAGCGTTCGTACTGCAGGTGGCGCAGCACCCGCACCCGGGGATGCACGCCCTTGTTGTACCAGCTCTCGCTGTCCACCGCGTCGGGGCAGAAGATTTGCAGCTCGCCGGCGTCCATCTTCGGCGCCAGCATGCCAATCATGCCCCGATCTTCATATTCGAAAAACCTGCCCATGGAAGTGGGAAAAACCAGCAGGGGCGTGCCCGCGTGTCCAAAGATCAGCATTTCCATGTCGCGATGCAGTTCGGAGCTGTAACCCTTGTGGTATTCACGATTCATGATGGGCGAGACCGTTCCCTGAGGACGGCGCGAAGTATCTTACCTGATCGCGCCGCCGCGGGCCATGCGGGCCTGGATATTGTGTCGTCTCCCCATGCAACCGAGATCTGCCACCGCGAAGCTGCTCATGACGTGAATTGAGATGAGCCGCGCAGGAACAGGTGACGACATCTGCCCGTACATGGTTTGGGGCGCCGGCCCCTTTGCTTTCCGTTCTGCGCCCCGATTGTTCTAGAATAAAATTGTTCTCCCCGATGACCGAGCCTGTCCAATCATGAACGTCGCGAGTTTGAAAGCCTTCACCCGCCGTCCTCCCGTGATCGTTGCTGGTCTGGTGGTGATCGCGGTGTTGGCTTTCCTGGCCGTCAATCGCCTGGTTACACGTTTTCGTGAACAGGAGAAGGCCCTGGCCCGACATCTCTACGAACGAGGCGTCCAGGCGCAGGACACAGGCCAACCGGAACGCGCCGTAAGCGATTTTCGCGCTGCGCTCAGCTATGCCCGCGATAACTTCGACTATCAGCTCAGCCTGGCTCGCGCCCTGAGAGATACCGGACGCACCGCGGAATCGGAAACCTACCTCATCAGCCTGTGGGAACGCACGCCCCAGGAAGGCGCGGTGAATCTGGCTCTGGGGCGGCTGTTTGCGCGCGAGCAGATTTTCGACCGGGCCATTCAGTATTACCACAATGCGATCTATGGTTTCTGGTCCACGGATCCGGACGCCAGGCGGCGGGACGCGCAATTTGAACTGATCGGATACCTGGTGCAGCACAAAGCGTATCCCCAGGCGCAGGCCGAACTCATTACCATGGCGTCGTCGTTACCGCACGACCCCGAACTGCGGTTGCGGGTGGCCGGCCTCTTCGCGCAGGTCCGCGATTATGAGCACGCCCTAAGTCAATACGACGATGTGCTGCAGACCGAGCACGACAATCAGGCTGCGCTCTACGGAGCGGCGCAGGCGGCTTTCCAGTTAGGCCGCTATCGTACCGCGCAAGGCTATCTGCAGAGCGCGGTGCACGCCGATCCTAAAAATGCGGACACCTCGCAGCTGCTGAAAACCGTTACCCTGGTCTTGCAGATCGATCCATTCGCGCCGCGCATTTCCGATGCGGAACGAAATCAGCGCCTGCGCTCCGCATTCCAAACCGCGGGCGACCGCCTGGACGATTGCGCCATGACGAAAGGCCTTGACTTGAGTCCGGCGTCGCCCGCCGTCGGACTGCCTGCCTTGAAAGCGCAGTGGCTGGGGCTTGCCCCCAAGATGAAACGATTGCGCCCCCCTCTCGATAGCGCGTCGCTGGACCCGGTAATGGACCTGGTTTTCGAAATTGAGCAGGAGACGCGGGAAGTATGCGGACCGCCCAGCGGTCGCGATCAAGCCCTGCTTCTGATTTCACAAGATCGGGCCGGAGTGGAGCGATGACCGACCCTGGCGCTCCCGTGAATCCCGACGAAATTCTACAAGCTTCCGCGCCAGACAACGGCTCTCCTTTTTCGAGTGACGTTCAACCCGCTTTCGCCCGATCTTCATCCCGTCAACCCTCAACGGATCGATCCTCATCCAGCCGATCATGGTTCACGCTGAGCAGCACCCGCGAGGAGCGCTTCTTTCTGCTGCTGGCCGTGTTCATCGGGTTGTTTTCCGGTCTGGCGGTGGTGTGTTTCCGGCTGGCGATTGACTGGACCCGGATCTGGCTGCTCGGTCCGGTGCTGGAGCCACACACCTGGCGGCTGATTGCCACCCCGACGGTGGTCGGCTTGATCGTGGCCCTTCTGGTTATCCATGTGTTCCCGCTGGTGCGCGGCAGCGGAGTGAACCAGACCAAGGCCGCGCTCTACATCTATAACGGCTACATTCCGTTCCGCACGGCGGTGGGAAAATTCATCACTGCCGCCATGGCCATCGGCTCGGGGCAGTCTCTCGGGCCCGAGGACCCCTCGCTGCAGATCGGCGCCAGCCTGGCTTCAGCGCTGGGGCGGCGCCTCGAACTTTCGCGCGAACGCCTGCGCCTGCTGGCCCCGGTCGGAGCCGCGGCGGGATTGGCGGCAGCATTTAACGCGCCTATTTCCGCGGTGCTCTTCGTCATTGAAGAAGTGATCGGCCGCTGGAGCGCGGGCATCCTTGGCTCGGTGGTGCTGTCGGCAGTATCGAGCGTGGTGGTGGTGCGCTGGTTTCTGGGCTCGGAACCTCTTTTCCGAATCCCGGCCGTCGGCCTGATGCGGCCCACGGAGCTGCTGGCGTACGCCTTTCTGGGAGTTGTGGGTGGCCTGGCCGCCGTTATCTTCGCCAGGGCGATTGGCTATTTTCGTCCGCGCCTGCGAGCCTGGCCGCGCTGGACGCAATATTTCCAGCCGGCCGCCGCGGGACTCATTATTGGACTGATCGGCTACCTGGGTGCTCCCCAGGTGATGGGCGCGGGCTACGATTATATGGACCAGGCCATGCACGACCAGTTCACCTGGAAAGTGCTGGCCACGCTGGCCCTGCTGAAAATCGTAGCCACGACGCTGTCGTTCGTCAGCGGCGCGCCCGGCGGAATGTTTGCTCCCACTCTCTTTGTCGGCGCCATGCTGGGGGGAGCGGTGGGCGGCCTGGAACGAGCTTTATATCCCGGGCTCACAGGTTCCACGGCGACCTATGCGCTGGTCGGTATGGGCGTGCTTTTTGCCGCATTTCTGCGCGTCCCCATGACCTCGGTGTTCATGGTGCTAGAAGTCAGCGGCAACTACTCGATCATCGTGCCCGTGATCGTGGCCAACACGCTGGCTTACGTGATCTCCCGCGGTCTGCAGCCCACGCCCATTTTCGACCTGCTTACCCGCCAGGACGGCCTCAATTTGCCCTCGCTCGAGGAGCAACGGGAGCAAACCGTGCTGCGCGTGGAAGACGCGATGAGGCCGCCCCCGGCCCTGGTATTGGACGCGCAGGATTCCGTCGAGCAGGCCGTGCGCCGCGCACAGGACCTCTCGGGAACCTTTCTTGTCCGCATGAGCCCCAGCGGGTGGGGAAGCGTCACCGCCGACGAGCTGAAGCGGCTGGGAGGCGAAGGTAAAGGGCAAATGACTCTGGGATCCACCCTGCTGACCCGCAACCTTCCGTATCTCCATCCCGACATCACCCTGGAAGCGGCGCTGCGCCACGTCTATCACGTGCCGCTGGTGCCGGTGGTTCATCGCGCCGATTTCCGGCGACTGGAAGGCGTGATCTCGCGGGACGACGTACTCGAGAAATACAAGATGACAGAAGAAGACTGAGAAGCCAGCCGGTGTGGGTCGGACACTCCCGTCCGACGCTTTTGAAGTTGATTTTCAAGCCTTGTCTTATCTGGAAAAAGCACAACAAGATCCAAGTCAAAAGCGTCGGACAGGAGTGTCCGACCCACACCTTGTTCTACACATTACGACTTCCTGATTTGCGCCATTGCCCACCTGCGCAACTGGGAACTGTTCACGACGGATCGTGACTTCATCCGCTACGGCAAGGTTCTGCCGCTGAAACTTCACGGCGGTCCATCAGCAAGATAGTACCCTTTCCTTTTCAATAGTTTACAAACCATCCAATGCGGCATCGCGCCACTAAACCCCCATTTTTCCCCTTTCGTTGACATCTGCTCGTGCTTCTCCCATGCCTTCAATAACATAAGGTCAGATTAATCCATCAGGCGGCAGACGCTAACCGGCGCTCCCCGGGTGAAGCTTGCACCACGGCAGGAAATTCCGGCTTCGTTCCGGGAATTTCCGGTAAAACACGAAACTGCCGCGGCAAACCAGCAGAGGAAAGCGAGATCGCATGCACAAGCCAGTGAAGTACGTGGAAAAAGCAGTCACAGTCGCCGCCAAAGGCGCGTGGGTGGTCTTCAATAGCCTGAATAAGATCAAGCAGAACCCATCGCCGACGCCGAAATGGTCGGAGAAGCC
>Ga0187824_10000072_pt1 | contig 14987 bp, 9 predicted proteins | sample NC_wetland_sal_i_13_FD_132437 | JGI IMG/M metagenome (GOLD analysis project Ga0187824, IMG submission 132437) | Wetland sediment microbial communities from Neuse River Estuary, North Carolina, USA - SourceSoil_4 | ecosystem: Environmental > Aquatic > Freshwater > Wetlands > Sediment | place... | reverse complement strand
GAGAAAACTATAAAACCCATGCAATTGTCAGCTAATTCACGAGCAGCCGGGCCTGGGTATGGGGCCTTTGTAATCTCGCTGGATTTCGAGCTCCACTGGGGAGTTCGGGACCACGAACCGCCCCATGGGCGTTATCGGCCAAATCTGCTTGGTGCCCGCAAGGCTATTCCGCGTTTGCTCGAACTCTTCGAACGGTACGGCGTTTGCGGCACCTGGGCGATCGTCGGCTTCCTTTTTGCTAAGTCGAAGGACGAACGGCGGAAATTCGAACCTGCGCTTCGTCCTTGCTATTACGACAAGTCTCTGGATCCCTATGCCGAATCGATAGGCAATGGGGAAGACGATGATCCGTTGCATTTCGCACCGAGCCTGATCGAACAGATACGGCGCTGCCCGGGACAAGAAATCGCCACGCATACCTTCTCGCATTTTTATTGCCGCGAGCCGGGCCAGACAATCGACGCTTTCAGGGCCGATCTCAAGAGTGCTGTAGCGATCGCAGCCGACCGGGGAATTCAATTTCGGTCCATTGTCTTTCCACGTAACCAAGTGAATCCCGAGTACGCCCGGGTGCTCTTTGACACAGGAATCACCTGTTACCGCGGCTCCGAACCAGGATGGATGCATCGCGGAATTACGCGCCAGGAAAGGACGATTGGTCTGCGGGTGGCACGCGTCGCGGATACTTATATCGACATTTCCGGAAAAAGAATCCTCCACTGGAAGGACATCCTCGAGCCCAGCGGACTATGCAACGTTCGCGCCAGCCGCTTCCTATGGCCTTATAAGCCCGGTTTGAAGGGACTTGAGGAGAAGCGCCTGAAGCGAATGATCGATCAGGTCAAGTTCGCCGCATTGGAAGACGCAATCTTCCATATCTGGTTCCATCCGCACAATTTCGGCGTCCACTTGGAACAAAACCTTAGGGTTCTCGAGGCTATTCTCCAGACATTTGCTTTTGCCCGGGAGCGCTACGGCATGCGTTCCCTTTCGATGGACGTGGTACAGAATCTGGTCCGCCAAGGATTTCGGCCCTCCCCAACTGAACGCGAGGAGATCATTCCACCCACAACGCGCAACATATCGGTGCCCGCATGAAAATCACACATATCATTACCGGGCTGGCTGCGGCCGGCGCGGAAACTGCGCTGTATCATTTGCTCGCCGCTCTGGATCGCCAAGAGTATCAGAGTGAAGTCATTTCATTGACAGATCGGGGCCCAACGGGACCGAAGATCGAGTCTCTCGGCGTTCCCGTTCGCGCGCTAGGCATGATGCGAAGCGTGCCCAATCCTCTGGCCATCCGTCGCATCGCCAAGATACTCCGCCGATCCCGGCCGCACATCGTGCACACCTGGATGTATCACTCAAATTTGCTCGGCGGGCTGGCCGCGCAAGCTGCCGGAGCAATCCCGGTAATTTGGGGAATCCATCACTCCAAAGTGGATTCGAGCGATACGAAGCGCTTTACCGTGTGGACGGTGCGCGCGTGTGCTTGGTTCTCCAAACAATTACCCGCTCGCATCATCTGCTGCGCCAATTCTTCGGAGTTAGCCCACATCCAATTGGGCTATGACCCCGAAAAGATGGAGGTGATCTATAACGGCATCGATAGCGAACTTTTCCGGCCCAACCCCGAGGCGCGGATCCCTTTGCGCTCTCGGTTGGGATTAGCACCGGAGACGTTGCTTATCGGCATGGCTGGCAGACTACACCGGCATAAAGATCATAGAAACTTCTTCGCGGCCGCTCGTCTGCTGCGCAGGGATTTTCCGGACGTCCACTTTGTTCTCTGCGGCGAAGGCGTGACGGCCGACAATCCTAAACTGGCCGAGGAAGTTGCTGACGGCCTGCAGGGTCACTGTCACCTAATAGGACTGCAGCACGACATGCCGGCATTTTATTCAGCGCTGGATATCGCGGCGAACTCGTCCATGAGCGAAGCTTTTCCTTTGGCGGTAGGCGAAGCAATGGCCTGTGGCGTCCCCTGCGCTGTAACGGAAGTAGGTGATTCCCCCGCCATCGTAGGCGAGACCGGCAGAATCATCCCGCCGCGGGAGCCCGCACGGATGGCTGCGGCCTGGAGAGAACTGATTGATGTGGGACCAGAAGCCCGGCGGATTTTAGGGGAGGCAGCTCGCCAACGCGTCGTCACTCATTTCAGCGTGGCGCAATTCGCGCAGCGATATCAATCACTTTATCGCAATATCGGGAACCGAATCTGTGGACAACAGAAACTCTCTTTGGCTAAGCCGGAAGCCTCCATCACGAGCCAGATACCGTAGCGTCGAAACACCCTAGCCTAAATAGCAATCGCCATTCCGAAACCGATCTCAGCAACTCAATTCATTTTTCAAGAGGTTATTCAAGTGCCCAGGTCCGTACGGAGACGCCAAGTATGAAAGCCCAGCCTCGAATTGTATTTGTGGACAACAGCCTGGACGGCTTTCGCCGCGATCGTATGCAATTGGTCCAAGCCGCCCGCGACATTGGCTTGGAAGTTCACGTAGCCGCGCCACGTGGCCGCCCTCTTCCAGAGGGTGCGAATGACGCCTTCACATTTCACGCCATTCCCATGACACGCAAAGGCACGAGCATATGGAGAGAACCGGCCACCGTTCTCGCTTTGCTCCGCCTTTATCGAAGCCTTCGCCCCAGCCTGGTTCATCACCTGCGCCTAAAACCGGTCTTGTACGGAAGCTTGGCCGCGAACTTGGCCGGCGTTCCCGCCGTGGTGAATACTCTGACGGGCCTGGGATTCATATTCACCGATCAATCGGAAAAAACTGCCCCGGTACGTAAGTGGGTAGAGATCGGTTGCCGACGCGCATTCCGTCACCCCAATCTTCGGGTTGTGTTTCAAAACCCGGACGATCGCGCCGTCTTCATTCGCAAAGGAATTATCACGGGAGAACAAGCCGCGGTGATCAAAGGCTCCGGAGTGGATCTTTCGATATATCGCCCCTCACCGGAACCCGCAGGTCTGCCTGTGGTCATTCTCGCTTCGCGCCTGCTTTGGGACAAAGGCGTAGCCCAATTCGTCGAAGCTGCCCGAGTTTTAAAAAGCGAAGGAGTGCAGGCCAGATTTGCTCTCATCGGAGAGCCCGATCTCGGGAATCCAGCTGCGATCCCTCGCGAACAATTGGAAGTCTGGCAGGAATGTGGCGAGATCGAATGGTGGGGTTCGCAGGAAGCTCACAAAATGCCGGGCATACTCGCGCGGTCTCATATCGTTTGCCTCCCTTCTTACCGGGAGGGAATTCCTCGTATTTTGATCGAAGCGGCTGCTTCCGGGCGGCCTATCGTGACCACGGATGCTCCCGGGTGCCGCGAGGTCGTTCGGCCAGGCGTAAACGGCATCATCGTGCCGTCCCGGGATACCGCGTCTTTGGTCGGCGCTCTACGTTTCCTGATCGAGAATCCCGAAGCCAGGATCAGCATGGGCGCCAATAACCGGCAAATGGCCGTGCAGGAGTTTTCGCAGGAATTGGTCATCGCGCAGTTTATGGCCGTGTACCGCGATCTCTTGCGAGCCAGTTCTCTTGGACCTACGGCTCCCAGTCAAGTGCCAAGCGCAAAGGAAACGATGCGCACAATTCCGGGCTCCGCATTGCCGGCACAGTTGCGATCGCAGGGAAGATCCTGATGCAGAGGATCAACATCGCGCCTCAACTGGAGTGGCCACAGCGATTGCCAAAGCGATGCTTTGACATCATCGTTGCGGCAGTTGGCCTCGTGCTCGTGGCTCCCTTATTGGTGTGTTTTGCGTTGTTGATCAAATTCTGCTCGCCCGGTCCGGTGTTCTACCGCGGAACGCGCGTAGGTTTGGGCGGCAAGCTCTTCGCCATGCTGAAATTCAGGACCATGGTCATTAATGCCGAGGCGCTCGGCGGTTCCGCAACGGCAGCAGACGACCCGCGCATCACCAATTTGGGCAAGTTCCTACGGCGCTATAAGCTCGACGAGTTGCCACAGCTTCTGAATGTGCTCTTCGGCGATATGAGTCTGGTGGGCCCGCGCCCGGAAGTGGAAAAGTATGTGAATCTCTATTCTCCGGAAGAACAAGCCATTCTGACAGTTCGGCCGGGAATTACGGATTGGGCGTCAATCTGGAATTCCAACGAAGCAGCCGTGCTCGAAGGAAGCCGTGATCCTGAGAAAACCTATGAAGAGCTGATCCGCCCAACAAAACTCACTCTGCAACTACTCTACGTTCGAAACCATTCGTTCTTCGTGGACCTGAAGATTCTCGTCCATACTGCCCTCAAGTTGATCCGTGAGGATTGGGTCCCGAACGAGCTCAAGCCTTACGGAAAAGTGAAGTGCTATCGGATGACCTCCGCCGGCTTCGACCTGAACGGGAATTCGCCCGCCGAAACTCCCTGATCTTTTACGTGCTCGCTTGTGCTGCAAAGCTTGCTGAATAAATAAAAAAAGAAGGTTACTTAAGCTAATGCAAGACGATTTCAAGCTCTCCCATGTTGCCGTACGGGTCCTCGCAGACCTTACGAGTATTCACGTGTGCATGATTGCCGCACTGTCCCTCTGTGCATTGCATCCGAGCCTGATCTCCACACGAATGCAGCTTCGGCCCGAAGATGCCATTCACTATTACGTTTCGGTTTTCCTGTTTCTTTCGCTTCTATTTCCGGCCGTCTTTCTGCTAAGCGGCCTGTATACCTATTCTCCGGCTTATCGACGCCCGGGGGCGACTACTCTCTTGCGTGGCATCGCACTCAGCCTTCTCCTCTTTTCTATCGTTAGTTTTGCGCTTTACCGAAAGCAGCAAGCGCCGCAGGGATTTATTCCGCTGTTTTGCGGCCTGGCTGTATTTTCACTAGCGCTTCCACGCACCGCGAGACGCGTTTTGCGGCGAAAATCCGGCACCAAGACCAGCGCCACTTTGCGGCGTCCACATTCCGACGGAACCGTGCTAATTCTGGGCGGAGCGGGGTATATCGGCTCCTGCTTGGTTCGAAAACTGCTCGCCGCGGGCCGTAAAGTTCGCGTAACGGATAGCTTGCTATATGGAGATTATTCGTTACACGACGTGCTGGGTCATCCGAATCTTGAGTTACGCGTTGGTGACTGCAGAAAGCTGCAAGATCTGGTCGCTGCGGTAAAAGACACAGACGCCATCATCCATCTGGCGGCGATCGTAGGGGATCCTGCCTGCGAGGTGGACCGCCAGACATCGCGCGAGATCAATTATGCCGCCACGCGCATGCTCATCGAGGTGGCCAAAGGAAACGGCAACTGCCGGCTGATCTTCTCCTCGAGCTGCAGCGTTTATGGCGCCACAGACTTGCTGATGGATGAGTATTCGAATGTGTTGCCGATATCGCTATATGCGCAAACAAAGGTGGATTCGGAGGAAGCGCTTCTCGAAGCGCGGTCTGCGGACTTCCACCCCGTCATCCTGAGGCTAGCCACGGTTTTTGGTCTTTCCTACCGCACCAGATTTGATTTGATCGTGAATCTTCTGACGGCGAAGGCCCACGCCGAGGGACTGATTACTATTTTCAACGGAACGCAATGGCGCCCATTCATTCACGTGCAGGACGTGGCCAACGGCATTTACCAGGCGCTTACGGCTCCGCTCGAAGTAGTCAGCGGAGAGACTTACAACGTCGGAGATTCGCGGATGAATTTCACCTTGGCCCAACTCGCCGAGAAGGTGCTGGCTGAATTTCCCACCACGCGCGTGGAGTATATTGAGAACTCCGATCGCAGGAATTATCGTGTGTCCTTCGAAAAAATCCGCAATCAGATCGGCTTTAATTGCCAGTGGACGCTCGAAGACGGTATCCGCGAAATCAAGCGCGCTTTTGAAAGCAAATTCATCACCGATTATCGCGATGCCCGATATTCCAATCTGCAATTCCTGAAGCTATGCGGCACGCCTATGTGCAAAGACGAGCTGGACCGCCACCTGATGGCCGCATTGGCCAATGTGCCGGCGCCGACTCGGCACTCGACGTCTCTTTGGGCGCCCTCGACTACGCCGCTGCGACGATAGCCAGGAACCGCCGGGCTCACAACTCCAGGGAGGGTTTATCGTGCTCGAACCGATATGCGAGGTCGGCGTCGAGAAAACTCAGGACAGAAAATTCATCGGTCGGGAATTCCGCACAACGTCCGCGCATCCCGTAGAAAGGCAGTTTGCCGTAGGCGAGAAATCCACGCCGGCGAAGTTGCTTAATCAGATCGCCTTCCCGGTGTGAGGCGATCGAAAATAGCGCGACGCATCCTTCGCTATAAACGAATGAAACGATGGCGGCGATGAGCATTTTTACTTTTGCCGGATCATCCGTCTCGCCGCACAAAACGCAGCGCCAGAACTTGCTCGAATCCCGGGACCTCCAAATCAGCCCTGCGATACGCGGAGGTGATTCCGAAGAAACCCAGCAGCTCCAGGACGTAATTGCGGGGCATCGCCGAAATTGCCAGTCAAAATGTTCGGAGTCATAAACGGCGCGCCATTCTCCTCGGCGCGCATGATCTACGAGCGACATTAATCCGGCAGAAAGCCCTGCTTCGATCGTAACTGCTGTTTTATCCAAACCGCGAACCAAACGCAGCGGTATCTGCTGGAGAATTTTCTGCCGGGTTAAGAAATTCTGAATCCGTCCCCGCGGAAAACGAGCGAAGACGCTGCCTAACCGTAACGGTAAGACCAAACTGATGCCCGCGTCCAGCACAGTGCGATCTGCGAGGCGAGGAAAAAGTCGCTGGGTATTCTCATTCCCGCCTACGTTGAAGATGCCGTCATAGAGTTCGCGTGCTCGCTTTACCAGCAGCAGCCCCATGCCGGCGCCTTGCCCCGGATCGACAGACCAGTCGCAGGACCAGGCGCACTCCGCGTGAACGTCACCTTTCTCGAGCCGAAATGGGATCAGGCCCAGAAAGCCGGCGACTTTATTTTCACGGATCCAGACCACGCCGCGTTCTCGTTGCCGATTGAAACGCGGGTCGAAATATTTCCAGTCAATGATTTCGGATTCGATCTGGCGGCTCAATAAATACTGCTTAACCGCCGCAGGGTCCGCTTGGCTCAGGGCAATGAGTCCCGAACGCATATTAGAAGAAACGATAAACCCAGGGGCTGTAAGTGCAAAGGCACATGGAGGCTAATGCTGCTTTCCGGACTTCGGTTCGTTCGAAGTTTTTGATCCTTCGGAAATGCGCTCGATCTCCGCTCCTAGCTTCCGCCGAACCGACTCCACCGCCTCGGGATCTTGTGACCAGTGAGCCCAATCCGAGGCAACGGTTTTGACAAGCGCAAGCGCCCAATCTCCTCGATGAAGCCTTTTCAAGATCTCCACGTACTCGAAGTCTTCCACGCTCTTGCGTATCCACTTCAGTCGCATTGAAGGGACAAATGCTTCGCTGCCAACTTCCGCGCCTGGATAAACGAGCCAACCTTCGCCCGGCGGCTCAGGCTTGCCACCTTCGATGTAATTGATGTTGTTCCACGGGTCTTTGGTAGGTCCGATCGCCCAGGAGTTCACGGACCAGTAAAGCAATCCTGTGGCGCCCACACTCTGGTTCAGGAAACCGTAGATGCGGTAATTGATGGGTCGAAAATCGATCTCCCATTTTGGCGAGAAATTATCTTGAACGATAGCCGTGTAGGACCAGATGCGATCGCCCTTTTTCATAACGGCAGCAACGTCTGCGCTGTTCGACACAAATTGTCTCGGAAGCAGCACCCAAATATCGGCCACGGAGTGGCCGCTGTTCGAGCCGTCGTCGCGCAGTTCCGATAATGGTATCGCAGTCAAAAGCGGCAGCAGACCAGCCTGGCGCCCGTTTCGCGCCCACTGTTTCAGGATCGGGAAGATATTCGGACAATCTGAAATTTCGTCTCCCATATGCAGGTAAAGGGGCAGGTCGGGCTGATGTTTAGCCTTGAGCGACAACAGATCAGATACGGAAGGGGCCGGCGGCTGCTTGCAATTGCCGTAGGTCGCATGCTGAAAGTATTCGATGCGCGAAATGTTTAGTCCATATTCCTGCATAAACTGCCGCTCGTATCGCGGATCCACCGATACGGGCATGATTTTATGCCGGAGCAGCATTTCCTGATTCTGTTTCTCGTCGGCATAGAAAATACGCGGGTTGCTGCTCGTGTCATTGTAGATATTGAAGGCCGAAAGAAGCGACGGACGAAGGGGCAGCTCAAAGTTCCAGACGTTGACAATGACCGAAACCGTGGCTTTGCCTTCATCGGAAGTGACGGTCACCGTTCCGGTGTACCGGCCCGGCCGCGTTTCACGCCCGACAAAAACGTCAATCCAGATTGGCTGGTTACTCGATTGCGGCACATCAAACGGTACGGCGCGCAACGCCCGGCCACCATTCGCGGTAAAGGGAATGAGCGCATCAGGATACCAGCCCGGGCCGAGCGGGCGATTCGTTCCGCCGCGATCGGGACTGCCGCGTGTGATCTGCACATAGTGTTCGCGATATAGCGCGAGGCTTGCTTTGGAAATGCGGCCGTGCTCGCCGGTGAGGTCGGACGACGCAACGCTTACGTTTTTGAGCCCGCCTGCAGCCGCGCGCACCACAACCTGGAATGACTCATATTCGCCGCGGGCGGCCCAAAGTTCGATTTCTTGTCGGGCGGCCGGAGCTTCATCGCGTGCGACGCGGGTAAGCGCCGGCACAACCCAAACCGTCGGACCGGACTGCGCACGTAAATTAACTGCACCTGTGGCCAGAAACGCTGAAAATGCGGCAAGAAGGCAAAACGGTCTCGATAAATGGCTGTTCACGTTTGGTCTGACCCTACGAGCAGGCGGCGAAGTCTAACATAGTGATACCAGCGGAGCAGATCAGGGAGTTCTTGTACCTAACGGAGGAGAAATCGAACCATGGCCGCGAGCGATGAGCTGCAAGTCGAGATCTTTTCCACGACCCCTCAATCGAAGGATCGTCCGCGCGACACCTATGTGCAGCAGATCATCGATGTAGCACGTTGGAGCGAAGACGCCGGATGCACGGCCATTTTGGTGTACACGGATAACTCACTGGTGGACGCCTGGCTCGTCTCCCAGATCATCATCCAGAACACCACAAAGCTCTGTCCTCTCGTAGCCGTACAGCCTGTGTACATGCACCCATACACAGTGGCGAAGATGGTCTCGACTTTTGGGCATCTGTATCAGCGGCGCATCTACCTCAATCTCGTTGCCGGCGGGTTCAAGAACGACTTGACCGCGTTGAATGACAATACGCCGCACGACGAGCGCTATACCCGATTGATCGAGTACACCACCATCATTCGAATGCTTCTTTCGAGTCCTGATCCTGTCACGTTCTCCGGGAAGTATTACAAGGTCCAAGGGCTGCGCATGACACCCCCGCTCGACCCAAACCTGTTTCCGGGGCTGCTCATCTCCGGTTCCTCGGAAGCGGGCCTTGCGGCGGCCAAGGCCATCGGCGCCACACCTGTTCAATATCCCAAGCCGGCAAAGGAGTATGAATCTGCACCGCCCAACCCCGATCGGGCCGGAATCCGCGTCGGCATCATCGCGCGGCCGACCACAGCCGAAGCATGGAGCGTCGCCATCGAACGATTTCCCGGAGACCGCAAAGGACAACTCGCCCATCAACTGGCTATGCGCCTCTCGGACTCGGTTTGGCACAAGCAGCTATCCGAAATGGCACAGGCCAATGGCGATGTGCAAGGCGTCTATTGGATGTGGCCGTTCGAGAATTACCAGACCTTTTGTCCCTATCTGGTAGGCAACTACGAAGAGGTCGCCGAGGAGATCTCTCGTTATATCCGCAGCGGCTATCAAACATTCATTTTGGATATTCCGCCGGCGCGCGAGGAACTGAACCACGTCCGCGCGGCCTTCGATCATGCTTCCCGCGCCGTGGCTCTATGAACCAACTGCTCCAAAATTCGGTAACGCTACAGGCCGAATCTCGTCCGGATGCGCGCTGCATCGTGTTTGGGAACGAGAGTCTCACCTACGCGGAACTGGACCAGCGGAGCAATCAGCTAGCGCATGTGCTGCGGGAGGGTGGCTGCCGAAAAGGCGACCGGGTCTGCATCTTGATGCCCAAGTGTCCCGAAGCCATTCTGAGCATGATCGGCGCACTGAAGGCGGGCTGCATGCACGTGCCGATCGATTCAGCTAGCCCGGCTGCCCGGATTGCCCGCATCCTCGAGTCCTGCGAGCCGCGCTTCATATTGGCTGCGGGCCCGGTGCTGCCGCTCCTCGAGGAACTATTTTCCGAGGAAAAGTTTCGCGGAAGTATTTCGGTAGGATGGCTGGATTCCGAAAGGCCACAGACGAGCAATTTTCAACCAGCGTTTTATCGCACCGATTTGCAATCAGCCTGTGCGGCCCTCCTTTCCCAGGAATGCGAGCCTGGCGACGGTGCGCATATTCTCTTTACATCCGGTTCGACGGGTACGCCTAAAGGCGTGGTGATTACACATTCAAATGTGACTGCCTTCGTCACCTGGGCATTGGAACACTTCGGCATCGACCATACGGATCGCTTTTCCGGCCACACGCCTTTTCACTTCGATCTCTCGACGTTCGATATCTTCGGAACATTGACGGCCGGTGCCGAGCTCCATCTTGTGCCGCCGAGCGTCGCGCTGCTGCCGCCAAAGCTGGTGGAGTTCATCCGCAATTCGCAGCTCACGCAGTGGTTTTCCGTCCCTTCAGTGCTCAACTATGTTGCGAAGTTCAACGCGCTTCGGCAGGGCGATTTTCCGTCGCTGCGCCGGGTCCTGTGGTGCGGTGAGGTTTTGCCCACGCCTGCGCTGATTTACTGGATGAAGCATCTCCCGCACGTGCGATTTACGAATCTCTATGGCCCAACCGAAGCCACCATTGCAAGCAGCTATTACGATGTGCCCGCCTGCCCGCAAACCCCACAGGAGCAGATTCCGATTGGCCGTGCGTGCGGGGGCGAAGAACTGCTCGTCTTGGACGACAATTTGGAGCCAGTTCCGCCGCGAGAAATAGGCCACCTGTACATCGGAGGAGCAGGCTTGAGCCCCGGTTACTGGCGCGACAGGGAAAAAACAGCCGCCGCATTCATTGCCCATCCGCGCCGCTCGAGTACGCCAGACGGCTCAAGTATTCCTGAGAAAAACGATCGGCTCTACCGCACCGGAGACTTAGCCTGGCAGGACGAGTCCGGCTGCATTTATTTCATAGGCCGCGCCGATACTCAGATCAAATCTCGCGGATATCGCATTGAATTGGGCGAGATTGAGACCGCTCTGAACTCATGCGAGGCGCTCCAGGAATGCGCAGTCGTGGCCATCCAAGCTGAAAGCTTTGGCGGATGGATGATCTGTTGCGCCTACGTGGCTCGGAATGAGAACAATGTCACACAGACTCTCCTGCGCAAGCATCTGGAAAAGCTTGTGCCTGGTTACATGTTGCCCGTCCGTTGGATGCAATGCCCCGCGCTTCCCAAGAACGCCAACGGAAAAATCGATCGGCCACGACTTAAAGATTGGTTTTTTGCCGCTGAACGCCAGCCCGCGAACTTCGAAGCCAATTCCTCAAATTCCAGTCCGTCTCCCAGCTCCAGTGAACATCGCACGGAAGGGCGTGTGATTAGGTGAGCTAGCAGCAGTCTAAAAATACACTCAGTTTTCCTAACGAAAATTCCGGAAAACAGGGAGAAGGCTCAGCTGTGATCCTTTTCGTATGGAGTTTTATCGTTTCTTTGGCCATGTCCATGGTCATGACATTCTGGGTGCAGAAAGCCGCAGTCGCCCGCGGATTGCTGGTTCCCCCAGTTTCTGACCGCCACTTACATACCAAACCATTGCCCCGAATTGGCGGCGTAGGGATCTACGCTTCTTTCCTGATTACCGTCGTCGCCTTCGATGCCATACCGAAATGGGGACAACAAACCTTTGCGCCTCGGACCTTAGTCGGATTCCTGATTGCCACGAGTGCAATTTTCCTGATGGGCGTATATGACGATTTGAAGTCCATATGCCCGCGTTCAAAACTCATTTTCGAACTGTTCGCCTCCGCCTTCGTTTATTTCGTGGGCTTCGGAATTCATGACGTCGATCTTTCGGTCGGCGGCCACGCAATCGGAAAACCGCTAGGCTTTGCGCTTACAATCGCATGGATTCTCCTGATTACGAATGCTTTCAACCTAATTGACGGCGTGGATGGGCTGGCTGTAGGTTCGGCCCTGCTTTCCGCAATCGTGGTGATCGCCACTTCACTGGTGCGGCACAACGATTTGGCAACCATTCTCTCCTGCGCCCTCTTCGGCACGCTGCTCGGGTTCGTGCCGTTCAACTTTCACCCTGCAAGCATATTCATGGGCGATTCGGGCAGCTTGTTTATCGGCTTTACTTTGGGAGCGCTTTCTCTAAACGGCTGGAGCGGACGACCGACGGTGATGGGCGTGGCCGTGCCGATTCTCTGTTTCGGATTGCCCATCCTGGACGTTACCCTCGCAATAGCGCGGCGCTTTCTCAAACTGCAGCCTGTGTTCCGGGCGGATGCGGATCATGTTCATCACAAACTCCTCAAGCGTGGCCTCTCGCAGCAACACGCCGTGCTCTTGCTGTATGGAGCCACTGCGGCCTTCGTGCTCGCCAGTATTCTATTGATCCGAGAGGAGACCATGCTGGTTCCCGTGCTCGCAGCGGCAGGCATCGGCGTCTTCCTGGGTATACAACCACTTCGCTATACGGAATTTTCCGGCGGTTGGCTCGGACTGCGAGCCTACCGGCGGCGCCGCCACATGGCTCGTGCGGAACAATGTATTCGCCAGGCATCCGTTTCGCTTGAACAATGCACTGATTTCAGGTCCATCTGCCAAGTACTGAAAGAGAATCTGCAGCCCATTGGCATCGACGGAATTCGCCTCAAAGTGCCTGTCTATGGGACCGTGCCAGCAAGAAGGCTACGGCCCCTCCGCCCCGACCCCGAAGGCCAGCTGTTTTTCTCCTGGTCACGCCGCCAGAATAGCCCTATCGCTTGGCAACATTCTCTGCAAAGTCCCAGGGCACCCGAAGCGTTCATAACAGCCTCAGTCTTCAGAGTAAAACCTCTTAAGCGTCTCTACCCCAACCCCGCGGTGTTCTCAGACGATTTCAAAGTAAATCTTTCGAGTGCAATTGAACGAGCCACGAAGCGAATCGAAATCGAGCTTCCAATCGGAGCTGATACCCAATCCACGCTCGAGGCCGACTCGTTGGCAGATTCAGCCTAAGCATCGCGAGTCGGACTCTATGGTGCTCACGGGTTCAGTCGTGACCCTGAACTGCTGCAGAACTGAATCATACGGACCCAGCTCACTCCCTCAGTTAACGCCCCAGAAGAAAGCCGCTCTGTCCTGTTCTGCTTTGCTCTAGCTTGCCGGCGCATTCCACTCACGCGCCGGCAAGCTGAGCACCTCCCCATCTCGAAATTCGCCGACCTCCGTTGCCATTGCCATCCTGAGGGACGATCTTTGCCCCTAAGGATCTCTCCTCGTCTGACTTACCGCCTAAAATTACAGCCCCAAACCGCGCCACACCGCCGCGATTTGTAGCCGCCGCCTTCAGGCGGGCCTCTTTCGTATTGCTCCTGTGCACTCCCGAAGATGCACCGAGTCGTATAAATACGATTTGACTTATCGTATCAATACGTATTACATAGTTGCTCTGTGCTTGTGAAGGGAATTCCTCACCATGATTCAGATCAGCCAGGGGAACCGATCGGAGATGCAGTGCGCTTCTGCACCATTTTTGTTCTGACCTGCTTTGCATTCCTTGTGTTCGGTTTCATGCGAGCCTCTGCTCAGGTGTCCGCCACCATTTCAGGAGTTGTGAGTGACGAATCCGGCGCGATGGTTAGTGGGGCGTCTGTCCACATCCGGAATGTGGAGACGGAAGCGAAGCGCGCCACTTTCACGGATGGCAGCGGACATTATCGTTTTGTTGAGCTTCCTATCGGTGAATACGAATTAAGCGTAAAGAAGGAAGGATTTCAACGCACTGTGCGAGCCGGCGTTCGCTTGGCCCTCGGCCAGGAAGCAGCTGTGGATTTCACTTTGAAAGTTGGCGAAGTTCAGCAGCAAATCACGGTGACTGAGCAACCTCCCGCGGTGAACACGACCACGGTGGACATCTCCGGCATTGTCGCAGAACAGCAGATCAAGGCACTTCCGCTGAACGGCCGGAGTTACGACGAGCTCATGACATTGAATCCGGGAATCGTCAACTTCACGTCGGAGAAAACCGGCGGAATCGGCATCTCCAATTCCACTGTGGGCAACATGTTTTCGGTTTCCGGTAATCGCCCCCAGCAAAATCTTTTCTTGCTCGATGGCATCGAGTACACAGGCGCCGCCGAAAACAATATGCAGCCAGGGGGAACGAGTCAGCAACTACTGGGGATCGATGCGGTGCGGGAGTTCAACGTCCTGCGGGATACTTACGGCGCCCAATATGGCAAGCATCCCGGCGCTCAAGTCATGATTGTCACGCAGTCGGGGACCAATGCGTGGCACGGTTCGATCTTCGAATTTCTGCGAAATAACGCTTTGGATGCACGTAATTTCTTCGATGCCGGCGGTTCGCCCCCGGCGTTTCGTCGAAACCAGTTTGGCGGCTCGGCAGGCGGCCCCGTTCGCAAGAGCAAAACATTCCTATTCGTAAACTATGAAGGCTTCCGCCAAGCTCTCCATCAGACCTCTGCCGCGTTTGTCCCCGATGCCGCATCCCGTGCTGCGGCCGTCCCTGCCGTTCAGCCTTTACTAAACCTCTGGCCGGCACCTCCTGCCGGTTCTCCTGATTTCAATGGCATCGCGCAAGTATTCAGCAGCCCATTGCAGACAATTCGGGAGGATTTCGGAACTGCCCGGCTCGACCAGATCTTTTCAGAAAAGGACTCGGCCGACGCCGTATTTACGATCGACGATAGTGCCAGCGTCACTGCGACTCCGCTCGACCCGTTCAGCACGGATACGGAAAGCTTGCGCGAGCAGGTGTT
>Ga0187824_10000071_pt1 | contig 15026 bp, 8 predicted proteins | sample NC_wetland_sal_i_13_FD_132437 | JGI IMG/M metagenome (GOLD analysis project Ga0187824, IMG submission 132437) | Wetland sediment microbial communities from Neuse River Estuary, North Carolina, USA - SourceSoil_4 | ecosystem: Environmental > Aquatic > Freshwater > Wetlands > Sediment | place... | reverse complement strand
GTTTTGGGAGTGGCCTTCAAGACGTACTGCTGCGGCCCGGCGGCAACCTGGCCGGCCGCGCCTGTCGTTAACGCGGAGCAAGATAGCAGGCAAAGCAAAAAAAATGCGCGCACCTTTTCTTCCTCGATGCCGGCGTGAAAGCGGCTGGCGCGCCAGTATATACCTGTACGGAGTTGGTCCAGCAGACAAGAGAGTCAACCACTGGTGAGTTGGCCCCGATGCTATTGATGGGCTTTCGGGGAAAGCGGATACGCGCAGAACTATCGTAGCCGCGCGCATTCATATGCTTAAGCGCCCGGTGCGCCTTGTGGCTCGCCCGGATATTGCTGCCCTAAGCCGCAGCGGTTTTGGACTTGCCGCGCATTTCCGCTTCGGCTTGCAGCCAGTCATCCATATCATGTCCGTCCAGCCGGCCGCGTTGTTCATCCAAATCATAAGCGCGGCGGCGGATTCGTTCATCGTGTTCCGAGGTTTGCAGTTCGCGTTTAGTGGGAGTTGGGTCGGAGGTCGAACGGCGACTCATGAGTACCTCCTTGGGGCCAGGATGACCCTGAGTTGTCGGAGAATAAAACCACGTTAGTCCGCCGGCGGAGGAGCGGTCAATGCCTTAACGTGGTGCAGTTGCCAGCCCCTCAGGCGGCGCTTTTCTTGGAGGTGATGGCGTAAAAATCAGCCCAGCGTTGTTCCACATTATTGCTGCCGCAATGGGGACAGGCTATCTTCTCGCTCTTTTCGTGGTCGGCTATGGTCAATATCTTGGAAAACGTCTTTTGGCAAGCCTTGCATTGAAATTCGTAAACGGGCATGACGTCCTCCTCGGTTAGGTTCTCTCTGTCTTGAATTGTAGGCGGGTGCTGCTGCCGAATTCAACAGGGCTCAGGGCAGAGTTGGAGAGGATTCACATACTTGGGCTTATGGCAATCTGACTATATTCATTAGACCGGGCGAGTCGTACCAGCAATTGAGGTGTTACAGGTGGTTTATGACTTAGTTGCCGGCTGGGCGCCTGCTTTGCTTTTTGCCGCCGGTTTCAGCAGGGCCTCCATATCGGTGACGATATATCCCGCCAAGGTGAAGATGGCGGGGCCATCGGAAGAGCGCGCGTAGTAGTCAGTTCCCTTCTTGGCGCCGATTTCCACGCGGCCCTGGCCGCCTTTCCAGTTGAGAGTAAGCAACGTGGTTGGTTGGGCCAGGCCGTACTTGGCTGCGTCTTTGCCCTGGACATCGGCTAGGGCGTCCATGCGGGCGTTCTGCAGGGTGTCCACAAGGTTCTGAATGTCGCTTTGCTTCGCCTCCGGCCACTTACCGTCCTTGCGCTCAAAGCTGGCCTTCTGGCCCTTTTCCTGGAAGGTGAGCCCAGTCAGCTTGTCGGAGGAGAAATGAAGCACGGTGCGGTCCTGCAGGTCAAAAGCGGACTTGACCGCGTCGGTCTTGATATAGGAGGGCACGGTCACCACGTCCGGGGACGAACCGGTTCGCAGGTAGACTCCGCCGCCGGCGGGCACGTCGGAGCCGAACTCGAATTGCAGCTTTGTGCCCTGGGCCATCTGCAACTGCACCGTGCTGGGCTTGTCCAGTCCGAAGATGCTCACGTCCTTCTGAAGGCCGAGCTGTTCCGAAGGGTGAACCCCGGAGAGCGTGCTCAACAGGGTGCTAACCTCGCCGTTCTCAGCAGCGTAGGGATAGGGCTGGAGCAGGCGCCAGTTGCCGCCCTGTCTGGCCAGCGTGACCGCAGGGTTGGAGCCATCCTGGATGAAAATTTGCTGCACTGAGCCGCTCTGGCGACTTTCGATTCCTGTGCGCCGGGTCGCGGCGCACGGCAACCAACGGTCAGGCAGAGGTCACGGTCGGTCACAACTCCCACCAGTTTCAAATCCGGCGAATCCTGCACCACGGGCAGAATGCCGGTGTCGTACTGGTGCATCAGGTTGGCTGAGGGGATCAGGCACTGACCTAAGCTGATCCCCAAGCGTCTAAAAAGACAGAGGCAGGTTGGGCTCCGGCCAAGCAGGATGCCGCGCGCTCAGAATGCGAAGCGCAAGGCAAACTGCATGAAACGAGGCGTGGTCAGGGTCGAGAGATATTTGCCGAACTGAGTCGGGTCGTAGGAAAGCGAAGGCTGAGCGGTGCGCACGTCGTAGCGGACAGAGTTGGTGGCGTTGAACGCTTGCCAACTGAACTCCAGACGCCTCTGCTCACCAAGGGAAAAATCCTTGCTCACCCCGGTATCAATCTCGAACATGCCGTCGCCAATCACGTTGTTGCGGACCCCGGATTCGCCCGGCCACTCGGGGCGGAAAGCGGCCTCAGCGGCTGCTGGATTGGCGAAGATGTCGGGGCCGATGCCCACCCCGTTGACCATGGCGTTCTTGGGGTTGGAGGCCACTGGAGCGGGCCCGTTGGGCATGGCGTCGCCCTCGATGTTCCAGTTGGTCGCCCAGGTGAAGCCGTTATCAATGGTGATGGGAAAGCCGCTGGTCCAGCGGAACAAGCCGGAGACATGCCAACCACCAATCAAGGTCTGAAGCAGTGACCCGGCACTTCCCATCAGTTTCTGGCCTTTACCGAAGGGAAGAAGATAGACCAGGTTAGCATTCATCTGGTGGAAGGCGTTGAAGTCGGAGAGGCCGCGCAGCGAAAGCGGATCCCATGAGTTGATGACGATGCCACCGCCGTTCAAGTCGTTACCCGTCCCCCCCGTTCCCTCGTAAGGACCAATGCGCTGGGCAGCGGAGGCCTCGTCTAACGACTTGGAAAAGGTGTAGTTGAACTGCCCCTGCAGGTTTGACCAGCGGGCATTGTAGGTCACCTGCAGTGCGTTGTAATCGGAGGTGCCGATGTTGCGCCACGCGTAAAGCGAAGCGAACTGATCATGGAAAAAGGTGTAAGGTCCGTACTTGCTGTTGGGGAGGGTTACCCCGCTGATAGAACTGGGCACATCCATCTGGAACAATGAAAAAGTCTCGTTGTGCGGATAGCAATTCCAGAGTTCGTAAATGGCCTGTGTGGCACTCGGGTTGGCGGGGTAGTTGCCGGGTGCGCACGCCAGCGATTGGCTGTTCAGCTGGTTATAGCTCATGCCCGCCCAGCCCGGAAACATGTCCTCGAAAAATGGTATCGGCTTGATCTGAGAGACGCCGGTTTTGCTGGCAGCGGCCATCGAAAGCATGGTGGCGGCCTGGAAATAAGTCATCTTGCTGGCAGGGTCCGTGGGATTGGCGGGCATGGCCAGGTCAACCTGCAAAGGCAGGCGCCGGCCTATGCTGCCCACGTAGGAAATCTGCAGCGACGAATGTTCCTTGATCTGGCGCGTGAGGGAGAAATTGAAGACGTGCGAATACGGCGTCTTTAAAGTCTGGTCCAGCCCCCAGTTGATGGCAAAAGCGGAATTGCTGGGTGTAACCGGGAAAGCTCCGGACGGCGTGGGGCCGAACAAACAGCCGGGATCGTTCAAAGAAGAACAGGGCGGGGGCAGGCAGGATGCGCCGATCAGACACGTAAACCGCGGCGCATTGGCGGGCGTCACGACCCCAGCCGGGTTCCCCAGATCGGTAGAGAGGCCGAAAGAGCCGTGCTGGTCAAAGCTGTTCACAATGGGAATGCCGAAATGGTCGTACATGATGCTGTAGCCGCCGCGCAGTGAGAATTGGTCTTTGTGTCCAAGAATTTTTGCGATCCAGCCTTCACCGGTGTCAGGCGCCCAGGCTATAGCCACACGGGGAGAGAAATCCTTCTTATCCCAGTTCCACATGGCAGGACCGTGGTTGGCGGGGCCGCCAAGGACGAAAGAAATCTCGCCCGCGTTGTTTGCCGGCATGCCCTGCGCCGCTAAATTGGCGGTGTGGTTGAACCAGTCGGCTACGTTCTGATTGGTACAACCCCCGTTGGCGGCCGCCACACAAGGCGCCACCTGCAATCCATTGGTCTCGTGCGGCGGAGAGTCCAGCACCCAGCGCAGGCCGTACGTAACGGTCAGCCGAGGCGTCATGTGCCAGGTATCCTGCCCAAAGAACTCATAGTCGTTCATGGCGTAACGGCGCTTGATGGCCGCGCCTTGGGCCAGAGCGGTGCCGTTGCGGTTGAAGTTATAAATGCCGTCGCCCTCGGGGAAAATGCCCAGCAGGATGGTGGCCGCGCTGTCATAGTTGGGACCGAAGTTGCCGTCCACCGCCGGGTAACCATTGTTGGCCGGATCCAGCGGGCTGTTGGTGCCGGCAATTCCTCCGGTGTTGAGATAGACGGCGTTGGTCTGAACGTCGGAGAACGAGTTGGCGTAGCTGATGTGGTCGTCCCGGATAAGAAACAAATCGGTTCCGAACTGCAGGGTGTGGTTTCCCCGCGTCCAGTTCACATTATCGGTGAACTGGTGGACAGGCACAAAGGTGGTGGTGGAGCGAGTGAAAGGAACCAGGTTGTCAAGCCCATTCAGAAGAACCGCCGGAACGTTAGAGGTGCCGGCGTCCTGGCCTCCCTGGCGGACGAAACCCCAGCGAAATTCGTTGACCAGCCTCGGGGAAAGGATAGAAGTGAGCCCCACGGTGGAACCCTTGCTGTCGTCCAGCAGTGTGGTAGCCGCGGGCTGGCCGGGAAACTGCTGTTTTCCAGGCTGCCTGTCGTTTTGCGTCTGCCCGCGCCAAAACAGCATTTCCGAACCGCTGGGGGTGATGTACCAGTCGAGCCTGGTGATGTAGGTGTTGAAACTGGAGTCGGCATTGGAGGAGAAGCGATAACCGAGAATGTTCGAACCGTCGCCCGCATTTTCGTTGGGAAAAGGATACTGCCCGAGAATGTTCTCGACCGCCGGATTGGGTCCGATTCCCAGCGGGTCCATGGCCCGGACTTGTGCCGGACCGAGGGCGTAATAGCCGGGCGCAACGCCGGTCACTCCGTTAACCGTACCGCCAGGACAAGAAGCTGTATCGAGGGAGCCGTCTGCATTGCGCTGACATAAGTACACCAGATCGCCGGCTCGCAATGTCGCGCTGGGCACGTCGCGCAATACGCTGGTCCCCTGAGCGTCGCGCCGGCCTTCATAGTTAGCAAAGAAGAAAAGCCGGTTGCGCTTAATCGGTCCTCCGAAGGTGGCGCCGAACACATTGCGCAACAGCTTGGGCGCCTGATTGGGCTCCCCGCTGGCCAACTGCGAACCCTTCAAGAACGGATCGTTGGCGCTGAAGATGGTATTGCGGTTGTACTCGTAGGCCGAACCATGAAAGCTGTTGGTGCCGCTTTTGGTCACGAGCGCCACCTGAGCGCCGCTGGAATAGCCGGAGTCGGCATTGGCGTTGGCCGTGGTGACCCGGAACTCCTGAACCGAGTCCGGCGGCACCGTCAGGACACTGGTGAACGCGTAACCATTGTTCTGGTCGTTGACCCCAATGCCGTCGAGGGTGACGTTAGACTGGTCGCTGCGCATGCCATTCACTGCGCCGCTGCGCGTGTCCTTCGCGGCATCCAGTTCGTTGCCCAGGTAGGCCACGCCCGGCTGCAGGCTCAGCAATGCAACCACATTGCGGTCGGCAATGGGCAACTCCGCAATCTGGTTCTGCTCGATGGTGTTGCCCAACGACGCATCGGTCCGGTTAACCAACGGCGCCTGGCTTTCGACGGTTACAGATTCTGATGCACCCGCAACCTGCAAATGAATGTTGAGGGTGGACGGCATTTTGACGACGAGCGTGACATTGGACGCTACATAAGCGGCAAAGCCCTTGGCCGCAACCTCCAAGCGATATGTGCCGGGAGGCAGATCGAGAAACTGATACAGACCGGTGGCATTGCTCGTGGTGGTCCGCTGCAAACCCGTGGTGGTGTCCGTCAAAGTGATCCTGGCGCCGACCACACTCGCGCCTGACGGGTCAGACACGCTGCCATTCAGCAGGCTGGTTGATTGCGCCGCCGCCAACGGGGCCAGGCATGCTAATGCAGCGAACACCCAGATCGCGCGCCGTGCTGCCCGTACACATCGAATACCGAACTGCTGGCGCTGCTCATACTGCCTGCCCGCTGGCTGACTGATTCGCTTCATCGCATACCTCCCAAAATGAAGGCCACTCACCGCGCGAGAAAACGCCGGCAGAAAGAACACCTAGGCCTCTCCCCGCGCCCGCTTGTGGGTTTCGATTCCTTTAGTTCCTTTTTGTGAAGCCTGGCCCGACCGTTACCGGCTTAAAAAGTGGCGGCATTATACCCGAAGGTTGAGACCAGGAGTATCCGGAAAAATGTGATTCACCGAATGGAATTGCTCGGGCGGTACGGAAGCCGGTCTGCAGCCGCGCCCCAGGGCTGTTTGTGCGGCTAGTCCGAGCGCACTGATGGGGCGAAATTGTATTGCAGGGCTGTAGGGCTTGTGGTAGCGTTGCCGCTCCAACGTGCGTTCGCAAATGGCAGAGTCCTTTTCTACCGATTTACTCGCCCCGGGAGATCGCCTGGACGCGTGGCTGTTCCAAGCAAGGCAGATTTGCGGCGACTGCCGTTTTCAGTTTCCCCGGCGTCCCCTGTTTCGAGGCGTCATCGAGCGGCGAACGATTGGGGGACTGGAGTTGACACGGTTCTCCTCCACGCCGCTGTCCTTTGACAAAAGTCCGGTGCTTAATGCCGGATCCCCCCAGAGGAATTGCATCATCATTACTCAACTGGAGGGCGTCAGAAGCTACCGCCAAGGAGCCATGCTCGCAACTCTCAATCCCGGTGACAGCACCTTTGTTGACTCCGGGCTTCCCTGGTCGTCGGAGTGCGGCGGTCTGTGCTCACGACTTTATTTGCGGGTGCCACTCTGGCTGATGCAGAACCGCCTGCACCGCGGCGCACTGCCAGTTCTGCCTCGTATTTCCGGGGGACGCGGCCTGGGGGCGACGCTGTTTCGATTGATGACTTCGCTTTATCAGGAAGCTGACGCATTCAGTCCGGAAGAGAGCACGTCCGCCGTCGAGACCTATCTGGAGATTCTCTCGGCTTGCCTGGAAGGCATTGACGCAGCCCCCAGTGCCGGGTCGCGCCGCGGGGAACTGGCGAAACACATCGAGTACTTCATTGAGAGGCACCTGGGAGAGCCTTCGTTGAGTCCTGCGGCGATTGCGGAAGCGGCAGGAGTCTCCGTCCGTCACCTGCATCGCTTGTTCGCCAGCGAAGGCAGCAGTTTGGGCGAACACATTCGTGAACGGCGGCTCCAGCGCTGCCTGAGCGACATCGCCGACCCGCGTTTTGCCGACAGAACCATTACGGAAATCTCGCTGTTCTGGGGTTTTAGCGATTCAGCTCACTTTAGCCGTTGTTTCAAGCAGCGTTTCGGGAGCTCGCCCCGCGCTTTTCGCGCCCGACTGGCGAACGGTTCCTGCGGTTTGGTGCAGCCTTGCCTCGCCTCCCCTGAAGGTGCTGCGCGATTCCCCCGCCTGAACTAACAGAAAACGCTTAGCCAACCGTGTAAGCACCCGCGATTTACGCCTGGGCGCCATGCCCCGCCGCGGGCGCTTGCCCCGCGGGAGTGACTGGATACGGGGTACCGGCGGCGGTCCGGGCTCGGAAGCGGATGAGAGCCCCCAGTCCCAGCCAGATGGCCAGCGCCATCCACTCGTAGCGGCTGAAGTGTCCGGGGATGAGGGGAACCAGCTTAACGAGGATCATGAGACTGGTCACCAGCAGGCCGAAACCAGCGGCCAGTTTGCCCTTAAGGTCGGGTTTCATTCGCCAGTAGGCGGCGCAGGCGGCCATCCACGCCACCGCAGAAGCCGCGGCTCCAACCTCCAGGATGGGGACCAGTCCGGCCTCGCCCAACAGCATAGCCAGAATGGTGGCCACCCCCACGGCGATGATGGCAGCGGAGGGGGTCTGGCTCCGGGGATGGACCTTGGCCAGCCTGGGGTACACCAGACCTTGCCGTGCCAGGGCGAACAGCATTCGCGAGGAGGCGACCAGGTTGGCATTGAAGGCCTGCAGCAAGGCGCAGATCGCTGAGGCCATGATCAGGATCACTATCCAGTGGGCGTGCAACGCGCCCTCAAAAGCAACCGCGGTCGGAAATTGCCGGTTGCTCTGCAGCGTAGGCCAGGGGGTCACATAGGCAACGGCGGAGATGACCACCCAGAAGAACACCAGTCCAACCAGGATGGTCAGAACGATGGCGACGGAAAAGTCACTGCCACGGAAGTCGGGGCTTGCTTCCTCCGCATACTTGCCGACCGACTCGAATCCGGCCAGAAGCCATGGGACCACCTGCCAGACGAGCAAGACGGATAAGAGCGGACCATGGCTGAACAGGGGACGCAGGTTGGAAGGCTTGCCATGCGCGGCTCCAGCGCCGGCAAAAACCACGACCAGAAAGAGAAACGTGAACGTGATGCGCTTGGCGGCCCGCGCGCTCGCCTGGATGCCGCGAATGTTAAGCCAGGTGAGAGGAAGCGCAATGACCAGCCCAAGCAGAAGGTGGGGCAGGTAGACGGGACGACCTCCCAGCCGATACAGCGGCAACCGGTTCAGTGAAGGAAACAGGTAGCCGGCAATACGTCCCGCCGCCAGGCCTTCGAATGGACAGGTAAGAAAATAACTCAGAAGCACCATCCAGCCGGTGAAAAATGTTACCGAGCGCGGGAAGAACCGGGCGACATAAGCGGCCTCGCCGCCGGCATCCGGGATGGCTCGCACCAATTGGCCATAAACATAACCGATGGGCAACAACATCAAGGCGCCCACGGTAAAGCCAAGAATGGCGCCCAGAGTCCCGCCGCGTTTCAGAATGTCGTCCATGACCACCAGCCAGGCGGTGCCCACCATCACGCCAAAGGCGAGGGCAAAGTAGTCCGACAAACGCAGCTTGCGGGCGAGAGTGGTCATAATCGGACGAGCATGTCAGGCGCGCAGAAGCAAATACGTCCAGCTGTGGGCAAAGAAGAAAGAGTGGACGGGCGGGCGCCGAACCCATCCACGTTATCGGGTGGCATGCTTAGAATTCGTACCGCAGCGCAAACTGCATGACGCGCGGCTGGGTCAGCAGACCGGTGTAATTTCCAAACGTGCCCGGCACCTGCTGCAGAGAGGCGATGCAAGCACAAGCCTGCGTTCCCAAGCCGGACAAAGCGTTGAAGCGCACCTGATTGAACACATTGAAGACTTCCCACCGGAACTGCAAATTTTGCGCTTCATACACCTTCCAGTTCTTGGCCAGCGCCATATCCACCCCCATGTAGCCATCGCCGCGAACCACGTTGCGCGACCCGCTCTGGCCGGGGAAGGGGTGAACAAAATCATTGAAAGCCGCGGCCGGATTGGGGAAGACGCTGACCGCGCCGCCGGGTTGGGCGAAATGGCCGGTGGATGGCTTCACGATCATCTGGGCGATTCCCTGCTCGTCCCAGTTCGTCGGCCAGAAATTGCCGTTATCCACGGTGAAGGGGAAACCGCTCGTCCAGCGCGCCAGGCCGGTGAGCTGCCAGCCGGCAATGAACCCGCTGGCCACCCTGCCGGCGCTGCCCGCAAAGCGCTTGCCGGGGCCGAAGGGCAGTTCGGCAATCCAGTCAGCGTTGATCTGATGGGTGGTGTCAAAATCTGAAACGCCGTAGCGGGCGCGTGGATCAAAGGCGTTCACCAGGCGGCTGCCGGGAGCGCCTACATTCACGCTTGAGCTGAAGCCGAGCCGCGTGGCCGACGAGGTGATGTCGAGCGACTTGGAATAGGTGTAGTTCAGATCGAACTGAATTCCCTTGCTCAGCTGTTTTCTGATGCTGGCCTGCAGCGCGTTGTAATTGGAGTTTCCGATGGAACTCCAGCCGAACATGCTGGTGGCTTGCTCATTCAGCATGTTGCCGGGGCATCCCAGCGAGCTGGGAGGCGGACACTTGGAGCTTTTGAAGTAGTAGACGTTCCCCAGGTTATCGCCCAGACCTCCGTAGATATCAATATCCCCCAGGCCGACGACTTCATTGCCCACGTACGACAGAAAGGGATCGTAGTAGAGGTCGTAGACCGCTTGCAGCAGGTTGGGAAAGCTCAGGCCGGAGAAGCTCGTCCACTGGCTGGCGCCGGGCTGCAGCGCGGGCAGCATGTCATGCCAGAAAGATGCCGTCGGACCAACCAGCTTATCGGTAATCTGGTTCGCTGCAACGCCCTGGTTGGCCAATTGGGCCAGGCGGGTGGCGGCGGCGAAGTAATCAATTCCTGTTTTCGGGTCCACCAGATCCAGAGGCTGCCTCAGATCACGCTGGGTGAGCAGGTGATGTCCAAAACGGCCCACGTACGACAACTGCAGCGAGAAGTGCTGGGGCAGTTCGCGGCCCACGGAAAAATCAGCGGCCCACGAATAGGGGGTTTTCAAAGACTGGTCAACCCCCCAGGTGATGGCTTGCCCGAAGGGCGGCGGAGTCTGGGGAAAAGCTCCCGGAGGCGCCGGTTCGAAGAAGACGTCGCCATACTGGTTGGTTTGCGGAATGGAGTTGATGTTGGTTATCCGCGGCACACCCGCGGCGTTGTCATAGGGACTGCCGGGGATACCGCCCTGCCCGGGAAAGGGGAAATAGTTGGGGCTGCAGCAAGGATTCTGCACGGTTGCGGCCAAGCCGCCGGGTGCGTTGGCGTCGAAGGTGCTCAGCAACTCCATGCCGGGACGGTCATACATGCGGCTGAAGCCACCACGGATGACGGTCTTGTCGTTATCGCCGGTGATTTTCCGCAACCAACCGCTTTCCGGCCGCGGTGAATAGGCAAAGGAAATGCGCGGCGAGATATCAGACTTCTCAAAATTGTAAAACCCGGGACCATGGTTGGCCGCTCCGCCCAGGATGAAGGACAGCAGCGGGGTACCGCTGTAGCCGATGCCTTGCCGCATGTTGGCCACGTTCTGGTTGAATTCGCTGCCCAGGTTAGCGCTGCCCGCCGGGCAGCCCACCCCAGGATTCACGGCGGCCACGCAGGCGGGGGACGCCTGGTAACCATTTACTTCCCAGGGCGGAGGGAACAGCGACCAGCGCAAGCCGTAGGTAATGGTCAGGTTGGGCTTAAGGCGGAAGGCGTCCTGGCCGTAAAACTCATACCAATTCAGCCCGTAGTTGCGTTTCACCGGCACTCCGGGCTTTAAAACGGTTCCGGTTTTGTCGTAGTTATAGTTGCCTACAATGTCGGAAACCATTCCCAACAAACCGAGGACGGGATAGTCGTACTGCGGGGTGGACGCCGGTTCTGCAAAGCCGCCATTGGCCGGATCAAGGTAACCGCCAGTATTGGCGAATCCGGTGGGCGACATCCAGTTGGTGGCGCCTTTGCCCACACTGAAGGAATGTTCGGAGCTTATGCGCGGATCGCGGGCGAAACCGATGTTTCCGCCGAACTGCAGGGTGTGTTTGCCTTTGGTCCAGGAGAAGTCGTCCAGCAGGTTGTGCAGTGGAGTTTGCGCACTGTGGCTGTAGAAAATACCCTGGTCCAAGCCGTAAAACTCGTTCCAGGCCTGGTTGGCATTGCCCACGATGCCGGTACTTTGCCGGGTAAACCCCCAGTGGAAGTTGTTAACCATTGTGGAGGTCAGAACCGCGGTATATCCCACCACGAATCCTTTGCTGTGATCGCTGACCGTCTGCTCGGGGGCGGATCCGGGCAGGAAAGGAGCCTGGGGGTTGAAAAGATTCTGCAGGGCGCCACGCCAAAACAGAGTGTGCTTGCCGTCCGCCGTGAGATGGTAGTCCACACGGGCGATGAACGCATTGTTATTCAGGCTAACGGGGGCGCGGAAGCGGAACCCTGAATAATTCAGGCCGTCTCCAACCGATGGGTCGTTGGTCAAGAACTGTCCGGTGCAGAATGTCCTGTCAAAATATCCTGTATGGCTCGGGTTTTCTATGGCCGGATTGATGCCCAAGCCGAGCGGGTCCAGCGCTTTCAATTGGGACGGCCGAATGACGGTGATGCCGCCATTGACATCGGCATATTGGATCAGCCCCTGGCACAAGCTGGGCGTCGGTATGGTGCGCACCGTGCTCTGCTGCTCGCGCTGGCGTGTGCCTTCGTAGTTCACGAAGAAGAACAGGCGATCTTTCCTGATGGGACCACCAACGGAACCCCCAAAAATATTCCGCAGCAGCTTGTCCGGCGTATTGGGCTGGCCGGTAGAAAGCTCCGCCTGTTTTACAAAGTAGTCATTGGCGCTGGTGATGGTGTTGCGATGATACTCGTAAAGGGAGCCGTGCCAGCTATTGGTTCCGCTCTTCGTAACCAGAGCTACCTGCGCGCCCGAACCCACGCCCTGATCAGCGTTGTAATTGCTGGTAGTGACGCGGAACTCCTGCACCGAATCCAGGGTCACCGGCAGCACGGAGGTAAACGCATATCCACTGGACTGATCATTCACGTCCACCCCGTCCAGAGTAATGTTGCTCTGGTCGCTGCGCGCGCCATTCACCGCGCCGTTGCGCGTGTCCTGATCCTTATCTATATCGGGCCGGTTACCGGTGTAGGCGACGCCAGCCTGCAGGCTTAACAGGTCGGGAACGTTGCGGCCTTCGAGCGGAATCTGCCGCACCTGGTTCTGATTGAATGAGTTGCCGAGAGAGGCGTCCACCGTGTTCAATACCGGGGCCTCGCTGGTTACGTTAACCACCTCGCTGGTGGTGCCCAATCTTAGGCGCACGTTTGCCGTCGCCGGAGTATTCACCAGCAGTTGCAGGCTGCTCTGCTGGTAGCGCTCAAATCCCTGAGCGGTAACGCTCAACACGTAGGTTCCCGGGGGAAGAAACTGGAACTGATACTCTCCCAGGCTGTTGGTCACGACGGTTCGCTTGATGTTCGATTCCGTGCTCTGAACAATCACGGTGGCCCCGGACACGACGCTCCCGCTGGGATCGGTGACCGTCCCTCTGAGGGATGTGGAGGAGATCTGGGCCAGGAGCAAGCCCGTGCATGTCAGGGAAAGCAGGAGAAGCGCACACGTTCTGAGGAGCTTCATCGGAACCTCCCGCGTCGATTTGTCCTATTCCGTTTTCCCGGCCGAAGCGCCACCTGGTGGTGCCTGAGCTACCGGCTCCGGGTGCTAAGCGTGGATATACTACTTCTGCCGCGGGAAGGAAACTTGTCTGACAGTGACATGACCCTTGTCTGGAGGTGACCTCCGGACGGGAGGCTAAATAGCATTCCCCACGAAGTGAGGACGGGCTTTCTGCTGCTGTGTTCTAGGAGGATGCCATCGCAGCACGCAAGGTCCGCAGCTCGGAACGCTCAATGGTGATGAACCGAAACGGCTGTAAGCCGATCGGAGAAGCCGAACGGGGGCTGAGTAGTTCAGCCATAGCCAGTACCGGTCCTACGTGCGTTGAAAACATCAACTCCACGGTCGCTCCTGGACTGAGCGGTTTGAGCACTCGCAGCAACCCGCCTCTGGCAGAAATGGTCTGAAGTCTAGCGGATGAACGCTGTCCATTCCGGAATCGGATGGTGGCGGAAGGCATGCCGGCTGACGGTGGTTTTGGGACGCCCCGTGCAGGGCGGAAGGGGGAACTCATGAGTGGTAATATGCTATGGAATCAATGAGCCAGGGCAGATTACTAACGAACATGTACGCCCTGAGCCGGGGAACCGAGAACCTGGGGTTTGCCTTGGCCGGCACGGTTCAGACCGCGTCAGCGTACGAAAACGGTGCGCTTCGGTACTTCATGTATCCCAACGCGGTGAGGCGAATCACCCCTCGGACTTGCTCTTCCACCAGACCCTCGTTCCTCAACTCGGCGATCGCCCAGCGGGCAGAGGAGCAATCAATGGTCTGCTTCGACAACGTCATATACTGATCGCGCTGCTGTTCGTAGCGAATCACCAGCAAAAGCAGTAGCTCATTGCGGATCTCTTGCTCAGACATACTGCGATGTTAGGTACATTGACAGGGGGCCGGAATGGCTCTTCGGTGCCAGTCGAGGTCACGTGTGTTCATACTCGGTTTGTCCCGCGGAATGGCGGGCAATGAACATTGGTAATTTCATAAGTGCTTGTAAGACAGAGAAAGAGGAGTTTGGGAGAGTCAGAGGCAGGTCTCAAAATCCCACGGATTGGTTTTGAAACAGCAACTTTTTTAGCCATTCCTGTGGCTGGCTCGTCAGCGCCACAATCCGGCGCAAGTTCAAGCCCGAAAGCCACTCTCCCCGAAAACATCCACAGACTGCTTCAGCGCCGAATACGTTTCGGACCATTTGGAAGATGACGAAACACGAGCGGTTCCAGGGGGGAGGTTGCCATGGAATCAAACACGAGCGCGTTGGTCACGACACTGCTTTTGGTGCATCTCGCTGCTGCGAATTCTGGTCGCAGGAGAAGCTCAGCAGGAGCCATTATCCAGCAGTTCACGGTTGCATCGATCTGCGGTACTCTGAGCGGCAACGATTGCCTTGAGGCTTAGCAATGTTTCGTTGGATGCCTCCGCCTGCTGTCGTGTCGGCGACTTGGAGGTGTGTGCAAGCAACTTCCGGTTTACCGACCACTCGGGAACGGCCGCATCCGAGTCAAGCACGGGTGGGCACGATGACCAGCTATACTGACGATCGCTTCTAGAAATCTTGGAGCATCCACACGTTGCTGTCACCGGTGACCTGCATGAAGGCAAGATAGCGGCTGTCCGGGGAAGGGATGGCCCACCCCAGTGGTCCGTGAAGCAGCTCCCATGCGTTTCCCTGGGTGTCTATTTCCAGCAGCGCCACCGTACGCTCGTCCTTCGTCGCGGGCACAAATAAGGTCCTGCCGTCGGCCGACCAGTCCACGTTGCGTAACTCAGTCCACCCTTTCACCACGATTTCGCGGATCTGGCGCGTAGCAAGCGTAAGCAACTGGATGCGACCACCCTTTTCCGCACTGATAATTGCCAGCCGGGAACCATCGGGAGAAAGGCTGAGATTGCTGCTGGTCGGGAGGCGAAGCAGGACTTCTCCCTTGCCCAACCGCGGGTCAAGAGAGTGGACGACAACCTCCCCACCTTGCTGCTGGACAAGAATGCAGCGGGTCGAGCCCAAGCGGGCGCATTGCACATCGCAAATGCCGGCTTCCCGCAGTAAAAGCCGAGGCGGACCGCC
>Ga0187824_10000068_pt1 | contig 15158 bp, 12 predicted proteins | sample NC_wetland_sal_i_13_FD_132437 | JGI IMG/M metagenome (GOLD analysis project Ga0187824, IMG submission 132437) | Wetland sediment microbial communities from Neuse River Estuary, North Carolina, USA - SourceSoil_4 | ecosystem: Environmental > Aquatic > Freshwater > Wetlands > Sediment | place... | reverse complement strand
TCAAGCTGAAGAATTTCTTGCTGCTCACTGATTTCTCTCCCAGCTCGGAACTGGCGCTGCCTTATGCAGTCGCATTGGCCCGGCAGTACGGGGGCAAGGTTTACGTAGCCCACGTAATTTCGCCTGAGATGTACGAGTACCTGCCGCCCGAACTCATTCCCCAGGTGCGAACCGAGATTCAGACCTATGGACAGCGGCGTATGCAAGAGCTGCTTACCCGCCCGGAGCTGCAGGAAGTGCGGCGCGAGGCGATCGTAAGGGAGGGAGAGATCTGGGACACGTTGAAGAAACTGGTCGCCGACTTGCACATCGAGGTCATCGTGGTTGGGACGCGCGGGCGGCGGGGAGTGAAGAAGGCCCTTACTGGCGCGGTGGCTGACGAAGTTCTGCACCGGGCGGAAAGTCCTGTCCTGACCGTGGGGCCGCGTTGCGGCTGCATCGCGCCTGAGCGCAAACCAAAGCGAATTCTGTACGCAACCGATTTTTCAGCCGATTCAGTCCGAGCCCTGGCGTATGCAGTTTCGCTGGCGGAGACGTTCGGCGCCACCCTGGTTCCGACCTACGTTGCGCCTCAGATCGGAGAGGATCCCTCCGCCAAAACGAGGTTTGAGGAATTCTTTGAGGAGCGTCTACAGGAATTATTGGCGGGACAGACCTCAAGCAGGTCGCATTGTGACTATCGGGTCAAGTTTGGAACGCCCGCCGACGGCATCCTGCAGGCTGCGGACGAAGAGAAGGCAGACCTGATTGTGATGGGTATCCGCGGAGCCGGCTCTCTGGTTCGCGCAGTTCACCATCTTGGATCAACTGCCGACAGGGTGGTTGCAGAGGCATGTTGCCCGGTACTGACCGTGCGTGGGCTCGGCTAATCGCGAAATCGTCGAACCCTTATCGAACAAGAAAAGGAGCCTCTATGAAACTCATTGCAACCTTGCTGGTTTGCCTGGCATTTCTTGGAATCTGGAGCCTGGCGCAGAATGTCCCGGCGCAACCCGGGACGGGCGGTGGCATGAGCCAGGACCAGGCCCCCGGCCCGGGCATGATGGGCATGCGCCACCCGCATGACATGTCCAAAATGCACGAGCAGATGATGAAAGACATGCAGGGGGACATCGACAGCATGCGGTCCAACCTGCAAAAAATGAAAGATCAGGTCGGTAAAGTGTCCGACCGCGAGACCAGGAATCAGTTACAGCTCAACATCGACATGTGGCAATCTCTTGTAGATCACATGGATAAGCACATGGATGCGATGAAGAATATGATGAACGCCCATCATGGGCCACCGGACGATGCGGGCAAGCACGAATATCATCATCCTCCCGCGACTCCCAAGAAGTAGGCGCCGGCATCAGCAGATGGATGAGCACGCTTCGCGTTCGTGGCACTCAGGACTTGACCAATACGACCACGGAGCGCGCTCTGACTTGATAACTCAAGCTGGGCAGGGCCTCAGCCGAACCGGGTTCACAGAAATCTGAGGGACTCGGAAGACCCGTGTCCACCACTCGGATCCACTCTTTCGCTTCTCCCTCCTGGACTACAAAGGTCAGGTCTTCCCAGAAAGCGTTGATCATCACGTAGAGGTCGCTGTCGTTCTGCGACGCTCCGTGCAAACAGTAAGCCAGGGTGTGGGAATTGAACGAGAGATCGGGTGTATCCCCCACTCCGTACCAGCGCACATCCTGCCGCCAGAACCGGCTGCGGGCGATGGAAGGATGAGCTTTCCGGAAGGCAATCATCTTCCGGAAGAACTCGAACATGTCACGATTCTGGGTCAACCGGTCCCAATTGAGCCAGGTAATCTCGTTGTCCTGATTGTAAGGATTGTTGTTGCCCTGCTGTGTGTTCATGAATTCGTCGCCGGCGCGGAACATGGGGGTGCCGTTGGACAGGAACAGAAGGCAGCAGAAATTCTTGATCTGCTGCTTGCGCAGGCCCATCACTTCCGCTGGGACCTCCTCGTCGCCCTCCCAACCGCAGTTCCAGCTCAGATTCTGGTCGGCGCCATCGCTATTGTTTTGTCCGTTTGCCAGATTGTGTTTCTGGTTGTACGCGACCAGATCGTAAAGACAGAATCCGTCATGACAGGTAATAAAATTGACGCTCTGGTAGGCGTGATAGGCGTTCATCACGTCATCCGGAAACAGGTCGCTGCTGCCATAGATCCGGGTCATGAGTTGCGCAACCATGCCAGGGTCGCTCTTCACGAACGCCCGCACGTCATCGCGATACCGCCCGTTCCACTGCAGCCAGGAAACGCCTGGAAACGTTCTCCCCAACTGATAGCTGACCGGGTCCCACGCCTCCGCGATGAGACGGACCCTGGCGAAGTCGAAGGCCCCGCTGACCGCGGCGATGACCGGAGGGTCTTCGGTATTGATGGTGCCATCCTCATTCCGGGTAAAGATGGATGCCAGGTCAAAGCGGAACCCGTCTACATGCATCTGTCTGACCCAGTAAAACAGGCTGTCGACAATCATCTTGCGCACGTAACGGTTGGCGCAGTTCAGCGTGTTGCCGGCGCTGGTATCGTTGCGATAGTGCCGCCGGTCGGCTTCCAGAAGGTAGTAGGTGCTGTTGTCAATTCCTTTGAAGTTGTAGGTCGGGCCATCTTCGCCGCCTTCCGTCGTATGGTTATAAACGGCGTCCAGGATTACTTCGATGCCGGCTGCGTGGAGCGCCATCACCATGCTCTGGAATTCGACAAGAATGTCCTCCGTGGCGTCGGCGCTGGAATACCCGTGATGGGGCGCAAAGAATACCAGGGGCATGTAGCCCCAATTCGCGCCTTCTTCGGGATCCTGCTGGGTCACCGGCATCAACTCGACGGCCGTAACTCCCAGTTCCTTTAGATAGGGGATTTTCTCGATTACCCCGGCGAACGTGCCGCGCTTCCCGGAGGTCACACCGGAATTGTCCCGGGCGGTAAATGCCCGGACGTGCATTTCATAAATCACCAGATCGGAAGTGTGGACGGGAGGCCGGTCTGCTGCTCCGGAGAACTCCGCCTTATGAAGCAGAACTCCGAGCGGTGCCCTGCCCGCGTTGCTTCCCGCCATGCGCGCAATTTCGCGGCTGAATTGGCGAGGGAAATATACCGACCGTGCATAGGGGTCGAGCAGGATCTTCTGATCGTCGAAGCGATGCCCCGCCCCGGGTTCATTTGGCCCGGAGATTTTGTACCCGTAGTAGCGGGCTCCCTCGATTGCGCTGGCCTTCAGGCGACAGTGCCAGACTCGTTCTGATTTATTGATGAGAGGATCAAACTTGTATTCGTAGAGGGGATTCGCGACATCGTCTCGCGAATAAAACAGCAGCCTTACTTCAGACGCGTATTTCGAATACAGGGCAAAATTGAAGGCATCTTCGTCAGCGATCCAGGTGACCCCCAGCGGCGATGCCGAGCCTTCCCGACTAAACCAGTTCGTCATCGCACCGATCTCTCCTTTGTCCCACTCGCAGGCGATCCCGAGAACAGGGCCGCCACAGGATCATTACAGCTGAGCCGGAAGTTTGTCGGTGTGAACCTGGATCACGTCTTTGGGTGACTGTCACTAGCTCCTCCCGGCAAGGTCATGTGGTCCTCGACCACTGGTTCCTATGCCGCAATGAGCCAGCCTTGAGTTCTCGACTCGCCGCGCCGGTTGGTTGAGAACGTATCACGACGCGATGCCATCCAGCGTCTCCGGAAGCATGGCAGATCGGAAACGCACGATTGTTCTAGTGCCGTCGGCCGACTCTATCTCCAGGCCTTCATGGGCTCCAGACTGGGTTCGTCGAAACCGGATCCGCGTTGGGCGTTCAACCGTATGGGTCAGAGCTTGGCCGGAAGGGTCACCCATCTCGACATACGCCCGCTGATGCCCGTCGGCATGATCGATGCTGACACCCCTGAGGCGCTGGTTTACGACCTCTTTCAGCTTGCCGCCTGCGGTTGCCACTTCGATGGTGGCCAGCCAGCCTTCATGCTGGCGGCTGAAGCCGTCCAAGAACGCAATCCACTCCCCGGGTTCAATATCGATATCGCCGCTTTTATTCTCGGAGGTCCACATAAAGCGCCCCCCCATCCATCAAGCCGCAGTTGTGTTTTCAGATTTCAATTCGCTCTTGGTTACCTCATGGCCGCCAACTGTCGTTTTTCCCTGCTCCAGCAGGGACTTGAGCTGCACCATGTCCTGATCGAGAGATTTCTTGGGATCAAGGCCGAGCAGTGCCGCAAAGGCATGCCCGACTAGGCCGGCCGGCGGGTTGTAGCTCATATCGATGTGTACCCGGGTGCGGCCATCCTGCTGCGCTTCCAGGTGGATGACTCCATGGTTTTCAACGATTGAGCCCGGCAGACTCCTCCACTCAATGCGCTGTTCGGGCACCAGGCGTATGATTCTTCCTCTCCAGCTGAGGGGAAAGCCGGCTGGGCCCGAAACCTGCCATACGAAGATTCCATTCTTCTCAGGCGCAATCTCCTTCACATGGGCGAATACCTTGGGATAGTTTTCCGGGTTCTTCCAGAATTCGTACAGCTCCGCCGCGCTGGCTTTAATCATGACCGTCTTTTGGATGCGAAGACCCGCAGTTTCATCAGCGCCGATGATGCCCTTCAGTGGAGTATTCAGTACGGAACGCGCGAGCAGAATTGCGCCATTTATCCCGAGAGTCTTCCCCAGCAGCTTGCGGTGAGTCGCGCCATACGCGATCAGACCGGCGCCGGTGAAGCCGGCCAGGACCCGGCTTGTAGGCGACCAGCTCTGCTGCAGGAAGTCTGGTAGAGATCTGCGCCGGGCCCCTCCCTGCAATGCCGAAATATGCTGCGGATGGTCGGTTGTATTAAGGAACGTGGAAAGCTCTCTAACCCCTCTCACCGCTCGCACGGCACTGACCAACTCGCCGGCCTCGTCGGCCAGAACCCAGCCCCCTACAAATACTGATCCCCCGGTGCAATTGACTTCGACGGCATGGGGATGGGAGACGGCCCGGCCCACCGCCGTCCGAATCCGCTGCTCGAGGACGCTGTCCGACACGTTGTCGTCATCCTCGAACAGACGGCGAGTTTCTGCCACGGCGCCTTCCGCGCGATGCTCGACATCGCGGCCAAAGCGCTGGGCAAACTTTTCCATGTCATGACCGGAATGTATGAATGCATCTCTTAAAGTCGCCCGCCGGCGCCGACCTCGATTGGGATCGGCAAAGTACATGGTCAGGGCGCCAGCGCCAAACGCGCCGAAGAGTGTCCAGGCCAACCTCTCTTTTTTCATAAGATCCTCCACCAAACAAATCCACCCTATACGCGGATTGCCCTTCGCGTCGTGATACGACTCACTCGACGCCGTGACCGCGCGCACATCCTCATCACAAACGCTTTGCCATGCTTCATGTACCGGCTCGATCTGGTGGGACCGGAGGGGCCCACAAATGCGAACCCATAGCGATTTCCACATCGTGAACGCAATTCGCCGCGCGGCACATCGCCTCACGGGTGAATCGGCAGATTTCGATCCATTGCTCAACCTAATTGGCGACTCTCGCTTGGTCCTGATCGGCGAGGCTTCGCACGGTACTCATGAGTTTTATCGGCTGCGCGCCGAGATCACCAAGAGCCTGATCGCGGAAAGAGGCTTCAACGCGGTTGCGGTCGAAGCCGATTGGCCCGACGCCTACCGCATCAACCAGTTTGTGCGATTTCAGGGCAAGGACCACGACGCGATCGATGCGCTTGCCGGCTTCCAGAGATTTCCCGCCTGGATGTGGCGCAATGCCGATGTGCTCGACTTTGTGGGCTGGCTGCGCAATTACAACGAACACCGGCACTCCGGGCGCGCGGGTTTCTATGGACTCGATCTTTACAGCCTGCATGCTTCCATCCGCGCCGTGCTTGACTTCCTGGATAAGGTTGATCCCGAGGCGGCCCGCCGCGCCCGCTATCGCTATGCCTGCTTTGAGGATTTCGGCGAGGATACACAGGCTTACGGATACGCCGCGAGTTTCGGACTGAGCAAAAGCTGCGAGGACGAAGTCATCAGCCAGTGGATGGAGATGCGCCAGCGGGCCGCTGACCTGGCCCGCCGCGATGGCCATGCTTTCCCCGATGAATTCTTTTTTGCGGAACAGAACGCCCGTCTGGTGAAGAATGCCGAAGAGTATTACCGCTCCATGTTTCGCGAGCGAACTTCGTCCTGGAACCTGCGGGACACTCATATGGCCGAGACGCTTGATGCGTTGGTCCAACATCTGGGGGCAAGTCACGCGAAAGTAGTCGTCTGGGCGCACAATTCTCATCTCGGTGACGCCCGCGCCACCGAGATGGGACAGCACGGTGAACTCAACCTGGGACAACTGGTGCGCCAGCGATACGGCAAACAGTCGATTTCAGTTGGCTTCACGACCTACACCGGCACGGTCACTGCCGCCACTGAGTGGGACGGTGCGGCAGAGCGCAAGCATGTACGGCCGGCCCTGCCCGGGAGTTACGAGGCGCTATTTCACACCACCGGTATGTCGAAGTTCCTGCTGCTCCCGAACGAACACGATGAAACCCGGTTACTGTTGCGCGAGCCGCGCCTTGAGCGCGCGATTGGAGTGATTTATCAGCCCCGCTCGGAACGCCAGAGCCATTACTTTCATGCCCAGCTTCCGGACCAATTCGACGCGATTCTGCACTTCGACGAGACTAGGGCAGTCGAGCCTTTGGAGCGCACGACTGCTTGGGAGGCCGGAGAAGTTCCTGAAACCTATCCTTCAGCGCTCTGAACCCAAGTTTCGCAAGTCATTCTGCGACCGCGAAACCTATGACAAGTGATTCGGGTCACTGCTCATGGTGATAGCTCGTACATACGAAACTTCCATCTTTTGACATTGTGAAGTTGGTAAGACCCATCGAGGTGCGCGATGATTTTCCCCAATAGAACAGAAGCCGGTCGCGGATTGGCAACGCGCCTGCGGAACTATGCAGACCGGAAAGATGTAACCGTCCTCGGCATTCCGCGCGGGGGTGTTCCGGTTGCCTTTGAGGTGGCCAGAATGCTTAAAGCCCCACTCGATATTCTTGTGCTGCGCAAATTAGGCGTGCCCGGGCACGAGGAACTTGGGTTCGGAGCTATTGCAAGTGGAGGTATTCGAGCCCTCAATCCAGAAATTGTCGAGGCTTTGCGAATCTCTCCGTTGGACATCGAAGCGGTCACCAGCCGGGAAGCAAAAGAACTGAAGCGACGCGAACGCGTCTATCGCGGTGATCGTCCGGCATTGGACGTAAGGGGACGCACCGTAATCGTCGTGGATGACGGTATTGCAACCGGTTCAGGCATGCGGGCTGCCGTTAATGCACTGCGCCAGATGAAACCGGCTCGGATCATAATAGGTGTGCCAGTGGCACCGGCTTTCACCTGTGATCATCTTAGGCAGGAAGTAGACGACCTGGTCTGTCTGGCTATGCCGGATCCATTTTATGGCGTCGGGCAGTTCTACTACGACTTCTCGCAAGTCTCGGATCGCGAAGTCAACGATTTGCTTGATCGCGCGGCACGGGAAATCCATAAACAGGAATACGCCGAAGCATCGGTGGTGACGGATTAGGGCGGGGAGATGAAAGGCTGAAGCACCTACTCGCTCAGCAACTCTTTAACCAGGACTGGAAAAACGTTAACTGGCGCCTGCCAAAGAGCAGCCCGGCCCCGTTCAGATCGACAGCTGACTGCCGAGTCCCGACCATTGTCCATTGTTGTTCCTGAACGCGAGCAGCCCACCGCGCTCGTCCGCTCCCGCGGCCTGGTGTTCGTGCGAAATCGCAGCTATCGCATCAGCCCAGCAGAGCGGGAAATGATGACCGAGATTGGGAAATTTCGCACCATTGCAGTTGCAGATCTCGCTCGCCACCGCTACCCCAACGAGGCAGGCAAATTGCGTCAGGACGTTCTCAACCTCAAAGGCCAGAAGCTCATCCGTCCGCGTCGGGTGATGGCTGGCAAGGGGCAGGAAAAGCTTTCGGTCCTGGTGCTTGACAAGAGCGGGCAAGCACCTCGTCCAGCAAGAATATCGGGCCGCCCGGGGACAGAGGTTCTATGCGGGACTCGTGAAGCCCCGGGAAGTCGCGCACGATGCTGCTATCTACCGCATGTACCAAGTGGAAGCCGCTGAAATTATGCCTTGCGGCGCTTCATGGTGGCTACTTCCTCCGCCGCCAGTACAACGCTTTTCTCGAATGCCAACGCGGCGGAAATGCCGACCGCTTGATCGAGAAAGGGGTGCTCCAAGGTCACATCCGCGTTCACGAATCAGCCGCTTGATTGTGCTGAAGCAAGCTTTCGCCCGGCGCCCATTTGTATGACATGGTGTATGACAAGGCAGGTTTAATGGTTTTGGAATAATTCTTCGGATTGCTGTGAAAGCAGCATGGATATTGAAGATTTGAATGGTAGCGCTAACGGGAATCGAACCCGTGTTTGAAGATTGAGAATCTTCCGTCCTAACCCCTAGACGATAGCGCCCCTGGAGAGCAGTCATTATAACAAAGCTGCCAGATGAGGACGGCCCGTGCAGTCCTTTGAAAAATGCGACTGGCCTGCGGGAACGTGGCTTTCTTTTAATAGAGATGGCTTCTTTTTATCCGGTTCGTGGTCTGGGTCCATGGGCGGGATTCGTGCCTGGTTTATGACAAACTCTTTCCCGCCCGCCGCACCTTTCTCTTGACAATCTTTCCCTCCGGGAGCTAAATACTTCTAGCGAATAAAAAGCGAAACTGCGATTCGCAGCCCCGGCCAGCCGCCTCGGCGTTCCCTGAAATACAGAGGTCCCTGAATGTCTTCCCTGGCTTTTTCTGCCCCCTCGGGCGGCGCCGTTGTCTTTGCTGCAAAGAAGGAGGCGGCGCTGGTTTTACAGCGCCTGGCGGCCTTGCCCAAGCTGGGGGGCGTGACTGCGGCATCGCGGCTTGAGGTGCGGCCTGCGCCGGAAATGGTCTCCAGCGGAATTCGCGAGATCGATGAACTTGCCGGCGGGCTGCCGCGGGGATGTCTGAGCGAAATTTTTGGACCGGCCTCTTCCGGACGCACCAGCGTTTTGCTGTCTGCACTGGCAGCCGCCACCCGGCGCCAGGAAGCCTGCGCCCTGGTGGACGTCACCGATGCGCTCGATACTGTGTCGGCGGCGGCCACCGGAGTTGAACTGGAAAGATTGCTGTGGATTCGCTGCAGTCAGGCGTCGGACTTCGGACGTCAGGCGTCGGACCTCCGACCTAGGGCCTCATCCCCAAGGCATGACGCCCAAAGTCCGACGTCCGACGCCCAAAGTCCGAGGTCCGCCATCCGGCTGGAGCAGGCTTTGCGCGTCACCGATCTGCTCTTGCAAAGCGGGGGCTTTGGCCTGGTGGCGATTGATCTTGGCGATGTGCCGGACGCGGCGGCGCGGCGCATTCCGCTGGCTTCCTGGTTCCGTTTTCAGCGCGTCGTCGAACCTGCTGCTACGGTGCTATTGGTCGTGGCCCAGGCGCCCTGCGCTCAGACTTGCGCTTCTCTGCTGATCCGGCTGCAGGCGGGGAGAAAGCCGTCAGCTCTCAGCCATCAGCTTTTAGCTGAAGAAAAAATCGGGCCGGCGCACGCGCAGCTTTTAGATGGACTGCAGATAGAAGGCGAGTTGCTGCGTTCGCGCCTGCAGCGGAAGCCGGCACAATCCATTATTACGGCGTTCGCTACCAAAGCGGTGCGGATGGCGTAGGGCTTCCGGGTTGCGAGGGCGAGACGCCCTCGCGACAGCCGGCGGGACGCCGGCGCTACAAATTGACAGCTTTTCTCTGACGACTGACGGACTCATGCCTGCCTTCGCCTGCATCTTCGTTCCTGACTTTCCCGTGGAGGCCCTGCTGCGGGCCGAGCCCGGCCTGCGGGGACAGGCGCTGGCCGTGCTCGAAGGCAAAGCGCCGCTGCAAACGATTTTTGCTCTGAACGAAAAAGCCCGCCGCGCCGGAGTTTCCCCAGGAATGACGAAACTTCAGGTGGAAGCCTGCCCTGGCCTGGGGTTGCGTCCGCGATCCTTATTACAGGAGGCCGCTGCCCACGCCGCGCTGCTCGATTGCGCCCAGTCATTTTCGCCGCGCGTGGAAGATGCGGGCTGTGACACCGTGCTCCTGGATCTCACCGGCATGGAACCTCTTTTCGGCCCGCTGCCGAAAATCGCGCGGGATGTGGCGCGCCGCGCTTCCGATCTCGGCCTCGAAGCCAACGTTGCCGTGGCCTCCAATCCGGACACGGCCGCGCTGGCCGCTCTCGGCTTTTCCGGGGTGCTCGTGATTCCCCCGGGAAGGGAAGCTGAGCAGCTGGGCAGTCTCCCTCTGGAGGTATTGTTCAGCGGAGGGCACGATCTTTCGACCCTTGAAGTGCTGGAGCGCTGGGGCATCCGGAATCTGCGCGCCCTGGCGGCGTTACCCGAAGTCGCACTGAGCGAGCGCCTGGGACAGAACGGAATCCGCCTGCAACAGCTGGCGCGTGGATGCAGCTCCCGGTCGCTGGTTCCGGTCGAGCCGCCGCTGGTTTTTGAAGAGGCGATTGAATTGGAATATCCCCTGGTGCTGCTCGAACCGCTGGCCTTTCTGCTGGCCCGGTTACTGGATCAGTTATGCGCCCGCCTGGGCGCGCGCGCGTTAGCCACCCAAGAGCTGAACCTGGACCTGACCCTGGAATGCACCCCAGACCATGCAGGGACAGGCGCCCCCGCCCGTCTTATTGAGTACTCCAGTCGAGCACAAGCTCGACAGGTTTTCCACCGCACTCTGCGCCTGCCCGTCCCCTTGCTCGACGCCAAGGTTTTTCTCAAGCTCCTGCAACTGGATCTGAATGCGAACCCGCCCGGCGCGCCTATCGTGAAAATTCATCTGTCGGTGGAACCGGTGCGGCCGCGGGCAGCGCAGGGCGGATTGTTCCTGCCTCCATCCCCGGAGCCGGAAAAGCTCGAACTCACCCTGGCGCGAATTGCGGGCATTGTCGGCCAGAATAAAGTGGGATCGCTGCAACTGCTGGACACTCACCGTCCGGAAGCATTCCGCATGCGTCACTTCGACCCTCAAATAGAGGAGGCTGCCGCACGCAAGCCAAAGCCATCCCGGAATGACAAGTCTGGCGAACTTGACCAGCAAAACGAAGCCGCGGTCACCGCCATGCGGATTTTCCGCCCCCCCTTACGCGCCACCGTGACCCTGCGCGAAGGCAGGCCGGCGCACATTGCTTGTCCCAAGCGCAAAGAAATATGCGGGGAAATCCTTTGGGCTGCTGGTCCATGGCGTACTTCCGGAGACTGGTGGGAGCAGGAAGGATGGGCGCGCGACGAGTGGGATATTGCCTTGCAGGAAGCAGGCAGCATCACGCTCTATCGCCTGGTCCGGGATCTGTGCAGCGGACAGTGGCTGCTGGAGGGAAACTATGACTGAGAACCCGGAACCCGGACTTTGGACCTCAGACGCCGGACCTTAAAGACTTGTGCCTGACCGCCTGACGTCCGAGGTCCGCCTTAAGTCCCTTGAAATCACCCATACCCCCTAGGGATCAGGGAAACTACAGGGTCTATCGGGTGTTCACTGTATTCCTGGGCCGGTTAGCTGTGCATAACCTGTTCAACCTGTGTGATCCGGCCTATTTCGTGATCACGCCGCAGGCAATGCGGTCTCCGGCGTTTCCCGCCGGGTCGCTCTTCATGTCATCCGCTTTGGCGTGAATCACCAGCGCCGTGCCGCCATTGCTGAACAGCGAATGGCTGTCGTCGCCGAGAGTTACGTCCTTGTTGACCACCTTGAACCTGGCCCGGCCCTTGGCGTTTACGGTGAAGTTGTTCATGTCGCCGGCATGGTGGCCTTCGGGGTTTTCCAGGCCATGCTTCTTGCCCTCGGGATTAAAGTGCGGCCCCGCCGACTTGAAATCAGGCGCGTCGCACTGCGCCTTCTGATGGAAGTGCAAAGCGTGCACCCCGGGCGGAAGGTCATGAAGCTTGAGCTCCATGGACACACCGGACGGCGCTCCCTTGCTCCATAGCACCGCCGTTCCGACGCTCTTGCCCTGGGCGTCCTTCAGTTCGACCGTGGTCTTGGCTACGGTTGCGATCGACAGGGCGAGAACCATTGCGATGGCGAGAGAAAATAATCTTGTGGTTTTCATGGCGCCTTATTATAACGCCATCAGACCGGGTGGACGCGCCAAGGGTGCAAGCTGCAGTGGAGAATCTCAAGGGTGGAGCAGGCCTTCAGGCCTGCATAGAGCTGCTCTCGGACACCAGTCTTTAGCCCCTGAGGACCTCAACGGCTGAAGCCTTCCATGCAGCGCTAAAGCGCCGCTCCGCCCGCAACCACGCCGCAAGAGATTCCAACTGACAAGTACTCTCTAGCGCATGGAGACATAAAAAGCGTTGTTCCCCGAGCGCAGGTCTTTACCGTACGAAAAAGCAACTCCAACTCCGAAGACGCGGACTTTCATCTGGACCCCCAGGTCCCAGAGCCATTGTTGCGAGCCTAGCCCAGTCGATGGATCGGTAATTTTGCCGGTATCGAGAAACGGCCCCAGCTTGACCGTAAAGATGCCGTTGCCATACACGTTCTTGTCAGCTTCCCAATTGGACAGAAAATAATTACGCCCCAGGGGAGCGCTGCCCTTTCTGCCGTCCCGAGTCCCTATATGCCCGCGCATCTCAAGATCGTTGTCGCGCTCGAGACCGAGGATGAAAAGCTCGTCGAACGGAACGTCTCCAAACGTCTTGCCCGCCCTGACCTGGTGCTGTATTTCGTAATCATCGCCCTGGGATTGCGGGGACCAGTGAAAGCGCAGTGATCCTTGCAGCTTCTCGAAAGAATGGGAGGGCTGTGACCAGATGCGGCCAGCCTGCGAAGACGCCCCTGCGTCGAGCGTCATTCTTCTCTCCGGCAGATGCCAGAGCGCGGCGTCCACCTGCGCAAGCTGCTTGAGCTGGTAGCCCTTGGCCTGCAAGTCCGGAGTCAGCGCTGTTCCCGGAACCACGCTGCGGAAATCACGATGCGAGATTTCGGCCCCGGCGGACCACCGCCAGCGTCCGCTTTCCATCGCAGCGAACTCCGCAGCCACGGCTTCCCGCCGCAGGTTGAAGCTTCCGAGAAGCGGGGCGGGGCCCTGAAACGACTTTCTGATGTCCCAGTTTTCAGCGCGCAGGTCTGCCGTCAGGCCGTAGCGAAATTTTGGGTTCGCCCTGAAGGGACCCGACAGCCCGGCCCGAACCCGCCGCTTCTCCGCATCCCAGCGATACATGGAGACGAAGTTGATGGCCTGGTGGCGCAGGTTGTGAACCTCGGGAGTTACGCTCTGAAACGGCAGGCCCCGCAGCAGCAGAAACAATTTCTCCAGTTTGCCCTGGCCCCATCCGTCGCGCTCGCGGTTGCGGAAAAGAACGTCGAACTTGCCGTCGTCGCGGGCCTGCAGATCAAACTGGTAGCGGGGAAAGATTTCCAGCCCGCTGATGCGAACCTCGGTGGTCAGCAGGTCAGGCAGGCGCAAGACGCTGGCCGGCGCGAAAGCCAAGGCACGGTCGAGCAACGCCGCATTCACCTGCGGTGTGGGCTGGCTTCTTACTTCCACAATTTGCGGTTTGCCCACACGGTTCCAGTATTTGAGCGCAGCCTGAATATTGCCTTGCAGAAAATAAACGGTGCCGAGGAAGTCGTTGCCGTAGGAATCCGTGGGATCGAGGCGCAGGGCGCGGCGCAGGTGACGCGCTGCGTCCGAATACCGCTTCTGCTTGAACGCCACTCCGGCCAGTTCCAGGGGAAACCGCTTGTCGCGAGGCAGGAGCCGGGCCCCGGCCGCGAATGCCCGGCCGGCTTCGTCCCAGCGCCCCAATTGGGCCAATGCCGTGCCGTAGTAGAAATCGAGTTCAGCCGAGGGCTGGGGCACGGATTCGACGAGGCCTACTACTTCCTGCCAGCGTTGCCGGGCAGCAAGCTGGGCGACGCGATCGGCTAACTGGACGTCCGAGGTTTGGGCGCGGGCAACCGTGGCAAAGCTGAGAAGGAATGCGAAAAGAACGACCTCGATCAGCGCGGCGGGGTTCGAGGCAATGCCAGCAGGGTCCATTTTCCAGCCGCGCTCCATTCCCGTTCGAAGCTGGAACGGTCCTCCTGCAGCAGCTTGCGCTGGGCCGGATCGTTGACCATCACTATCTCCGGCCCCAGGCCAGCCACCACCACATAATGCAAAGTCGCGCCGGACGCAGGCTTCAGGGCCACGATCAATGGCCGTCCCTGGTCGAGATGTTGTTGCAGGTCTTCCCACTCTCCGCGAATTGTAAACGTGCGAAAGCCCTGCTCCCGAAAGTAGCGCTCCATATCGGACGCATAGATGCCGTGGGCTTTGGCCGAATACAGCGCGCGCTGGATTCGGGATGGATCGGAAGTATCGTTGGCCGGCTGGCCTTGTTGCGCCTGCCAGTACTGCATCACCATGGCAATGCTGGCCGCGCCGCAGCCGTCTTTTTCCTGCTTCACGAACGGAACGTCGAGCCAGACGGCGGGACGGTCCACCGCCCACAGCGCGGCGCCGAGCCCGAACAGCATGACCGCGATCCTGAGGCTGCGGCCCAACATTTTTGAAGATCTATCTGACCGCCACAATGATCAGGATGAGCGCGGCGATGGCCACAAGAATAATGATCAGGTCACGATCACTGAGCGTGCCGGCGGCGAAATCGGCCTGCGTTTTCTGCGCCCGCGAAGCCAGCCGCGCCAGCTCGGCATCGTCCAGCGTGGAGACGGCGTTCTTCACCTGCTCGGGATTTATATGCGCCGACCGCAACGCCTTCTCGGCCCTCTCCGAGGAAAAGAACTGCCGGACTTGCTCCACGTTCTGCTGCCGTACAGTCGAGGCCTGCACCGCCGCCTGCTGCAGGTCAGAAGGGCTCACCACGTGCGCGGCGCCTTCTGCCAGGAGGTTCTGCGGAACAGCGAAAACCGCCGCCAGAGCGAACGCAGTCGCGACTCGGGATAACTGCTTCATATCGAAATGCATGGTTGCTGATCTCCTGAGATTGGAGTTACAGACCGCTTGCGTGGGGACAGGTCCCTGACCCGTCCCGGCCGGGGCAGCCCGGCAGCTGGAAAAAATATTACACGCTCACACTCGGATGCGGAGACCGTTCTGCGGGTTTGTCCTCAAGGTAACAAGATGAAT
>Ga0187824_10000067_pt1 | contig 15249 bp, 12 predicted proteins | sample NC_wetland_sal_i_13_FD_132437 | JGI IMG/M metagenome (GOLD analysis project Ga0187824, IMG submission 132437) | Wetland sediment microbial communities from Neuse River Estuary, North Carolina, USA - SourceSoil_4 | ecosystem: Environmental > Aquatic > Freshwater > Wetlands > Sediment | place... | reverse complement strand
AATCCTGTGAAGAAGGCCCAGGGGGAGCCGCAGCGGGTTGCGGGGGTATGTTGATGTCGGTCGTGCTATCGGGGCCTTCGGGAATCCGGGGATTGCTTCCGCTTACGGATGAAGTCATGCGAGTTCTCCGTTCCAATTATCGATAGGTCCTTGTGCGTGTTGCGGGGCTCGCCAGTAAACGTCGATCTTCGTCCGCTTCTTTTCTCTCTGGGCCCAGAATTTGCGGCCCGAAACTGCCGGGCCGCCGGACAGCCGAGGGCGGCTGTCCCTACGTGTGTTGTGAAACTCCGCATTGTTACTGCGCGATGACAATTTTTCCACAGTCGGGATCGTGTGGAGGACAGCAGGATCAAGGGCTTACGGTGCGGAACAAGACCGCGCAGATTGCGCGGAGTGGGGAGGCGCGCAAAAAGTGCGAGTTGCGATTGCACTAAAACGTGGCAGGAGGCTGTGTACGGCTTGCAGTCTATTGATTTCAGGGTAGATAGAATCGTTCAGTTTTGATTGACTGCAAAAATAGAAGGAGTAAAACCATACTCGTTCTTCGGCACGTTCTGCAGTTTTGCCGATTGGTGCAGCGTCCGGGGCTCAAGCGAAGTCACCATCCTGCGCAAGCGGGACGGAGGGCAAGCGAGGGTCTATAGCTAAGCGCTGGTCGAGGAGAACAGGAACGACCGCTGAAGGCAAGATAGAGTCCCGAGGCGTTGAACTGATTTGTCCGGTTGGCGGTGAGCCCGGAGCCCGAGCAGAGATCGCGCGTTGCGACCCGCAAGGAAGCGACGAGAGCAGGTCGGCGAGGGTCTAAAAGCGAGCTACTGGCCGAGATGAATGAGAGCAACACCACCTCGGGACTCTTAGTGTGTTTGGCGACGATGCCCGTCGTGGCCAGGCACATGGCTCGGTTCTCCCCCAGAAGCTGACTAGTTCAGCCTCCTGAAAGAGACGCGGTGAAAGCTGCGTCTCTTTTTTGATTTTTTGCTCCGACGTAGATGAGTGGAATTGCCTGTCTTCAACCGGTGTGCCGGAGCACAACTATGCAATCGACCGTCGAAGTACGAGCGAGTGTCAGCATTCAGTATGCCCGAGACAACGGTGATTGATTCGCTATCGGAAGCAATTGCTCGGGTTACGTCAAACAGAAGTCTTTCATCAAGCCGGTTCAGTAGCTCCCGCACGGCCCCGGGCACAGATGGCTCACTCAGAGTCTGAGTCGTTTGCGAGCTAAGGCGAACAGGCCTATCAGACCCGTCCCTACCAATTCTAACGTGCCCGCCTCCGGAGTCTGTATAAACCCTGCTGGGTCGGTAAAGTAAAATCCATTTTCGAAATGAAAGCTTAAGAGCCCAGTTGCGTTTCCACCGAGGTCGTAGTTTTGACCCGTATCGATCACCACGCCCTGTGCCGCAAAGCGAAGCTGCACCAGAACTGTGAAATCCTTGCCGTTAGTCGGTAGCGTAAAACTGCTCAAAAAAAGTGTGCCGGGAGCAGAAAAGGTGAGGTCGAAGGAGGTGCCACCGATCAGGACGGTTCCGTTCGAAAAGAATACCTGAGTCGTTCCCCCGATTGTCGAGCCCGGTTCGTAGAAGGTGCTGAAGAAAGCGGGTGGAGTTCCGCCGTTTACCAGTATGTTCGCGCCAGCAACTTGTTTCTGAACTATGAAATTGTCACCACTGCCGTCGTTCGGCAGAAGCAAAATCCTGAAGCTATCTGCAGATGCTGTGGCTGAGATAAGCACGAAGATAATGGGGGTTAAACATAGAAATCGCTTCAATTTTCCTCGGAAAGCAACTGAAAGGACAAGAAGCGCCAGGCGGGGAAAGATATCGCGTTTGATCACTCGATCCTCAAAAAAAGCGCCGCAATTCTACACCCGCCGCTTTAGGAGGCCATCAGGTTTTCCGGGTACACCTCTGACCTGACCTCCCTACTGACGGGTGAGTTTCACTCGTCCGAATGGCTTGGCAACACCTTTGTCGATGTTATCCATGCGCCACTCCCAGGTGCTAGACGCGGGGTCGTAAATGAAGTCGTTGTGGAAAGAAATCTCGCCCTTTTCATCCTTGAAGACGAACGGAAGCTTGTTCTCGGCAGGCTCGGCTACACCGATGGATTCGATGGCAGCTCCGCCGTAAAGATCGAGCCATACGCAGGTATAAGCCTTGGTTGCGTCCCGGAAGCCGACGAGGATCATGGCTTCGTATTGCGGTTGGCCCTTGGCGTCCTTGTCGCGCGAGACTTCGTGAAGCTGGACGTAGTGGTGCTGGATCACCCATTCCGCGTCGACATCATGAGTTGTCGGCTTGCCGGCGATTTCGCCACGGAGTACCCAGTGGCCGGTCAGGTGATCAAGGATGGGAGAATCGAGGGGTGGCTGTTGTGCGGCGGCGATTGCGCTTGCCAGCAGGATGGCGAGCAGGACAACTTGATTCTTCATAGCGGCAGCATTGTACCTGTCATTCGGGGCACAGGTGACAGGTCACAGGTCGCAGGCGACAGATCACAGGAAGGAGGTCCAAGCGGCATTCTTTAGCATGGGATGCCATCGAACCAGGTTTTGAGCCCGTTGGCTGTTCGACAATTGGGCAGTCGATCGTCATGCATTATTGTTGGGCAGTCGCACGATGCAAGGGCTCAGACACCATGCACGGCTCAGACTTGAAAGCGGGAGGCCGGAACAAGAATGCTCATAGAAATCGGACAAGTGGAGGCAATCTTCCGGTATCCGGTGAAGTCCATGGCTGGCGAGCGGCTCGAGGTTGCCGACCTGGGCTGGCACGGCCTCGAGGGGGACCGGCGCCTGGCATTTCGGCGGCTGCAGGACCAGAGCGCGTTTCCATGGCTCTCTGCGAGCAAGCTTCCCGACATGCTCCGGTATATTCCGCAACGTCGTGGAGATCGCACGGACGGAGATCTTCCGACGCACGTCCTCACGCCGGAGGGCCATGAGATGCCGGCGTTTGGGGAGGAACTGGCGGCAGAGGTCGGGCGTCAGCACGGAGCTCCGGTGCAGATGATGCAGTTGAAACACGGAATCTTCGATGATGCAAGCATGTCAGTGATCGCCTCCGATACCGTGCGGGAGATCGGACGGCTCGCAGGGCTGAATCTGGATGTGCGGCGATTCCGCCCGAATGTTGTGGTTCGTCTGCTGCGGTCGGAACCTTTTCAGGAGGACGAGTGGGTTGGCGCGGGGCTGTCGTTCGGCGAGGGGGATGACGCGCCCGGGATTACGGTCACGATGCGCGACCTGCGCTGCGGGATGGTGAACCTGGATCCTGATTCGGCGCGTCCGGCGCCGGAAGTGATGAAGGCGATTGTTCGCGTGAATGAGAATTGTGCTGGGGTTTACGGTACCGTCACGCGGATCGGGCGAGTTGCGGTCGGTCAGACAGTATTCCTGCACACGGCGAGCGGGAGTGGGAAGTCTGGAAGCGAGTGAGATGACGCAAGGACATGTGGTGAACGCCGCGGAAGGCGAACATCTCGTTCATTTTCGTGACGGAGGAAACATCTTTATTAAGCTCGGCTCGGCGACGGGCTCCGAGGATCTGGCGATCGGGACTCAGCAAGTGATGGTGGGTTCGGGCATTCCCGTCCATCGACACCTCAAGATGGACGAGGCCTTCTGGGTTCTGGAAGGTGGCGGAGTCCTGACGCTCAGCGACGAGCGTCACGCGTTTGAAAAGGGCGCGACGATCTTGATTCCCAGGAATACCTGGCATGGATTTGAGAATCACGATCACGAGTTGCTGCTGCTTTGGGTGGTGACGCCGGCTGGGCTCGACGGATTTTTCCGCGAGACGTGCAGCCTGCCCGGCATGCCTAGGAAGCACCTTACCCGGGAGCAGATCGCGGAGATTGCGCGGAAATATGAGACCGAGTTCCGTTAATCACTTCGGCGAAGCGCGATGGATGGTGGGATGACGAGCTACCACCCCGGGATCGGTGGTGGGTCGCCCTGCCAGCGCTCGACGCCAACTTGTTCGGAGAACAGGACTATCCATTTCCCTTCGCTGGTTTTCTTCCACCCGTCGCGTGTGATGGAGAGGGTGTAGAGCTTCGATACGGTTCCATCCTCCATCTTGCGCGTGGCTTCGAGTTTCTCTTCGATAATGGCGACCCAAGTGTCGTCCTTGTGCTCGATGGTGAGCGGGAAAGCGTCGAAACGGGTGAGCGTTACTCCGGGTGGGAGCTTCGAGATATGGTCGATAAATTCCTGGCGGGTGATTTTGCGGTCGGGCAGTTGAACGTAGAAATCCGGCGCCAAGTATTGCTCGAAGGTTTTCGTGTCGAGGGAAACGCGGGCTTTTCCCCAAGCGATGTTTCCGTCCGCAATGGCTTGTCGTATTTCCGGTGGCGTAACCGGAGGGCGATTCTGCGCGAAGGTTGTCGCGGTGAGGAGAAGAAGGATGACAATCGTTCGTCGCAGATGCTTCATGAACGGCCTCCGTGCCGAAAGCGAGAATTCTACTGGTACAAGTGGAGTCGCAAGGCGGAATTTTCTAGTGTCATGGACATAACAGTGATGAGATGTTGCGGATGGTTCCTGGGGCCGTCGGGCTGCCTCATAGATAGCCGCGAAGGCCGAAGACCTCAGGGCTAACGCCCATCTTTATGCGGTCTCATCGGCACGGCTGAAGCCTCGCCTTCCCGAATGTGAGTAGCCGCCAGAGCAAGATGCTCTCGCGACAGCCGGCGAGACGCCACCGCTACTATCGTTCGCCGGCGCGACCATCGTTCTTCCGCTGTAAGCGCCTTATCAAACTCCATCTACTCGTACCGAATTCCAATTTCAAAGATGGCTTCGTGGTGTCCTACTCCTCTACGAACGTGGCTTCCGGTTCGGGGAGTGTGTCATAGGGACGGGCCCAAAAGACGTAGAGCGCGGGCAGCAGGATGATGCTGATGAAGAGTTCGACGATGAGGCCTCCGACGATGACGATGGCGAAGGGACGTTGGGAGTCGGAGCCGATGTCGTGCGACATGGCGGCGGGGAGCAGGCCAAGCGTGGCCACGAGCATGGTCATCATGATGGGACGAAGGCGGAGCGAGGCTCCTTCTTTGGCGGCGAGGATCACGGGGCGGCCACGGACCCGGAGCTGGTTGATGTACTCCACCATAATGACGCCGATTTCGACCGAGACGCCGATGAGGGCGAGAAAACCGAGGCCTGACGAGACGCTGAAGTGTGTTCCGGTGAGAAGCAGGCTGAAAAGGCCGCCGAGCGGGGAGAGGCCGACCACGGCGAGAATCAGGCCGACCCACTTCCACGATTTGAACGCAGAGTAAAGGATGAAGGCCATCAGCAGGATGGTGACCGGAACGATGATGGCGAGGCGGCGATTGGCACGTTGCTGGCTTTCATATTCGCCAGTCCAGTCGAGGTGATAGCCCTCGGGCAGTTTGACTTGATTGCGGACTGCTTCGATCGCCTCGCGGACAGTGCTGCCGAGGTCGCGGCCGCGCACGCTGTACTTGATGGCGATGTAGCGGGAGTTGCCTTCGCGGTAGATGGTGGAGGCTCCGTCTTCCATCTTGATCTGGCAGACCTGGCCTAAGGCGACGCGCTCGCCGGAGGGCGCGAGCAAGCGGATATTGGCGATGTCTTCGACCGTCTTGCGAAATTGGGGCAGGTAGCGGACCGTTAAATCGTAGCGCTGCTCGCCGATGAGGATCTGGCTGACGGCTTTTCCACCGACGGCGGTTTCGATGGCGTCCTGAATGTCAGCCACATTGATTCCGAAGCGGTCGGCGGCGCCGCGGTCGACGACGAGGTTGACGTTGGGCTGGCCGCGGACCTGAAAGGTGCCGAGGTCGGCGACGCCGGGAATTCTGGATATGACGGTCTGGATTTCGTCGGCTTTCTGTTCGAGTTCCTTGAGATCGGTGCCGAAGAGCTTGACCGCGAGTTCTCCCTTCACGCCGCTGACGGCCTCTTCAACATTGTCAGAAATCGGTTGCGAGAAATTCCAATCGACGCCGGGGAGTTGGTTCAGAGCTTCGTCCATGGCGCTGATGAGCTGGTCTTTCGTCCGATATTGGCTACGCCAGCGGGCGCGCGGCCATAAGTCCACGAAAAATTCAGTGTTGTAGAAGCCGCTGGCGTCGCTGCCATCGTCGGGCCGCCCGACCTGGCTGACGACTTGCTTGGCCTCGGGAAAGGCGGCGAGGATGTGGCGAGCTTTGCGGGCGAGATCGATTCCGGCGGTCGGGCCGGTGCTGGGGGCGAGCGTTCCACGGACCCAGATGGCGCCCTCGTCGAGATGGGGAAGGAATTCGGATCCGATGATGCCGCTGAAGCCGAGAACGAGCATCAGGGCGACTGCGGCGAGGCCCATGAGAAGGGTGAATTCCAAGTGGGCGAAGCACCAATCGAGTGTCGAGCGGTAGTACTGGTTGAGAAGCTCGAGGGCGGGGTTCTTCCATTCCTTGATGGTGCCCTTGAACACCAGGCTGCAGAGCACAGGCGCGATCACGAGTGCGAAGAGGAGCGCACCGAGCAGGGCGAAGGCGACGGTCCAGGCCATGGGGCGGAAGAGGCGGCCCTCGACGCGCTGTAGAGTGAAGATGGGCAGGTAGGCGACGATGATGATGATGCGGGCGAAGAAGACTGGCTTCTGAACCTCGTGGGCAGCGATGCCGATGGTTTCCAGGAACGACGTGCGTCGTCCAGCGAATTCCATGTGGCGGAGAATGTTTTCCACCATGACGACCGAGCCGTCGACGACCATGCCGAAATCGAGCGCGCCGAGCGAGAGGAGATTGGCGGGGATGTGGTTCAGGTCGAGGAGAATCGCGGCGAACAGGAGCGAGAAGGGGATGGTGATGGTGACGATCAGGGCACTGCGGACGTTGCCGAGAAATAAGAATAGGATGAGCGTGACCAGCAGTACGCCATCGGTGAGATTGCGTAAGACGGTGTGGGTCGTGTAGTGGACCAGGTCACTGCGGTCGAGGTGCGGGACGAACTTTACCCCAGGCGGCAAGATTCCGTTGTTGAGTTGGGCGATTTTGGCGTGCAGGTTGTCGAGGGTCTTGTCGGCTTCGGCGCCCTTGCGAAGGAGCACGATGCCTTCGACGACGTCGTCGTCATCAATGACGGTGCCGTCTTCTCTGCGGATGACTTTTCCGAGTTGTCCGAGGCGGACCTTGGGCGCCTGAACTACGGTAGCGATATCGCGCACGCGGACCGGCGTCCCGTTCACGGACTTGATCACGGTGGCGCCGACGTCGTCGGTGGTGGACATCAAGCCAACAGCGCGAACATTCAACGCTTGCTGGCCGCGTTCGATAAATCCGCCGCCAGCATTGTTATTGTTGGCCGCGAGCGCCTGCTCGACCTGCGTGAGCGAGAGCCCGTAGGAGACGAGCTTGCCGGGATCGACTTGAACCTGATATTCGCGGGTGGGGCCGCCGAAGATGTTTACTTCAACGACGTTGGGTACCGCCTTGAGTTGGTTGCGCACCAGCCAATTGTTGAATGTCTTTAACTCCATGACGTCGTACTTTGGGTTGGTGCTGCGGAGCGTATAGAAAAGGACCTGGCCGGTAGGGCTATAGTCGGGACCGAGACCGGGCGTGACATTTGCGGGAAGGACCGCCTCCTGCATTCGATCCAGCACTTCCTGGCGGGCGGCGAAAGTGGTGATGTCGTCGTCGTACATGATGGTGATGACTGAGAGGCCGGCGAGGGAGACGGAGCGCAAGTGAGTGAGGTGGGCCACTCCGTTCAGCGTGACTTCGAGCGGAACGGTGATCTGCTGCTCGACTTCTTCGGCAGCGTGGCCCGGCCATTGGGTGATGATCTGCACATAGGTATCGGCGACATCGGGATAGGCCTCGATGGGCAGGTTATGGAAGGAGATCACGCCCCAGACGAACAGCACCAGCGAAGCACCCAGCACCAGGAGGCGGTTGCGCAGGGCGAAATCGATCAGGGCGCCGATCATTCTTTCTTCTCCGCCACTGCAGTGGAGAAATCCAAAGCGTTGCGGACGATTTCTTCATCCGGCTTTACACCCTCGCGGATCTCCTGCCAGCCGTCGGAAGAAGAGCCGGTGGCTTGCACTTCGACTCTGCGGAAGCCGGATCCCTCTTTCCGGAAGAGCCAATCCTTGTCGTGAAGACGCATGACGGATGTGGCGGGGACCACAAGAGCAGTTTGCAGTTTCCGGGAGCGGAATGTGGCGGTGGCGAACATGCCGGGGCGGAGGGCTCCGCTGGAGTTGCTGAGCACGATGCGAACTTTAGCTGCGCGGGTGGCGGGATCGAGTACGCGGGAAATCTCGGAAACGGTGCCACGGAATGTTTTATCGGGGAAGGCGTTCAAACGGACTTCGGCCGTGTCGCCGATGTGGACTGCGCCGAGGTCATTCTCGAAAACATCGCAGACGACCCAGACCTGGGACAGGTCGGCGATAGTGAACAAATTGGGAGTGTTGTCGAGGCTCTTGACACCTTCGAAGCCGGCAACGTTCTGTTCGACGATGGTGCCGGAGACGGGCGCGCGCAGTTCCAATTGTGGGCTGGGATGAGCGGGGTCTCCACCTAGTACGCGAACGCGCTGCTCGGTGGTCTTCACATCGATTTGGGCCTTGGCCTCGGCGTTCTGGGCGGCCTGCAGATCTTTTTCGGCAATGGCCCCTTTGTCGAAGAGCACCTGCGCGCGTTCGAGGGCCTTTTGAGTGACCACTTCATCGGCGAGAGCCTTCTGATAGTCGGCGAAGGCGGTGCCGAGATCGGGGCTCGAGATCACGAGCAGTGTCTGACCCTTCTTTACGGAGTCGCCGAGGCGGACGCGAAGTTCGACCACGCGTCCACTACCCAGAGAGGTAACGTGGATAGTGCGGTTCACGTCGGGCGTCACGGAGGCATTGGCGGTCAGCACAGTGGGCAGCTGCCGAAGCTCCACGCGTGCGGTTGGGAACAGCTCGGGATGATCGGTTTCGAAGAAATTCGGATCGCGTGTGACTTCGGCGTGGGTGGGGGTGGCTTTGGTTTCGCGCGAACAGCCGATGCTGCTGAGCAAGAGCAGGATCAGGAAAGGGAACAGGGTGAAGGCGGTCCTGGGCAGTGCTGTCATTTTCGATTTTGAGTTCATGGGATCACCTCCCGGCCGACGGCCATATTCATCTGGGCAGCAGCGGTGAGATAGGAGCCGATGAGGTTCACGTAGCTGAGTTGCACGCTGCGGTATTCGCTTTCGGCACTCAGGAAGTCGAGCAGGGATGCACCGCCGTGCTGATAGGAAAAGAGGACCGTGTCGCGCACACGCACAGACTGTTCCAGGTATTGCGCCTTGTAGGGGCGGAGAAGTTGCAGGGTGCTGTCGAGGGTGGCGTAGCCGGAATCGACATCACTCAACACCTGAGCTTCGGCCGCATCGCGCAGTTTTTCGGTGCGCGTAATGTCGAGCTTGGTCCGAAGCTTTTCTCCCTGGTTGCGGTCAAAGATGCGGAGCGGAATGTTCACGCTGACGCCCAGAGTATTCAGAGCTGCGGGATTGTTGAAGGATCCGTTGTGCGTGTACCACGTACTCAGAGTCGGGTCGGTGGAGCCGTTGGCGATGGCGAGTTTGTGGTCGGCCTGGGCTTTCTCCATGGCTTGCAGGGCGGCACGGAGATCGGGACGGGCATCGAGGGCGAGCTTGCGTAATTCTTCCTGGGACATGAGCTGATCCTGGAAATCGAAGGAACCGGTGATATCGAACTGCTCCATCGGAGTGCGATCGTTGAGCAGAGTGAGTAACTGGATTTTCGCGGTTCGCAGATTCACGTTGGCGGTCAGAAGATCGGATTCGTACTGGACCCGCTGCAGTTCGAGACGGTCGAGGTCGACTTTCGCCAAGTCCCCGGCCCTGAAGCGCTCGCGGCTGACCTCGAGCACGTGGTCGTAGTAGTTGAGATTGTCTTTCGCAAGCTGCAGCACAGCCTTGGCCTGGAGGGTAGAAACGAAGGCGCTGCGCAGATTGAAGAGTTCGGAGCGCTCGAGGTCGGCGTGATTGGATTCGGCGATGAGCGTGCCTTTTTTTGCACTTTCAAGACGCAATTCGCGCTTGTGGCGGCGCTCGTGGAGGTAACTGATGCCGGGGGACTCGAAGGTTCCGGCGAAAGGCTGCCAGACGCCTTTTACGGGCGTGAGTTGGGTGCCGTCGATCGATAAGGAAAGGTCTGGATTTGGGCGGAGGTACGCGGTGATCTCCTGTGCGCGCGATTCGTCGACGCTTAACTTGTCGGCCAGCAGGGTAGGATTACTGACCTCAAATTGCGCGCGCACCTGCTCCCAGGTAAAGACCTTGGACTGGGCTTCCATTACCGGCCGTAGCAGCCAGAGCATCAGGCTGCCCCAGCACAAAATTCTGCGCATCAAGCACTCCGGCTTTTCTCGCGCAGCTGCGAACCGCTTTGAAGCGGCAGGGCCGCGCGAATCAAGCTCGATTCACGAAGAATGAGTCGTAGCGTCGCGCCAATGGGCGACGAACTGGACTACGCGAGGAGGATGGCCGGAGGGGCGCGCCCGCTACTTGTTGTGACCAGGCAAGTTTCGGGCTGTGAGAACTGCAGAGGGACGATGACTGCGCAGGCGCGAAATTCAGGCTGCGGAGGTTGAAAAGCAATCAGGAGAGCGGACCCGGCAAACGCATGCGGGAGCGAGGCGAAGAGCCGGGAGTGATGCGGGTTGCTGATGGCATCGCGGCTGCTCGCCTCTTCAATTTCCGGCCGCATCGCCTGGATGTCATCTGAGGCGGATACCACGGGGAACAGAATGGCCAGCGTGCAGGCGAGAACCAGCAGGACAAACGAGGATTTATGCGCACCCGAGCCAGAGCGGGAGGACCGCCAGAGCAAAAAAGCGGGTACGACCAGCAACAGCCAGGCTAGATTGAGGAAAAGTTCCATGCACTCAATGCTTAGACATTTCGATCCAGTAGTCTAAGCGGCCAGCCGAGAGTCGGGACTCTCTTGACGCTGGCAGCAACACTTAGTCTCCAAGGATGCCTAAGCTATTTCAATGGTACCAAAGGGCTTGTACAAGCAATCAGAAAATTCAAACGGCTCTCAAGGGCCGACGGCGATGGGGAGCCTTTCCTTGGTTTGCAAACGGGACCGGTAGATCCGGTATTTTTCGGGTACTTCGGCGACGGCGTCGACGTGGACCTCGTAGGTGCCGTGGGGGAGCGTATCGCCGAAAGGGATTTCGAACGATTCCGTCCCGTTTTTGAGCGGGAATCTTTGATATCCGATTGCGGTCGCCCGGCCGTTATCAGCGACCGCCAACACGATAAACGTGAAGTCGAAATCATCCTGGGTGCTATTGCTGACGACAATGGACCCATCGATCCGGTTTCCATTTACGTGTGGGTAGCGTTTCCATTCCATCAGCATGGGCGCGAGGACCTTGAGAAGGAAGGAGCGCGAAGCTTTCTGGGGAGAATTGCTCGTGTCGGTGACCGAGATGGTGAACCGGAACTGCCCGGCTGCGGGTGGAGAGCCGGAGAGCAGTCCATCGGGCGCCAATTGCATGCCCGTGGGCAGTGAGCCTTCTGAGATCGCGTACTTGTAGGGCGGAATGCCTCCATGCGCCTTGAACTGGTATTTGTATTCGTGGTGGGGAGCGGCGTTGGGCAAAGTGATGGGATCAAGCGCGAGTTGCGTTGCGTCAGCCTGCTGCCGCGCGAGGGTAAAGCTTGTGAGCAGGTTCAGAACCGTGGCGAGCCAGAGCACCCGGCGCAAGTTCAACTTGGAAAAGAGGACGGATGTGCTCTGCGGGCGACATTTGAATCTGGAGCGGCAGGTCTCGTAGGAAGTCCCCATATTCCTTTAATGGTAAATGCTCCGTGGCCGATGTGATCCATGACCTCGACGGATGGGGGTTTCCGCGCTAAGCTAATGCGTTTTTTAAGCTGGGAGGTGCTCCCCCGTGCGCGAGGCCGTGAACAGGCTATGGCCTGAAATTCAATGGATACAAGACTCCAAGTTGCGCGAACAGGTGACGCAAACCTGGATCAAAGCCCTGGAACGCAGCCCGCTTAAGCCTGACGATCTGAACTATATCCCCTTCACCTTGCTGGTTCCGCATTGCCCGATTACCTTCATGGAGCACAAGCGGTGCGTGGTGCACATCGCCCGGAAGAGCGCGGAGTCGATGCAGGAGTTCATGGGGCGGGCATTGCCAGTGAACGTGGATACCGTGATTGCGGGGGCGATCCTGGCGGATGTGGGGAAGTTGCTCGAATATGAAATTGGACCTGACGGTCAGGCTCGGCAGAGCGAGCGGGGTGAGGCGCTGCGGCATCCGTTTACCGGAGTTGCGCTGGCGCTGGAATGCGGCGTTCCGGATGAGGTTTGCCACATTGTGGCGGCGCATGCCGCCGAGGGCGACCAAGTGAAGCGCACGACCGAAGCCTACATCGTGCACCACGCCGATTTCATGGCGTATTTGCCGTTTAAGAATCCCAAGAACGTGAAAGTGAAGCATCGCTAGGAGACTCATGTGTCGACCGCCAAAGTAGTTCCCGTGAAAGAGACGATTACCGCCACTATGTCGCGCTGGGCCGCCGGACTGCAATTTGAGCATCTGTCGAAGGATGCGATCTATCAAGCGAAGCGCTTTTTGCTGGACTCGGTGGGTTGTGCGCTGGGTGGGTTCCAGCAGCACGATGTGAAGATTGCCCTCGCCGTGCTAGACGAAGTGGCGGGGCGCGGGCCGGCAACGGTTATCGGGACGGGGAAGCGCGTGGATGCTGTTTCGGCTTCGCTGGCGAATGCGCTGATGATCCGCTGCATGGATTACAACGACATTTACTGGAAGCAGGACCCGTCGCATCCGTCGGATATTTTTCCGGCGGCGATGGCAGCTTGCGAGCGCTCGAAGTCGGGCGGGAAGGAATTGATTGTCGGCTTCGTGCTGGGGCACGAATTTGAGATGAGGCTGTGTGAGGCGGCGTTCCCGGGGATTCGGGAGCGAGGATGGCATCACGCAACTTTGACGGCGTTCGTTTCGCCGTTTGTGGCAGGGCGCGGGCTGCGATTGTCGTGGGAGAAGATTCAGCACGCGGTCGGAATTTCGGCGAGCCGGCATTGCACGCTGGGGGCGGTGACCGCGGGAAAGCTCACGATGATGAAGAATACCGTGGACCCGATGGCGACGCAGAGCGGCGTGCTTGCAGCGCTGCTGGCGGAGAAGGGATACACCGGTCCTGAGCACGTGATCGACGGCAAGGAAGGATTGGCGCACTGCTTCGGGCCGGAGTGGAAGCTGAACCTGTTAACGGACGGGCTGGGCGCGTCGTGGCGCATCACGCAATGCGGAATGAAGTTCTTTCCGACGGAGGCGTTGACGCATGCACCGATTTCGGCCGTGCTGGATCTGGTGAAGAAAAATGATCTGCAGCCCGACCAGGTGGAGAAAGCGCAGATTCGTTCTCTGGCGCGGGCGGCGGATATTCTTTCGGATCCCAGCAAGTATGATCCGCATACAAAAGAAACGGCCGACCACTCGCTGCCCTATGTGATCGCGGCGGCATTGGTGGATCGGCAGGTCACGCCGGCGCAATTTGAGATGGCGAAGATCATGGACCCGAAGATCCGGGAACAACTGAAGAAGGTCGAGGTGGTGGCAGACCCGGAGATCGAGAAAGTTTTTCCGGCACTGCAACGAGTGGTGGTGACGATCACGACGACTGATGGACGCAGCTTCACCGAACAGTTGGACTATCCCAAGGGCGATCCGCGGAACCCACTCACCGATGCGGAGATTGAGGAGAAGTTTTCCGCGTTGGCCGAGGGGGTTTTGTCGAACGCAGCGCAGAAGAAGCTGAAAGACGAGATCTGGAGTTTGGAGAAGATCGGGTCGGTGTCGAAGCTGATGGCTTTGATGAAGGCCGATGTGCGGCCGAAGAAAGTCGTGCCGATCGGAGTGAAAGGGAAGAGGCGGAGATAGGCGCGAGCAACTTGGCGAGCTTTGCTCGCCTGCACAGGCGAGGGCGCCTGTGCCTACGCGGTTGGTGCCTGTGCGTGCGTGGTTGGTGGAGGTTCTGATGGCTCAGACTATTACTGAAAAAATTGCTCAAGCACATATGGCGGAAGGTCCTTCGCGGCCCTTGCGGGCGGGGGATTTTTTGTCAATCCGGCCGCATCGGGTGATGACGCATGACAATACCTCGGCCGTGATGAGCAAGTTCAAGGGGATTGGGGCGAAGAAGATTCACAATTCGCAGCAGCTTGTGTTCACACTGGACCACGACATCCAGAATCAGGACGACTCGAATCAGAAAAAATATCGCGCCATCGAGACTTTTGCGCGGGAGCATGGCGTGGACTTCTACCCGGCGGGATCGGGAATCGGTCACCAGATCATGGTCGAGCGCGGGTATGTGGTGCCGGGATCGTTTGTGGTGGCTTCGGATTCGCACTCGAACATGTACGGAGCGTTGGGAGGCATTGGAACCCCGATTGTGCGCACAGACGCGGCAGCGGTGTGGGCCACGGGGGAGTTCTGGTGGCAGATTCCGCGCTCGGTGGAGGTCACACTCGAAGGGAAGTTGCCGGAAGGGGCGACTGGGAAAGACGTCATCATCACGCTGTGCGGGTTGTACAACCACGACGAGGTATTGAACGCGGCGATTGAATTTACGGGGCCGGGTGTGGCTTCGCTTTCCATGGATGCGCGCTTCTCCATCTCCAACATGAGCACGGAATGGGGGCCGATTGTGGGATGGTTCCCGGTCGATGCGGTCACGATCGCATATCTGAGGAGCGTCGCCCAACGGTTGCATGCGCAGGGTGTTGAGCGCTTCAGCGAAGCGGACATCGAGAAGTGGGCCGGCAATCCACCGCGGCCGGATCCGGCTGCAACGTATGCGGCTCGCATCTCCCTGGATCTGACGCAGGTTACGCCGCATGTGTCTGGTCCGGATACAGTGCAGGTGATGCAATCTCTGGCGGAGATGGAGCGGAAGAAAGTTGCGATCCAGAAGGCCTACCTTATTTCTTGTGTGAACTCGCGGCTGGAGGACCTGGAGGCTGCGGCCAGGGTGCTGCGCGGGCAGAAGGTCGCTTCGGGCGTGCAGTTCTACCTAAGCGCGGCCAGCAAGTGGGTGCAGGAGGAAGCCGAGAAACGAGGGACGTGGCAGACGCTGGTGGACGCGGGCGCAAGAGTGCTGTCTCCGGGATGTGGTCCGTGTATTGGGCTTGGCGTAGGTTTGTTGGAAAAGGGCGAGGTCGGGATTTCGTCCACGAATCGCAATTT
>Ga0187824_10000066_pt1 | contig 15340 bp, 10 predicted proteins | sample NC_wetland_sal_i_13_FD_132437 | JGI IMG/M metagenome (GOLD analysis project Ga0187824, IMG submission 132437) | Wetland sediment microbial communities from Neuse River Estuary, North Carolina, USA - SourceSoil_4 | ecosystem: Environmental > Aquatic > Freshwater > Wetlands > Sediment | place... | reverse complement strand
CTGATGACTGACGACTGAAGACTGTTTACTCGCCCTGGGGGCGCCGGGAGCGAACCGCGGGTACGACCAGGGCCTGTTCCATGGTGGGCGCATTACTGGCTCGCAGCTTGACTTCGACGTCGTGCCTTTTGTCGCTGGCTCCCGTAGTCGAGTAGGCGCGCGACAACAATTCCAGCGAGTAGGGATTGTCTTCGTCTTCTTCCAGGTGAGCGATCGCGTCCGGAACCTTCTGCTGACTCATCAGCAATGTTCCGGCGGCGCCATGATACGAACTCTGCACCACGGCGCTGCGCGTGCTGCCCGCCATGGTCTCGAGCTGCTGCAAAGTCTGGTTGGCCAACTCCTGGTTGCCGGCATGGTCAGCACGGACCGCCCTGTAACGCAAAATCCGGGCGCGTTCGTCTTCACGGTCGGATTGCGAGATGCTGGAACCGGGGTGGTTGAGCGCTTCCTCCGCCGCTGCCAGGTGCTTTAAGGCTTCCGCATCGTCGGTCTGGTAGAGGCTCATCATGCGATGGGCCTGCGCTTCGGTCAGGTCAAACCTCAGGGCGTGCGCTTTGTCGGCGACTGCGGCAAAAGCTTTATCAGCTTCGGGAAAATTGTTCTCCCGCACCCAGGTGGTGGCGCTCTGCAGAGCGTAAGACAGGCGGTCCGCTCCGGTTTGCGCATGCTGGATGGCCTTGTCGTACTCCTCACGCGCCTGCGCCTGGTTGCCCATCAGCGCATAGGTGTCGCCCAGGCCGAGTTGAGAATAGTCAAACCAGGGGTCGATTTTCAGCGCCGCCCGGTAGTGCTCGATTGCAGCATCGAAGTTGCCTGACATGCGCAGGATTTCGCCGTATGAATCCTGGGGATTCGGCAGAGTGGGCAGCACCGCGACGTAGCGCTCCATGACTTCAAAAGCTTTCGGATACTCGCCGCTGTACGCGTAGCAGTAGGCCAGGTCGTTCAGCGCCGGGGGATAGTTCTTGTCGATGGCCAGCGCGTCCTCCAGCGTCTTTTGCGCCTGTTCGTAGGAGTTCTGTCCCATTAACCAGTTCCCTGCCAGGTAGGCCAGGCGCTTGTCTTTGGGAAACATCTCCAGCATGTCGTTCATGGCGGAGATGCCGGCGATAAAATTGTTTTCCTTCACGCCGGCAATCCACTGGATGAGCAGGCGCTCTCCGGGTGAGGCCTTGGCGGCCAGCAGTTTGGCCTTTTCCCGCGCCCTATTCGCCTCCGCCGGGTCGCCGCTGTTGTAGGCGATAAAAATGTAGGCTAGGGCGAAATTGGGATCGGCCTGCGCCGCCGCCCGCCAGCCGATGTTCGCCCGCTCCAGATAAAGATTCTCGTAATCGGTCAGGGCGCGATCGAACAGTTCGCGCGCTTTGGGGGAAGACGTGGTGGCCGGCATCGTCTTCGCCGCGCTCGGTTTGATGTGATGCGCCTGCAGGGGCAGAACGAGCGCGAAGCCCAGCAGTAGAACTGCGAATGTAATCAGGCGCATCGGAATCTCAACTGAGGTGTTGTAGCTCTGGCGAACCTAGCACGGTACCGCGAGCGCTCAAAAGTGCCAGCCGAGGTAACTCCGACTATTCCCGGGCCCAGCGTCGATATATGGTTTTTCATATATGCTTCCTGGTTTCCGTTCCATACCGCGTATTTGGAGGCCGCGCTCAACTCCGGCAATACATTGAAGGTAATGGATGTTACTGGATTATCGGACTTTGGCCCCCTACGTGACATAGATTGCCCAACTCGGGACATCAGTAACAAATGTTGGGGAACAAACGGAGGCAACATGCGGCATTTACTCAGATCAGCAGCGCTTATGTTTTTGCTGGCAGTGGTCAGCCAGGCACAGACGTTTCGGGGAGCGATCAACGGCACAGTCGTTGATCCGTCGGGAGCGGTGGTTGCCGGCGCGCAGGTAAGGGCGATTAACAACGGAACCGGAGTTACGCTAACCACAGCGTCGACCAGCGAGGGACAGTTCTCGTTCCAGGACCTGCCGCTGGGTTCCTACAAGATCACGGTGAATGCACCTGGGTTCCAGGTGGTCAATGTCGACAATGTCTCGGTCACGGCCGGATCGGTTTACACCCTGCCGGTCAAACTCACCATGGGACAGCAGACCACTGCGATTGAAGTTTCCGCAGCGTCGGTTTCCGTGGATACGACCACTTCAACCCAGAGCATGACGATCCCCGCCACGGTGGTGCAGAACGTTCCTTTGAATGGACGGGATTTCACTCAGCTGATTTCGACCGCGCCGGGCTATGGCGGATATTCCGTGGGTGGCTACGGATCGCTCAACGGGACGCGCCCCAACCAGATGAACTGGCAGATCGACGGCGTGGACAACAACGACTTCTGGCACAACATTCCCGCGGTCAACCAGGGCGGCGTTTCCGGAATTGCGGGCGTCATCATGCCGATTGACGCTACCGATGAATTTTCGGCGCAGACCCAGTCGAGCGCCGAGGCTGGACGCAACGCCGGCGGCACGGTAAACCTGGTGCTGAAATCCGGCACCAACAACTTGCACGGCACGGCTTACTATTACAACCGCAACGAGTTTTACGGCGCGGCATCGCCCTTCTTCCAGCCCAGCGCAACCAACCCAAAAGCACCAGCGCTGCGCAACCAGAACTACGGGTTCAGCCTCGGCGGCCCGATTTTCAAGGACAAGACCTTCTACTTCGTCTCCTTCGAGAAGCAGAATTACAAGATCGGACTCTCCGGACTGGCCACTGAGCCTTCGTTTCCTTGGCAAACCCAGGCCCTGGCTCTGCTGACCGCCCACGGAATTACACCGAGTCCGCTGTCGCAAACATTGCTGGGCAATCCCAACACCAACACTTCACCCATTCTTTGGCCGTCGCTCATCAATAATCTCCCGGCCACCACCAACAACTTCTTCAGCCCGATTGCCTCCACCGGATACAGCTACAACGGTGTGGCCAAGATCGACCACAATTTCAATGAGAAAAACCACCTCTCCGTCCGCTGGTTTGGCGGACAGGGAAGCCAGACTGCACCGCTCGGTGGCAGCCCGGCGTTGGGTACGGCCAGCTCCAATCTCGAGTTCTACTTCGAAAAAGCGCCTCTCCACGTCTATAACTACGCGGCCACCCTCAATACGGTGATTTCCCCGCGGATGACGAACCAGTTGCTCTTCGGGGTCAACTACTTCAACCAGACCTTCAGCGACGCCAACAATAGTTTCAACACCAAGGCCCTGGGCTTGTTCCTGAGCCCGGATGCGACCATCAAGGGACAGCCCATCTTTGGAGCCCCGAATATCGCGATCGCGGGCTTTGAGCAAATCGGCCTTACGCCGCCCGAAGGACGCAACGACATCACGGGTATGCTCGCCGACATCGTTTCCTATAACATCGGCAAGCACCAGTTCCGTTTTGGCGGCGAATTCCGCCAGGGCCGCGTGAATGAGTTCTATCACCGCCGCGGAACCGGCAAGTTTTCCTTCGACGGCACGCAGGGACCCTGGGCTGGATCCTGCGCGAGTACGGATCCGACCTGCGCTCTGGCTGACTTCCTGGCGGGCGATGTCTCGACCTCGAGCATAGCCGTCGGGAATCCAGAACGCTTCGTCAGAGTCAACGGCTACAACTTCTTCGGGCAGGACTCGATTCAAGTCACGCGCAAGCTGAATGTGAATTTCGGTCTCCGCTACGAGTACTTCGGGCCGCTGTACAGCAACAAGAAGGACCTGGCGGTCTTCATTCCGGGACAAGGAATGCCAATCCAGGGCAATGGGATCGGCTCCGTCTTCCCGGCCGATCATAACAACGTGGCGCCCCGTTTCGGTTTCGCCTACCAGCCGCGGGAGAATGGCGATCTGGTGGTGCGCGGTGGAATCGGCGTCTTTTACGACCAGATCAACATGAACCCGTTCCTCGACTTCCGTCCCCCGATTTCAGGGGCGGATGGTCTCGAGGACAATCCCGCAGGTCCGGCCGCGGTCTCGAACTTCAGTCTGAACGGCTACAACTGGGACGCTGTCCAGGCCGGCGGCGCCTCCGTATTCCCCGGAGTCACGCTCTGCCCCAGCCTGAACTTCAACACCGACCCGGGATGCGGCATACCCCAAGCCAACGGAGCCAACACTTACAACGTGTACTCCGTGAACCAGAATTTCCGGGCCCCCTACTTCTTCAACTACAACCTGCAGATCGAAAAGAGCCTGGGCAATTCGGCTGTGCTCCAGGTCGGCTATGTGGGCAGCGAAGGCCGCAAGCTGAGCACCATGTTGAACATCAACCAGGTGGGCGCATCCACGACGGGCCGATTCAATGCTCAATATCCCAACGTCGGTTCCATCCTGCAACTCAACAGCAACGGTACGTCGAACTACAACTCTCTGCAGAGCAGCCTGAGAATCAGGGCCTGGCACGGGCTTAGCACCCAGCTGGGCTACACCTGGGCGCACGCTCTGGATGTGATGAGCGAGTATCGCGGCGTCATTCCACTGGACAGCTACAACCTGAAGGCGGAATACGGCAACGGCGATTTCGATACCCGGCATAACTTCACGACCAGCCTGACCTACGAAGTGCCGGGCTCGTCGCATGGCCCCAGGATCCTCACCCATGGCTGGCAGCTGAACAGCCTGCTGTCGTTCCACACCGGTCAGCCTTTCAACATTTCGGGCGGCTTCAACCGTCCGGGATGCGACCTGGTTGGCGATCCGTTCGCCGGCGTCAACCATACTTTCTCCGCGGCAGCAGGTGGAGAACAGTGGGTCAATCCGGCAGCCTTCAATTGCTCCACTCCCACCACCTTCCTCGGCAACCTTTCCCGGAACAAGTTCTATGCCCCGGGATACGGCTCCGTGGATCTCTCGGTGTTCAAGAACATTCCGATTGGCGAGCGCTTCAAGGTACAGCTCCGGGCGGAAATGTTTAACCTGCTGAACCGGATCAACCTGGCTTCCGGCGGGGGTTCTGTGGGTGGGAATGGTTTCGTAAGCGACACCATCGGCGACTTCAACGGCGCCCCTGGCATCGGCCCCGGCGAAGCCTTCAACATGCAGCTGGCAATCAAGATCATCTTCTAAACGATTGCGGGTTTGTATCCGGCGGATGCGCGAAAGCGCATCCGCTTTTTTATGTGGGCGCGAGCGCCACGCTCGTGCAAGAGCCGCCACCGTCGGCTCTTTCGCCACCCCACCCCAAAACCACCCTGACGATTGTTTGATATCAAACTGAAAGGTGGCGTGCTCGCCATCAGAAAATGATTGGTTGGAGGACGGGCGTCCCGCCCGTCGTGCCCGAGCTTGGGCCTTCGGCTGACGGGCGGGACGCCCGTCCTCCAACCGCTGCACTGTAGTTGTTGTGAGCTGACGACCGAAGACTGACGACTGCAGTTTAGAAGGTAAACGCCACGCCGCCGCGCACCGTGCGTGCCGATTGCACCAGGTAGACCGTGCGGCCGTCCTGGCCCATGACGGGAACATATCCCTGCGCCAGCAGGTTGCGAATATCGACCACGGCATCCATGTGGCCGGGAAGGAAACCGGTTCCGGGAATCGGTTGGCGAATAAAGATGCTGAGGTAGGGATCGGACTGCCCGGGAGACTCGTTAAACATATCCACCGGCGTCAGCGCCTGCCCGCTGATCCAGCGATAGGAAGTAATCCAGCGGGTATGGAGGCCGGGCAGCGTACCGCTGAATTTCGCCGACGCGGTGTGACGGTTGCGGACAAAGGCATCGCGGCGGGCATCCTGCAAAGCGATATCACTTTTGCTCAAGTCGAGCACGCCGCCATAGCCATAATCGAGAGTCGCAGTCAGGTCGGACGCCAGCTTGCGCTGCAGGACCACGCGCATGCCGCGAGCGTCCAGTTGCTTGCCCCGGTAGGTGAAAGTTTCGGAATAGATATCGGGCAACGCTTGCCCGCCGTCGGCCGAAACGTCGCCCACGCCGGTCAGCGCCGGGTCTGCCACGCGATCGGAATACATGGCCACCTGCAGATTGGTGTCACCGGCGCGGTGAGAAAGCGAAATTTCGTGATGATGGGCGCGTTCCACGGTCGAATTGAACCCTGCCACGCTGACCCGTGGACCCGACTCGCTCAGGTCCGCCGGCGCTGAGTCGAAGCCCTTTTCCACGCGGCCGTCGGGCTCCGAAGTGGCGTAGCGATATTCCAGGATGGTATGGGGCGAGAGATGCAGATCGGCCGAACCGAAAGGACGAAACGCCGTTACCCGTCCCAGAAACTGAATGGTCTGCAATTCGCTTCCGAAGCGCAACTCCAGAATATCGCCCAGGGAGAATTCATCGGACGCGGAAAGCGCCATGGCCTGCAGCGCCGTGCCATACCCGCCGATGCCGGGCGCCGCCAGCCGGCGCATGGTAAAGGCCATCTCCGGTTTCGAACCGTCGGCCAGCGTATGGCTGTAGGAAGCGCGCAGCACGGTGTTGGGCGAGCCGCCGTTGTAGCCGACGTTGCCCTGAAGCGCCACGGTGCTGGTCGAGAACAGCGACCTCTCTACCGAGAAGCCGGTGTTCATGTCGGAAGAGCTTCCAAAGCCGCCCGAGGCCGAGCCGGCGACGAAGGAAAGCGAGCCTTTCAGATCATGGTTATCCGGATTATGGCCGTCCGGACCACGATTGTCCTGGCCATGGTTGCCGCCCGGTCCCGCCGCCGAGGCCAGAGAACCATCCTCGAGCATGCGCAGAATCGGACGGTTGGAAGCCGAGCGCAGCACCCACTTCCAGTCATCATCATCGGCCGGGCCCCGCACCGCGGGCAACTGGATCGCCTCGAACAGCCCGCTGAGCTTGAGATTGACCATGACGCTGCTGCCGGGCTGCAGCCCCACGCGCTCGCGCAACGCAGGAAGGAATGAAGGCGAATAGGCTTTGACGCTGTAGACTCCCGGCAGCAGGCCGCTGGCCGAGTAGAAACCGTTCTCGTCGGTGAATACCTTGAGGTTATGGGCCGCCGTGCCCAGCACTTCCACCATGGCGCCCATCTGCGGGACGCCGGAGGCGCTGCGCACGTAGCCCGAGATAGAACTGGAACCGGGGCGATCGGCAGCCAGCACCGGAAGCGCCAGCGCAATCCCCAACAACCCGAGCTTGAACCCGAGTCTACCCAGCATTACCCCAAACACCTCGCAGAGACACCAGCAGTCCGGCTTACTCGACGGCAAAGGTTGCCGACGGGTCCACCGTCTGCTTGGAAATATTATCGTTCACCTTGATTTGAATGCGATAGACCCCGGGATCCAGGCTGGAGGCCGAAAGAGGTTTTTCCAGGGTCACCTGGTCGCCGATATTTCCCATCTGGTCCGTGGATTCGACGGTGTGAATCACGGCTTTGTTGGTGGCCGCGTTGATGACATCGTATTCCACCGTCGCCGAGGGCTTGTGGGTCTTGTCATCCACGCCAAGATTATAGACCTGCATCCAGAAATAGACTTTCTGATTGCGCTTGAAAGATACCGGCTTGCCGTTGGCGGAAGCCACCCGGGGCCGTATTTTCGTATTGCCGATGACGAACATTCCGGTGCCGATCTCCTTGGTCGAAACCGGGGCCATGGTGTCGGCCACGATCAGCGAGGAGGACGACAAACGGTCATCGTCATAGCTGGGCACGGGCAGCCGGCTGCTCCATAATCCGGAGCGGTCCCCGTTCACGTCCTTCACCGCAACGTCGATGCGATACAGGTTCGGCCGTAAAGGCAACGCCTTCCAGTACACCGACGAGTTCTCCGTGACCTGGGGCAGCAATTCCGCCGGCACATCGACCTGCACGGTGTCTTCGAAGGTCTGGACGATTTTGCCGGTAAGGGTCGTGACCCGGCCAAAAATATTCACCGTCCCGCGCTGCACGCCGTCTTTGTTGACGAACGTGATATCGCGATTTTTCACCTGGATGGTGATGGGCACCAGCACCGTGTCGCTGGTCACCCGCACAAAATCGGTGCGCACGTCGAAGGGCATCAGGTTCACGCTGATTTTGTGGCTGACGACTTCTTCGAGGTCCTTGAACTTCACTGCGGGCGGCTTTTGCAGCTTATAAAACTGTTCCAGGCGGTCAAACTGCTTGGTCTGCCGATCGGAACTGAACGGCCCCGTCCCCAGGCGCTCCAGGCCGCCACCATTGAACCGGTCCGCCTTACTGGCCATTCCCATCTGTTCGTACAGGGTCAATCCGGCATTGGGCGTGTACAGCAGGGCGTCCTTCTCGGAGCGGTCCAAGGTCATGTGATAGTCGCCGCACATGCACGTATCCACGAACTCAATAATAATTTCCTGGCCGATACCTTCGAGGTAACGATAGCGCCAGTCTTCGAAGGGATAGGTGGAAGTCTCGCCGCCACCCTCATCCATCGGACGTTGGTAGGACCCGCCTGAAGGATGAGCTTCAATTTCGTCCGCGGGGCCGTACATGATGTAAATGCGGCCGCGATCGGTTTTCCAGCCGGGGATGCCAGCGGCAAAATGCTCGTTGGCGTAGGCCATGCGCCGGTAGTGCTCTTCCTTGAATTCGTTCTCGATGGTGTCAGGCGTGGGGTCGCGACGTTGCCAGAACGCCTCGATGAACTGGTCCCGCTCCTCGTCGTTCGACAGCAGCTTGAACGCCTTCTGCTCTTCGTCCGTGATGATCCAGCGTACGTCCTCGTCCAGCCACTTCTTGTAGGTCTTGCTTAACTCGATCTTCAGGGACTTGGAATTCTGTTTTTTCTGCTTCTCCGTAAGCGGGCGCTTGAGGGGATCGACATCCGGGCTGGCTTTTTCCTGGGAGGATGCTGCATCAGCCGATGGATCGGCCGCATCCGCCTTGCCTTCCTGCGCCCAGGCGAACGACACCATGGTCAAGATAAAGACCGGCAAAACGAAGACGGCAAAGAGGCGTTTCAGAAATCCTACCCGGGACATGGAGGCACTCCTTACGACGTACTACGCTTGGCTCACTATTCTATGACTTTAGTGCGGCCAAGGCAAGGCTAACCGGAGGGCTCTAAGCGATTGTAAAGATTGTCAAAAGTAGCCATCTGTAGAGCCCCTCCCGGTCCTTCAAACCGCCCTCAGATTCGACCTCCTGAACCGGGCCAGCGCGACCCGGTCTCGGCTGCTTCGCGATCTTTGCGGTAAAGGCTCGATAGTGGATGCATTTGTGCCCTTTTTTCCATAAAGTGAGCCGACAGTTGTGTCGCGGCGCGCCAGATACTTCGGGACTGAAGTCCCTCAGGATGACCCCATTTCGAGATTGCGCTTCAAATTCGACCCTGCCAAAGGCTTGATCTCTCATTTTCTCTCCGCCCGGCTCAAGTTATAATCATGGTCGTTATCAACGCCTGGCAGGTTCCGAATGGTTCTGGCCGGCTGATGTTCCGGCCCCCGCGCGATGATGGATTTTCCGCAGGAACTTTTCAGCCCGTTTCACCGTATCTGATGGCGTGTGCTCAGCTACGCCGCAGATTTCCCGGGGCCCCGCTCCGAAAGTGAGCCTTTCCACCATCAGAGGCATCTGATCACGGGAATGCTGGCGGGCAAGGTGTAACAAGAGAGCAAATGAGCACAGGAAAGAAAATACTGGTCGGCAGCGGAGTCGCCATCGTGGTGCTGGCGATAGCTGGCATCGCCAGTTACCAGAGCCGCAAGGGCGTGGTCACGGTCCAGACGGGGAAGGTAGCCCGCGAGGACCTGGCCTCCGTGGTCAGCGCCTCCGGCGAAATCAGGCCGAAGACCTACGTCAACATCGGGGCGAACGCCTTCGGCAAAATCACCCGGCTTTATGTCAAGGAAGGCGACCGGGTCAGGAAAGGCCAATTGCTGGCACAACTGGAAAACGTGCAGTCTTCGGCCGACGTGAACGCCACCCAGGCTTCGCTCGAGGCTGCCCAGACGGATTCTGTCGCCGCCGCCGCCGCGCTCAATACATCTGCGGCCGATCTGAATCGCGCGCAGTCCGACTACGAACGCGCTCAGCTCGATTGGACCAGAGCGCAAGGTCTGTACAAAGACGCCCTGATCGCCAAATCGGAATTTGACAGCCAGAAAGCGGCCTGGCAGACGGCGCAAGCCGGCCTGGCGCAAGCTCAGGCGCGGGTCGCCCAGGCCAAGGCGCAGAAGGATTCCGCCGATCGCCACATCGCGCAAAATCGCGCCAACCTGACCCACGCCGCCGACGTCCTGCAGAAGACCACCTATGCCGCGCCCTACGCCGGCATGATCACGAACCTGCCGGTGCGGGAAGGCGAAACCGTGGTCATCGGCATTCAGAATTCTCCGGGCAGCACGCTCATGACGCTGGCCGACATGTCGGTCATCACTGCCGAAGTCAAAGTGGACGAAACCGACATTGTCAATGTGCGGCTGGGACAACCGGCGGAAGTGAGCATCGACGCCATCCCCAAAAAGACTTTCAAAGCGGTGGTGACCGAGATTGGCAACAACGCCATCGTTCGCTCCACCGGCGTGTCCACGTCGCAACAGACTTCGGCCAGCCAGGAAGCAAAGGATTTCAAAGTCGTGGTCACGCTGCAGGACCCACCGGAGAACCTGCGGCCCGGCCTTTCGGCCACCGCCAAGATAACCACGGCCACGCGCAACGCAGCGCTGGCTATTCCCATTCAATCTCTGACGGTGCGCACGCGGGCAGACTTGAAAACGGACAATGGCGAGAAAGATGCGGTCGAGGCCGCGGCGCCCCAGACCGGAGCATCCAACCCAGCAGCCGCGGATAGAGAAGAAATCCAGGGAGTCTTTGTCATTCGCCAGGGCAAGGCCCAGTTTTTGCCGGTGCAAACCGGCATCACCGGCACCACGGACATCGAGGTCCTGAACGGCCTGAAACCGGGTGACGAGATCGTTACCGGCAGCTACAAAGTACTGCGAACTTTGCGGCCGGGGACGAGCGTAAAAGTAGATAACACGGCTCCCAAGAAGGAAGAGGAAAGCTAGTCGTCAGTCGTCGGTCGTCGGTCGTCAGCAACGCAAAACCGGACGAGTAGCGGCTGACTACTGACGACCGACGACTAACCACTGCCCCAGTTAAGCGTCCAACAGGCAGCCAAAAGATCGGAGCGGGCAGGTGTCCCGAGAGGACCAGGAGAGAAAAATGGCAACCGCAGAAGTGATCAATATCAAGCAACCCGTGGTGTCGGCGCCTCCCGAGTCCTGCATGATCTGCACCGAAGATCTGTGGAAGACCTATGACATGGGCTCGGAGCAGCAGGTGCACGCGTTGCGCGGAGTCAATATTCGCATCCAGCGCAACGAGTACGTCGCCATCATGGGCCCCTCGGGCTCGGGCAAATCCACGCTGATGAACCTGATCGGCTGCCTGGACACGCCCAGCAAAGGCCATTACTGGCTGAACAGCCAACTGGTCAGCGAACTCGACGACGACGAACTGGCGCGCATCCGCAATAAAGAAATCGGATTCGTCTTCCAGACCTTCAACCTGCTGGCTCGCGCCACCGCCCTGCACAACGTCGAACTGCCGCTGATCTACGCCGGCGTCCCCGGCGAAGAGCGCGTGGAACGGGCCAAAGCCGCGCTGGCCTCGGTCGGCATGGAAGCCCGCATGATGCACAAGCCCAACGAGCTCTCAGGCGGACAGCGCCAGAGAGTCGCCATCGCCCGAGCCCTGGTCAATCGCCCGTCGATCATCCTCGCCGACGAACCCACCGGCAACCTGGACTCCCAGACCGGAAACGAAATCATGGCCCTGCTCGATCGCCTGCAAGCCAACGGCAACACCATCGTGCTGGTCACCCACGAGCACGACATCGCCGAATACGCGCATCGCGTGATCTACATCAAGGACGGCGTGGTCGAGAAGGACGAGAGAAAAGCGGGAAGGTAGTCGTCAGTCGCGGGTCGTCAGTCGGGGTCACTGACTGTCCGTGAGGACGGCCAGCCTTACTTCCGCTGTTTTCTGGCTTCACTTCGGGATTCACACTCTTTGCGAATCTTCTCGAACCGGTCCGCCATCTGCTGCAGTTCTTCGTCGGAAAGTTTTTCGATATCAATCATTTCGTTATGGGCGAGAGCGATCGAGTGAATAATCTCGTCGAGCTTCAAGTGGATGGCGCGCGCATCCCGGTTCTGAGTGTTTTGGATCAGGAACACCATGAGGAAGGTGATGATTGTAGTAGCGGTATTGACCACCAGTTGCCAGGTATCCGAGTAATGGAAGAATGGACCCAGGACCGCCCAGAGCGCGATGAGGATGATGGCAAGCAGAAATGCCCACTTGGTTCCGACTACGTAAGAAGCCTGTGAGGCAAGAGTGCGAAAATGGTCCACCGCACCACCGCCCTTGGAGTTTGCTTTCGAGTTGGCTCTCTTGTTGGCCATGTGCGTGGTCCGCAGTCCTACCTTTGATGCAAGGGGAGAGAAGAGCGTTTTTTTGGCTAGATCGAGGGAGCGGGGGCCCACCCTTCGTTCTTTGAAGGGTGGGGGTTCCACGGACGCCTCTATCATGGGATTCGGAGTCGCGACGAACAACTGACGCTGGAAGTGCTGATCTTTCCCTCAGGCTGGTGAAACTCGGTAGTGGAACACAAGGTCCCTCCACTCCGTAAGATCATTCGCTTCGCGAACGATCTTCCTACGGTCGGGATGACAGGTTTTGGAAGGACGAAAAAATCCCCGCCCAAGCGGAGCTTGGACGGGGCACCCTCTGTTTCAGCATATACACGAAACGGTAGAGATCACCCCGCTGGCTAGTTCGGCAGCAGGACCGTGTCCACCACGTGAATCACGCCGTTCGACTGGTTGACGTTTGAGATCGTGACTGTGGACATGTCGCCCTTTTCGTCCTTCAGCACGATGTGATTGCCCTTCATGGTTGCGATCAGCGTGCCTCCGCTGACTGTCTTCAGGGACGCCTCGCCGTTGCCCGCCTTGATCTCCTTCCTCAGGTCAGCCGCGCTGAGCCTGCCCGCGACCACGTGATAGGTGAGGATTTTGGTGAGCATGTCCTTGCTTTCGGGCTTCAGCAGAGTGTCAACCGTGCCCGCCGGAAGTTTGGCGAAGGCTTCGTTGGTGGGGGCAAAAACGGTGAAGGGACCGGGGCCTTCGAGGGTGTCCACCAGGCCTGCAGCCTTGACCGCGGCTACCAAAGTGGTGTGATCATCAGAATTGACTGCGTTCTGGATGATGTTCTTGCTGGGGAACATCTCGTGCCCGCCCACCATCGGGTCGGACCCGGCAACCGCGAGCGTGGCGGCCAGCGCCACCAGGCTCAGTAGTAAGACTGCCATTTTCCTGTTCATTGATCGCTCCTCCGTGATTTTTCAAATGCCTGCGTCATAGGTACGGAGGCGCGCGGAAATTGGATTGCCGGATGCGACGCAGCCCTGAGAGGACTTCCGGCCGCAGACACCAAAGGCCGGCTTTTCAGCCGGCCTTCACACAGAACGGGAAAGGGAAACTACTTCTTGGGCGCGATGGCGTCCTTGGCTGCTTTGGCGACGCGGAACTTCACCACGGTCTTGGCTTTGATCTGGATGGGTTCACCAGTCTGAGGATTGCGTCCCAGGCGGGCCTTGCGATGGGCCTTCACCAGGCGTCCCAGTCCGGGGATCACGAAGATGCCGTTCTTCTTGGTCTCTTTCACTGCGACGTCGGTCAGCTGTTCGAGAAATGCGGCTGCGGTCTTGTTGTTGGTCTCGAGTTTCTCCGCCAGATGGCGGACGAGTTGTGTCTTGGTCAAGCCTGAAGCCATGAAGCCTCCTGTGAATTCTTTGAAGTTTTTGCTGCGTGCGGGCTATCTTATACCAGCCTTCTGTGGAAAAGTGACGTTTCAGCCGCATTTTATGCGGATTTCTCGATATAGGACTGCAAAAACCCCGCAAAAATCGCATTCCCGCACGGGTCGCCATCCCAAAACCGCCCATTCGGCCCATGTAGGCGCGAGCGCCCGCGCTCGTGATCCCGCTCCTCTCAGACGCTTGGGTCAATCAAGGGCCGTTGACACTGCCGCACGAGCGTGGGCGCTCGCGCCTGCATGGCTGATGTCATAATAGTTTTCGTGAGCTGCGCGATTTGCGAGAAACGCAAGGAGAAACGCTTCTGCCCGGCCATCCACGGCCGCATCTGTCCGCAATGTTGTGGCGAGCAGCGCGAGGTGACACTCGATTGTCCCAGTGACTGCGTGTATCTGCAGCAGGCCCGGGAGCATGAAAAGCCGCGCAGCCTGAGAGACCTGAACCCGGCCGATCTGTTCGTGCAGGTCGAGGTCGAAGACCAGTTTCTCTATCAGCACGAGCACCTGATCATGGGCCTGACGTTTGCCCTGTCCAAAAGCGTTCGCGCCGACCACAGCCTGAACGACGTTGACCTGATTGCAGCCCTTAGTTCGCTGACCCGGACCTGGGAGACGCTGGTCAATTCCGGATTGCATTACGAGAATCCGATTGCCAGCGCCGCCCAGCAGGCGGTGGCCGCGGAAGTGCAAAACATGGTGAAGGAATACCGCGAAGCCGAGCAAAAGCACGTGGGATACGCGCAACTGCGCGACTCGGAAGTGCTGCGCGCCCTGGTTTTCCTGGTGCGCATGGCTTACGGCCGCACCTCGGGAAGGCCGAAATCACGCGCCTTCGTCGACTTCCTTCTGTCCCAGTTTCCGGAGAAAACATCCGGAATCGCGGCCCCGGAAGAAGTCGGCAGCCGGATTATTGTTCCTTAAATCGGGCGTCGGACTTCGGACGTCGGACCTCGGGCCTCGGGCGCTAAACCAGACTAACGTGAAGGTTCTCGTCCTCCGTGTGAGGTCCAGGGCCGAAGCCCGAAGCCCGCCGTCAGAAGTCCGAAGTCTGACGTCCGCCGTCTGAGGTCCGAGGTCCGAGGTCCGAAGTCCGCTCTACGGTTTGCCCGGGCGGCAGCGCGTCTCGCAACTCGCGGGCGGTGCGCTTGAAAACCGGGTGCCGCGCCTCCGGCGCAATTTCGACGAGGGGTTCGAGGACGAAGCGGCGCAGGTGCAGGGCGGGATGCGGTATGGTCAGTCCCTTTCCTTTGACGATCGAGTTGCCGAACAGCAGGATGTCGATATCGAGGGTGCGCGGGCCTTTTTTCTGAACCCGCCGGCGCCCCAGTTTCTTTTCAATGTCCAGCGTTGCCGCCAGCAACTGCCGGGGCATCAGTTCCGTGTCGAGGGCGAGCGCGCAATTCAGGAACCAGGGCTGGGCGGTGAATTCAACCGGCGCGGTTTCGTAGAACGATGAAACTGCCACCACTTTGCCCAGCTTGCCCAGCCGATCGATGGCCGCATTCAAATGGGCGGCGCGATCGCCGAGGTTTGAGCCCAACGAAAGATAGACTCGCTTAAGCATGGGCCACGGGTTTCCTGCTTCCGGGAATTTGGCGACGAAGG
>Ga0187824_10000064_pt1 | contig 15524 bp, 18 predicted proteins | sample NC_wetland_sal_i_13_FD_132437 | JGI IMG/M metagenome (GOLD analysis project Ga0187824, IMG submission 132437) | Wetland sediment microbial communities from Neuse River Estuary, North Carolina, USA - SourceSoil_4 | ecosystem: Environmental > Aquatic > Freshwater > Wetlands > Sediment | place... | reverse complement strand
CTCGACGCAATCGGCGACGAGTGCGGTACCAAGGACACTTCGCCCAGTCGCCGCGCACCTTCGTCTGTCTCGATCATCCGCTGCAAGACTTGGTTGCCCCGCGCGGCATGAGCCTCCACAATCTGCCCGGCCTCAAACCGCTCCGAAATCTCTTCGATCATCGTCCCCTGATAGGAGAGCGGCTTAGTGCTGGTCACCCGTCCCTCCACACGGTCTTTATGGGGCGTGGTGAAAACCTCCTCGGTCGGCATGTTGGGAATACAGTATCGCCCATTTCGCGCCGTGGTCCCGCCGCCTAGCCAGAGGTGATCATCAGCCAGACCGACGCGGAGATCCGTGCCGGGTCCCCGGAAGTGCAACGCCGAATAGCGCTTCTCATTCAACCGTTCGGCTCGAGCGTGCAGGTTCGCGTCGTGCTCTTTCCACGCGGCCACTGCGTCCGGCTGGTCCGCACGCGACACCGAGAAGATAGCTTGCCAAAGCTGGGCCAGGGCTTCGTCCTTGGGTAGATTGGGGAAGACTGCCGCCGCCCAGGCGGGAGTGGCGCAGGCAACGATCGTCCAGTTGATCTCGTGGCGCGTAATCAATTCCATTGCCGCGCGAGACGCCTTCGAGGTTGCGCGATTTACCCGGCTCACCTTTCCCGGATCTTCCTGTGACAGCAGGGACGGATCATTGCCGGTGATCGCCAGCCGCGCCGCGCCGCTCCGGTACGCTTGGGCCATAGCCTCATAGAGCCAGGATGGGGCCGCGTCGAAGCTGGCGTCCGGAGCGTAACGGAACCGAAGCAGCGCTGCCGCCTCGTCACCATAAAATGTGGTCACCAGGGAGGCACCCGCTTTGTACGCATGCTCCGTAATGCGCCGCGCCAGCGGCACGGCGTCAAGCAAGGCAGTCATCACCAACTCTTGTCCGGGAGCGATTCCGAGTCCAACGCGAACCGCGATTTCGGCCAGGCGGTCGAGATTCGCTTCGAATTGAGGCGTTTGGGCAAACTGCCCTTTTGCAAATGCGGTAGTCGAAGTCATGCTTTCATTATTACGCGGGAAATGGCGCAGTGACAATGCGTGGAGCCCAAAATCCTTGCGAACGCGTACTTCTTATTTTTGGTGTAGCACCACATCTACTCGTGCTGAAGACCGATTTCGCCTATATGATCCAACAAGTCTGCTGGATTTTTATATACGCGATAGGCGCCGGCTTGCACCAGTTCTGCTTCTCCGTAGCCTCCACAAAGCAGGCCAATTCCCAGCGCCTTTGCCCGGCGCGCCGCGAGCAGATCCCAAGTACTGTCACCGACTACGATGCAATCGCAAAGAGCCATGCCGAGACGAGTAGCGGCTGCAAGGAACACATCCGGATGAGGCTTAGCCTTATCAACATCATCACCGGTAATAACAGGAATGCCGGACGGAACGCGAAGTGGTTGGATCATCTTAGCCACCGATTGTCGCTCACCGCTCGTGGCAATTGCCCACTGAATGCCTCTTGCTGCTAGGTGTTTGAGCAGTTCGCGGGCTCCAGGCAGCACATCAATGGCTGAAAGCCTCTTCTGAAAATTCTTTAGATGAAGTTTTTCGAGTTGCTCGATTTTGCCTGGGCTGGCTTTCCGCCCCATTTCGGTAAAAAGAACGCGCAACATGAGCTTGCCGCTCATACCAACATAGCGGTGAATTCTCGCATTCGGTATGTGAATGCCGTCTTCTCGAAGGGCGTCCCGCCAGGCAATTACATGGTCATATGCACTATCCACGAGTGTGCCGTCCAGATCGAAGAGGACGGCGGGGGTTATCTCCTTTTGCGTTTCAAGACGGTGCTGATTTGCGGTTGAGTTTTTCAATGGAAACCTTTCGGGATTGGTTCAAAGTTCTAAAGGTTACGGAATAACGCAGCTCTTTGACGGGGGGAATACTGTGCTGGTAGTGCCAGCGGGCAATGCCGCGCATCGCATATACAGACCGTGGTTCCAGAGTAACCGAGTTAATGCGGCCTTTGTCCTTGTAAGGCTTGAGCCTCATCCTGCAGCTGCCTGCTAAAGATATCCCGATAATCACGTCAAATTGCGGTACGTCTCGATGCCAGCCGATCGGTGCGCCCGGCGGATATTCCGTCACTACCGCTTCGACAATCTCCGCCGTTGCCACTTCAGCCCATGTAGCGGCCTTCTCTCGAAGGCCCTGAAGGAAATCCGGGATCGCTTCGGTTGCAGTTGTGTGTCGGCTTGTGAAGTCATACTGAAAGCCGTACTCGACGATGCGCCGTTTTGCAACATAGCCCTGAAAATTGAAGGGTCGGAATTCTAAATTCCGGAACCGCTCGAGCAGATTAGCCTCTTCGTTTAGATCCAGAAAATCCCGTTCGTACCGGAATCCGGACGGAACCTCAGTTGATTCAGAAACTTTCTTCGCGCTCATAGTTGTGTAGCCAACCTAGTTCATCAGCGGAACAAACAGGCTATGGCGAACCCTGTAGAGGCGAACGGATGATCCGTCACCGTGGCTTCCGAACACCACATTGCTATTACGATTGAGATATCAACTAGCGAGGTCCCGTGTTGCCTCCAACTGATTTCGGTAAACATCCTAAGTAAAGAACCGGAGGTCAGCACCTGTGACGACGTTTTCGCCAGATAGCGTGACTATGCACGGATCAAAGGCTTGGACCGGTTGGGCGGATTTAATTCCGGAGCAGCGTTGGGCGATCTATCGCACGGTCATAGAGCAGGCAACAACACGGAATTTGCCCTTTGCACTTGGCGGAGCATTCGCCACTGCCACACATACCGGACGCTGGCGCGACACCAAAGACATGGACCTATACACGTTGCCACCGCACGGCGAAGCCTTCAAACGGCTGATCGAGGGGATCGGGCTGCACGATATCTATGAAGAACTCCCATACCCGCGAGATGTGCTCTATCGAGCCACGGACGGCGACACAATCGTCGAGGTCATCTGGAGGATGCATAACCGCCACGCAGATGTTGATCTGCCGTGGCTGACCGGCTGGGGACAAATCGAAGTGCGGGGCATTCGGTTTTTCGTGGCGCCTCCGGAAGAGATGATGTGGGCGAAGCTCTACGTGTTTCATCGGGACCGATGCGACTGGACAGATGTGCTGAACTACGTCTATTTCTGCGGCCCGGGCCTGGACTGGCAGCATCTTTTGGACCGTTTAGGACCCAATGTTCCATTGCTCGGTGGATTGTTGTGTGTATTCGGTTGGCTCAGCCCGACTCGCGCGGCCATGCTACCCGAATGGCTGTGGGACAGATGCGGAGTGCGCCGTCCCGCTGCGGATTCGGCGGGTGTATCCGAGCAGACTCGGGCCGCTCTGCTTGGCGGGAACTCGGAGTGGTTTGGCGTTCAGCGTCGCGCGGCACGTTGATGCAATCCGTGCGGCAGCTTCATAATCTTTGATCATCATGGGAGATCAGTGTTAATCGGAGCGATGAACCATCCTGCCCGCCCCTTGGCGGAGCAGATCCATTGGCTTGCCAAATCGGGATTTGATTTCCTTGATCTGACGCTCGAGCCCCCACAAGCCGCCTCGTGGAATATTGACGCGCGCGGAATTGGGAGGCTCCTTCGCAGTTACAACCTCCAAGTAGTGGGCCACACGGCGCCGTTCCTGCCTATCGCCAGCCCAGTGGAAGATCTAAGGCAAGCGGCCCTGGCTGAATTCCGGCGCGATGTAGACGTGTTCCAGCAGGTAGGGGCGCGTTATATGAACGTGCATCCCGGCACTTCGCCGATGCATGACCGGGCGTTCAGTGTGGCAAGAAATCTGGAAACGCTCGGTGAGCTGGTGCGCTACGCCGGCCAAGCTGGAATCGGCATCATGATCGAAAACATGCCGGGGACATTCAATAACGCTGAGCAGTTGTCTGAGCTTTTCAATCCGTTGCCCAAGCTGGGCTTGCATCTTGATATTGGTCACGCGAATCTGATGAACCCGACGAATACGACGGCTGAAATCATCGCCGCGCACGGCACTCGTTTGCGGCACGTGCACTGCCACGATAACCGGGGCGGCAACCTCGATTTACACTTGCCTCTTGGCGCCGGGAATCTGAACCTGGCGGAGTGTTTACGCGTGCTGAAAGCGTGCGGCTATGATGCCACGATCACACTCGAGGTGTTCAGCAGTGATCTCAACCATCTCATCTACAGCCGGAATGTGCTGCGCGAGGTCTGGGATGCCACCCCAGCCGTGCGGCCAGAACAACTGTCTGCACGATAACGCGCGATCGTTTATGTGATCGTCGCAAGGTCTCATCGGGGCATCTAATCCATCTTGGATGGGATCTGTGATTCGTCCGGAGGACATTCGCTTTCAAGGATTAAAACGAGCTGCTCCCAGCGCTGTGTAATTTCTTTCAAGTGAGCGCGACGCTCGTCGATCAGCGCTGCAACGCGAATCGACTCCTCCGCACTCTTGAACTGCCCTAGTTCCAGCTCCAAGCTCGTGATTTCCGCTTCGCAACGCGAAATCTGTTCCTCCAATTCATCGCGGTCCTTTTCCATTTTACGAAGGGAAGATGGATTCGTCTTTTTCGTTCGCTTCTGCCGCTCCTCTGAGCCTGCAGTCCGGGTGGGTTCCGAGCTTTTCGTCTTCGAGGCTAAATCCCCCGCCTCGGCCGTCCGTTCCTTTTGCCACAGGTAATCTTCGTAATTGCCCGGATAGTCCTGGAGCTTGCCGCGTTCGATCTCGAAAATGCGGGTAGCGAGCTTGTCGATGAAATAGCGGTCGTGAGAGACAAACACAACCGTTCCGGTGAACTTGCGAAGCGCTTCGAGCAACACGTCCTTGGCTTGTAAATCAAGGTGATTGGTGGGCTCGTCCAGCAGCAGGAAATTCGCGGGGCGCAGCAGCATTCGCGCCAGAGCGTAGCGATTCCGTTCACCACCCGAAAGCACGCCGATCTTCTTGAAGACGTCATCGTCCGAAAAAAGAAAGGAGCCGAGTAATGTGCGCAACTGCGTCTGATTGCTTACCGCGGTGGGTGCAAAACTCGTTAGGTCGTCCAGCAGACGCGCGTCTGGATCGAGCGCTTTGTACTGGTCTTGCGCGAAGTAATCGGATTCAACATTGTGCCCCAGGCGGAATTCGCCCTTGCTCACTGATTCCGCTCCCGAGAGCAGCTTGATAAGGGTCGATTTGCCCGCGCCATTAACACCCACCAGGGCTACACGGTCGCCCCGGTTGAGCACAAAGCTGACGCCTTCGAATACTTTCTTTTCGCCATAGCTCTTGGCAACATTCCTCAACTCCGCCACCATGCGCCCGCTTGGCCGAGGCTGAGGAAATGAGAAATGAATTTTCTTCTCCTCGTCGGGCACCTCGATTCTTTCTATCTTCTCGAGTTCCTTGATCCGGCTCTGTACCTGTTTGGCCTTGGTCGCTTGGTAGCGGAAACGATTGATAAAGGTTTCCAGATGGTGAATGCGGTCTTGCTGATTTCGCTGGCTTGCTTCGAGCTGGGCCCTGCGTTCCGCTTTTTGTTCGAGATAGCGGTCGTAATTGCCGGTGTAGAAATACGTGTGGCGGTTCCAGATTTCCAGGATTCTGTTCACTGTGACGTCTAGAAAATACCGATCGTGAGAGACTAGGACAAAAGCAAAGGGATAATCGTTCAGGTATTGCTCGAGCCAATTGCGGGCTTCCAGATCCAGGTGATTGGTCGGCTCATCGAGCAGCAGCAGATTGGGCTTGGTCAAAAGGAGCTTGGCTAAACCCACCCGCATTTGCCAGCCGCCGGAGAATTCTTCGATCGGACGTGCGGCATCTTCGCGCGAAAAGCCCAGGCCATTGAGAACCGTACCGACCTGCGCTTCCAGGGAGTAGCCATCGCTTCGCTGGAATTCAGTTTCAATCCGATGGTAGCGGTCGGCAACTTTCTCATATTCATTGCTGTTCGGATCAAGCTCCGCCATTTTATGCGTGAGCGCTTCCATCTCCTTCTCAATGTCGAGTAGATGCCCAAAGACGGAGAGGCATTCTTCCACCACTGTGCGGCCGGAGAGGGATAAGCCATCTTGAGGAAGGTAACCGGTGGTGACGTCCTTGCCTGCAGAACGAGATCCTTCGTCGAGGGTCTCCATTCCCGCCAGTATCTTCAGCAGAGTCGATTTTCCTGTTCCATTGCCGCCGACGAGCCCCACACGCTCCCTGGGCCCTACAACCCAGTTGAGGTCTTGGAAAAGAGTCTTAGAAGCAAAATGTTTCCCCGCCGAAGAAAGTTGAATCATGCGCGCCGAATTTGCCGCCTGAGGTGAAGGATATGAACTCGCCCTCTTAAATGATAGCAGTCTATCTGCTCATGCGGCGAAAGGAGGGGTCTGTCCAGGCCAAAAGAGGACGGGAGAGGCGGCTCTAAGCGGGTGTTCGAGGGCCGCCGCGGCCCCGGACGCCAATTTACGAATGCAAGTAACCGTTTGCGGACGCAGTCTGGCGGCCGGTCCGGCACGCCTCCAGCGAGGCGGTTTTCAATTCACGAGTAATTGAGGATCGATCGGCTGCCGAGCCGAAGCATGCTCATATTCAGAGAACGAGGGGTCGTTTTCGATCAGGCGCTCGAATTCCCTGCCGACTTTCTCGCGAAAGAGCAGAACGCAATAGATCGGCTGTCCATCTTTCGGGTAGCGTTCGGCATAGGCCAGCAAGGCTTCCTCAACGGGCTTCGGAACGGCAATTAACTCGCGGATCTCCGCAACTGAGCAGGAGCCGCCGCAGACCATTCTGTACAGATCGCGAGCTTCGTCGAGCGGATTGCGAATCGCCCAAGGGTTATCGTGAGCGGCTGCGGGAACTGCGTCGTCCAAAGTCAAAAGATCGGCAATCGTTTTCATAAGAAGAACTCCCCTTTTCGAGTCGGCTTCCTGTCGGGTGAAAAACTACTGCTAATGAACACAGAAGCCCATATAGGAGATTGTGTAGATTGGGCTAAATTGAACTCTTGGATTACGCGCTTCTCCACCCTAACCAGTGCATCTTTCAACCCCCTCTTTGTTTGCCCCCTTTGCTGTGTTGATAAATCGGGTTACGCGCGAAAAGGCGTGAGGTCGACTTCGTCGGCAAGCTTGCGCCTTTACATGCTCCACAAAATGTCCAAACTCCGATTCGTCTCATCAACAAAGCTAGAAGTGGAATATTCACGGATTTGTGGGGCTTTATGGCGAAAAATAACTCGAGCTCTTCCAAAACAGATTCTGCCCGGCGACGGGGGAAGAAAATCCGCTACGCAGTCGTAGGCCTCGGACACATCGCCCAGGTAGCGATCCTGCCTGCATTCGCTCACGCAAGGCGAAATTCCGAGCTGAAAGCTCTGGTCACCGACGATCCCAAAAAAGCCAAGGAGCTCAGCAAGAGATATCGAATCCCGTTCACGTATGACTACGACGGTTACGCCGAGTGCCTCCATAATGGTGAAATCGACGCTGTCTATATTGCGCTGCCGAATAGCATGCATCATGAATACGCGATGCCCGCATTGAAGGCCGGAATCCATGTGCTTTGCGAGAAGCCATTAGCCATCGACGAAGCGCAATGCGAGGCCATGATCGATGCAGCCGCCCGGTCCGGTGCGAAGTTGATGACCGCCTATCGCCTCCATTTCGATAAGGCGAATTTGCAGGCTGTGGAAATCGTTCGGTCTGGCAAGCTCGGCAATCCACGGTTTTTTAGTTCCACGTTTGGAATGCAAGTTCGGCCCGGAAATATCCGGCTGAGCCGCGCTCTGGGCGGAGGGCCGCTTTGGGATCTCGGGGTCTACTGCATAAATGCAGCAAGATATCTATTCCGCGAGGAGCCCGAGGAAGTCTTTGCTTTCGAGGCGACCGGAGATGACCAGCGTTTCCGTGAGGTTGAAGAAAGCGTGAGCGCCGTGATGCGATTTCCCGGAGTGCGATTGGCGTCCTTCACCTGCAGTTTCGGTTCAGGAGACGTTTCTGCTTACGATGTTGCCGGGACGAAAGGGACGCTGCGGGCAGATCCGGCTTATGAATACGCCGAGGCATTGAAACTCACCACCACAATTGAAGGAAAGAGGCGCGAGTACAAATTTGGCAAATCCGATCAATTCGCAGCGGAGCTTCTCTATTTCTCTGATTGCATCTTGAAGAACCGCCAGCCAGAGCCCTCAGGCAAAGAAGGGCTGGCGGACGTGCGGATTATTCTGTCGCTCTATCAGTCAATGGAAAAGCAGAAGCCCATCAAAATCGAACCCGTAGAGGGGGAGAAGCGGCCAACCGCGGAACAGGAGATTCGCCGGCCGCCGGTTAAGAAACCCGATCTCGTGCGTGCGAAATCCGCATCGACCTAATGCGCTAATTCACGGCGCCTTGATCGCGATCACAACGGAACCATAGATGAAGATAACCACAGCAACAAGGTGCGCATGCGTTCTGATGCTAGTCGCGTTCGCCACGTCTGCAGGAGCTCAAAGCGGTAAGCGGTTCGCAGCCTTTGCGGGTTACTCCTCGCAAGCTGACGTAACCTTCGCGCCCGTGAGCTCGATTCCGATTTCGTTGCCTGGGCTGTCACTGAACGGATGGGACGCCTCGCTGGAATGGAAATTTATACGGTTTCTTGGAGTGGTTGGCGATGTCAGCGGTCATTATGGTTCTTATGGCGCGACGTTCGGATGCGAAGCCATTGTCGTCTGCGTTCCAGTGGGCGTTAACGTGAATTCGAACCTGTACACTTTTCTCGTGGGACCCCAGGTATCGATATCGCTGTGGAGGTTCACACCTTTCGCCCATGTTTTGTTGGGCGTCGCTCACATCAATCAGACATCGAATATCACATTTGTGAATGGGCTCACGAATAGCGATACCTCTTTTGCCGATGGTCTCGGCGGAGGACTGGATTTCAGGATCGTGTCCATCGTGCATTGGCGATTTCAGGGCGATTTGATCCAGACGCGATTTTTTGCGAGCCAAAGTCCGATCAGTTTCCTGACGAGCACGCAAAGCAACTTCAGAGGATCCACCGGGGTAGTTGTTCGCTTCTGAGTGTTACTCGCGATTTAGGCAAAACAGTCGCAACTGAAAACCTCCTGTCGCGGCTGCTTCACCCGCTCATCTAATGCGCAGCCGAGTGGTGTGATATGCATTTCGAGTTTCTTCGTAACGGCATTGTCGTAGCCATCGTGGCCCACGGACTGATTGGCGCCACACTGCTGTGGGACAAGATTCTGCTTCGCCAGCCGGAAACCAGAAACCTCGTCGCCTACGTGTTTTGGCTCGGATTCATCAGCATCTTCGGATTGGCATTGATTCCGTTTGGATTCCAAATGCCCAAAGTGCCGGTTGTCGCGCTCGCTTTCGGGGCGGGCCTCCTGCAGATGCCGGCCATGTTTTTCTACTACGGTGCGCTTAAATCCGGCGAGGCATCTCAAACCCTGGCAATCATGGGCGGATTCAGTCCGGTGGCGACCGCCTTGATTTCGATTCCTCTGCTGCGCAACCCGATTGGTGGACCGCCTGTGCTGGCCGGATTTTTGCTGTTGGTTACGGGGGGGTTCGTGATGTTCTTTTCCGAGAAAACCGACATAGGCAAAGTTCTGCCGAATGTCTTGCTGGCCTCGGCGAGCTACGGGCTCGTAAACGTGCTCCAGAAGATGGCTTTCGATCAAACCAATTTCGTCAGCGGGTACGTCCTCTTTACACTCGGCACCTTTACGGGATCGCTGCTGCTGCTCATCCGAGCATCCTGGCGGCGGCAGATCTTCCACAAAGAGCAAAAAAGAGAACCGCGAAACTGGTTCTGGTATTTCGTAAACCGATTTCTCAATGGACTCGGCTCGTTTCTTGTTTTCTATGCCATCAGCTTAACGAGTCCAGCTCTCGTGGACGGTATCACCGGCTTTCGGTATGTCATCATTTTTGCCGGCTCCTATACACTCACCATGCTGCGGCCCAAGTTGCTGCAGGAAGACTTCAGGGGAACCGTGCTATTCGGTAAGACAATCGCCACGGCATTGGTAGTGGCAGGGCTGGTCCTTGTCGGTTTATACGGCAGCGGCACGGAAACACAAACTTCACACTTACTACCACTGAAGTAACACGACCCCGCAGGCCACCAAAGTCGCCGCCGCCCAGCGCCGCAATCCGACGTCCTCTTTGAGGATGTACTTTGCCAGCAGAGTTTCGAGAACGAAACTGATGGACGTGGCCGGCACGGAAAAACTTACGTTGGCGATGGAGAGCAGCGACACCATCGAGAAGAAACCCACCGTCAGGGCCGCCACTCCGGTCAGTACCAGAGGATTGCGTACGATCCTCGAAAGCATGGCCATTAGCGAACGCAGGCCCAATCTTTCCACCTCGGGTTCGCGCTTCATGCCCGCCGTATTGAGTACGTCGCCCAACGTATTACATACCGAGGTCAGCACGACGAGTTTCCATTGCGTGGAGATCATAGCGACTCTCCTTGCCGGCGCGTAGTGCGATCTGGCGTCGTCTCGGCCAGGAGCACGCCGAACGAGATGATCAGGATTCCGATCCAACGCAGCCCGGAAATTCGCTCGCCGAGCACGAAATGCCCGGCAATAGCGATCAATACGTAAGAGCTGGCGATCACCGGTAAAACGAAACTAAGGTCGGCGCGACTGAGCAGCGCGAGGTCGGTAACCATCCAGATGGCGAGTGCGCACACTCCCGCTACGGTCCACGGGTTGACAGCTCGGATGTAATCCAGCGGAGATGCGGAGATAATCGGCCCGGCGCGGCGCATTCCGTGGCTCAAGAACACATTCCCGGCAACTTGCGTAGCAATAGCGATCAGCACGAGTAACTGCGTCCGCCGGCGATGGCCGGGTGTTGTGGGGGGCCGAATCGTTTCGATAGAAGCCATCGTTCATGTGATGCGCGGCAAGCGCCTCCGAATGGCCTCCACCCCAAGCGCCAGACTCCATACCTTCCAGTGCTCCGGAACAGACACGGGGCAGGGTTTTGTGCTATACGTGCTTACCCGCTCCTAAAGGTGTCAAAAACTGGTCTTTGAGCTTCTGAGGGAAGGAGGACGAATGCCATCTCCGAATGGCCTTCGCATATTGGTCGCGGACGACCATGAGATCGTTCGACGAGGATTGAAGAAAGTGCTGTCGTCCAGGCCTGGCTGGACAGTCTGTGCTGAGGCGGCTACCGGCCGAGAGGCCATAGCTATGGCTGCGCAGCATCGGCCAGACATTGTCGTGATGGACATCAGCATGCCTGGCCTCAACGGGTTGGAGGCTACACGGAAGATTCGCAAGATGCTTCCGAAGTCTGCGGTTGTCGTTTTATCTCTGCACTATTCCGATCAGCTTGTCCGGGAAATCGTGGACGCGGGCGCCCGCGCCTACATATTAAAGTCTGATGCTACCCGGGACCTGCTAACTGCCATTGAAGCCCTGGCTACTCGCCGGTCGTATTTTACGTCCAACGCTGCCCGAATACTGATCGATGGATTGTGCAATCAAGGATCCGAAGCAAAATCCGGCACCCTAATGCGCCACCGCCTCAGTTCGCGCGAACGGGAGATTGTGCAGCTTCTGGCCGAAGGGAAAAGCAGCAAAGAGGTTGCTGTCGCTCTCGGGATCAGCGTGAAGACAGCCGAGACGCATCGCGCCAATATCATGCGCAAATTGGAAATGCATTCCGTCAGCGAGTTGGTGCGCTTCGCCGTAAAGAACCAGATGATCGAAGCGTGAAGTAGGAAGTGTAAAGACTCTTTGCTCTTGACTAGGGAGCTGATGCCTTTCCAGAGCGCTCCTTACCTTTACACTTATCTCTGTTTTACTTCCAAGACTCCATGGCTTTTCTCATGAGCGACCCGGAAGGCTGTTCCACGATCTCTAGTCGGATTCCGTTCGGATCCATCACATTTGACAGGCGTGAACCGGTTCCTCCGCCAGACCGAACGTCAGCCAACGTCGCGCCGGCCTGACGAAGCTGCGTTACCGTCGCGTTTGCATCGTCCGTCAGGATGCCCATGTGCGTGAGACCGGCCGGAAGGTTCGCACTGGCCGGAGCCATCTCGAGAAAGGTATCGCGGCTGATCTGAAGAAAAGTCGTCGTCGGCTTGCCATCCGGGCTAGGCATCGCGTATGCGACGCGAAAACCCATCACCTTCGTGTAAAAGTTCAGCGACTCCTGGAAATCTTTAACCGCGATTCCCACGTGATTGAGACGGAGACCTTCTTTGCCGGCGTCCTGAGCAACGCCCGAAGAAATCATTACAGTTCCCACCACAATTCCCGCTACAAAGAGAGTTAAGCCGCGCAGATAAACCGCTACTTCACGCATAGGTGCCTCCCCAATTGTCCAAATTCAGTTTCCTGGCCCGGTAAATGGCGACGCATAATGCAGCGTCTTGCCGTTAGGCAGCACCACCTCTAGCAGACGTCCTACCGGTTTGCCGCTCTTAACCGGCTCAACAGTGACCGTCACTTCGTCGCCCGGCTTGAATGTTTCTTTGCTCCAACCGCGATTAATCATGTCAGGCGGATTGCTCGTCTCAACGACCCAATGCTCCACATTGCCTGCGTCATCTTTCACGTCATAACTCAAAAAGCAGTGCGGATTCGCCCAAAACCATCGTGTCACTGTCCCCTTCATGACAATCTGCTTTCCCGCGGCAAACGCGGCAGAGCCATGGTGGGCTGGCGTCGGCGCAGGAATAGTCAACAAGCCAACCGCGGCAGCAAAAAGCGCGATAACTCTATTTCTCATCAGCATGCCTCCGTGAAGCCATCTTCTGTTCCGAGATGCGTTAGCGTGCGGCCGGCGGTCCAGGGGCGCCAAAGCCCCCATCCAGCTTTTGCCCATTGGGAAGCACCACGGCGGCGATGCGACCGATGGGTTTCCCATTTTTGACGGGTATAACGGTGACTGTAATCTGATCGCCGACCTTCAATGCCCCTTTCGTCCAACCATGATTGATCATGTCGGGTGGATTACTACCCTCCGCCACCCAATGCACCACATTGCCGCTATCGTCTTTGGCGTCGAATTGCAAAAAGCAGTGAGGATTGGCCCAGAACCATTCCGTGACCGTTCCCTTTAGCGTGACTCTTTTGTCAGAATCGAAGGCTGCGTTTCCGTGGTGCGCCAGGACGGGAACGGCTAGGATCAGAAGCGCAAAAGCCCAAGCAGCGCGGTTCACCTGTCTAATTTTCATACGCCCTCCACGTAATCTTCTTCCCCGTGATCAGTTGCGTGGGCGCTTTTTTCAGTAACGATTGAAACGAACCCTATTTTGCACCTACGCCCGCCGCGGGATCAGCAAATTCTTTGTTGTACTCCTCGGTTTCTATGGGTGCGCATTCCATCTCACGAATATCGAAACTGGGCGCTTGCAAGCGCAATCGCAATTTCACTGCTACCCAAGGCTTGGTATACATCTTCGGATCATCGATGGTGATCGTCATCTCCAGGTGATCTCGATCGAGACGATGGTACTGTTCGATGACGTGCAGAGCATCGCTATGCGGACGGCCGGCATTATCCAGCCAGGTGCGATCGTCAAATCCATTCGACTCCGCGACAAACGTGTAGTCATCCACCCATTTGCCCACGGAATACCCCCACCATCTCGATTCCGGAGGATCAGGAGGTCCCCAAGTCGGCTCTGTCGGGTCCTTTGGGAGTTGGCGCCCGTCGGTCCAAATTGTGCGCCATTTCTTATTGAACTCGTAAAGGATCACCACGTTCTCCGGCGTCTGTATGATCCGGCTGGTTCTGAAATTGTGAAGGACAACGCGCGGAAATCCCTGCGGGTTGCAGCCCGGCATTGGATCGTTCGTCAATGCGGACGGAACCTGTGTCACGCCAAAAGTCGGCTTATGCGCCATGAACGTTTCGCGGCCCAAAGGCGTATAAGGCAGTTCATGCTCGGGCTTTCCGTCGGATGGCATTTGCCCAGCGCCCGTGGCCTGAACGCCACCGCTTGGCCCTGTGGCGGGTTCCCAAACGCCAGTCAGATCCCGCTTGGGAGCGGGAGCGGGCGTCTCCCCCTTCTTGTCAAAGTCGTAGACGGCTCCCGGTTGGCGTGGCATATCCTGGGCACGCGTTCGAACCACGAGAACCGATACCCCAGCGAGTGCAATCACTGAAGCCACTAAACGCCTCGTCATAGCGAGCTTCCCTCCGGTCGCCGGATCGCGGCGTTCCGTTTGCGACGGCAAGAATCAACGCTAAAGCTGACGTTAAGCCAGTCTCTGATGCTCATTACCCACATTCGATTTTGATTCTTCGTACCCGCCGTTTTTCGCTAGGTGGAGTTTAGAAAAACGTCCCCACCTAATGCAAATGCATTTACATGAAAACCAGTCATAGCGACGAAGACTCAAAAGAGTCCCAGGCCAACATTTGATACGATACAAGCGCTCCAAATTTTCATCGAGGAAGGCTAATGAGACGAATTCTGGCGGTGATAGCAGTGGCAATGTTCCTGGGGACTTGCGCCGGATATGCGCAAGAGGGCAATCCGATCAGCACACAGTTAAAAGGATCTTGGGCGAATGTCCGAGACCTGCTCACGAAGATGGCGGACAAAATGCCCGATGAAAATTATCGGTTCAAGCCAACTCCCGAGCTTCAAGACTTCGGACAGCGCATGGCTCATGTGATTACGTTCAATATGCGCGCCTGTTCACAGGTGAAAGGCGAGCAGAAGAATCTGAGCTTCAGCGCTGCGCCCACCAAGGCGGAAGTTACCGCGGCGATGAAGCAAGCGAACGAGGAGTGCGACTCCGTCTTCAACTCTCTGACGGACGCCGACCTGCAGAAGATGATTAACGCAGGGCGTGGCGGTCAACGATCTGAATTCGCTTTGCTGGAAGGCTTGGTGCTCGAACACTCCCAGGAGGTCTATGGATATACGGCCGTCTATATGCGCCTCAAGGGGATTGTGCCGCCATCAAGCGAACGGAACGAGCGGTAAGCTCGAATCATCGTTCAGATTTAAAGATAGAGGACCTGATGTTGGGCGCCGCCCAGCTTGATGCGATGGGCGAGTTCGTCGAGAAGTTCCACGCCTTGGGCGGCAAGCATGGGCAGGAAACAATAGCGACGCTCTTGCAGTTCTCCATCGGGATAAAGATGGGCGATCAAGTCCCGTTCGTGCGCGTCAAGAATCGAAGAACGAACCGCCATGGCATGCCCGGCCTTCTCCTTCAGCTTGGAGAATTGAAAGAGCATCTTCGATTCGGCAGTATCCATTGCGCCACCGAGGGTTGGGTCCAGCCGGACCACCTGCTCGCGTAATTCGGTGAGCATCTTTTGCAGCGATTTCTCGCCGCTCTCAAAGCGGCGCGTAAGTGTTTTGGGAAGGAGCTTGCCTTCCATTTTGGCCCGCAGTTTGGCCCTCCCTAGAAGCACATCCGAAAATTCCAGTTCGTATTTGCGCAAGAGGCGAACCGCGTGCGCATCAACCAGTGTGAAGCTGGCTCGCGGCAGGACCACAGGCATGCGGACCGCAAGCCGGTCATAAACTACGGACGCCTGAGCGAGGTAGGCAATTTCGGATGGCCCCGCGAT
>Ga0187824_10000063_pt1 | contig 15665 bp, 10 predicted proteins | sample NC_wetland_sal_i_13_FD_132437 | JGI IMG/M metagenome (GOLD analysis project Ga0187824, IMG submission 132437) | Wetland sediment microbial communities from Neuse River Estuary, North Carolina, USA - SourceSoil_4 | ecosystem: Environmental > Aquatic > Freshwater > Wetlands > Sediment | place... | reverse complement strand
TATTCGCGAACGGAATCGATCGTCTCGACCACCAAGCGCCATCCTTCACACATTCGTCTCCGGGTGGGCGCAACTCGCGATGGCAAGTTGACCGCGATGGACTTCGCCGCCGACTTCAATACCGGCGCCTACTCCTCCTGGGGGCCGACGGTCGCGGCGCGGGTTCCCGTCCACGCTTCGGGGCCCTATTACGTGCCGCACTATCGCGCCCTCACCCGGGCGGTGCACACCCATCTGGTGCCCGCAGGGGCGTTCCGCGGTTTTGGCGTGCCGCAAACCGCAATCGCGCAGGAACAGCTGTACGACGATCTCGCCGACCGGCTGGCCATCGACCGCCTGGAGTTCCGCATCCTGAATGCATTGGACAATCACACTCCTACCGTAACCGGCCAGGTGCTCGGCGAGGGCGTGGGGATTCGCGCCTGCTTGGAAGCGCTGCGTCCCCGCTGGGCCGCCGCGCGCGCCGAAGCTGCAGCTTTCAACGCTCAAGCCGGCGGCCCGGTTCGCCGAGGGGTGGGCGTTGCCGGGATGTGGTACGGATGCGGCAACACTTCCCTCCCCAATCCTTCCACGATTCGCGTTGGCCTGAAAGCCGACGGCCGCATCACACTTCACCAGGGCGCGGTGGATATCGGACAGGGGTCAAACACCATCGTCACCCAGATATGCGCGGACGCGCTCGGCGCTCCCATCGAGCGCTTCGACCTGGTTTCTGGCGACACCTCGATCACACCCGACTGCGGCAAGACCTCCGCCTCACGTCAGACTTTTGTTACCGGCAAGGCTGCCTATATGGCAGGCCTCGAATTGCGCCGGGCAATCTTGCGCCTTGCCGAAGCGTGCGATTGCGCCGTTATTGATTTCGAGCCGGGCGCGGTCAAGGTCAACGAAGAAGGCAAACACCGCACCATCAGCCTGCGCGACCTGCCGCCGGACAAGCACGGCTACGTGCTCACGGGCGAGGCAACTTTCGATCCGCCCACCAGCCCGCTCGACGAAAACGGTCAAGGCAATCCGTATGCGGTTTTTGGGTTCGGCGCTCACCTGGCGGAGATCGAGGTCGATACGGAACTGGGGACAGTGCGCGTCCTTAAAATCACGGCCGCGCACGACGTCGGCCGGGCCATTAATCCCACGCTGATTGAAGGGCAGATCGAAGGCGGCGCGGCGCAGGGGCTGGGGATGGCGCTGATGGAAGAATTTTTCCCTGGCAAAGGCGAGAACCTTCATGACTATCTGATTCCCTCCGCCGGCGACATGCCGCCGGTCGAGTCGATTCTCATCGAAGATCCATCGTCCGTCGGCCCCTATGGAGCCAAGGGGATCGGGGAGCAGGCTGTGATCCCGACCGCGCCCGCAATTCTTAATGCGATTCATGATGCGACCGGCGTGCGGATCCACCGTCTCCCCGCGACTCCCGACCGCGTACGCGCCGCCATCGTAGCGCGGGCCCGAACGGAAAAGAAGCATGCCTGAAGACGACGCCATTCGATGCGATGCCTGCCCGGTGCTGTGCTACATCAAGCCGGGAAGAACCGGTGCCTGCGATCGCTACGCGAACGATAACGGACAGCTGGTCCGCATCGATCCTCATGTCGTGCTCGATCGCGCCGTTTCGCGCGGCGATTCTGTGGTTCCCTTCCTCGATCGCGACCGCGAATGGGATGGCAGCATCGTGACCGGTCCGGAGAACTTCGTCACCGCCATCGGCGCCGGCACTACGTATCCCGATTACAAGCCGGCCCCCTTCATCATCTCTTCCACCGTGCAAGGCGTGGACATGGTCACAGTGGTCACCGAGGGGATCTTCAGCTACTGCGGGGTCAAGGTGAAGATCGATACCGACCGCCATCTCGGCCCGGAAACGAATCTTGTGCGCGCCCAGGGCGAGCCCGTGGGACACGTGACCACCAGCGAATACGGTTCACAGATGCTTTCGCTCGGAGGCGTCCGCCACCTGACCGGCGGCAGCCGCAAGGAAGGCACGGTAACTTGCGAGACGCTGCTGAACTTGTGCGACCGCAAACCGGTGGAACTCACCATTGACGATGGCGCCACGGTAATTGTGCAGGCCGGCAAGGTGCCGGTGGTTGACGGCGTGCAGGAAGAACGCATGCGGGTGGGCTGCGGCTCGGCCACCATCGGCATGTTTGCCAAGCAGTGGTTTGGCAGAGTTGACGAAGTCGTCGTGGTCGATGACCACATTACCGGCGTGCTATCCGAACATCAGGCGGGAAAGTTGCTGGGCGTGCGCGAAACCGGCATCAAGATGAAGGGGCACCGGTCGACTCCGGGCCGCTACTTCCGGGTAGCGGAGCCCGGAACAGCGTGGGGCGGCACCAATATCGCGGACCCTCTTTCTATTCTGCAGAATTTCAATCCCAAGTTTGCCTGGCCGAAACTTCGCCTGCTCATGGTCAGCACAACTGGCGAGCATCACGCCTACTACGAATTGGATGAAGCTTTGCGGCCGGTGGAAAAGGAATTGCCCGCGGTGCTGGGCGAATCCGTGGCCCGCATCCGGGAAAATTGCGAACCAGCCCTCTGCTCAGTCCTCTTCATGGGTGGGGCAGGAGGGTCGTTGCGGGCGGGGGTCACGGAAAATCCCGTGAGGCTCACCCACTCGGTGCGGGACGCCTTGACCCGGGTCACGTGTGGTGGCGCGCCGGTTTACGTTTGGCCGGGCGGCGGCATCACATTCATGGTTGACATCACCCGGATGCCGGAACACGCCTTTGGTTATGTGCCTACGCCCGCGCTGGTCGCGCCGATAGAGTTCACCTTGAAAGTTAAGGATTACGCCGCCCTCGGCGGCTACATGGACCACGTTCGTTCGCTCGATTCCATCATGGACGGCAAAGGCCGCCGCCGGCTATCCGCCAACGCGAACAATCCCTGGCCGCTGGCCCCGGGAAAATCGCCGCGGCCGGATCCAGGGTCGGATCCGAGGTCGGATCAATGAAAGGTCGGGCCCAAATTCGATGGCTGGAAGATGGACGGAGACTTCATCTCCACGATGGCCCCATTGACTTGATCGTCGAAGCCTTTGGGTCAACGGATGAGATCAACGCCGCTTATCGGGCTGCCGCCGAGCGCTTCGTCCATGTGCTCGATGAACTCTGCGGCGAACTCACGTTTCTGCGGCAGGCCACGCAAGCAAACGGTCCGCCGCCGTCGGGGGTCATCGCGAGACGTATGACCGCAGCCGTAGCACCCTACTGCCAGCACACTTTCATCACGCCGATGGCGGCCGTAGCCGGCGCCGTCGCCGAGGAAATTCTGGATGCGATGACCGCGGCGGCCCGCCTTTCGCGGGCTTATGTAAATGATGGGGGCGACATCGCGCTGCATCTCGCCTCCGGAGAGCAGTTCGTTGTCGGCATGGTGGAGCGGCCGGATCGTCCATCGCTTTTCGGGACCGCCACCCTGGATTCGGCGCAGCCGGTGCGGGGCATTGCCACCAGCGGCTGGCGCGGCCGCAGTTTCTCGCTCGGCATCGCCGACGCGGTGACAGTTCTCGCCGATCGTGCGGCGGTGGCGGACGCCGCCGCGACTGTCATCGCCAACGCGGTGGACTTGCCGGAACATTCCAATGTGACTCGCGTTCCCGCAAATACTCTTGCGCCTGATAGCGATCTGGGCGACCGCCTGGTCACGCAGGGAGTAGGCGAACTTTCTCCGGCCGAGATTGACAATGCATTGGATGCGGGTGTTCTGGTCGCGCACGGGCTGCTGGCTGGCGGGCTAATCCGCTCGGCAGCGTTGCATCTGCGCGGGAACACTCGCATCGTGAACTCGCAGTCCTCGTTCATTGCTTTTCCGGAAAGCAGGAGTCTCGCTCATGCCTGAAGTTCAGGTCCGCAAGAAATTCACGGCGGTGGAAGAAATCTTCCACGAAGGTGGACCGGTCTCGTCCACGCCCCTGCGTCGCGCCGCGGTGCTGGCGGTGATCCGCAATCCCTTCGCCGGCCACTACGTCAACGACATTGCCGGTTTCATGGAAGACCTCAAACCCCTGGGCCTCGAGATGGCGCGATCGCTGGTGGCAGCACTGGGCGGAGATCCCAAAGTCGTCGAGGGCTACGGCAAGGGCGCCATCATCGGTTCCGCCGGCGAGCTCGAGCACGGCGCCTTGTGGCACGTGCCCGGCGGCTACGCCATGCGCGAGATCCTGGGCGACGCGAAAGCCATCGTTTCTTCCACCAAGAAGGTTGGCGGCCCCGGCACCCGGCTCGATGTGCCCATCACGCACATCAATGCTTCCTATGTGAGAAGTCATTTCGACGCCATGGAAGTCGGCCTGGCCGATTCCCCTCGCGCCGACGAAATTCTTCTCGCCCTGGTAATGACCACAGGCCCACGGGTTCACGCCCGCGTCGGCGGCCTCAAAGCTTCAGAGATCAAAGGAGAGGATGGATTACGCTGATGGCTGACAACACGAAAGCGAGCATCCGCAAGATTGTCACCTTCATCGAAGAGACCCGCAGCGAGATGGGACACGCCGTCAATCCACCCACGCGCCGCGCTGCCGCCGTCGCCGTGATCGAGAATCCCTGTGCGGGAAAGTATGTGGAGGACTTGTCTGAACTGATGCTGATCGGCGAAAAACTCGGCGAACTGCTCACGCTGCGCGCGGTGGGGGCCCTGGGCATTCCCGCGACCACAGTCGAGAGCTACGGTAAGGCGGCCGCGGTCGGCGAAAACGGTGAACTCGAGCACGCTGCCGCAATTCTCCACCCCAAGCTGGGTGCGCCGGTGCGGAAAGTCCTCGGCAAAGGCGCCGCCCTCATACCGTCTTCCAAGAAGCGAGGCGGCTTGGGCGTAGCTCTCGACATTCCTCTCGGCCACAAGGACGCCGCTTTCGTCCGCAGTCACTTCGACGGCATGGAAGTTCGAATCAACGACGCTCCTCGCGCGAACGAGATCATGGTCGCGGTAGCGGTGACGGACAGCGGCCGGCCGCTGCCGCGGGTCGGCGGCTTGACCAAAGCCGAGATCAAAGGGGAGGACGGCCTGCGTTAGCCACGAACCACGTGGTTCGTAGCGCCGGCATCTTGCCGGCTGTCCCGAGGGCATCCTGCCCTCGGCCCGGCGGGCGAGACGCCCGCCGGACAGCCGCGGGGACGGCGGCGCTACAAACCCCGCGTAGAATACTTCTGGCATTCGCCGCCGGGGTTACGAATGACTTTTCGCCGCTCTGCCATTTTTCTTCTCACCTCCCAATTTCTCTTTTGTGCATACCTCGCCTCTCAGACCCACAAAGAAAAGGCTGACCTGCTCATCACCGGCGGCACAGTCGTCACCATGGACGCCTCCCGCGCCATCCTCGAAGATGGTGCCGTGGCCGTGCGTGGCGACTCAATCATCGCCGTCGGTCCGCGCAGCGAACTGGAAGACAGGTACACCACCGCGCAGACCATCGACGCAAAGGGCAGCCTCGTCCTGCCCGGATTCATCAATGGACACACTCATGTCCCGATGACACTGTTTCGCGGCCTGCACGATGACGTCACGCTCAATGACTGGCTCTACAAGTATATTTTCCCGGCCGAAGCGAAGAATGTGAATGAGGAGTTTGTCCGCTGGGGCACGCGCCTGGCCGCGGCAGAACAGATTCGCGGGGGCGTCACGACCTTCGCCGACATGTATTACTTCGAGGATGCCGTGGCGGAAGAAACCAAAGCCGCCGGCATGCGCGGCGTGCTGGGCGAGACCTTCATCGATTTCCCCGCGCCCGACAATAAGACCGAAGCGGAAATGCTGGCCTACACCGAAAAGTTCCTGAAGAAGTGGCAGGGCGATCCGCTGATCCATGCCGCAGTGGCGCCGCACTCAATCTACACCTGCTCGCGGAAAACGTTGCAGGATTCGGCCGCGCTCGCCCGGAAATATCATGCGCCCATCCTGATTCACACCGCCGAAATGAAAAAGGAGTGGGAAGACAGCCTGAAGAACAACGGCATGTCACCGGTGCAATATCTCGACAAAATCGGCCTGCTGGGCCCGGACGTGGTGTCCGCGCACTGCATCTTCGTGGACGAGGCCGACCGGAAGACGTTGGCGCAAAAGCAAGTGGGTTGCGTGCACAATCCGTCGAGCAACATGATGATTGCCAGCGGCGTTGCTCCCGTTCCCGAGATGCGTGGCGCTGGAATTCCGGTCGGGCTGGGCACCGACGGTCCGGCCGGAAGCAATAACGATCTTGATCTGATGGAGGAGATCGATCTCGCCGCCAAGCTGGCCAAGATCACTCGGATGGATCCGCTGGCGCTGAATGCGAAGGCCGTGGTCGAAATGGCCACCATTGACGGGGCCAGGGCGCTCCACCTGGAGAAAGAGATCGGCTCGCTGGAACCGGGAAAGAAAGCCGATCTGATCCTCATCGGCCTGGACGAACCCAACGCCGTGCCGATGTACGACATCTACGCGCAACTGGCCTACGCGCTCAAGGGCAGCGACGTGGAGACGGTCGTGATCGGCGGGCGTATCGTGATGCGCGATAACAAGCTGCTCACGGTAAATGAGAAGGAAGCGATGGCAAAGGCGCGCCAGTACAAGAAGTCCATCGCCCTGTCACTGGGCATGCCATGATCTAGCGCAGGCTACTGTCCCCGCACCATCTCGGGCGCCGTGGTTGCCGGAGGCGTGTTGCGGCTGCGTTGCGTGCTGACAGCACCGTCCACAATCATCATGCCAATTCCGGGCAGATCGCCGCGCTGCATGCTGTCGAGCACGTTTTTTCCCGCTGAATGCTGGGCTTTGTCGAACATCATGAAGGTGGCAGGCCGGCCCGCGGCCACCAGTCCGCAGTCCAGTTTCCGGATCTTCGCGGTGTTGCCGGTGGCAAAGCAGACTGCGATCTCCGCCGGTATCTCTCCGAGCGACGCCAGCATCACAATCATGCGCAGGATGCCCAACGGTTGCACTCCCGAACCTGCAGGCGAGTCCGTGCCCAGAATTACCCGGTCAAGCTGCTTGAGTTCTCTTGCCGTCCGCAACGTGAGCAAGGCGGCCCGCTCATTTCCGTTGTGGACAACCTCCAGCGCCCGCGAAGATTTCTCGCACAGCGCCACGATTTGATCATCGGGCAACGCGGTGTGGCCGCCATTGATGTGCCCGATCACATCGGCATCGGCCGCCAGCACGATGTCTTTGTCGATCAGACTGGAACCGGGAATTGAGGGGCCGCCAGTGTGGATGGTGCTTTGAATACCGAATTTGCGGGCCCAGGCCACCATCTGGCGCGCGGTGGCTCCGTCCTTCACGCTTCCCAGGCCGACCTCGCCCAGCATGGTCACGCCCGCCGCGGCCAGGTCTTTGAAATCCTCCTCGACCATTCCATGTTCGATCACCGGGGCCCCGGCGTGGATTCGCACCCCGCCGGGTCGAAAGGCCGAGAATGCGCGCTGCGCAAAAATGGCCATGGCCTTCAGCCCAACCACATCTTTCGGACGTCCCGGGGTGTGCACTTCCCCGGCCGAGATCATCGTCGTGACCCCGCCGTGCAGGTAGCTGTCAATCCAACCAATCTGGTTCTGGCGCGGCGTCCAGTCTCCGGCCACCGGATGCACGTGGCTGTCGATCAATCCCGGAGCCAGGGTTGTGCCTTTGGCATCGACGATCAGAGTCGCGGCTTCGGTGTCGAGATCTTTTTCCTTGCCCACTGCCGTGATCTTTCCGTCGACGGCTACGACCGTGTCGGCGTCGAGGATCGGCCGCTCCAGATCGCCGCTCAGCAGCAGACCGATATTGCGGATCAGAAGCCGGGCTTGCGTCTTCTTGACAGGCTCATCGTGGGCCATGAAGCGCACCTCTTAGGATCGAAGAGTGTCAACCAGATGATTTCCTCTGCGAACTTTGGGTCTTTTCTTTGCCTCCCTTAAGGACGCAAAGAACCACCGAACCGAATCGCCGCCGGAATTCCGCACCCCACAAACAATGTTATAAGCTATTTGGTCCCAGCCGAAGACTGACGACTGAAGACTGACGACGGTTCAGGCGGAACGCGTATGTTATCTCGCAACATCGTTTTCTGGGAAGTCGACGTCCAGGCCGATTTCATGCTGCCGGGCGGCAAGCTTTACGTGCCCGGCGCCGAGAAATTGCTGCCCAACATTCGCCGCCTCACCGATGCCGCCCGCCAGGGCCGCGTTTTTCTGGTGTCGCACGGCTGCTTTCACACCCAGAATGACCCTGAGTTCTCTACCTTCCCGCCGCATTGTGTCAAAGGCACGCCCGGAGCCGCGTTGGTTCCGGAAGCGTTAACCGGGCAGGTTGTCACTGTCCCGAACCAGCTGGCCGCCTCCCTGCCGGACGACCTTTCGCGCTACCAGCAGATATTGCTGGAGAAGCAAACTCTCGATATCTTCAAGACCCTTCATGCCGATGAACTGGTGAAGCGCCTGGGCCCGGATGTCGAATTTGTTGTGTTTGGTGTGGTGACGGAATATTGCGTCAGTTTCGCTGCCAGGGGTCTGCTGCAGCGGGGGCGGCGCGTATTCGTGGTGCGCGATGCCATCGAGACGCTGAATTCCGTGGACGGGAATCGGACCGTAGCCGAACTCGAATCGCTCGGGGCCAGTTTCATCACCACCGACCAGGCTCTGCTCCTGCTCAAGGATTCACAATAGCCCGCCTTCGGGTGCGTCGAATGGCGCTTCGAGGCCAGGTGCGGTTGACACTTGCCGTCCAATGGCAGTATCGTTTTGCGCACCAGACTTAGGATCGAAGTCTTCGATCTCAAATGACCGTTGTCCGTGACGACAACGAAACCAACCAAACCGCGAAGTTTTGTGGAAGACGGGCGTGAAAAGTCTTGAATGTAGACTTCGTGTCCGGGTATGGTCGCGTAATCAAAGCGTTGGATCACGTGGGGACACATCGCGTCCCGATCGCCATTCGATGAAGGAACGCACGGGGGAATTTGATGCTGACTAAAAAAGCGCTGCTCGTCCTTTTCTGTTCACTGGTATTTCCCGTCTGCCCGCTTCTGTACGGCCAGGCTACGGCCAGCTTTTTTGGCACGGTCACCGACAAGACCGGCTCCGTGGTGGTGGGGGCAAGCGTAAAAGTAACCGCGCAGGGGACCAGTATTTCCCGCGAAACCAAGACGGACGAGACCGGACATTTTCTCGTCCCTCTGCTTCCGGTTGGGGACTACACCCTCCGAGTGGACAGCCAGGGTTTTCAGAGCGGCGAACAGAAGGACGTACGGCTGCAGGTGGAAGAGCATCGCGAAGTGGACTTCATCCTCGCGCCCGGATCGGTCACGTCCACCATCGAAGTCAGTGCAACGGAAGTAGCGGTGGAGACGGCCAATCCCACGCTGGGACAGGTCATTACGTCCCAGCAAGTCGCCGACCTGCCCTTGAATGGCCGCGACTTTGTGCAACTGGCAACCTTGACGCCGGGCACCACGCAAGAGACCAACCCCAACAGCTTCTTTAACGGCGGGGGCAGCAGCGAAGTCTCGGCTCGCGGAACTTTCTCCCTCTCGGTCGGCGGATCGCGGGTGCAGAGCACGGACTGGCTGCTCGACGGAAACGACAACAACGAGTTGACCGCCGGCGGAATCGCGATTTTGCCTTCGATTGACGCCATCCAGGAATTCAAGGTCCTGACCTATAACTACTCGGCGGAATACGGCACGCGCGCGGGTCCGACCGTGCTGGTCACCACCAAATCAGGGACCAACGGCTTGCATGGCTCTCTGTTTGAGTTCTTCCGCAACACCAAGCTGGATGCCCGAAGTTTCTTTGCGTCGAGCCGCGAACAATTCAATCTGAATCAGTTCGGAGGCTCGCTCGGCGGCCCGATTCAGAAGGACAAAACTTTCTTCTTTGCCGATTACGAAGCCAAAATGCAGCGCCACGGCATACCGTTCGTAGGCTTGGTTCCGACCAAGGACATGCTGGGCGGCGATTTCAGTGCGGATCCCTTCGGTGTGGCCCGGCCCGGAACGTTCGACGGAACCACCAACGTGGATCGCTTCGGTGACCTTACCAACCCCTATAGCGGTACCCCCTTCCAGTGCGATGGGGCGGGCAATGCGCTTCCCGCGCTAGCCAACGGAAGTCAGGCAGGGGGCGTGGCCTGCAACAAGATTCCAGTCAATATGTTCGACGCGGCTGGCGCAAAGATGATCAAGCTCTATCCTTTGCCCAACGCCAACAACGGCCCGCTGGGCTTCAACTACACCAATGTTCCGGTCCGAAAGCTCAATGAAGGCAAGTTCGACGTCCGCCTGGACCATACCTTTTCCAGCTCGGATTCGGTCTTCGCCCGCTTCAGTTACGATCAGGCGGTTTCGTTCGTTCCCGGCGGCTCCCCTGGATTCGCTGAGCAGAATCCGTTTGCCAGCACGCAGGACATCAACAACCATGGACGAAATGTGGCCATTTCGGAAACCCACATGTTCTCTGATCGCACCATCAATCAGCTGAATCTGGGATTCAATCGAATTTTTAACCACATCAAGTCTTTCGGCGACAGTACCTGCACGGCGGCAATTCTGGGCATTCAGGGCGCCGATCTGGGAAGTAAGTGCAGCAGCATAACCGGCTACCCCACCAGCCTGAACCAGTCCACCAAGGACTGCATCGGTTGCGGCCTGAGTTCCACCCAGATGTCGGGTTATTTCTCTCTCGGCGATCGCGGTTTCGCTCCCTTCCAGGGGGGCACCAACGTCTACACAGTGAACGAGACTCTGGATATGATTCGCGGCAAACACGACCTCCGTGTGGGGCTCGGATTCCGCGCCAACCAGATGAACGTGCGAACCAATGGCTTCCAGGACGGCTACTTCATCCTGAACGGCGGTTCGGGTTCCTACACCGGGGACGACGTAGCGGACCTGCTGCTGGGCCAGATCACCGGTGGCATTCACGACCAGACGTTTGACGGCGCCACCACCGGACGCCGCTGGAAGATGTTTCGTCCTTTCGTGCAGGACGACTGGCGGGTAACCCCCAATCTGACTCTGAACATCGGTCTGGCATGGGCCCTGGTTACGCCTGAAACCGAAGCCGAAGGCCGCCAGGCGAATTTCAACTTCCAGACCGGCAAGTACCTGGTGGCAGGAAACAGCCCCCAGGCCGGCTGCGCTATTTGCGTCCACACCGATGGCGCGGTGGGCATCCAATTCGATAAACGAGCTCTGGAGCCGCGGATTGGACTGGCCTGGAAGCCCTTCGGCAGCCAGACCACCGCCGTTCGCGCCGGCTATGCGATTTACCATGATTCCTCCTGGAACCAGGGTGCGCAAGGCCTATGGCAGAACCCGCCCTATTACGCGGAAATCGACCAGTTCAATTTCTTCCCCGGCAATCCTTGTCCCTTCGGCAACGCCACCTCCGCGGCGCCAGTCAACTGCGGGATCCAACTCGGTTTTCTCCAACCCAATCTGCAACCGTTTACCGCGCAGCCCGATCCCTCCACATTTACCGGCACTATTCAGTCACAGAACCTCAACTTCAAACAGGGCACGGTGCAGCAGTTCAACCTGAATGTTGAGCGCCAGCTGCCGGGTAATTTCGTCCTGACGGCGGGATATGCGGGCTCACGCAGTTCGCGCATCCTGGTGGACGGATTGAACATGAACGTGGGGTCTCCGGCAGCGTGTGGCGGCGTGGTTCCTGGCTACACCTTCGGCTGCGGCCCGAATGGAGCGGCTTTCACCGCGCCCTACGGTCTGTTCACCAACGTTTCCAATATTACCGATACGGGCGCGGCGCGATATGACTCGCTGCAAATCAAGGGAGAAACCAAGAGCGTGCGGCACGGCATTTACGCACTGCTGGGCTACACCTGGTCTCGCACCTTCGATTCCGGCTTTCCTGACGGGGCCGGCACCACCCCGGGTGCGATTTACTGGCCGTTGCCCGGAACTCAAAAAGCCGATTGGGGCTTGTCTCAAATCAACCTCAATGACCAGTTCACCGCCAGCATTCTTTACGAACTGCCGTTCGGCAAAGGCAAGGCGTTCGGCAGCGGCATGGGCAGCGTAGGCAACGCCATCCTGGGCAACTGGCAAGTCAACGTAATTGAGAAGGTGACTTCCGGGTTCCCGCTCTTCGTGGTGGCCAGCGCCAATGGCAACTTCAGCGGCTCGGGAGTGAACTTCCAGTGGAACGGCTCCAGCCTCAACCGTCCCAACGAAGTCGGTGATCCGAACAAGGCTGGACCGGTTGCTGCGAATCCGGGCTGCACCAACGTGCCTGCAAAGGTGCATACCCTGCAGAACTGGTTCAATCCTTGCGCTTTCGTGGATGCGCCCGCCGGAGAACTGGGAACGGCGAGCCGGGCCCCGATCTATGGTCCGCGTTTCGTGAACACGGACTTTTCAGCCATCAAGGACTTCCCACTATCATTCCGCGAAGGAATGTTTGTGCAGTTCCGGGCTGAATTTTTCAATCTCTTCAACCACCCGCAGTTTTATCTTCTCGGCGGGGCCGGCCAGATGCAAGATGTGGATTCGGCATCCAGCTTCGGAGTCGTCAATGGAACTGTGAACAACCCGCGGGTGATCCAGTTTGCCCTCAAGCTTAATTTCTAGGACAGGCTAATTGGACGATCTGAATTCGGGCAGGCTGAACGGACTGGAAATACCAGTGCGAACAGCCTGCCTTCACTTTTCTGTCAAGCCCGAGGCCTAATGACCCAAAGCAAGTTGTGCCTGGCCCTGATGTGCCTGCTGCTGGTGAACTCTGCCGCCTGGGCCCAGCAGCGGCGCAAGGTCATCATCAATCAGGACGCTTCCGGCCCCGGCGGCAGCAACATGCAGACGCTGGCGCTGCTGATTCAGTCGCCGCAAGTGGAAGTCCTGGGAATCACGGTGGTGAGCGGAAACCAGTGGCGTGACGAAGAGGTGGCGCACACGCTGCGTCTGCTCGAAATCATGGGACGCAGTGATATTCCGGTGGTGCCCGGCGCCGTCTTCCCGCTGGTGCGCCGCCGTGAAGAGAGCCAACTCTGGCAGCAGCGTTTCGGCAAAGTAGCGTTCGCGGGCGCGTGGGACGAGCGCTGGTGGCACGATGCCTTCGTGGTTCCGCCCCTGCCCGAGGGCTCGCCCGCGACCAGGCCCGCGGACGAGGACGCAGTCCACTTCCTGATTCGCAAAGTCCACCAGTTTCCGCATGAAGTGACGATTTACGAGGGCGGCCCCATGACTAATCTGGCGCTTGCCATCTCGATCGATCCGCAATTTCCCCAGCTGGCGGAACAACTGGTCTTCATGGGAGGGAGCCTCGCCCCGCAGACTGACGATCCTGAGTTTGCCAGCAATCCCCGCCACGAGTTCAATTTCTGGTTTGATCCGGAGGCAGCACAGATCGTCCTGCGGGCTCCGTGGAAGAAGATCGTCTGCACCCCCACCGATATCTCGGTCAAGACCCGCCTGACGCCGGCGATGATCAAACAGATCGACGCCAGCGGAACCCCATTGGCGCATTACATCGCTCGTTTCTACCAGACCGGCCAGGGCGGCGAATACATGTGGGACGAACTGGCTGCCGCCGCATGGATCAACCCCATCCTGATCACCCGGCGGGAGACTCGCTACATGGCAGTCGATCTTGACCGGGGCGCCGGATACGGCAACACCCTGACCTGGGCGGAGAAGGACAAGCCGAAAATCACCGTGCAGCCGGTCGAGATCCAGTTGGATCTGGACAAAGAGAGGTTTTATCGGATGTTCATAGAGCTAATGAGCGCGCCCACCGGCACGCGCTGAACCGCAGAGACCTTAACCGCAAACGTAGCGCTGGGGTCCCGCCGGCCCGATGGGCGAGCAGGATGCCCGCCAGACAGCCGGCGGGACGCCGGCGCTACTTTCACAAGCCTAACGAGACTCTGCTCCCGGCCCGGGACTCCGCAGAGTGTAAACAAACTGCCGGCTCTCGCGCCGCTCGCGCTCGACTGCCTCATCTTTGCTCTTCGAAATCTGGTTGTACCGCTCAAGTTCTTCTTCGGCTTTCTCTTTTTCTCCGGTTCGTTTGTAAGCCTGAGCCAGCCGGTAGTGCGCCTCTTCTAATTGAGGACTGGCCTGGACCGCGTCCTGATAGCTGGCGATGGCGCGGGAGAAATCTCTTCTCTCCGAGTACAGAATCCCCAGTTGCAGATAACCGGCCCCGAGGGTCGGATCGAGTTGGACAGCGCGCTTCAGCAGGGACTCCGCCTGCGCCACCGTTGCAGCGTCATCCGGCCCCTTCCGCCGTTTCCAGAGATTGACGCCGTAATAGTAGTTGGCCAGGGCATTCTCCGGCTGCAGCTTCACAAATCTTTTCAGCCTCTCGCCCGAGCATTCTGACTGATTGGTTTCAACGTTCTGTATTTTGCCCAAAAACAGGTAAGGCTGCAGGTCGCCAGGATTCAGGTCGGAAGCTTCGCACAGCCGCCTTGCAGCCTGATCGTAGGAACCATTGTTGTACCAGGCCACTCCCAGCGCGACCAGCATGCGCGCGGATTGCGGGAACAGGCGATTGCCCCGGCTGAACACTTCGATGGCCGGCTCCGCCGCGCGATGCAGCAGAAGCTCCGATCCCCAATCGAAGAAATTGGATTCGGTGGGGCCCAGTTCCGCGGCTCTCTGATATTCACGCACCGCTTCGAGAGGATCGCCCAATTTCTCGTCAATATCTCCGAGCAGGTGGTGCAGCGAGGCCTGGTTTTGTTGTGGCAGGCCTTGCCCGGCATTCTCCTGCGGCGTCAGCAAGGCCCGGGCATGTGTGCGTGCCTGCTGGTATTGACCCGCGTCCGCATAAGCGAGTGCCAGCAGGTAGGCATTTTCATAGTCGCCGGGCTTGACCTGCGCAGCCCGCTCCAGGTACGCCAGCGATTCCTGAGGCTTTCCCTGCTCGACCAGGAGTTTTCCTAGACTGTGATTGGCATCGAAGTTTTCCGGTTCCCGCTCGGCGGTCGCGCGGAGTGAGGCTTCCGCCGGAGCAACCGAAGCACTCGACCCTGGCGGAAGGCTGCCCGTCGATGCCTTGTCCCCCGAAGCGCTCAGCGACGCGATGTCTTTGGCGAGCGATTCCTTGGTTCGGACAATCGTATTCGAGCCATGCCCACCGAGATTGGTGCCGTCGGTGACCCCCGCCACAGTGAATTGCGGTTCGTCGAAAAACTCCGGCGCGTGTTGGCCCGGCGCGTTCGCGTGCGCCGGCGAAGCTTTGGAGGATTCGAGTGTCAGGTCAAGTCTCTTCGCTTCTCTCGCTGCAATCACGCAGGGGCCGATCGCGGCCGGGCCATATCCCGCCGTCTCCACGCGCAACATGTAAATGCCTTCGGCAAGGCCGGAGAAACGATAGCTTCCGGCTGCGTCCGCGCGGACGGACAGAGACTGAGTGCCGTCCTTGACCTGCAGATACACGGTCGCGCCGGCGACGGGGCGGCCAGTCGCATCTCGCACCCATCCTTCCAACGTAGCCGAATCCGAGGCAACCGAATGGGCAGGATTCTGGGGTGAACCCGGAGCGCCCTGGGCTCCAATCAGAAACGGCGTGAGCAGCGCCACCGCAATGAGAAAGCGGGTTGCGACCGAGACTCCAGGACGCCCGGATTGCAGTGCGGTCATGCGGAAACAGCCCATAGGACAACGCAGAAAGGCAGCGGTCAAAACAAAAGCGAGCGCTGACCATTTTAGCCGCTGGATTCAGCGTCCGCAATCG
>Ga0187824_10000061_pt1 | contig 15841 bp, 11 predicted proteins | sample NC_wetland_sal_i_13_FD_132437 | JGI IMG/M metagenome (GOLD analysis project Ga0187824, IMG submission 132437) | Wetland sediment microbial communities from Neuse River Estuary, North Carolina, USA - SourceSoil_4 | ecosystem: Environmental > Aquatic > Freshwater > Wetlands > Sediment | place... | reverse complement strand
GTCGATCCAGAATTTTTCGGTATCAAGATGAAGGAAGAGCAAGCCCTTCGGCAGAAGGTCGCCTCCGATCCAAAACTGGCGCCGGACAAATCGGCTTGGGACGACCTCGAGCAAATCCAGCGGTTGCGATCCGAGCTTTACATCCGGCGCGGGGCAACCAGTAACTTCTTTACCAATTCCGGACTGCTGGGTCACGCCATCCGCTTAGTGCGGGCATCGGCCGAGCGTGCCAAACCCAATGGTGACCGCCTGCCCGAGTACAATGATCAGGCGCTGGTCGGTGTGCAGCAACAGATATCCTCGCCGATCCCGATTTATAAGGACCTGGAAGAGCTTGACCTGGCGTTCCTGTTCACGTTCGTACGGCGCGATCTCGGCACCGACGATCCCTTGGTCAGGAAGATGCTGGGCAAGGAGTCTCCAGAACAGCTGGCGCACCGGCTGGTCAGCGGAACTGGGCTTGACGACCCCAAGGTTCGCGAGGGACTTTATAACGGCGGACAGGCAGCGATCACCGCGTCCACCGATCCGATGATCCAGTTTGCCGTGTCCATCGATCCCGACCTGCGGGCGGTACGCAAGGACTACGAGGCCCGGATCGATGCTCCCACCCGAGCCGCGGCCGAGCGGATCGCGAAAGCGCGGTTCGCGGTTTACGGTACCAGCATCGATCCCGACGCCACTTTCACCCTGCGCTTGAGTTACGGCACGGTGAAGGGCTTCACCGATGCGCAAGGGCGGGTGGTCGAACCCTACACCGCCATCGGTGGCCTTTTTGAACGGGCTACCGGAGCGCCGCCGTATGCACTGCCCCAAAGTTGGATTTCTGCCAAGCCCTCGTTGAATCTTCTGCTGCCCATGAATCTCTCGACCACCAACGACATCATCGGCGGCAACTCGGGCAGCCCACTCATCGACAGGAATGCAGAAATTGTAGGCTTGATCTTTGACGGGAACATCTTCTCGCTGGGCGGCAATTTCGGCTTCGATGCCGCCAAGAATCGTTCGGTGGCAGTGGACAGCCGCGCGTTGCTGGAGGGGTTGCGCAAGGTATATCACTTGAACCGCATCGTCGACGAGATTGAGGCATCCCGGCGATAGCGGCGAAATTGATCGCTTTCGTCAGACTCTCCAGTAGTCCGGCCTCCACTGGGTGATGGCTTTCTTGATGTCGGCTCGGGACAAGTTTTCCGCCAAGGCCCTCGCCGTCAGGGCAGGAAGTTCCGCGTCGGACGCGAAGCGCAGGCCCACCAACTGCGATTCCGTGAGCTCGACAATGCGGGCGCGCAGGGGCTTGTCCAGCAGAATCGCCAGGCGCAGCCGCTCCTCCAGCCGGATGACCCGGTCCTGCACCTTGAGGGCGTAAGTGCGAATCTTGACTACCGCGGTCGCGGCGGCGATCGAGAACACAACCAGCCACGCCGCGTGCAGACTGGGATGCATAACCAAATGTACGATCGTGATGATCACGGTAATGGCGAAAACCGGCAGAACGAAGAAGTGGAACGGCGGATCAAGGCGGGTGTGATTAGCGAAACTCTGAGGCATCTTCTCGGCCATCGCTTGCTCCTTAAAGAAGAACGTCGTTGGTCCTTTGCCCTTGGTCGTTGGCCTCTAGCCACAGGGGTTGATCTCAACCAACGACCTACGGCCAACGACCAAGGACGTTCTGGAACGCTCGCGCCGGCATTAAGCCCGAGGTCCGACGTCTGAGGTCTGCTCTTCTACTGCTTTTTCTTTTTTCCGAACAGGCCGCCCAGGGCGTCCGCGGCAGAGCCTGCGGGAGAATTTTTCCCCCCGGTCAATCCGCCCAGCGCACCGCCCAGGCCGCCTTGCAGCTGGCTTCCTACCATGCCTTTCACATCCGGCACGAAATGTGGATCTGAAGTCGTGCCCTGGATGAAGAAGGGAATGCCGCCGCCCTTGCCGCCCATGCCCGCCAGTTGCGTAAGCCCGCCCACCGCACCGCCGGAAACGCTGGCTCTCATTTTGTAATCAAGCGCGCCCGCCGGACTGATGGTTCCATCCCCGGTGACCGTGCCCAACGCCGGAACCGTCAGGTTAATGTTCTGCGTGCGCACGCCCTCGGGGGCGACCCGCGCATCCGTGCTCAGGTTCTGGATGGTTGTATCGGAGCCACTCTGCATTCCGGTCAGGGCCGAGATTGAAGACATCTTGGAGGCAAGGTTAAAGCCCGCCAGCTTGGTCTGCGACAGGCGAATGGGTCCGACGATCACCAGCTTGTCGACCGGCCCGGTGATTCCCACGTTGACCGAAAGCGTACCGCCCTCGAGCTTCGATCCCGAAGGCAGGACGATGCCGAGCGCAGGCAGCATGGTTTGCAGATCATCGACCGGCATGCCGTCGGCGTTGAGCTTCATATTCAAGATCGTAGACTCGCCCTGGCTCTGGTAGGTCCCGGTAAGTTTGGCCAGGGCCTTGCCCAGTGAAACGTCGCCCTGGGTGAGGGTTCCGCCCTGCTTTTTCAGGTCGAAGTCGGTGGCATACTTCACCGTCACTGCCTGGGTCGCGGGCGTGCCCTTCACCGCCAGTTTGAGTTTGTCGGCCTTGAGGGTGCCGCTGGTTTTCAACACCTTTCCGTCGGAGTTGAGAGTGCCATCAAAGTCGGCGACGCCTGCGATTCCAGTGGCGGGATCAACGAATCCCGAAGCCGTCAGGTCCAGTCCCTTGACCGTGATCTGCGCCTCGATGGGGCTGGCCGCCACGTCGGCCGAATTGATCGGTCCGGCCTTGCCATCCAATTTCGCGGTGCCGCCGGCAGGAAGGTTGGCAGTGATTTTAAAAGGGAACTGCGACGTCGGCGAAAAGTCACGCACGCTGATGTCCACGTCGTCATACACATGCGGCTTGATGGACGAGTTCGCGCGGTTGACCGACAGACGGCCGTCCTTTACGTCAAGCTTGCTGACGGAAAGATCGGGCGTGGACGACGGCCCGGTCGCGGCCGGTTTCGCGGTGGCCTCGGACTTGCTTCCCAGGCTGGAGAAATTCCATTTTCCGGCCGCGTCGCGCAGCAACGCGATCTCCGGCTTGTCCAGCGTGATATCTGTGACGTGCAAGGCCTTGGAGAAGATCAGCGGCATCACCTCCACGCCTACCTTCAGCGACTTGGCGCGGATGAAAGGGTCCTTGCTGAAAGCCGGATCATCGGCGATCGAAAGGTCCTCCGCCGAAACGCTTCCGGAAAGGATGGAAAGACTCAGATTGCCGACTTTAACCTGCCGGCCGAGAGCTTCGGTGAGCGCCGATTCGAGCTTGGGACGAAAGCTGTTTACATTAATCAGAAAGGGAAGAGCGATGACGATGAGCAGCAGGATTACTACCACGATCCCGACAATTTTCAGTACTTTCATACAGGAACTCCTTCAGCAACCTTGAATTCATGAGAGCGTGCAACCACGGTGGAGTAAGGCCGCGAGTGGCAGCCAGTCTATCAAAAAGTAGGACTACCGGGGTTCCTGCGTAAGCTCTGGATTTGGCGCGGGGCCGCCATAGAGTTCCTTCTGCCGTTTGTCCCGCTGCTGGTTCATCATCTGGGTGGTGGCGTCCATTTCGGCGTGGGCTTCCTGGGTCCGGCCCAGGCGTTGCAACAATTGCCCGCGCAGGTAATGGACACTGGAACTACCGGGATCAAGTTTGAGAGCGGCATCAATTTCAACCAGGGCCTGAGCGTATTTTCCTTCCCGCTGGTAAACCTGAGCCAACTGGTAGCGTGAACTGGCCAGCGATGGGTCCAGCCGCAACGCTTTGCGCAGATTGCTTTCGGCCTCCTGATTGTTTCCCTGCAGCGCATTTACCAATCCCAGCTGGTCGTAGTTGTAAGCCACGTCGGGCTCGAGGGCTGCGTCTTTCAGGAACTCTTCTTTGGCCCGCGCCAGTTCTTGCTTCTTGTAGTAAGCGATCCCCAGGTTGAAATGAACGAACGGGAGCCTGGGATTGGCCATGGCGGCGAGATTGAGCTCCTTGATGGCATCGTCATACTCTTCGCGGTTGATGTGGGCCTTGCCCAGCAGCAGATGTAACTCGGCCGAGTCCTGGCCGGTTTCGACGAGGCGGCCCAAGGCGCGCTGTTCCAGGTCGGGTCGGGCGGACTTGCCCGCCGCGATTCCCAGAACGTACAAATAGTTCAGCTGGTCTGAAGCCTGCGGCCAGAGCGGTTCCAGCATGGTGGTCGCATCGGCATAGCGTTCGGTAAAGAAATAGCAGAGTCCCAGGAGGTAGCGTGCCTGGTAAGAATCGGGCGCATCGCGGACCACGGTTTCAAACGGGGCGATGGCGGAGCGAAAATTATTTTGCCGGTAATAGGCCAGGCCAACGTTGAGACGAATGCCTGGGATTTGTGGCGCCAGATGTTCGGCCCTCTGCAGCATCTCCAGAGCCTGCGGAAATTGTTTCCGCCGCATGTAGATGACGCCCAGATTGGCGTAGGCGCCGGCGGCCTGCGGGTCCTGGGCCAGGACGCCGCGAAAAGACCGTTCCGCCAGGTCGAGCTGGTTTTTCCGGAGCGCGCTTTCGCCCTGCTGAAATAATTGCCGCGGGCCCGCGGTGGAGGCCGGTGGCGGCGCGCTTTGGGCCTTCGCGCCCGGCGGGAACGCGAACAGGACGAGCGCAAGCAGCCTTGACAGTGATTTCACTCTCCTGTAGTGTCCGCCAGCGACGGCCTGAAATTCAAGCGGCGGCAGTCAGCTCTTGGCAATTAGCAATCGGCACTTAGCTACTTGCCGATTGCCAATTGCCATGTGCGGTTTTCCTATGGTGAAGACTTCAGTGATTACCATTCGCGACGTGGCCAAGGAGAGCGGCTTTTCCTCGACCACCGTCTCCATCGTGCTCAATGACGCTCCCCTGGCGCGCTACATTCCGCCGGCCACCAAGAAGAGAATTGAGAAGGCGGCCAAGAAACTGGGCTACCGTCCCAACCTGTTTGCCCGTTCGCTGCGCAGCAAGCGCAGTCACACCGTGGGCGTCATGGTCTTCGACATGACTGACCCTTATTGCACGCTGATTCTGCGCGGCATCGAAAATTCTCTCTACCAGTCTTCCTTCCTCCCCATTCTGACCGACGTGCACAATGAACGCAGCCGCTTCGAACGTTATCTGGAGATGTTGCTGGACCGCCGCGTGGAGGCGTTGATCGTCCTGGCCAACTGGCTGTTTGTGGATATCGATGTCCTGGCAGATCTCGAAAAGAGCAGTCTTCCCAGCGTGATGATCGCGCGCGAGCTGCAAACCGATACCGTCAGCTCGGTGATCGTCGACAACGAGATGGGAGGCTACTCCGCGGTCGAGCACCTGCATTCGCTGGGACACCGCAAGATTGCCTTCATCCGCGGGCCCAAAACGTTGGGGGACAGCGCGCCGCGCTGGCAGGGGGTCCGCTCGTTTGCCAGGAGCGCTGGCCTGGAACTCGATCCGCGGCTCATCGTGGACCTGCCGGAGTCGCAGGATCCCATCTCAAGTTTTGAAGCCGGCTACAAATTGACCGAGGAACTGATCAAGCGGAAAAGGCCATTCACCGCCCTGATGGCCTTTGACGACATGACGGCGTTCGGCGCCATTCGCGCCTTGGCGAAAGCCGGCCTGCGGGTGCCCGAGCAGTGCTCGGTCATCGGATTCGACGATGTTGCGGCCTGCAGTCTGTACACGCCACCCCTGACCACGATTCGCCAGCCTATGGAAGCGATGGGAGCGATGGCGGCAAACCTGGCGATTGAACGCATTAACGCCGTCCTTGAAAAACGGGAAATATCGGCGGTACACCGCAAGATGGCCCCCGAATTGGCGGTGCGCGAGTCCACCCGCAGCCTGCTCTAGGCAAAAACACGGGTAAAACCCTATCTCTTGCCGGTGATCCAAAAAGCTGATCGGTATTATTTCCTGCCTTTTTTTCTTGACACTGACCTGGCCATTACCGCAATATTCAGGCCATTGATTCGTTTTAATAAACGGTTTCATTCGAAACAGCCACCGGCCCTCGGGGCCCTTTCGATGAAGACGTTTTGCCCGTACGGTTTTTCGTGGGCGGCCGGGCAGGGTTACCGGACAGGTGCCGGGCTCAGATGGTTCCGCGCAAAGGTTAGAAGAGTACTAGGATTTCGATAGGAACAGTCTTTCAGCAATTCTTAGCCGATGGAAAACTTATCAGGGGGATCTATGAAAACCCGCGCGCTTTGGCTGGCTATTTGCCTGTGTCTTTCGCTCGCTGCCTGGGGGCAGGATACCGCTTCGATCACCGGTACGGTGACCGATCCGAGCGGCGCCGCCGTCGCCAACGCGCAGGTCACGCTGAGCAGTCCGGACCGCGGGGTGAACCGCGCCAGCCAGACCAACGAAAGCGGCGACTATCTGTTCGGCTCCGTGCCCGGCGGTACTTATGACCTGAGCATCGTGGCCGCTGGATTCAAGAAATACCAGGCCACCAGCGTGAAGCTGCAAGTGGGGCAAAAGGCCCGGGCTGACGTGGTGTTGCAGGTAGGCGCGGCGAATACCACGGTCGAAGTGGAAGGCTCGAGCGTGGCCACGGTCGAGACCCAATCGTCCGATCTCTCCGGCACCGTCAACGGCAAGGAAATTACCCAACTAGAACTCAATGGACGCAACTTCACCCAGTTGGCCACACTGGTGCCCGGAGTGAGCAACCAGTCGGGACAGGATGACGCTGGCGTGGGCGTGGGGGGCAACGTTTCTTTCAGCATGAACGGCGGCCGCACCGAGTACAACAACTGGGAACTGGACAGCGGCGACAACATGGACAACGGCAGCAACACCACGCTGAACGTCTATCCCAGCCTGGATGCGATTGCCGAATTCAAGGTTCTCACTTCAAACTATGGCGCGCAGTACGGCCGCAACGGCTCAGGCACGGTGGAAGTGGAGACCAAGTCGGGCACGCGGGCTTTTCATGGTGACGCCTACGAATTTGTCCGCAATGATATTTTCAACGCCACCACGTTTCCGCAGAGCAGCGTGCCGCCCTACAAGAAAAACGATTTCGGATACACCATCGGCGGGCCGGTTTATATTCCCGGCGTCTATAACAAGGACCGTACCAAGACTTTCTTCTTCTGGTCGCAGGAGTGGCGCAAGGAACGCGTTCCCGCCAACCTGGGCAGCGTGACAGTGCCGTCTTTGGCCGAACGCGGCGGCAACTTCAGCGACCAATGTCCCAACGCACAGGGTTCATTCAGCGATTGTCCCACGGACCCCACCACCCATTTGCCGTTTCCGGGAAATATCGTTCCGGTCGATACCGTGAACTCTCCGGCGCTGGCGGCGGAAATTCCTGAACCCACGCAAGGGCTCAATACCTGGAACGCTTCGCCCACCCTGCCCACTACGTGGCGGGAAGAACTGTTTCGCGTTGACCACAATTTTACCAACAAGGTGAGCGGCACCTTCCGGTATATCCACGACTCCTGGAACCAGCTTTATCCCACCCCGCTCTGGACCAACGGGACCAGTTTCCCAACCATCCAGACGAACTTCGGCGGCCCCGGCGTGAGCATGGTGGCGCGGCTGACCGCGACTCTCTCGCCCACTCTGCTGAACGAGTTTGTCGCCAGCTATACCACCGACCACATCACGCTGATTCCGGTGGGCGCGTGGCAGCGGCCGGCCAGCATGACTTTCGGCTTGTTCCCGGGCGCGGACCAGGGCAAGGTTCCGGGGATCAGCCTGACCGGCGGCATCTTCAATTTCGGCGAAGACGTCGGATACCTGCCCAACGGTCCGTATAACTCGAACCCCACTTATACCTACCGCGACAACGTCACCAAGATTATCGGCAAACACAACCTGGTATTCGGCGGCTACTTCGTGGCGGCGCAGAAGAACGAGCTGGGAGCGCCCGGCGTGGCCACCAATGGAACCCTGACCTTCGACACCAGCAACACCATCAGTACCGGCAACGCCTTCGCCGATCTACTGATTGGCAACGTGGCCTCCTTTAGCCAGAGCAGCGCTCAACCCAAGTTCTACAATCGCTATAAGATTTTTGAGCCGTATTTCCAGGATGACTGGCACGTGACCAGCCATCTGACGCTGAATCTCGGCGTGCGCGTGAGTTTGTTCGGGACCTACCGGGACCGCTATCACAGCGAGTTCAACTTCGACACCTCGCGCTACGTGGTTGGAGACAGCAGCGTGGATCCAGTAACCGGTCTGGTCATCGGCAATCCGTTCAACGGCGTGGTGCAGTGCGGCGTGACCCCGGGGATTCCCGACAGCTGCATGAAGGGCCATTTGTTCAATCCCGCTCCCCGCATCGGTTTCGCCTGGGACCCGAAGGGAGACGGAAAGACTGCGCTGCGCGGCGGTTACGGAGTGTTCTTCGAACATACCAACGGCAACGAAGCCAATGCCGAATCACTCGAGAGCGCGGCCAGTCCAACCGTGCAAACCACCAGCGTTTTCAATCTGACGTCATACAACCAGATCGTACCTACGCCGGCAGGCACGTCCAGCCCGCTGTCGATGATCTCGATTCCAAACAAGGCCGTGTGGCCGTACGTGCAGCAATGGCATCTGGATGTGCAGCATGAATTCATGAAGAACACGGTGGCCACGGTTTCTTACGTGGGCAGCAAGGGCACGCATCTGACCCGGTATCTCGAACTCAACCAGGTCGTACCAACGCCTGCGAATCAGAATCCTTACAAGATCGGGGAGCCGATCGGCGGCGGCATCGATCCCTCCACCGGAGATTCCATTCACGACGATTGCAACACCTCGACGACCCCCAGCGGCGTGCCGGTCACCGGCCAGGCGCTGATCAATCTGCAAATTGCATGCGGGGCAAATCCGGATCCCTTCCGCACCAACTTCCCCGGAGTAGGGTCGGTGCAGGGGCTGCGGGAACAGGCCTCTTCCACGTATCACGCTTTGGAGACCTCGGTCCGGCACAGCATTGGCGGTTTACAGCTGAGCCTGGCTTACACCTACAGCCACTCCATCGACGATTCCTCTTCGGCGAGGGATGCCATCATTCTCAACAGTTACGACCTGGGCAGGGCGCGCGCCAGTTCCAACTTCGACCAGCGCCACCTGTTCAATCTGGGATACGTTTACGATCTGCCCTTCTTCAAGAGTCCCGGCCTGTCGCAGAAAATCCTGGGTGGCTGGCAGTGGTCTGGGATTGTCACGGTGCAGAGCGGCACGCCATTCAGCCCGGGAAACGGAGTCTTTGGAGACAATGCCGGAGTAGCCAATGGGATCACTTCGAACTCGTCCCAGTCTTATCCCGACGTGATCGGCGATCCCCGGTCGGGTGTGCCTAACTTCATTTTCCCCGGCTTTGGCCCGCTGCTCTACAACCCGTCAGCCTTTGCCGCGCCCAGAGGGCTGACCTTCGGTGACATGCCGAGGAATTTCCTTACTAATCCGCGGCGCACGAATTTCGATATGGCGCTGTTCAAGCGTTTCGCAATCACGGAAAGAGTGGGCCTGGAGTTCCGCGCCGAGGCTTTCAACGTGTTCAACCACATCGAATACGCGTGGCTGGGGGGCGACGGCGGCTCGGCTGCGTCCAACAGCCCCTTTGCCAGCTCCAACAGCACCCTGACCTGCTACGCCGGAGCGAACAACTCGGCCGGGGATCCGGGCTGTACCGGGGCGAATGCGTACCTGAGGCCGGCGACCGCGCACAATGGGCGCATTCTGCAACTGGGAGCGAAGTTCATCTTCTAGGAAACCGGTGTGGGGCGGACACTCTTGTCCGCCGCCTTTGAAGTTGATTTTGAGTCGTCGAAACTGGTTCGGCCTCCAAAACGAAGATCAACGTCAAAGGCGGCGGACAAGAGTGTCCGCCCCACACCATTGTCGCCGGCGTCTGAAATCCCGCTATTCCAGCCATTCCGCTCAGGATGACAAGGCGTGTTGCGGGGTCCCGACCACCACCGTCAGGGCTTGCTCCAGGTCGGCGATCAGGTCGTCGGCATTCTCGATTCCCACCGAAAGCCGGATCAGTTGCTCGGTCACTCCCATTTTCTGGCGGTGCTCGGCGGAGATCATGGCGTGCGATGTCAGCACCGGCAGGCAGACCAGTGAATCCACGCCGCCCAGGCTGGGCGCGAGCGTGAACAGGCGCAAGGCTTCCGAGAGGTGCCTGGCATCTTCTCCATTGCCCTCCACTTCGAAGCTCAGCACCCCGCCACCGCCGTGCATCTGCTTCATCGCCAGGGCACGCTGGGGATGGCCTTCGACAAACGGATAGTGCACGCGCCCCACCTTGGAGTGCCGCGCCAGAAATTGAGCGACGCGCAGGGCGTTGTCATTCTGCCGCTGCACCCGTACCGCCAGCGTCTTGATGCCGCGCAGCAACAGCCATGCGGCGTGGGGGTCCATCACGCCGCCGAGAGTCGTGCGCGTTTAGTGGATCTTCTGGACCAGGTCCTGGCGGCCGGCCACCATGCCGCAGATCAGGTCGGCGTGTCCGGCAAAATATTTAGTGCCGGAGTGCATTACCAGGTCAATGCCGAAGTCCGCCGGACGCTGGTTGATGGGCGTGGCAAACGTGCTGTCGATGAAAGTGATCAGGTTATGCTGCCGGGCCAGGGCAGTCAATTGGGGCAGGTCAACCACCCGGAGCAACGGGTTGGTCGGCGATTCCAAATAGAGCAACTTCGTGTTCGGCCGGATGGCGCGAGCGTGCTGATCGTATTCGGTGGTGTCCACGAACGTGGTTTCGATGCCGAGCTTCGGCAGCCACTGACTGAAGAATTTTGTGGCGCCGCCGTAAATGTCCCGCTGGGCCACAACGTGATCACCACTCTTCAGCAGGGCAAGCATTGACGTCGTGATGGCGTTCATGCCGGAAGCGAAGAGCAGCGCGGCGTCTGTGCCTTCCAGTTCCGCAATCGCTTTTTCCGCCACCGTGTGCGTGGGGTTGCCATAACGGGTGTAAAACATGTCGGTGGAAGTGGCGCGCAACTGCTGGTCGCTGTCCGTGACCTCGAAAGTCGCGGTCTGGTAGATCGGGGTGACCAGCGGTCCGTTTTTCTTGCGCAGATCGGTACCGGCGCGTACGGCCTCGGTTTCGGGATGGTGCTTGTGCTCTTTCATGACTGCTCCTTCAAGGTTTCCGGCGTTCCAAGGGTAACGTCCGCGCATGAAGTGGGCAAGGGCTTGCTGTGTGGGGCGGACACTCTTGTCCGCCGCTTTTGAATTTGCCCCTGGTTTTGTGATGCAGGGTGATAGCCCAGGTCAAAAGCGGCGGACAAGAGTGTCCGCCCCACACCCGCAGCGCAGCTGTTACGATTGTGGCCGCAGACTTTTATCATTTCATGGGAAAGGTGTCCTGACATGGCAAAATCGAAGAAGAAGCCTGCCGCGAAGCAGCGCAAGCACGTGAAGCCGGGAGGACGCAAGACCGCCAGTTCCAAGAGCGCCGGGCGTCCGCCGAAGGGCCGTGCCCGCAAGATGGAACTGAAGCACGTTCCATGGCACACCGTCGAGCTGGAGGACTTGAACGAGCTGCTGCAGCGCCAGTTTGTGGTCGGCCAGGGCATCATGGTGGCGCGTGTCCTGATGAAGAAGGGCTGCATCATCCCCTGGCACAGTCATCACAACGAGCAGTTCACATATATTCTGGAAGGCGCGTTAAAGTTCTGGGTGGACGGCCGGGAGATCGTGGTGAATGCGGGCGAGGTCCTGACCATCCCTCCACACATGCCGCACAAAGCGGAAGCCATGGCGGACACGGTGGATCTCGACATATTCAATCCGCCGCGCGCTGACTGGATTAACAAGACTGATCAATACCTCCGCGGAGACAAGTGATTCATCCATCCCGTATGCTGATAACTGAATGACTGACCAGGCTGCATTGGCATCCCAATTGGAACCGGGCGTTTCGCAATTGCGCTGCATTGCGTGCGGAGCTGTGGGCAAAGACGGGGCCAAAAGCGTGCGCTGCGCGCAGTGCGGCGATCTGCTGGAAGTGGATTTTCCCGGATGGAGGACCAGCGCCGGAATGCGTGCCGGAGGCCACGACGCCGCCAGTCTCAGGAGACTCTGGCTCGAGCGCCGGACGTCCTCCAAACCCCTGGATGAGAGCGGCGTTTGGCGCTTCCGCGAAATCCTTCCGGCGTTACACGATTGGAACCAGGTCATCACCCTGCGGGAAGGGAACACGCCGCTGTATGCTCTGCCATCCTGCGGGCGCGCCGCTGGAGTGGAGCGGCTCTTCGCCAAACATCAGGGCATGAATCCTACCGGGTCATTCAAGGACACGGGCATGACCGCCGCCGCGTCCTTCGCCCGGCAGGGAGGCTTTCGCTGGGTGGCTTGCGCGTCCACCGGCAACACTTCCGCGTCCATGGCGGCTTATGCCGCGCGCGCTGGAATGCGCAGCCTGGTGCTGATTCCGCAAGGCCAGATCACCTGGGGAAAACTTTCGCAGGCGCTGGACTATGGCGCCGTGACCTGCCAGTTGAAGACCGACTTCGACGGCTGCATGCGGGTACTGGATGAAGTGGTCGAGCGCATGCCGGTTTATCTGTTGAACTCGGTGAACCCGTACCGTCTCGAAGGTCAGAAAACCGCCGCGGTCGAGTTGCTGGAGCGGTTGGACTGGGAACCGCCGGACCACATCATTGTCCCGGGCGGGAACCTGGGGAACTCTTCGGCGATCGGGAAGGCACTCCTCGAGATGAAGGAACTTGGCCTGATCACGCGGCTGCCCAAGCTCTCAGTGATCCAGGCCGAGGGCGCCAACGCCCTGGTGCGAACCATGCGCGAGACCGGAGGCAAGAAGCTCATCCCGGTCCATGCGGAGACTTTGGCAACTGCCATCAAGATTGGAAGTCCGGCGTCGTGGAAAAAGGCGGTGCGTGTGCTCGAAGCCACCGGCGGCGCGGTGGAGCAGGTGAGCGAGGTCGAGATGGCATTGGCCAAGGCGGAAATCGGCGCGGATGGCATCGGCTGCGAACCCGCCTCGGCGGTCACGCTTGCCGGGTTGAAGAAGCTGGTCAAACTGGGATTCGTGAAGAAGAACGAATCCGTGGTGCTGATCCTCACCGGCAACCTGCTCAAGGATCCGGACTTCACCCTCAAGTTCCATCGCGGAGACCTGTTCGCTGGCACCGAGCACGAAGAAGAAGCAGCCGAAGTTCTGGTCCCGCGACAACGCGCTCCCATGGTGCTCGATGCCAGCGCGAATGCTGTCGTGAAAGTGCTGGAGTACGCGGAGCTGAACGATCCGAGGAAGTGATTTCTGGCCACGATGGCTATTTCTCAGCTTCGGAGTCATCCTGAGGGACTCCCGAAGGACCTGGCGCGCAGCGGCACGAATGCCGGCCATACGCATCACGCCAGATGCTTCGCAGGCTCAGCATGAAGCCTCGGTGCAGGTAGGCTTACAAAATCCCGACGAATGAAAACCGCAAAGAAAAATCGCGTCAGCCACTCACTCCAGCTTGTGCTGCCGGCCACGTCTGCCAATCTGGGCCCGGCGTTTGATGCAGCCGCGCTGGCCTTCGGATTGTTCCTGAAAATCCGCGCCACGACCGCCGACAAATTCTCCATCAAGGCACGAGGTCGCGACCCCGAAATTTGCGGCCGGGTCGAAAACCATCTCATCCTGACGACTTATCGGGAAGTGCTGCAAGAGACGGGCAAACCGCTTCAACCGCTCGCGCTTGAGATCGACAACCAGATTCCGATCGGCAAGGGATGCGGTTCGTCCGCCGCCGCCCTCCTAGCCGGAATTGCGCTGGCGGTACATTTCGGCAGGCTGCGCTGGACGGACGGCCGGATCGTCGGCGAAGCGTCGCGGCGGGAACATCATCCCGACAATGCGGCCGCCTGCTGGATGGGCGGCCTCGCAGTGGCGAAAGTGTCGGCTGGGAACGAGGCTCAAGTCGCCAGCGTGATTCCGAAAGGGAAGTGGCCGCTGCTGCTGGCGGTTCCGGACGAAGCCCTGGCCACCGAGGAAGCCCGCCGCGTGCTGCCGACGGATTATTCCCGTGCCGATGCCGTAGCCAACGTCCAGAATTCCATGTTGTTGCTGGCGGCTTTCGTGCAGGGCCGCCGCGATCTGCTCGCGTCCGCGCTCGATGACCGCATGCATCAGCCTTATCGCGCGGCATTGTGTCCGTTGTTGCCGGCGCTACAGAAGCTGGCGGCAGGCACGTCCGCAATCCTGGGTGCGGTCCTGAGCGGAGCCGGACCTTCGGTGCTGATTTTTCTCGATGAAAAGGCCGGCGCAGAACGCGCCAAGGCACAAGTGCGGAGGCAGCTTCAAGCCGCGGGACTCAAAGCGGAACTACTTGCAACGGCAATTACCAAACAAGGAGCCGGCCAGGGCCAAGCCTGGGTCCGGCGACGCTCTTAACCGCGGCGGCGCTCTTCTCCCTCCGCCTGCCGGCTGCTGGCCGCGAGGCGGAAGAAATACTGTTCAAAGCTCAGATGGGGTTCGCTGGCAAAGCGATCCGCATATGAGTTGAGAGCTCTCTTGAAATGTTCGATCTCGCGCCGCGCATCGCGCCCGAGGGCAGCGCTCGATAAAGACGGCGTGATCCGACGATGTTTGCTGGTTTTCATTTCCACCACTCCTGGACTCTTTTCCCGTCCGCTCCGCCCAATGACACGGGCGCTCACGGTAGCATCCTGTGGAAGTACCAATACTTGTCCGGCACGCTTCTCTACAGAATCAGGGGAAGGCAGTAAACTAAGGTCGGCGCCCGAAAGTGTAAATGGCACTCTCGTGCCATATGGGGAATTTGGGGTCGGTTGAGGGTCAGGAAGGCCCTGACTCCCCAACCGACACGCCTTTTCTAGCGGCTGGCGGGCGGAATAATGCCGTTCAAACGGAGATATTCGACCATCTGTCCGTAGTGATCGAAACAGTGCCCAACTGCCCCGGTGGCCAGGGCGAGGCGGGTCGCTGTGCCTTCGCCGAAGGGGTTCTTCACGGGAGCGACGAGGTTGGTCTCGTTAACGCTTTCCGCCGCTTTATGAAGGTATGCGAAGGAATCCTTCAAGTATTTGATGATGTCTGCTTTGCTCTTGATCGCATCCGGTCCATTCTCCCCGCCAGTGTCAACCGGGGACTTCTCTCCCAGGATGCCGCTGCCCAATATGTAGTTGGCGGCGGCCACGTGCTTGACCTGTTGTCCGAAGGTGCGAACGCCCTTAAATTCGCCAGTGGCCGGGACGAAAGCATACTTCTCCTCCGGCATGGCTTCAGCTGCCGGGACGAACTCGTGTTCCACGTTAGCGACGGAACGGGCCAGGACCTGGCTTACAGTCTGAGGCTCCGCGGGTTTGGCGGCTTGAGCGAGAGCGATCCCGCTCAGTAAGAGCAAACAGGCAGACATCTTGTAAAGACTCTTCATTAAATCTCTCCTTTGAAATGTGACGAAAAAATCGCTATCACGGACCGCGTGGGGACAGCCGCCCTCGGCTGTCCGGTCGAGCGCAGCTCGACGGTTTCTGTCGGTGCCACATTAGCGGAGCTTCGCTCCGCCGGGCAGCCGAGAGCGGCCGTCCCCACGTGGTCTCTGCTGGTTCCCGCACCAGCGTGGGCGCTCGCGCCCACATTTAATCTCGGACGACTGACGGCGTTAACTCCAATTGCTGGGACGTAAGGCGATGCCGGCGGACGGCCAGCAAACCCAGCACCAGCGCAACCGCTGAACATAAGAGAGCCGCCGGAACTCCAAATCGAGTCGCCAGCGCTCCCCAAACCGTGCTGCCCACGGCCATGCCTCCCTGCAAAACCAGCAGGTACATGGACAGAGCGCGGGCTCGCAGAAACGATGGACACATGGTCTGCGCGGCCACGTTCAGGCAGGCCAGGATTCCGATCCATGCGGTACCGGCG
>Ga0187824_10000060_pt1 | contig 16152 bp, 19 predicted proteins | sample NC_wetland_sal_i_13_FD_132437 | JGI IMG/M metagenome (GOLD analysis project Ga0187824, IMG submission 132437) | Wetland sediment microbial communities from Neuse River Estuary, North Carolina, USA - SourceSoil_4 | ecosystem: Environmental > Aquatic > Freshwater > Wetlands > Sediment | place... | reverse complement strand
TCCTCGCGCTGAGCGTTCTTCACTTGGACAAAGACTGGTGGTCGAAGCTGATTACACGGGGCGGGTGGCCCACTCAAGCCCGGCTTTGGCTTGAGTGGGGATGTTCACACGTCACAGACTTGGGTCAAGAAACAAGATAGATTGTCGCCATGCCATGGGGACTAACGCGTTTTCAGCACAGCGGGCAGAGTCATTTCGTCACGTTCTGTTGCTACCATCGCCGTCCGTTATTCACTGCGGACACAAACCGAAGAATCTTCGAGTCAGCCTTGGAGCGTGTGCGGCGCAGCTTCAGGCTTCAGGTTTACGGATATGTGGTCATGCCCGAGCATGTTCACCTCCTGCTCGGCGAACCGCAGCACCATACCCTGGCTGATGCGCTGAAGTCATTGAAGCAGGGAGTATCGCGGCGTTTGATTGGCGATGCGGATCATTTCTGGCAAAAGCGGTATTACGATTTCAACATTCGAAATCACCCGCAGTTTGTGGAAAAGCTAAGCTATATTCATCGAAATCCGGTAAAGCGTGGCTTGTGCGAGCGGTCGGAGGACTGGGAGTGGAGCAGTTTTCGCCACTACGCAACTGGCTGTGAGGGACGGGTGGAGATCGAGTCAGAATGGACGGCACGAAAACGCGAACGAGCGGCAGGCAGACTCTGTCCAGCGGTGGAACTGCCCCACTCAAGCCAAAACCGGGCTTGAGTGGGCCACCCGCCGTGCCCCTACGTGGTTCGTGATGAATGGGCTGGGGTTGTCAATAGGGAGAAATTACCGGAATGACGCTATCGTGAGGGAACGGTGGGAGATATAAAGCGGGCCGGGGTGTCCCATTTCCGCGTGTTGGGTTGATAAGATTGAATTAAGGCATCGAATATGCGCGGCCCATGGTGGCCGCGTTTTTTATTTGGGGGTGCATTTCAGATGTGAAGGAGTGGGCGTGAGAAAAGACATGGGCTCGAAGAAGACTTGTAAAGAACGCGGCGAGTGGGCGGAACTATGTTTTATGGCGCGGGCGGCGGACCGGGGGTTGAATGTGTCGCGTCCGCATGGAGATTCGGCCAGTTATGACGTTGGGGTGGAACAGAATGGGAGGTTTCTGCGGATCCAGGTGAAGTCGACGACGTTTTGCCGCAAGGGATCGTTTACGGCGAATATCACCGGGCCGAAGCATGAGCGTTATGGGCGCGGGAAGCTGGATTTCTTTGCGGTGTACCTGGTGCCGGTGGATGTGTGGTACATCATCCCGTTTGATGTAGTGGAGGGGAATTTGTCGTTGAACCTTACGCCGAGGAAGGGGCACAAGTTCGCGCAGTATATGGAAGGATGGAATTTGCTGCGCGGGCGCGAGAAGAAGGTCAAAATCCCCACTCTGATTTCGCAAAAGGCGCGAAATTAGAATGGGGCACCCGCCGAAATCTGTTCTGTTCAGAGCTTTCCTGATTCCAGATGCCGCCGAGGAGTAAACTCTAGCGGTTCTGATCGCTCAGAACCATCCGCAATCAAAAAAGGAGATGAGATGAAATATGTGATCAGCTGGAACGAACGGCCGCAAGGGTCGCCTGCGGAGTACGAGAATGCGCAGAAGCGGATCCTGGAGGTGTTTGGGCAGTGGAAGGCGCCGGCGAATTTCAAGATCGAGTTTTTCGTGATACGAGTGGGAGATTGGGGTGGGCATTTGCTGGTGGACTGCGACGATCCGCTGGCGGTGCACAAGTTTTGCTCGATGCTGCCGGCATTTCAGATGGAGGCACGGCCGGTAATTGCCGTCCAGGATGCAGTGCGGGCCGAACTCGAAGTTATGGCGTGGCGCGACGGCCTGAAGGGCAAGTGAGATAGGCTCGCGTAAGGCGGGTGGCGCCGGCTCAGGGAGAGTTTCAAGGATCAACGGCCCCATTCTAGTCGCGAAGAGCGTGACTAGAATGGGCCACTCGCCAGTAAGAACGGAGGGAACGGCGGTGACGAAGGACGAAGCCTGGAGCCTGGCCAATCATTGGGTTGCGGCGTGGAACGCTCATGATCTGGACTTGATCATGACGCACTATGAAGATGCGGTCGAGCTGATCTCGCCCGCGGCCGCCCGACTCCTGGGGAAGCCGGAGGGCAGGGTGGCAGGGAAGGCAAACGTGAGAGCTTACTTTCAGCGCGGGCTGGAAGCGTATCCGGAACTCCACTTTCGTCTTGAGGACGTGCTCTGGGGAATAAGCAGCGTCGTGCTCTATTACAGCAATCAAAAAGGAACCAAGACGGCGGAATTCATGGAACTGTCGGCGAGCGGGAAAGTGGTGCGAGTTGTGGCGAACTACAGTGGATAAACCCCATGTGGAGGTTTCAGGTCCGATGGGGTGGACGCGCTGCACTACTGGCATGCCTTAAGACGCGTCTCGATTGACCGTTCTCTTGGGATGGGACTAGACTCGCCGCGGAGGTGTTTCATGCGATGTTTGCTCAAGGCTGTAATCCCGGTAGAGAGCGGCAATACCGCCATCGGCGACGGCACATTGCCTAAGACGATTGAATCGATTCTTGCCGACCTGAAGCCGGAAGCTGCTTATTTCGCCGAAGAGAACGGCAAGCGAACCGGCTATGTTTTTTTCGACCTGAAAGATGTGTCCCAGATTCCCGCCGTGGCCGAGCCCTGGTTTCTGGCGTTTAATGCGCACGTCGAATTGCGTCCAGCCATGAACCTTGAAGACCTGAAGAAGGCCGGGCCGGGGATAGAGAGGGCGGTCAAGAACTATCGGCGGGGCGCGCATACGAAAGCGGCTTGAACCCGGGGACAGGTTTCTGGGCGGGTCAAAGTCCCACCCTCTCGCGCCACGCGCGAAGGAGGGTGGGGCACCCGGTGGGCTGGGTTTATCAGGCTACCATTCGGTGTAGATGCTGTCGGAGACGATTTTTCTGACCTTGTCCAGGTTCTTGATCCACGCCTGGTAATCGCTGCTGGCGTTCAATTTGGCATCGGCCTCGGCGAGGGCGGTCATGCTGGGATACTCGATGCTGGCAACTACCGCTCCGGCGTCCGGTCCGGCGAACCTGGCTTGCCACACACGGATAGTGGCCGCGATGCCCAGGCCCTTCATGATTTGCCTGCCTTTTTCGATTTCCTGAGCGTAGGCGGCGGGATTCTCCGTCTTGACTACGACCACCCGCAGGACGGTTCCTTTTTGCGCGAAGGCGGCGCTTGACGCTGCGCAAACCAGCAGGCAAATTACAACAGCCATTACGATGTTTCTTGTCGTTCCATTTCTCATGGATGTTTCCTCTCTTTTCTTTCGTTGAGTTGAACACACTGAGGTAGGGCCGGGTCATGGTATGTCTGCGGGGCGGGCAAGTCAAACGGTTGGACGCTCGGTTGCGATTCGAGGAAAGGACTGCGGTTTACTGAGCGGGCTTGGCCTGGGACACGGGTCCCTTCGACTTCTTTCAGGGCAGGCCCCAAACCGTCCCTACACGGGCGGGGGGATTGCTGCTACCTGGTTACGGCGGCCAGAATCAGTTTTTGATTTTTGAGGATCTGGTCAAGGCTGGACTGGTTCTTTTTGATTATGCCTTGATTGGCGAGGATGGTCTTCTGGTTCTTCACGATTGCGATCTGGTTGGCAAGGATCGCCTTCTGGTTTTTGACGATGGTCGCCTGGTTGGAGAGGATCGTCTTTTGATTGGACAGAACTTTTGCGTCAGCCATATTCATTTCTCCATGGGTGAGTTTTTGCTGGGGCAGTTTATCACCCCGGCCCTCAGAAGGTGGTGGCTAGTCTACACTAGTCTCGATATCGACCTGCGGGTTGGTTTTCCATGACACATGCGCGATGGCCCTTGCGTGACGTTACGCTCAAGGTGCTGGATCTCTCGGTGCAGACGGAGTTCTATCAAAACTTCGGGCTGGCACTGCTGGATCACTCGGACCGTCATGCGAATCTGGCTGCAGGCGAGGCACGCCTTGTGCTGAAACGGTTGGATGGTGGCGAGCCCCGTCCGCCGCGGACCGCGGGGTTATTTCATTTTGCGCTGTTGCTGCCCGACCGGCCGTCGCTGGGAGCGTTTTTGCGTTTTGCGATGGAGAAGCCGTGGCACTTCGTGGGCGCCGCTGATCATCTGGTGAGCGAGTCGCTATATTTTTCCGACCCGGAGAAAAACGGGATCGAAGTGTACGCGGACCGTCCGGTGGAATCCTGGCAATGGAACGATGGACGCATCAGCATGGCGACCCTACCGCTGGACTTGCATGAACTGGCACAGCCGTCGGTGGCGGAATGGCAAGGCTTTCCGCCCGGGTCGCGTCTTGGACATATGCACTTGACCGTTGCCGACCTTGATCGCTCGCAGGCCTTCTACGAAAAGCTGGGCCTGCGCATGACTCTGGATTGGGGTGCGTTTCGATTTATGGCGTGGGACGGCTATCACCATCACCTGGCCGTCAATCTGGTGGAAGGGCGGAACGCGGCGCCAGTGAACGCGAACATTAACGGACTGGAGTCGTTTTCAGTTCAGCACGATGCGCGGGGGGAGCAGCTGGTGGATCCCAACGGAATTCGTATCGAACGTGAAGATGGGTCGACTGAAGCGAACTAACCTGGAGGCTTGACAAACCTGGCTAGTAAGGACGCGTAACCCGGTCCTCGAGGTCTGGAACGAGCGTCTCGGGCTTTTCGCCGCGATAGACGCGGGCGATGCCGCGCACCAGGCGGCGCAGGGGCAATCCGCCTTTCGGGTCAGAAAAGAAAATTTCTCCCGACCGGGTGCTGCGATAGAACCAGCGTTTGAGGATGGCGAGATGCTCCATGGTTTCGAGAGCGGTTTTCGGGTCCGCGGCGGGAAGCGTGGCCAGGACTGTCTGCAGGCGCGATTCCATGGATTGCGATTTGGCGTGCTCCGCCGGCTGGATGGGAAAAGTGAGCGGGCCGGTGATCCGGCCGGCATCGATGAAAAAGAACGCCACTGATTCGGGCACGGCCGACGGCTGCACCATGATTGCGGTGAGCTGGTCGATGCGGCGCACTATCTCGGGAAGCTGGCCGAGGACCGGCTTGAGCTTTTCAACTTTAGCGTGCAAGGCGGCAGCGTTTTCAAATTCCAGACCGGTCGACGCCTGGTCGCGCTGGGCGCCGATCTCCCGCACCAGGGAGTCGCCGCCGCTGTCGAAGTAGGCCTGCACCCGGGCCACTTCCACTTTGTATTCGTCGTCGCTGCAGCCCTTGAAGCAGGGTGCGAGGCACATCTTCATCTCGGAATAAATGCAGCCGGGAAAGCCTGGATCGGGATGGAGATCGTCCACGCAGCGGCGCATCTTGAAGAAATCGAGGGAATCGTTGGCAAACTTTTCCGCCGCCGCGCGGGATGGAAACGGCCCGTAATAGAGAGAGCGCCCTCCCGGGCGGCCCAGGCGGGTCGTGATGGACGCGCGCGGGTATTCATTTTCCAGGTGCAGTTTGAGCAGGGGGGCGAAGCGCAGGCGCAACCGGTCCGGGTAAGTCTTGGGGAAAGCCGCGCGCAGCACGCGATACAGGAGGAACCCGGATTCGAAGTCGGAGCCGGTGGGGGTGTATTCGATGGAGCGCACACGGTGGCGCAGGTTGAGTCGTCGCGTCTGTTCCGGAGGCCCGAGGAAACGCTGCAGGCGGCGGCGCAGATTGGCGGTCTTGCTGACGTAGGGCTCGGCCCGGGGATCGTCGCCGCGGAGGAGGAAGACTGCCGGCGCGGCGGGAACGGCGGCAAACACTTCCGCATCGCGATCCGGGATGAATTCCAGGCGCTCGGTCAGCACCTAAACATTCTAGTTTGAATTCACCACGGAGGACACAGAGGGCACGGAGGAACCCTGGCCACGGATCTCCACGGATAACACGGATCTAGGACTATCAAATCGTTTCGGAGAACCTAAAGCCGGTAAAAAACAGTTTGCAGTTTGCAGTTCTCGGTTCTCAGTTGAGGAGGTGCTCTTTTACCGGAAGCTGGCGCTTTTCACTTTCTGGCGGAAGTCTTCGCCTTCCATTTTGATGATGCGGCACATTTCGTGGAGACGGGAGCGCATGCGTTCTCCGATGCGGTCGCCGAGGGTCTCGCGGCGCATGGATCTCTGGGCCCGGGCAAACTCCGAGGCCGGCTTCTCGTACGGGTCCTGACCGACCTCGTCCGGAAAATTTGTGGTGATGATGGTGGTGCGCTTGTCGTTGTAGCGGTTGTTCAGAATCAGGCTGACCGTGTCCCACACCCAATCGGTGGGCTTGACGGCGCCGAGTTCGTCGAGCACCAGGACCTCGGTGTCGAACACCGGGCGCAAGACGTCCAATTCAGTGGCCTTCACCGAATCGTTGTAGGAATTCTGGATCTGCTTCAGCAACTCACGGTAATCGTAGAACAGGCAGGGGATGCCCTTGCTGAGCACCAGTTCCTTGATTATGCCGACCGCGAGGTGGGTTTTGCCGACCCCGATGCTTCCAATCAGGAGCAGGCCGGTGTTGTCCGTCGGGTACGCCTCCACGAATTTGCAAGCCGCCATGCGCGCCGGAAACAGGTGGCGGTGGGGGCCATCGAATTCGAAGTTCGAGAGCTCGCAGTGTTCGTAGCGCCTGGGGATGCGGGCGGCGGCGAGCAGGGTCTGGGTACGCGCCTGCCGGCGGCAGTCGCAACGGGTTACTCGACGCTCGGAGCCGATAGCGACTGATTTCCAGCCAGTACCTTCACACAGAGGACACACGTCCGCGGAAACTTTCATGACCTGGGTTCTTTTCCTTGTTGCTTACTAAACTCTGCACCGGCCGATGCGGTTTGCGCAAGTGCCAAAGCCGGTTGGCCTGTGTACATCCTGTGATGTTGAGGGCGGAGTTGTGGAGAGCTGAGGAAATGAGGCAAAAGAGCAAGCCCGGCTTCCGGGCGTGACATTTTTCCTCTTTTCCTGCCGGCACCCGAGCGAACCAATCCGGGAGTGACCCAAAATCGGCATCCGGCGCGGATTTCCACAGTTGACAATCTCTTCGGACGGTAGCTAAATAAGGCCGTCGGGTTTCCCCACTCAGCGAGTGTTGTTTTTCCCTCCCCTGTGCGCGCTGGGGGACTAACGAAACCTGCCAGGAGAGAAGATGAATAAAGCCGATCTCATTGACCGAATCTCAGCTAGCTGCCACATCAGCAAGGCCACGGCAGCCACGGCTATCGACACCGCTGTCGACAGCATCACTTCTGCTCTGAAAAAGGGAGATCGAGTAGCGTTGATTGGTTTTGGCACGTTCTCCGTCTCGCAGAGAAAAGCCCGCAATGGGCGTAACCCGCAGACGGGCGCCACCATCAAGATCGCTGCCCGGAAGGTCGCCAAGTTTTCATCGGGAGCCGAACTCAAGAAAGCGGTCAACCGCGGTAAGTAAGGGGCCAGGATTTAGTTCAGAACGTTCAACCGGGAACGGCAGGAGGTCGGTCCTGCCGTTCTTCCAAGGTGTAGGGCGGGCATTCCTGTCCGTCGCTTTTGATCTTTGACCTCAACTTCAATCGGTCCAGACAAGACCGTTAAAGCTAGCCGAAAGACCACGGCAACTTCAAAGGCGGCGGACAAGAGTGTCCGCCCCACACCTCTCGGGAGTTGCTGAATCCTGCGGTAATCCTTTAGAATCTAATGTCTTGACCAAGTTTGGAGACCCCATGAAGGCAGCGATTCATCCCGCTTACAACGAAATCCGCGTTATGTGCGCCTGCGGCAGCAGTTTTACGACCCGGTCGACCCATAAGGGCGACATCCACGTGGAAATCTGTTCCCAATGTCATCCTTTCTTTACCGGCAAGCAGAAGCTCATGGATACCGCGGGCCGGGTGGAGCGTTTCCGCCGGAAGTATGCGAAAGCCGAGCCGGCGAAGAAGTAATTTCGGCCACGGATTTTCGCGGATCAGCACGGATTTTTTGGCCCCTGCTTTGGCGGGGGCTTTGTTTTTCTGAGGACAGGTAGAATAGGTCTGTGCGTAAGTACTGGGAGAATTCGACACCCGGCGCGGGCGTGTCGCCCGCGACCACACAATCCAGGGCGGCTGCACCCGTGCCTCCCTGGTTGACGATGGGGAATGTGCGGATTGCTCCGGCGACCGTGCTGGCGCCCATGGCTGGGGTGACCGATACCGTCTTTCGGCGCTTCATTCGCAACCTGGGTGGGTGCGGGCTGATCATGACCGAGTTCACCTCGGCCGATGGCATCCTGCGCTCCAAAGACCGCAAGGCCAAGCTCTACCTGCATTTCTACGAGGACGAGCATCCCATTTCGGCACAGCTTTTTGGCAGCGATCCCAAAGTTATGGCGGAGGCGGCCCGAATGGTCGAGGGACTTGGATTCGACCTGGTCGACCTCAATCTCGGGTGTCCGGCGAAGAAAGTGGTGAAGTGTAATGGCGGGTCCGGGCTGCTGAAGGACTTGCCGGCTATCGGGAAGATCTTTGAGGCGGTGCGGGCGGCGGTCACGATTCCCTTTACGGTCAAGTTTCGCGCCGGCTGGAACGACGACAACATCGTTTGCGTCGAACTGGCGAAGATGGCGGAAGACTGCGGGCTGTGCGCGGTGGCGTTGCACGCCAGGACTCGCGAGCAGGGGTACAGCGGGCAGGCGCGCTGGGACTGGATTGCTGCGGTCAAGGATGCGGTGAAGATTCCGGTAATTGGGAACGGCGACATCCGCACCCCGGAGGACGCCTGCGCCATGGTGGCCCAGACGGGATGCGATGCGGTGATGATCGGGCGGACGGCGCCGGCGAATCCCTGGATCTTCCGGCAGATTGAGCAATACACGGCTGGAATCGGAAACGGCCGTGTGGGGCCGGGTCTGCGACCCGGCCAGTCCGAGCCTGGCTCGGCGGCAGCCGTCGAACACCCAGCCGGGCTTCGTCCGGCCCAACCGGGTCAGAGACCCGGTTCCACACAGTCCGCCTTGCTTTACGACGAGCCCAGCGAAGCGGACCGCTACCAGATGATCCGCACGTACTTCGAGATGCTGATCGAAGAGGAGATGCCGGGAGCCGAAGGCAAGATGAAGCAGTTTGCCTCATGGTTCACGCATGGCGTAGCCGGCGGAGCGGCCCTGCGCAAGGCCATTTACGAATCAAAGAGCCGGGTGGAGATCCTGTCGAGCGTCGAGGCTTTCTTCGAGAACCGCATCGAGACGTGTGGCCGCGGGCGACTCGCCCGCGAGGTCTTAGCTTCCATCCCGTGACGCTCTGCAGCTAGTTCTTCGCGCGCCGGGTCTTGCGCTTGCGTCCCCGCGCTTCTTCCGCCGACTGCACCTGGTGGGCCTTCACGATCGCCATGATCAGTCCGGGAAAGCGCTTCTCGATTTCCGCGCAGCGAGACGTATTTCGCATCTCGACCCCGACCCGTTCCCCTCGAATCAAGCCGGCCTCCCGGAGGGCCTTGAAGTGCTGGGAAAGAGTTGACTTAGGGATAGCTTTTTCACTGATCCCGGTAAAGTCCGAGCAATTCTGCGGACATCCTGAGGTCACGATCTGGGCGAAGATCGCCACCCGCACCGGGTCAGACAGGGCGTGCAGGATGCCTTCGACGGTCACATCGTCGATCGAGGGATGAAAAAGAGGTCTCATCGGCCCTTCATCCTACCCGCAATGGCTTCATTGTTCAATAGTTCATATGTTCTGAACTAATGAATCTCCACGATACCGGCACACATCTTATCGGGCAGCACTGAATTCAGGGCCTGCGGAATCGATGCAGGTCTACAACTTCCGATATGCGTATTTTTGAAAGGGACCGAATATGAGCAAACTAAAGGGTAAGGTAGCAGTCGTAACCGGGGCATCCAAGGGCATCGGAGCCGCCATCGCCAAGGCGCTCGCGGCTGAGGGCGCATCGGTCGTCGTGAACTACGCTTCCAGCAAGGCGGGTGCGGACAAGGTGGTCGCCGCCATCACCGCAGCCGGCGGCAAGGCTGTCGCGGTGGGCGGGGACGTCTCCAAGGCCTCGGAGGCCCAGGGCCTAGTTGCCGCCGCCATCAAGAACTACGGCCGGCTGGATATTCTGGTCAACAACTCCGGCGTGTACGAGTTCTCTCCCATCGAATCTATCACTGAGGAATCATTCCACAAGCTGTTCAACATCAATGTGCTCGGCCTGCTCCTGACCACACAGGCGGCAGTCAAGCACCTGGGCGAAGGGTCGAGCATTATCAATATCGGCTCCGCCGTCAGCCGCATTACGCCTGCGAACAGCTCGGTGTACACAGGTACAAAAGGCGCGGTGGATGCGATTACGGGAGTGCTTTCGCGGGAGCTCGGGCCGAGGAAGATCCGGGTCAACACGTTGAACCCTGGCATCGTTGAGACCGAAGGTTCGGTCAGTGCCGGTTTCATCGGCTCTGACTTCGAGAAGTCGATCGTCTCACAGGTCCCGCTTGGCCGCAGTGGCCAGGTTGGCGACATCGCTCCGCTGGCGGTCTTTCTGGCGTCAGAGGATTCGGGCTGGCTGACGGGTGAGCAGTTAGTGGCAAGCGGTGGCATGCGGTAACGGCACCAGCTCGCTGAGATCTCGTTCGGCTTCGGGGCTTCTCAGGCGAGCTGCGCTCGCCCGCACGGGCGAGGGCGCCCGTGCCCACACGTTTCGGAACGGACGTCCTTTCGCCTATGTGGCTTTTCCAGCGACCCCTCACGCCTCGGAGAGGTGTGAGCCGTGCTGGAAGTGGTATTGCAGGATTTTCGCGGCCAGAGTCGGGCTTACGGTCCCGGCTTCGGTCTTGACCGCGCGCACGACTTCGCCCCGGCAAACCACTTCGGCCGCGGCCAGGCCTGCGATCTCCGCCGGCAGCACGAGGTTGATCTCGAGCTGCGCGTTGGGAGCGATGGGTTCTTCCGCCTGGAAGAGCATTCCCGAGCGGCTGATGTTTTCGGTTGTTCCCTCGCGCCAGCCGCTTTCTCCCACCAGCCGGTATTTCAGCGGCAGGTGAAGATCGAAGCGGGTGGCACGGAAGGGGGAGGACACTTTGTTGCGAGTTCGAGCCATTGGAGCTGGTTGAGCTAAGCGAGCAGACATTTGTTTCTCCTGAGGGAGTGGAGTATCGAGCATCTCCCGCACCTTTGATTTCAGCGCGGGAAGAGTAAAGGGCTTCTGGAGCAGGGTGATGCCCTGGTCCAGCGTGCCGTTGTGGCCAATGTGGTTCTCCGTATAGCCCGACATGTACAGCACTCTCATTTCGGGGCGAGTGGGAGAAACCTGGTTGGCCAGTTCACGCCCGTTCATTCCCGGCATGATGACGTCGGTCAACAGCAGGTGAATGGGGCCTTTGTGGGCCTGGGAAATTTGAATGGCGGTGGCGCCGTCGGGGGCGTCGATCACGGTGTATCCCTGGTTCGATAAGTACTGGTGTGCCAGGCGGCGCAGATTCTCTTCGTCTTCTACCAGCAGGATGGTCTCGTGACCCGGGGCGGGCTGGTCTGCCTCCGCGGCCAGGGCAGGCTGCGTAACCAGGACTTCTCCGGTGGCGCTGAAGCGCGGCAGGTAGATCTTGAATGACGTGCCTTTGCCGGCTTCGCTGTACAGCCAGATATATCCTTCACTTTGCTTGACGATGCCGTACACGGTGGAGAGGCCGAGGCCTGTGCCCTTCAGCCCCTTGGTGGTGTAGAAAGGCTCGAAGATGTGGGCCTGGGTATCGGCGTCCATGCCCACGCCGGTGTCGCTGATGGCGAGCATGACATAATCTCCGGGCTTGACGGGGGCGTGGAAGCGCGCATAGGTGGCGTCGAGCGTGACGTTGGCGGTCTCGATGGTCAGCTTGCCGCCGTGCGGCATGGCATCGCGGGCGTTGACCGCGAGGTTCATGATGACTTGCTCGATTTGTCCGGGATCGGCCTTGACGGCGCCGATGTCGGGGCCCGGAACCATGACCAGGTCGATGTCTTCGCCGATCAGGCGGGTCAGCATTTTCACGTTTTCGGTGACCACGCTGTTCAGGTCCACGATTTTCGGAGCCAGCATCTGTTTGCGGCTGAAAGCCAGGAGCTGGCGAGTGAGCGAGGTGGCGCGTCCGGCGGCGTTGGCAATCTCCTGGGCGTGACCGCGCAGGGTGGGATCATCGCCGAGCTGGCCCAGCAGGAACTCGGAGTATCCCGAGATCACCATGAGCAGGTTGTTGAAGTCGTGAGCGATGCCGCCGGCGAGGCGGCCCACGGCTTCCATCTTCTGGGCCTGGCGGAGTTGCTGCTCCAGGGCGCGGCGCTCGGTGACGTCCTCGGCGAAGAGTTCGAAGAAGACGGTGTTTCGTTCGTCGCGGAAGGCGCGCCCGGAGAGGCGCACACTGACCACCGTGCGGTCATCGCGCAACCAGTCGGCGGGCAAGCCCTGAAATTTTTCCAGCAGACGCAGGGAGTCGGCCAGGCTGAACCACTGTTGCGAATCGGAATACAGGTTGGCCAGGTTGCGGCCGACCAGATTCTTGCCCGAACTGTAGCCCAGCATCGCGACCAGGGCCGGGTTTACGTCGAGCAGAATGCCGTCAGAGCTGCAGCGGCACACGCCATAAGGCGCATGGGTGACCAGGGAGCGAAAGTTGATTTCCGAGCGGCGCAGGCCTTCCTGGGCGGAACGCAGGGCGGCATTGAAGAAACAGATGAGTCCGGCCACGAACACGAACAGCGCAAGATGTATGATGGCCCGGCGGTAGTCGGCGGGGCTGCGGGCACCGGCCAGGGAAAAATACGCGCTGACCGTGAGCGCAAACGAGGTCGCGACCAGGCCGGGCTTCCAGCCCCCGTACCAGGCGCTGACCATGATGGCCACCGCGAACACGACCAGGCGGCTTTCGACCACGTCGGAAAGCAGGAATGCCGGAATCAGGGCAAGAATAATGCTGAGGACGGCGACGCCGTATCGGAGAACTGGGGCCCGAGCCGGAGCGATATTGCGGTTGCGAAGAAGGGGGAGCTTCGCTCGCATAAGTAGAATCTAATGCTCAGACCGGGACGGCGCGAGTTACGTGAGTGCATGCAAAGACGGGCCAAACGGTAGCTGACCGGGAGAATAACGGCGCGCAGGCAACCCGTACGCCGGAGCCAGCAACGGGGACCTGGAGACTCGGAACTATGAGCGATCTCGTATGAACATCGGCCTGCTGGGCGGGACTTTCGATCCGATTCATCACGGCCATCTGGCCCTGGCGAGGGCAGCGAAGGAGCGCTTCGACCTGGGGCGCATTCACTTTGTGCCCGCCAACGTGCCGCCCCACAAGCAAAGGCGGTCGGTCACTCCGTATTTCCATCGTTATGCCATGGTGGTGCTGGCCACCATGGGCGAGAAGGCGTTTGTCCCGTCGGTCCTGGAAGCTCCAAGAGTGGATACGACTCCGGCGCCCGTGGCGAGAGGGAAAGCCACGAAAGATAACCTGCCGGGGGCAAATTACAGCATTGACACCGTGAAGCGGCTGAAAGAGTCGTTGAAGAAGAGCGACCGCCTGTTTTTCCTGATTGGCATGGACGCCTTCTCCGAAATTGCGCACTGGCATCAGGCCGAGGAGTTATTTCACGAATGCGAGTTCATCGTGGCCAGCCGCCCCGGATATTCGCTGGCCGATGTCGCGAACTCCCTTCCGGAAAAGATTCGTCCTCCGCAGTCGGTGAGCAAACCCTTCGCCCGGCAGCCGGCGACGGGAGATCTGGTGTTGAACGGGGCGACGGTACACTTGCTGGAGAATGTGCATCAGGCGATCTCGGCCACGGCGATCCGGGAAGCAGTGGTGGCCCGGAAGCCGTTGCGCAAATTTGTCGATGCCGCGGTGGAAGAGTACATAAAGAAGGAAGGGTTGTATCTGGGGCATTAGTCGTTGGTCGTTGGCCGTGGGTCGTTGGCCACGCGGGAAAGCGGGACTTGCTGAATGCAAACTTACGTTCTTGGAATCGATGTCGGCACCAGCGGCACTCGGGCGGTGATGGTGGACGCGGAAGGGCGCATCGTTGCGTCCGCCACCGAAGAACATGCGCCGTTCGCTTCGCCTCAGATCGGCTGGGCAGAACAGGACCCTGAAGACTGGTGGCGCGCCTGCGGCGTCGCCGTACGGAAAGCCCTGGCGGGCGCGGCCCTGCGCCCGGATCAGATTGCGTGCGTCGGATTTTCCGGACAGATGCACGGGGCCGTAATGCTCGACCAGGCGGATCAGGTCGTGCGCCCGGCGCTGATCTGGTGCGACGTGCGCACCGAAAAACAATGCCGGGAACTGACCGAGAAAATCGGGGCGCAGAAGCTTATCCAGCTCACCTGCAATCCTGCCCTGCCTAATTTCACCTTGACCAAGTTTCTGTGGGTGCGGGAAAACGAGCCGCAAAACTGGAAGCGCGTCCGCTCGGTCATGCTGCCCAAGGATTACGTTCGCTTCCGCCTGACCGGAGAACGGGCCACGGACATGGCGGACGCCTCCGGCACGCTGCTGCTGGATGTGGCCAACCGCCGCTGGTCCGGGGAAGTCATGCAGGCAGCCGGAATCGAACCATCACTTCTGCCGCGGTTGTTTGAGTCGCCGGAGATTTGCGGGAGGGTTTCCGCCGCCGGTGCGGCCGCTACCGGTTTGCCGGCAGGCACGCCGGTTGTGGCCGGCGCGGGCGATCAGGCTGCCGGGGCGGTGGGCATGGGCATCGTAGCCCCCGGCGCGGTAAGCGCCACTATCGGAACCTCGGGAGTGGTCTTCGCGGCCACCGACCGTCCGTCGCTTGACTCCAGGGGAAGGCTGCACACCTTTTGTCATGCCGTTCCCGGGCGCTGGCACGTGATGGGAGTGACCCAGGCTGCGGGTCTTTCGCTGCGCTGGTTCCGGGACACGTTTGGCGCGGGCGCAACCGGCGTAAATGACTCGCGCGATCCCTACGAGCGGCTTACCGCTGAAGCAGCCGGCGTGCCGGCGGGTTCCGACGGCTTGTTGTGGGCGCCTTACCTGATGGGAGAACGCACTCCGCACCTCGATCCCAACGCGCGCGCCGCCCTGATCGGTTTGACGGCGTCGCACACCCGGGGACACGTGGTCCGCGCCATCCTCGAGGGTGTAGCGTTCAGCTTGCGGGATTCATTTACCCTGTTCGCGGAAATGGGCGTGCCGGTAAGAAACATTCGACTGGGGGGCGGCGGGGCGCGGTCTTCGTTGTGGCGGCAGATTCAAGCCGATGTGTATGGACACCAGGTCGAGGTGCTCGAAGCGGAAGAAGGCGCAGCCTATGGGGCCGCCATCCTCGCCGGCGTCGGGGCCGGAGTGTGGAATTCGGTGGACGCGGCGTGCCAGCAGATCGTGAAAGTTGCTCAACACGTCGATCCGCTGGCGGCAACAGCAGAGCGCATGAGCACCAGCTATGCCGCGTACCGCCGGATGTATCCGGCCATCACGTCCGTCCTGGCGACGGCCCTGGACGCTCGCGACTGAACAGACCTGCCCGGGAACGTGGGTAGAGCGAGGACGATGATCTAGTCCTTATCCAGGTACTCTTCGGGAACATCGTCTTCCGGCACTTCATGAGTGTGGACTTCGCCTTCGTCTCCGGCGTCTTCCACGCCCTTTACCACGTCGGCCTCAAACGCGTTTCCTTCTTCGAGAAGTTCGTCGACACTCTCGGAAGCGGCGCCGGCGATGTTGGACAATCCCTGTAAATCTCCCGACTGTCCGCCCGAACGTGCTCGCAGTCCTTCGCGAGTGAAAGCTGCCGTATCTATGCGTGGGTTTCTCGCCGCAGCCGGTTGCCGGCGCGTGCGGACCTTTTTCCGCCCAGCCTTCCTGGCGCGGGGCCTGGTTTTCGCGGCTGGCTTTTTTGCGGCTGCCTTCTTCTTCGCCGCTTTCTTCTTAAGGGGTGTTCTCTTCCTGGCCGCCTTCTTCAGCGCTTTTTTGGTGGCTTTTTTCTTTTTCGACTTTGCCTGCTTTTTCCTGGTAGCCATACGCGCAGTTTACCACTGGCCGGTCTTCCCGCCCATAAACAGGCCAGTCCGGCGCGCGTCAGGCACGCAGGCGGAAGCGGAAACGCATGTCCTCGCCAAACCACATGATGTAGTTGGTGCCCCACGCATTGTTGAAGAGGTTGCAGTGAACCCCGCCGGCGAGGTCGGGCTGGGCGCGGGAAAAGTTCAGCGGAGATTTCTCGCCCAAGGCAATCAGAGGCGCATCGAGAGTTTCGACGGCAAACGAGTGCTGGCCGTCCTGGTAACTGAAGC
>Ga0187824_10000058_pt1 | contig 16251 bp, 11 predicted proteins | sample NC_wetland_sal_i_13_FD_132437 | JGI IMG/M metagenome (GOLD analysis project Ga0187824, IMG submission 132437) | Wetland sediment microbial communities from Neuse River Estuary, North Carolina, USA - SourceSoil_4 | ecosystem: Environmental > Aquatic > Freshwater > Wetlands > Sediment | place... | reverse complement strand
GTGCCGCAAAACATCAGGGTATCGGCCATGTAGTTGAAGCCGACGAGGGTGGCGCGATCGATGACTGCGATGGGCACGTAGACGACCAACTCCACAAAAAGCACGGTCAGTCCTACCCAGGTCGCTGCTGCTCGGGTTTTCTTGCCGATCAGCAATAGGGTTCCGGCGACGGCGTAGACCGCGGCGGCGAGGTAGGTCCAGAGGGCGTGTCCGGGGATCGACTCGGGAGTGATCCGGTTCAGCGGGATGCCGGGAACGTAGTTGCCATGTCGAAATTGTTCAAAGCTATAGACCAGAACGGCGATTGCAATGCAAAAGCGAGCAATTGTCGCGAGGATCTTGGCGAGGCGGCTGGGCCCGATGAGGCTGGTGGCCAGGGCCAAGGGACCGGCTCCGAAAGACAACTCCCGGAGAGCAAGTGCCAGCCCGAAACGATCGCGTGGGTTCTCTGCCCAGGCTGGGGCATCCATGAGCGCGACGAAGAGGAAGAAGTTGAAGGCGAGCAGACTCGCAGAGAGACGCGTCTGAACCCCGGTTACCAGACTGAGCGCGGCGGCGATGAAGCAGGCACCTATTAAGTAGGTCCAGAACTGATGCCATGGAATCCAGGCGGGGATCAGCGAGGCGATGATCTCGCTTATCGTGAAATGCTCTGTTCCGAAGCCTGCCAGTGGGGCAGCGTAGAAGATCGGGCCCAGCAGAATCAGCTTGTCGGCAGCTCGTGCCTGCTGCCAAGCGCCACGAAGAAAGATGGTGAGCAGTCCGATGGCGAAGACCACACCAAAGACAGAATAGGACCAGATTACCTGGCTGGGGATGGCGACGGCCAAGAGTGGCAGGGAGTGCAATAGGGCGCCGTTCATGCGTCGCGGATTTTACTATCCTCTCGCGGGCCAGGCTGGGGAGAAATCGCCAAGACAGTTGTGGGGTGTTTTGATGGGGGGGAACGGCGAAAGATGGCTATTTAGTCGTCAGTCGTCCGTCGTCAGCCAAGGCATTCGTGCGTGGTTGGCAGCGACGATAGCGTTGGTCGTTCTCGTTGCGAAAGCCAAGGGGAATAGGCTCGGGAATTCCACGTTCGAAGAGCGCGAAGTGTGGGGCAGCCCAACCAATACTACTCGGGCGCAGGCAAAAAGCAGGTCCCCTTCGACTTCGCTCAGGGCAGGCTTTCGCTGCGCTCAGGATGACAATTTTTGTTTAGGCTCTGAGTTTGGCGGATAGGAATGTCCGCCCTATATTCTGTCGGACGCGAGTGTTCGACCCACATGGTGTTACTGGGCGAGCATGAAGGTGACCGTGACTTGCGTGCGGATGGGGACTTTCTGACCGTCGACGGTGAAGGGCTTGTATTTCCATTGGCGGACGGCGTTGGCAGCGGCTTCGGCGAGTTGCGGGGGACCGCTGACGGGAGCGACTTCCTGGACTTTGCCGTTGGCTCCGATCAGGGTTTCGAGAATCACAGAACCCTGAACGTGGGCGCGGCGTGCGGCGTCAGGATAGTCGGGTTCGACGCGTTCATCGAGGAGGCTTTCAGCCAGATCGGGCTTGAGGCGGACGTAGCGGCCTTCTGTCAGATTAAGCGCGGAGCTGTTGGCTGTGGAGTCAGGGGCTGCGGCTTTGTCAGCGTCGTTCGCTTTGGTGCGGGCAGCGGCGGATTTTACCAGCGTGCCGACGGGCGAGACGCCCGTCGCTCCTCCGGCATTGCTGGCTTCATTCGCCGGCTTCCCGGCAGTCTTGGCTTTCTTCGGCTTCGGCGTGGCGGTGTCATCGGCGGAGCGGATCGGCGAGCCGTAGATCAGCTTCCCTTTTTCATCGTAGATCGCGAGACCGCCGCCTTCCGCAGGAGCAGGCGCGGGAACACCCAGCTTCTTTTTACTCGCGGCCGGAACCACGACTTCGGCCGCGTTGCTCGAGTCCTTGGATGCACCTTGCTTCAAAGGCTGAGAGCTCTGAGAGGATTGGGGCGTAGCGGCGAGAGCGGTCGTGGCCAAAGACGGCGCCGGGGACTCCGCCAGGGGGCCGAGGTCGAGTTCCTGCGTTTGCGGGGCGGCGGGCGGGAGCATGGCTCTTTGCGCCGGCACAGGGATGATGATGCGATAGATCATCGAGCCGAGAATCAGACAGGCAATCACGGCGGCGAATGCGGCAAAAAGCTTGGTGACCGGGTCGCTGCCAGCGGGCGCTGGTTTGGCAGCCGGTGGCTTCAGTTCGAAAATGGCGGCGCGGATGCGGTCGCGGGCGGATTCACGCAGCGGCTTCGTTTGCTCCAGGTCTGTTGCTTCCTCTTCGCCGGCCAAGTCTCGCGGTTCCAACTTCCTGGTTTCCAGTTGTCGGGATTTAGGAGCGGCAGGTTCCGTGGCCGGCACCTGCAGCGGCGCGGTTTCCTCGGCGTCGGAGGCAAATCCGGTGAGTTGTCCGTTGGCCTGCTTGGTGTGGCGGACAATGCGATAGGCCAGCGCCTGCAAGGTCTGCTCGTCGCGCTCGCCGAACGCGCTCGGGCGCGGAGAGAAGATCTCGAAGATGCCCATGAACTCGCCCCAATACCAGAGGGGCACGACGAGGATGGAGCGGACACCGAGGAGACGGCAGGCGGCAGCGTCGACGCGCGGATCGGTTTCGGTGTCGTCGCAGCGCTGAAGCATGCCAACGCGCAAGCACTCGGCAGAGAAACCGGCGTTGTCGAGGCGGACGCCGAGGTCGGGAGCAGTGCTTCCGGTCGTGGCGCGGCAGACCATCTCGCCGTTGCGCGTGAGGGCGATGGCAGCGCCGGTGGCGCCGGTCGCGAGGCAGGCTTGCTCGACGATCTGATTGAGGACCAGGTCCAAAGCTAAGTCCTCCGAGGATGTGCCACCGCCGTTGGCCGCAAGAGCACTGGCCAGGCTGCGAACATCAGCGTCGGACGGCAAGCGCTTATGCAGCTCAGCGTCAAGGTCCGGCGCTGGTTCGATGGGATTATATGGGCGGTAGGGGTCCGGGCACGACATGGGTCCTTTAACCTGGGTGAGTACCGGGGAACCTACTCACGATTCGATCGAATTCTACACCGAGTGTGTCCGGAAAAGCTGTGGATGTCAACGGATAAATCTATTGGAAGCAATGGTTTCGGCCCATTTTGCATACCACCAACGGGCCATTGCGCGGGCGTGGGATGAGTTGCGAGTTCCGAGCCCCGAGTTGCGAGAACATCCAAGCTTAACCAGAGGGGTACAGAGGAACATAGGGACTTGTTGGCAAAGCTTTTGACCGCAAAGAGCGCAAAGAAAAGCTAGGCAAAAGACGCAAAGGAAGCGCATCCGCGCGTTTGCCTGCGGAGTGGGTTCGTGTTCTGATGACAGCCGCGAGCTATGCGAGTGAGCTACGACCTTTGAGCTTCAGGCTCTGCGTCTCGAGTCGCAGCAGCAAGGTTGGAGTACCGACTAACACCGGCAATGACAATGCCTGGAAACCCAGTCCCAGAGCACACTTCAGCGGCGGCTTCCCTTCCCGCGTCTCCGGTCGACTCCGGTTCCGGACTGACGCGGTCGGATCAGTGGCATGCCGTGTCGGCAAGCTTCCTGGGATGGACGCTGGATGCTTTCGACTTCTTCGTGCTGGTGTTCCTGGTGGACACTCTGGCGGCGGCGTTTCATGTTTCGACCGGCAAAATCATCCTGACGATCACGGCGACTTTGGCAATGCGGCCTTTGGGGGCGCTGGTGTTTGGGCTCCTGGCGGACCGGTATGGACGGCGTCGGCCTTTGATGGCGAACGTCGTGTTCTTTTCGCTGTTCGAATTGGCTTGTGGATTTGCGCCGAACTACGCCGTGTTCTTTGTGCTGCGGGCGATCTACGGAATTGGCATGGGCGGCGAATGGGGCGTGGGAGCTTCGCTGGCAATGGAGAGCGCGCCGAAGCGCTGGCGGGGCGTGTTGTCGGGCGTGGTGCAGAGTGGCTATTCGATCGGTTATCTGCTAGCCGCGGTGGCGGCACGAGTTGTACTGCCGCTCTGGGGCTGGCGGGCGATGTTCTGGGTAGGCGGAATTCCGGCGCTTCTGGCGTTCTATATCCGGTTCCGCGTGAAAGAGTCAGAGGCGTGGAAGCAGCATCGGGCCCCGACGGTGGGGGCAATCCTGCGCACGGCGAGCGGGCATTGGAAGATTTTTGCGTATCTCGTGTTGCTGATGACGCTGATGATGTTTCTTTCGCACGGGACGCAGGACCTGTATCCGCATTTTTTGAAAGAAGTGCATCGGCTGCCGTTGGCCACGATTTCGTATGTGGCCATCGCTTACAACATTGCGGCGGTGGTGGGGGCTTGCGCTTTTGGATGGCTTTCGGAGCATTTTGGGCGGCGGCGGGCGATCTTGCTGTCGCTGGCGTTGGCCTTGATTTCGATTCCGGCGTGGGCGTTCGGCGCGGGCCTGACAGCGCTGGTGACGGGCGCATGCTTTCTGCAGCTGGGCGTGCAGGGAGCGTGGGGAATCATCCCGGCACATTTGAATGAGCTATCGCCGGATGCGGTGCGCGGCTTGATGCCGGGGTTCGCGTATCAGTTGGGAATTCTGTTTGCGGCTGCGACGAACAACCTGGAGTATGCGCTGCGGAACCGCTTCGGGTATGCGTGGGCGTTGGCGGGGTTTGAGATCGCCAATATTCTTCTGCTGGCGACTGTAGTGGCGCTGGGACGGGAGGAGAAGGGGAAGAGTTTTGTGGTGCAGTCGTCGGTCGCTAGTCGCTAGTCGTCAGGGAAGGCAAGGCGGGCGTCGGCCTTCAAGAATCGTGGAACGCTCCGCGGATATCGATCAGATGCTGGCAAAAAGCAGATCCTTCGCTTCGCTCAGGATGACAATTTTAATAAGAGCAGGCCCTTCGCTCCGCTCATGATGACAAATTGATAAGTGAAGCGAGCACTTTTGATAAGTGAAGCAGGTGTTGTGGGCTTCATCGCTTCGGCGTGGTCGGGTGCTGCTTGCGCTCCTCGTGGGAGGCGCTGGCCAGCAAGAAACCGATCAGTCCGAAAGCGGCTAAGGCAATGAGTCCCATGATAAGGATGGGCATGGCAATCTCCTCTGGTGGAATTCTGCGACGAGACGAACGGGAACTCGGTGATAGTTGTCACGGGTTCGCGTGAGGGTTGAACTTTTCCCGATTGGGGGCGGGTTTGCGAGGCAGTGGAAGGTTTCACGAGCGATAGAAATCTCAAAGCTGCTAGATTAGAGGCTGTCTCGCAAATGTTGGAGAGTGCTAGCGACGGGAGGGCGGGACGCCCTCCGGCGGGACCCTTCGGCTTCGCTCAGGGCAGGCAGGCGGCGCTACATTTTTTGGCGGGGAGTACACAGATGCGGATTGCGGTAGTGGGATCGGGATACGTGGGACTGGTGGCCGGCGCTTGTTTCGCCGACATGGGTCATGACGTGATCCTGGTGGACAATGATCAGCAGAAACTGGCGGCGCTGCGCGCAGGGCAGGTGCCAATTCACGAAAAGTTCTTGCCGGAACTGCTGCAGCGCCATCGCGGACAGCGCTTACAGTTCAGCGACAATCTGCGCGAGGCGACGCGGGCCAGCGAGGCGATTTTCGTGGCCGTGGGAACGCCTCCTACCGAGAGTGGAGACGCCGACCTGTCGTATGTGGAGTCGGTGGCGCGGGAAATCTCGGGCGCGATCGATGGCTACAAGATCGTGGTCGAAAAGAGCACCGTGCCGGTGTATACGAGCGACTGGGTGCGGAAAGTCATCCTGCGGAATGGCGCGCGGGTGGAGTCCTTCGATGTGGCCTCGAATCCGGAGTTTCTGCGGGAAGGCACGGCAGTGACGGATTTTCTTTTTCCGGACCGGATCGTACTCGGGGCGGATTCCGAGCGGTGCGCAGGAGTGCTGCAGAAGATCTACGCGCCTTTGCGGGATGGATCGTATTACAAGCGGGCGGACGCGATTCCGGTGCCGGATCGGGCGCAGATTCCGCCACCGGTAATTGTGACCAGCACGAAGAGCGCGGAACTGATCAAGCACGCTTCGAATGCGTTTCTGGCGATGAAGATTTCCTTCATCAACGCGGTCGCGTCGATCTGCGATGCGGTGGGCGCCGACGTGCAGCAGGTACGCCAGGGACTGGGAACCGATTCGCGCATCGGGCCTCGTTTCCTGAACCCGGGGATCGGGTACGGGGGGTCGTGTTTCCCCAAAGATCTGATGGCATTTCGCTCCGTCGCGAAGGAAAACGGGTATGAGTTCCGCCTGCTGGATGAGGTGATCCGGATTAACGAAGAGCAGCGGCAGCGATTCTTGCGAAAGGTGCGCAAGGCGCTATGGACTTTGCGGGGGAAGCGGCTGGGCGTTCTGGGCCTGGCGTTCAAGGGCGGAACAGACGATATCCGCGAGTCTCCGGCGGTTTTGCTGGTGCAGGCACTGGTGCAGGAAGGATGCACGGTGGCGGCATACGATCCGGCGGCCATGGGACGCGCTCGGGAGGTACTCACCACGGGCGTGGAGTTTGTGGAGAGCGCATATGACGCCGCCGATCGGGCGGATGCTCTGTTGATCTTGACCGAGTGGGAAGAGTTTGCGGCTCTGGATCTGAAGCGGCTGAACAACAGATTGCGGTATCCGATCGTGATTGATGGGCGGAATCTGTACGATCCCGAGATGATGGCGGCGCAGGGGTTCAGTTATTACAGCGTAGGACGGGCGCCGGCTTTGCCGGAGGGCTTGCCAACCGGGAGCGGGGGGCGGGAGTGAGTTGCGGGTAGCTCGGGGCATGTCCAAAACAAAATCTTAAAACGCAGAGGACGCGGAGAACGGCCGCGGAGGGCGCAGAGAGAAACTTTTAGTTGCGATGCACGCTGAGAGAGTCCGGGGCTAGTGCGAGTCCGAGTTGCGAGAAGACTGAGGCTGATTCAAACCAGTTGCAGCCGATCTGATTCTTCTAGTTTTGACGCGATACTCCGACATCTCTCGACGCAATACACCAACATCCGAGGACTATGAATAAAGGACGAGCGCTGGTGACGGGGGGAGCCGGTTTTCTGGGCTCTCATTTGTGCGATGCGTTGCTGGCGGACGGATGTTCCGTCGTTGCGGTCGACAATCTTCTGACGGGGCGATTGTCGAATCTGGCGCATCTGAGCAATGAATCCCGGTTCGAATTTCGCGAGCTTGACGTTTGCGAGCCTTTCGATTGCGGGCGGCTGGAATGGGTGTTTCATCTTGCCAGTCCGGCGAGTCCCGTAGACTACAGCGAGCACGGAATTGAGACCTTGCAGGTCGGGTCGCTTGGAACGTTTCACGCGCTCGACCTGGCGCGAAAGTATGGGGCGAGGTTTCTTCAGGCTTCGACCTCGGAGTGTTACGGCGATCCACTGGAGCATCCGCAGAAGGAAACCTATTGGGGGCATGTGAATCCGATCGGGCCGCGCTCGGTGTATGACGAGTCGAAGCGCTTCGCCGAGGCCGCGACGATGGCTTATTTGCGGTATTACAAGGTAGATACGCATATTGTCCGAATCTTTAATACGTATGGGCCGCGGATGCAGATCAATGATGGACGCGTGGTACCAAACTTCATGAAGCAGGCGCTTCGCGGCGAGGATCTGACGATTTACGGCGATGGCAGTCAGACGCGCAGCTTCTGCTATGTGAGCGATGAGATTGAAGGCATCGTGCGGCTGGCGAAGTCGGATGAGCACGAACCGGTGAACATCGGGAATCCGACCGAGTTCACGATTCTGGAGTGTGCGCAGAAGGTGCTCGACGTCACGGGATCGAAAAGCAAGCTGCGTTATGAACCTTTGCCTGTGGATGATCCGAAGCAACGGCGGCCCGACATTACGAAGGCAAAACGGCTGCTGGGGTGGGAGCCAAAGGTGGATCTGGAGAATGGGCTGCGGATGTCGCTGGAGTATTTTCGGGGGGCAGTGGGTAAGGCAATCGTCAGCCGCTAGTCCCTTCCCTTTGTTTCAGGGCAGGCTAAGAACAGTCGTCAGCAAGAGGCCTTAAGAGCGACAGCATCGTGGTCCCAATTTCGCGAAGAGGATCTGCCACCCGGCCGGCCTGGAGAAAAAGTCCTAAGCGTCTGTGCTGGACGCAAGTGACACAGGCCCTTCGACTGCGTTCGGCTTCGCCTCACTTCGCGTAGGATGACATTCTTTTCTGACAACCCCAGCAGAAACTTGTTTACAGCCCCCGCGAGACATACGAATGCAACCCAGAGAGGCGGTCGCTTCTCTTTCCTTCTTGCTACACATTCATCTTCAGTTTGAGCTGTTCTTGAGATGGATGCTTTAGCCCGACCAGGGATCGCGCGGTGTGACTTCGGTTTCGCGGGCGGATTCTTCCAGCAAGCGGATCAGGGATTGGACGTGGTCGTGGTGTTCGGCGGTTTTGAGGACCAACTGGACTCCCATGCCGAAGCCGGGGTGAACGGATTGCACGACCCCCTGCACGCGGATCTTCATCTGTTCAGCGCGGACGACGATTTCGACACGGGTACCGTTGGGAAACGGTGTGGGCATCTCGATGTAGCAGCCGCCGGAGCTAATGTCGGTGAGGCTGCAACGGTTGGGAACTGGAACACCGATGCGATAGACGTCAGCACCGAGGCGGCAGGCGTGTCGGTCCTGGGTGCGGCGGTTGCCGGGTTTTGAACGCAGGCGCGTGGCTGCGTTTTCCGGCTGCTCGACCGGCCTGGTTTTGGCGATGGTCTCCTGATGTGGCACCTGTGGCGCGGAGCTGACCGTAGCCGGCGCATTGGCGGTGAGCCAGTTACGCAGCACCCGGCGCGAGCTGGTGGGAACGTTGAGAAAGCGCATGCCCACGCGTCCGGTGGCATCCTGCCAGACAACTTCCGCGGACATGCGAATCACCGAGGTATGTCCGGGTAATGCGAACTGGAAATAGACCCGGCAGTCGGGCGGGAGCTTCTTCTGGCTCTGCAGAGCACTTCCCTCTTCACTCAAATCTACCAGCGTAGCGGGAACGTTCTCGACGTTGGCGTAGTCGAGTTTGACACCGGCGTGGATCGCAACCCTGCGGGTGCGGCGTTTCTCGCGCTGCATCAGAGTGCGGGCGGCGCGGAGGCTGCTCCAGGCACGGTCCTCGGAGAGCGGCTTGTAGAGGACAAAATTGATGCCGAGCGAGAACATTTCCCGCACGTTGCTGTGTGGGCTGGCGATTGCGATCGCCAGGGCGGTCGAACTGTGCTCGGAGGCGCGGATCTGGCGCAGGACTTCGAAGGCTTCTGCCTCGAGATCGCAATCGAGGATCACGGAATCGTAGCGCTGGGTGGCCAGGCGTGCGAGGGTCTCAGGCACGGAGGAGCAGACTTCCACCGAGAGCCCGATGGCTTGCAGGATTTCGCGCAAGATACGGACTGTGGCGTCGTCCGCGCAGACGACCAGGCTCTTCAACGCCATAGGCCTCGATCGTACGGTTACCGCTGCGCAGCGACAAGTTACCCGCGTAACCATTCGGCGCGAATCCATCGGAGAGTAGTCAGGCACGTGCCTGTCAGGGAGGCGAGGAACTCTTGCCGTGTCTTGGCAAGCTGATCATCGGTTGCGTCTTCATTTGTAGTGCGTTGGGCGGAAAGCATCGGGGTGAATTTCGGTAGCGCAGAGAAAGCGGCAATTCCCAAGCGTAACCAGGGGGAAATTACGTTACAAAAGGCCCCTCACTTGACGGTACGGGGGTACTTTGACGGTGTCGAGCAACGTACTTAGGATGCAGGGAGGTCTAGGTGCGCTGCGCCGAAACCGGCATTTGGTGAGGCGTTTCCGCTTATGGTAGCAGCGTCATTTTGAACGGGGATTCGGGCAAGCAGCAGTCTCGGAGAGAGAGATGAGATTCCGCGGTCGAAGCAAAAATTCTGTGCCAGCGTCGCGAACGGGCGCGAGATGGAAACGGGTGCGCGGTTTTTCGATGCTGGAGATGGCGATCGTGGTGGCCGTTTCACTGACGGCGATTGCGGTCACCGCGATGAAGCTGCATCCGGCGTTACAAAACGCGAAGGCAACCTCTGCATACAACCAATGTTTCATGCTGCTACGCCGTTACCGCCAACAGGCAATCGACGAGCGCAAGCAATACCTGGTGACGTTTCTCGCTCCCAATACCATTCAGATTTGGCGGCAGGACGTAGCAACTCCGGTGAATCCGGCGCCGGTCTTGATTTCCACGCAGACCCTGTCGCCCGACATCAAGTTTCAAATCCTCGCGGGTGTACCGAATGCGAATACTCCCGACAACTTCGGCAATGGCGCCCGGGCAATTGATTTCGGACAAGGCATCGGTCTGGGGGGCTTGAACTACGTGAAGTTCATGCCCGACGGTTCAGCCCAGGACGTCAATGGAAACCTGAATAACGGGATTCTTTACGTAGCCATGGACAACAACCTGTACAGCACGCGGGCTGTCACCGTGTTCGGAGCCACGGGACGGATCCGGGGATGGCAACTGGTCAATCAAGCTGGTGCGACATGGGTTCAACGATGAGCAGACAAATGAAACGACGGCTGCAGGATCGCGGAGCGGAGCAGGGCTTTTCGCTGATCGAAGTACTGTTCAGCGTTGTGATCATCATGACGGGACTGCTGGCGATGCTGGCCACATTCGCGTACGCGCTTTCGACGACGCAATCGGTGCAGGAAGACCAAATCGCGAAACAGACGGCGCAAGACACCCTGGAGAACATCTTCACCGCGCGCGATACGCAGCAGATTACGTTCAATCAGATCGCTAACGTGTCGGCCGGAGGAATTTTTACCGACGGGCCGACCAACCTGCTGGATACGGGGCCGGACGGGCTCGCGGGAACGCCGGATGACATTCCGTACAACCCGGCAACCACGGGATGTCCAGCGGCAATCAATCCTCTGGGCGTGCAATGCATCAAGCTGCCCGGCAAGGACGGGTTGCTGGGGACACCGGACGATACCTACATGGTGCTGGGGAATTTCCAGCGGACGATCGTGATCGCGAACACGTTCAACCCAGACGGCTCGGTAAACACGAACCTGAAACAGATCACGGTCAACGTGCAGTACACCCGACCGCTGCAGAACCGTCCGCGTATCTACACAGTGAACGCTCTGATGTCGGTGTACCGGTGAGACGAGTGCATATGAAACAGACCAAGCAAAAGACGAAGGGCTTCACCCTGATCGAAATGATGGTTTCGTTCGCACTAGCATTGATCGTGCTGGCCTCGACCGTGCAGTTGTTCAAGAGCGGGGTGGACGCGAGCACGATGATTTCGCAGCGGGCGGAATTGCAGCAGAATGCCCGAGCCGCGATCAACCTGATCTCGAAAGACGTGAGCATGGCGGGAGCGGGCTTGCCTCCCGGCGGCATTCAGTTGCCGACGGGCGGGGTGGCCACTGCGGCCAGATACGCATGCGATCAAGTGGGCACCTGCTATGTGCCCAACCATCAGTATCCCAATGGGAACTTCATGTACGGGGTGATCCCGGGGCCGAACAATGGGGTGCAGAACGGCGGAGTGATCCCGGCCACCAACCAATCCGCCGACAGCATTACGGTGGGCTACCTGGATTATGCGTTTCCCCTCAACCAATACGTGTGCGTGGTGACCTCGGCCTCGACGATTTCGCTGAACGTCCCGGTCCCCGCTCCCGTGCCGGCGCTGACGCCGATCAACGATCCGGGTACGGGATTGAAGGCAGGGGACCTGGTGATGATTGTGGGCGGCAACATCGCGACCGTCGTCGCAGAAGTCACCAACGTGACGCCCAACACCGTCACTTTCGGGAATGGGGATCCGCTCAATATCAACAACACGGGTGGCGATCCGATTATCGGGAACCTGGGGTATGTGTTCAACCGAAGCGTGGTCCCGCCGGCCGGTCAGAGCAATTGCACAGCAACACGGCTGGAGATGGTCACCTACTTCGTGCAGGTGCCGGCTAACGGCCAGTCCCCTCGCCTGATGCGCCAAGTCAACGGGCTAACCCCAGTGCCGGTAGCCGACGACATTATCGGCGTGACCATTTCGTACGACCTGTTCAACGACACGACGGGAGCCAATAACGTAGAGCAGCGCGATCCCCTGTCGTTGGCGGGGGTGACGCCGAACCAGATCCGGAAAATAAACCTCGCGGTGCAGGCGCAAAGCCTGGCGCAAGACGGAGCGAGGATGCAAAGCATGCAGCTGGCGACTTCGGTCAGCGCACGCAATATGAGCTTCAAGAACCGGTATCAATAAGGGGTCAAGGGGCAGGAGACGCAAATTATGGGGAAAAAGCCACAACGTCGTTCACAGGGGTTCACACTGATCGCGGCATTGCTGTTACTACTGCTGCTTTCGGGGCTGGCGGCCGGATTGATGTTCATGGTCAACGGGGAAACCCGTATGGGCGGCAATGACATGAACTACAACATGGCCTATTACGCAGCCGAGTCGGGCATGGAAAAACTGACGGCCGACCTGGCCACCCTGTATGGTGCGGCGCAGACGCCGACGACAAACTCGGTCACTAACCTGACGAATTTCCCCCCCACGACGCTCGGCAACATGACTTTCACCGAGCTCATCACGTGGACGCCATCGCAGCCGGGAAACCCCAACAGCCCACCGATTACGAACTGGAATACCATCAGCACGGGATCGAACCAGGGACTCAAGGCGTTGATCGTGCCGTACACGCTGAATGTGAACGCGACACAGCCGGGCTCAAATGTTTCGGCGAATATCACGCGCAACGTGGAAGTGGCGCTGATCCCAGTGTTTCAGTTCGGAATCTTCGCCGAGGGCGACATCGATTATTTCGCCGGTCCGGCGTTCACGTTCAAGGGCCGTGTGCACACCAACGGGAACCTGTATCTTGCCAGCGGATCGACGCTGGCGTTGTTCGACAAGGCAACGGCTTTCGGAAACATCGTCACGGATCGCCTGGAGAACAATCACCTGACTTCGTCGGGGTACACGGGAACTATTTACATTCCGAACGCCAGCGGTGGTTGCGATTTGAGCCAGCCGGCAACGCACTGCCTGGCCTCGACTTCGAAGGATCCAGCGAGCTGGAGCGGCGGCATCCCGCCGACTGCGGGCGGACAAACCGGGAACTGGATCACGACTTCAACTTCCACTTATAACGGGTTCGTAGCGAACTCGGTTACCGGCGTGAAGAAGCTGACTCTGCCTTTCGTGGGGCAGGGCGTGCAGCCGATTCAGATTATCCGTAAGCCGATCGCAGGGGAACTGGCAGGCACGACGCTGAACGCATCGCGGCTCTACACCAAGGCTCAGATCCGCGTGTTGATGGCAGACACACAAGCCGATCTGCACCCGGAGCGCGGGCCCATCGCGGACGGACAAGATGTGGATCTGAACATACAGAACACCGCGACTTTCCCGGTGGCCGGTGGCTACAGCGTGGGCGCGACGGTGTATCCGTTTGCCCAGGCCGATACTACCAAGGACGCCAACTGGGTGAAGAACGCGCACGATCCAGCCGGAACGACGACCTGGCCGCTTTTCGCCGACAAGACCACGGTGGGCGGAGTGCAGCACCACACCTGGCTTCGCGTGGAATACAAGAATGCGGCCGGAAACTGGGTGGGAGTCACGACCGAATGGCTGGGGCTTGGGTTCGCGCGGGATTTCGAGCCGCCCAAGACCGCGGGTGCCAACCCGGTGCATCCCAACGCGATCTTGATTCTGCAAGAACTGGCAGATCGCAACGGAGACGGCACCCACAACGGCACCGACGGAATGCTGACGCTAGCCTCCGAGAAGATTGCGTATAACTATTATCCAATCAACTTCTACGACGACCGCGAAGGTCATCCGCGAGATAACAACCTGGCGACGGCCGCCAACTGCAACTTGAACGGCATCATGAACGCCGTGGAGATCGACGTAGGCAACCTGCGGCGCTGGCTGGGCCAAACGGCAGGCGGACAGCCGGTGATCGCGGGCTCTGGGACGCAGGTCGATTACGTACAGCAGAACGGATATGTGCTGTACTTCTCGGACCGTCGCGGCATGGTTCCACAGGGCGGAGTGACGATCGGCGAATTTGGCTATGAAGACATCGTGAACTCCGGTTCATCGGCGGGCGCACCGGACGGCGCACTCGAGCCGCCGGTGGCTTCCTCGCCTGAGGACGTGAACCAAAATGGCGTGCTGGACACCTATGGCGCCGACGATGTTGGAGATGGTTTCGGCATCGATGTGACGCTGACAAACCCGCGCAATCCTTACCAACCGGTGAATTGCGCAACCGTTGGTCGAGCGAATCGCGTGACCGGGGCGCGTCACGTGCTGAAGCTGGTCGATGGGACTTTGGGCAATTTGCCCGTTCGCCTGGACAATGCGAATCCTGCGGGCGGCTTTACCGTAGCTTCGGAGAATCCGGTCTACGTGCAGGGCGACTACAACGCGAGCACGGGTGCGGGGTTTGGCGATCCGCACGCGGCGGCAGCGATCATCGCGGATGCGGTCACATTGCTTTCCAACAACTGGAGCGACTCGAACGATCTGAAGAATCCGAACAACCTGGGCGGCCGCGCGGGCAATTCGAGCTGGTACCGCATGGCCATCGCCGCGGGCAAGACTCTGGCCTTCCCGCAGCCCGCCTGGGGTGGACAGGACTTCGGGACCGATGGCGGCATGCACAACTTCCTGCGCTACCTGGAAAGCTGGGGCGGCACGCTGAACTATGAGGGTTCGTTGGTGAGCTTGTACAGCTCGCAATATGCGACGGGCGTGTTCAAGTGCTGCACGACCGTGTACAGCCCGCCGACGCGTGCGTACCAGTTCGATCAGCTGTTCCTGCAGCCGCAGAATTTGCCGCCCGGAACCCCAATGTTCCAGGACGTCGACAACCTGAGCTATCACCAGAACTTCACTCCACAATAAACAACTCACAACTTCAACTGGCCCCGGTCCTAAGGACCGGGGCTTTGTTTTTGAGTGGTGTGCAATCCTCCGCTTACCAATGATTCGAAAAAAGGCACGAGGTTAGCCGTGAACCACGTAGGGACAGGCGCCCTCGCCTGTCCAGCCGCGGTGGTTTGTGCCGCGGCAGCGCGTTGCTTCCAGCTTTCATGAGTAGAAACTGGCCTTCTGGAAAGCCCGGCCAGACGCCGTCGCTTCGGTCTTAGGATTTACGCGGCTGGACCGGCTTAAGTGGGGGTCCGGAAGGAACACCGGGTTTGTGCATTTCGGTGTCGCTTGGGGCGGCGATGCTCAGATCCGTGGACCAACAGTCGCAGGCGATGCCCCATTCCCCGTTGGATTTGCGAGTCAGCAGGGCGAGATACTTGCCTTTCTCTTCCCTTCGCTTGCTGACCGCGACCGGGACCAGCATTTTGCAGCGACCGGCCTCATAAGCGACATCTCCGATCACATCCAGGCGCAGAGGATCGAGTTCGACGTCGCCAAAGCCTGAGTCTAGAGCCGCGAAGAAAAACTCGCGAATGGCAGCTGCGCCGCGCACGGCGGGATGGTTGGGTCGAAGCACGAGCGCGTCAGCGGTGTAGGTACTGACCAGATCGTCGAGCCGGCGGTTGTTGACGGCGGCAGCCCAGTCCTGCATCACTTTCCGCACGGCGGTTTCCGCGCGGCTCATGGTCTGGCCGCCGGGGGCGCGTACTCGACTCGCGACCGGGTCGGAGGCAGCTGCGCGCGGCGCAGCGAAAGCGGAGTCAGCCCCACCTGTGAAGTAGTGATGATGGTAATGATGGTGATAGTGGTGCTGGCCCGGGGGCAAGCTGGGCGAGGCGTTCGCGGGAGAGCCAATGGGTTCGGGTGATGTGGTATCGAGTGGGGACAACTCGAGCGCTATCCCACAGGCGGCGCAGTACTGATTGCTGGAAGGATTCGCATGTCCACAGCTCGCGCAAACCAGATTGGCGGAATTCGGTTCGGAAGCAGCAAAACTCTCATCGCCCATGGATTCTGCGGCAAGGCGCTGAATGGCCTGCCGGGCAGCTGAAACGGCTTCGGGGCTGGGAGCCGGGTGTCGCGCGTCGGACTGCAAGCGCGAAAAGAATTCCTCGATGGTTGAGTTGAGATCGGATTCAGCGTCGCCTGAAGGAGGAAACGGATTTTCGGAGCGCTTGGGAAATGGATTCTTGGGGTCCACGATCGAGTTACGCGCTCATTTTAGATCAGGGAACGAACTAGCGCCGGGAAAACTCGATTTTCCCTTCGGTCTCGGTGGGGACGCCGTTGCACATCGCGGGACGGTATCGCCAGGAGCGAACCGTCTCCAGGATGGCTTGATCGTCGGACGTACCCGCGCTCTCAAGGATC